>Ga0307373_10011642_pt1 | contig 12700 bp, 8 predicted proteins | sample OX2MG_FD_202534 | JGI IMG/M metagenome (GOLD analysis project Ga0307373, IMG submission 202534) | Soil microbial communities from Risofladan, Vaasa, Finland - OX-2 | ecosystem: Environmental > Terrestrial > Soil > Coastal area > Acid sulfate soil | place: Finland: Risofladan, Vaasa | collected... | reverse complement strand
CGCCGAGCCCCCACGGGTCGCCCTGGTTCTCGACGTTGCGGAGCATGAGCCCGGCTTCGGACGGGAACTCGGACTCCATCAGCACCTGGTAGCGGCGCATGTCGATGATGGTGTCGATGTGCTCGATGTCGACAGGGCACTGCTCGACACAGGCCCCGCACGTCGTGCACGACCACAGGACGTCCGGGTCGATGACGTTGCCGACGAGGTTCTCCACCTCGACACCGGCGGCGCGGTTCTTCTGGAGCATGCGGTCGGCGTTGGCGAACATGTTGTCGCGGAGGTCCATGATGAGGAGCTTCGGTGACAGCGGCTTGCCGGTGTTCCACGCCGGACACTGGGACTGGCATCGTCCGCACTCGGTGCAGGTGGCCATGTCGAGCAGTTGCTTCCAGGTGAAGTCCTCGATCCGGCCGGCGCCGAAGACGGCCTCGTCCTCGTCGCCGACGTCCTCCATCGTCATGTCCGGGGTGGAGGCCAGGGCACCGAGGGCCCGGGGCCGGCGGGAGGTGGCGACGTTGATCGGGGCCAGGAAGATGTGCAGGTGCTTCGAGTAGGCGACGAAGACCAGGAAGCCCATGATGATGGCGATGTTGACCAGCAGGAACGTGGTCTCGAGGACGCTGTTGACACCGGTGCCGAGCGGGGCGAGCGCCCGGGCGATGGTGTGGGAGGCGAAGGCCCACTGCCCATAGGGGAAGTAGCCCGTGTTCACCTGCGCGGCCCGGTAGAGGAGCAGCGACGCGATGACGCCGAAGATGGCCAGCAACACGAGCCAGGCGGCGCCGGTGTGGGACCCGAAGAAGCGGGAGCGCCGGTTCTCGCGCTTGGGCGAGTGCTTGACCCGGATCACGATGAAGGTGGCGATCGACACGAGCACGGCGACGGCGAAGAAGTCCTCGATGAATCCGATGACTGCGGTGTTGCCGATGAGCGGGATGGCGAAGCTCCGGGCGAACAGGTTCCCGAAGGCCTCGATGATGGTGAGGATCAGGATGGTGAATCCCCACATCGTGAAGAAGTGGGCCATGCCCGGCACGGTCCATTGGAGCAGCTTCTTCTGACCCGCCACCTCGACCAGCTCGACCTTCAGCCGCGCCGGGATGTCCCGGGCCCGACTCGGCACGGCGGGCTGGCCGGAGGCGATCAGGCTCCCCAGCCAGTAGAACCGCCGGCCCGCGATGGCGAGCATCACCGCGGTGATGCCGAGTCCGAGAACCAATCTGATGGCCACTGCCGTCTCCTCCTAGAAGTTACTAATGGGTAACAACGCTAGCCGGGGTCGACCCGGGCGCGACAATCCGCCGGTCAGGCGCGGAAGTTGTCCGCGTACCGGCTGGGGGTCGGGCCCCACTGGCCCTGGTACTTCGACTTCAGGCCGTCCGACCCGTAGGGGACGTCGGCGGGCGTCGTCATCTGCAGAAAGCTGATCTGGCCGATCTTCATGCTCGGGTACACGGTGATCGGCAGATTGGCGACATTGGAGAGCTCGAGGGTGAGGTGACCGTCCCACCCGGCGTCGACGAACCCGGCCGTCGAGTGGATGAGGAGGCCGAGGCGGCCGAGCGACGACTTCCCCTCGAGGCGGGCCACCAGGTCGGCCGGCAGGGTCACCTTTTCGGTGGTGGAGCCGAGCACGAACTCGCCCGGGTGGAGGATCAGCGGTTCGTCCCCGACGTCGACCAGCTCGGTCAGGTCCTCCTGGTCCTCGCGGACGTCGATGACCCGGCTGGTGTGGTTGCGGAAGAGGCGGAAGTAGCGGTCCACGTGCAGATCGACCGACGACGGCTGGATGCACGACTCGTCGAGCGGGTCGATGACGATGCGGCCGGCAGCCAGTGCCTCACGTATAGAGCGGTCGGAGAGAACCATGCCCGACAGACGATAGTGTGTTCTCCTCGTCGCGGGTGTAGCTCAATGGTAGAGCGCCAGCTTCCCAAGCTGGACACGCGGGTTCGATTCCCGTCACCCGCTCTGCGGAGCACTGGGCACAAGTTCGCCCTGGCAATCGGCATGACTGGGGCCATGAGTCACGCAAGTCGAGCATCCCGCCTAGAGACTGGGTCTTCAAGGCGTCGCCAGGCACCTCCGCTGCCGCCCAATGCGCATGAAATTGCGGACCTTGTTCCCCTCGGGCGTGAGTAGCCGAACAGCAAGGCGCCAGCAAAGTAGGCGCGGAGACGCCCACTGTTGAAGCTGGCGTCCAGAAGGTCTCTTGCCTCGCGGCAGCGCTCCGCCGCCACTCGACGACCGCCGCTCTGGTGGCGGTGCTCCGGCAGTACCGACTGGCCCTTCCCAGCGGGAGGTAGCACCCTTAGGATGCAACCAGAGGGTAGGAGTGCCGCCCCCCAACGTTTCGGTCGCCACCCCACGGGTCAGCGGACCAGGGCCGGAAGCATCACCGAGAGGTGCTCACCCCGAACCAGGAGTGCGTGACATGGCGGGTCCCACCAGAGACCAGGCGATCGATCACGTCGTCGTGGTCATGTTCGAGAACCGGTCGTTCGACAATCTGCTCGGTCGCCTCTACGAGCCGGGCGAGGTGGCATCCTTCGACGGCGTGATCGGCAAGGACTTCTCCAACCCGATCCCCGAGTGGGCCGAGCACGGGTCCGAGCGCAAGGTTGTGCCCTACGGCGTGGCCGCCGACATGGACACACCCAACCCGGACCCCGGGGAGGAGTACCAGCACATCAACACCCAGCTGTTCGGGATCATCGACCCGCCCGGCAACCGCGGCCTCATATCCGACCGGATGACCGCCCCGTACAATGCGCCGGCCGACCCCCGGCAGACGCCCACCATGGACGGGTTCGTCGCCGACTACATCAGCGCGTTCGCCGCCGAGATGGGCCGCCAGCCCACCTACGACGAGTACGCACAGATCATGACCGGCTACACGCCCGGGCAGATGCCGGTCATCTCGACGCTGGCCAAGGGGTTCACGACGTTCGACCACTGGTTCTGCGAGGTCCCCTCCCAGACCTTCACCAACCGCTCCTTCTTCCACGCCGCCTCGTCATCGGGATTCGTCACCAACATGATCCCGACGGACGCCTTCCCGGTCCACAACACCGCCGAGACGATCTTCGAGCGCCTCGAGGCCAAGGGGCTGACCTGGCGGGTCTACTGCGACCACGAGGCCATCGTTCCCTTCACCGGGTTGATCCACGCGTCACGGCTCCTCAGTCGGGCCTCCAACTTCGTCACGACCGAGCGGTTCCTGGAGGATGCGGCAAAGGGCGACCTGCCGACCTACTCGTTCATCGAGCCCAACATGCTCCACGGCCACAACGACATGCACCCGGCCTGCAACGCGCTCTTCCCGGGCATGGCCGCCGACCCCCCGTCGTCGCTGCTGGGGGGCGAGGCCCTGCTCGCCAAGGTCTACGACGCCGTGCGGTCCTCCTCCTCTGCCCAGGGGTCGAACGCTCTCAACACCCTGCTGATGGTCACGTTCGACGAGCACGGCGGCTGTTTCGACCACGTGCCGCCGCCGGCCGCCCCGTCCCCGGACCCGGCCGGCCCAGCCGGAGAGAAGGGATTCCGGTTCGACCGGTCGGGTGTGCGGATCCCCGCACTCGCCATTTCGGCGTGGTCCCCGGAGCGCACCGTCGTCAACGACGTGTACCGCAACACCTCGGTGATCCGGACGCTGCGGGACCGCTGGTCCCTCGGTCCGCCACTCAGCGGCCGCGACGCCGTGGCCCCCGGCATCGCACAGGTGCTCACGCGGGAGACCCCGCGGCTCCCCGAGGAGTGGCCCGACGTCGTGCCGCATCCCGTCCCCGACTTCGACGTCGCCGTGGTGAAGATGGACGCGCCGCTGGCACCCCTGCCCAAGGGGCTGTTCTTCGGGCTGCTCGCCCTGGGGAAGGAACTCGGACAGACCGTCCCGGACCTCGACCCGGCGGACGACGTCCAGGGCTCCGACGCCGTCGCCATCATCCTTTCCGAGTTCGCACACCTCTTCCCCGAACTGCAGCGCACGTAGGGGACGGCGGCCGCCGGCCCTGCCAGGTCGATCTCGCTCCTGCTTGCTGTCGTTTCATCGACCGAACCCCCCGGGAATCCTGGGAGCTCTGAGCTGGAGAGCGGGAACAGCGGCGGCACCACTTCCCGTGAGAGGTGATGTCCCGCGGAGTGGTATCACTTTCTGACGGAGCAACGTCAACGCGGCGCAGGGGACGTAGGGGAAGGCGTATGCACGAGGTCCCGGCTCCGCCACGCCTCGAAGTCGGCATGCATCTCGAACAGCGCGGACGGGTCAGGTTGGATCTGCCCATCGGGGCTTCCTTCTCTCGTGCCTTTCCAGGGGACACGTTGAGGATGCTCCGGTGGCCCGACCTATCGGTCGATCGGAAGAGTCACACCACTCGAGAGGACATCACCAGTCCGAATCGTCGTTCTCTGTCTTCTCTTTCCACGACAGCGTTCTCTTGATCTCGCTGAGTAGGTGCTGGGACAGCTCGGCCTCCTCGACCCCGAATTTGATCCAACGCTCGGACCACGACACAAGCTGGGGGACCACCTGGGCGATCAGCTCCATATTCGGCCGGGGGACTGCCTTGAGCTTTCCCTTCTTGCCAGTGGGCACGTCTTCCAACACGATCATGCCCAAGGACACCAGGCGGTCCCAGGCGGGTCCGTATGCTACTTCTCCTGGATCCTCCACGTGTGGGCCGAACCACTTGCCCACCACCTGCTTGACGCTCAGCGGAGCGCTGCGGCTCACCCCCTGGAAGAGGCCCCCTTCGATCGTGGGGGGAGCGTACGAGCTGTCGCCGACCTTTTCCACCATCACGTGGTGAGACTTCAACACTCGCAGCTTCTTCGTTTCGACATACCGCAGGGAAATGGCTCCCTCGTTCAGCAGGGCCAGGAATCCGCCCATCAGCACATATGCCCCGAGAGCCATCGTGTTCTCCATGCGCTCTCCGCGGTACATAAAGTAGACATCTGCCTTGATTGCATTCGCCGCCCTAAGGATGGTCGGATCGGCAATATCCGCCAATGCGAGAAGGTCGGATCCGATCAAGAACGTCATCTCGGTCGGCGTCAACTCGGTCGGCGGCGCTTCGGCTGGCGGAATTTCGGGGTTCATCATGACAACTCCTCAGGTCGTGTCGGTGTCCTGTTCATGTTCCACACTCTGGTTTGCTCGCATTGCGGACTCGTCTTCGCTTCCTGATGACAGGGCAGAAGTACCTATTCATGAACGCACAAGCCGCGACGACTGGTGCGTCAGGCGAACTGTCTTTCGGCATCCGAATTCGGTACCGGTCACCGTTGAAAGATGAATTGAACATGCTGACATTCGAGGTAGGGCGCTCCGTCCCGTACCACGATGGGGCTCGTCCTGATGTCTGCAGCCCAGCCGTTCTTCGATGTTCGGAGCTCTCCCTATCGCGCATGCGCCGCCGTCGTTCGTGTGGGTCCCGGGCCGGGACAGGGTACGGAACAGCCGTACCACCTCCGTACCACTTCCGTACCACGGGCAGCGCGGAACCTCGCGGGACGTAGGGAGGATCGTTGCCACGGGACACCGGCGGCCAAGAGAAGGGGCAGGATCGGCCGACGCTGATCCCTTTCGGTCTCCACCTGGTGCTCGACGGACACCGGCTGGGCCGAATCGTCGGCCAGGTTGGCGCAGTCGCGTCCGGCGTGCACAGTGTGCTGCGATCCGCTGGCGAACCCCTCGAGTGCTGCAGGTCCAGCCGGCCCGGACCGGCCCTCACGCCGTAGCAGGGGGAAACAGGCAGACGAGGCTCACGGGCTTTCCGAACCCGCTGGCCGCAGCTTCCACGGCTCCAAACGGAAGGCACCCGAGGGACTCGTCCGCCAGCCGGCCCAGCACGATCGGCGGGTGGAGGGTCAGCTCGCCATCGAGCCGGCACCGCGTCCCGGTCTTCGCCTCGTTCCCTCGGATCCGGCGCCCTAAGGTTCGGGAGCGTTCCCGACCATGTCGTCAACACCCCGTGATGAAGTCCTCCACCGGCCGTGGGCGTCACCGAACGGGCAGGTCGCACCACGCTCGCAGCGCCGCCGAACGGCTCCTCCAGGTAGCCGATCCCCGTCGTGGTACGCCGGTGGTACGCCACCGGTACGGACGATCCCTACCCTTCGCTCCCGAGATTGGCGACCGGGAATCGCCGGCGGATACACCCTGGAGGGAAGAGATGACTGGACAAATGGTCGGCGCAATGATGGCCGCTTCAAGTGGGGCCGGCAAAGTTGCCGGCCCGATCGTCGGCACACTGATCCTGGTGGCGATCGTGGCCGTTCCGATCTGGCTGTTCGTGCGGTACCGCAAAGCTGCCTGGGTCGGGGTCGTTACGGACAAGAAGATCACGTCGAGCGTCGACGATGACCTCAACAAGACCTACAACCACCATCTGGTGATCAAGAAGGACGGCGCCGCCAAGGCCCACGATCACTCGGTGGGGGCCGACACGTACGCGGCATTCGAGGTGGGCGACGGGATCGCCAAGAAGCCGGGAAAGCTTGGCCTGGTGAAGGCGTGACAAGGTTCCGCTCGCCGGTTGGACGCCGGGCTCGCGGGCACGCCCGGCCGACGCAAGCTGCCCTGGTCAGCGAGACCTCGGGCGGACCAGGCAGCCTCGCAGGCGTCTGATGCAGGGGAGCACTTCCACGGCCTGCATGGCAACGATCGGCAGCTCGACCATTCCGGCTGCGGCTCCCAGGTCCTCGGCATGCTCGCCAAGGTCATACGGCCCGCACCGTCGTCACCAGGCACCTGTCGATGTTCCGGTGGACCAGATCGGATCCGCCGTCGCGTCTCGAATGGATCGCACGGCACGGATGGGCTGGTCGGTGGCGACCTGTAAGCCCGATGAGGAGTCCTCCCGGTGAGCACCCAGGCAAACGATGTCGAGGGGGAGGAGGAGCTCACGCGACGCAGGCACATCGTGGAAGTCCTCCATGACAGCTTCGCTCCCCTGATGGCCGCCGATCCGGCAGCGTTCCGGACACGATTCCGAAAGATGGCTGCCGAGCCGTTCGCCTTCTATCGCGGATCTGCTCCGCTGTTCTATGCCGACCTGGTCGAGGGCGTGGCCCCGGTGGTTTCCTCCTCGCCGAGTGACATCTGGATCCAGGGTGACCTCCACGCAGAGAACTACGGGACATATCTCGATGCCAACGGGTTCTTGGTCTTCGACGTCAATGACTTCGACGAGGCGTATCTGGGACCATTCTGGTGGGATCTTGCGCGCATGGCGGCCAGTCTTGCCCTGATCGGATTCGCAAAGGCGCTCAGCGATGACGCGATTGTCGAGATGATCACCGCCTTCGTGAGTTCCTACGCCGCCCAGGTCCGCCGCTTCGCCATGGGTGCCGATCAGGAACTCACCTTGTCGCTGACCAGCGTTCAAGCCCCGCTGAGGGCGGTGCTCAACGAAGCCCGATCACAGTCGCGGAGCGCCTTCCTCGATGCCGCCACCTTTGATGAGCAGGGAAACCGACGATTCCGTCGCGGACCCGGCGTCCGTGTCCTCGATGACACGGAGTACCAGACGGTCCTCGATGCGTACGACAGGTATCTCGATACGGTCCCGACCGCAACCGGCACAACGGCGTCGATCAGCTTCAGCGTCAAGGACATTGTCGCTCGAAGCGGACTCGGCATCGGGAGCGCTGGGCTCCGCGTCTACAGCCTCCTCATCGAGGGGCGGACCCAAGCACTCGATGACGACGTCATCCTGTCCATGAAGCAGGGGGGCGTTGCCGCGCCCAGCCGTGTCGTCCCGGACGACAGGATTCGAACATATTTCGAACACGACGGACAGCGCACGGCGATGTCGCAGAGGGCACTCCAGTCCCCCTCCGACCCTTGGCTCGGCTACACGCAGATCGATGACGTGGGCTTCGTCGTCCAGGAGATCTCCCCGTACTCCAACGACCTGGCCTGGAGCGACCTTGCCGATCCCGACGACGTACTCGTCGTTCTGGAGGACCTTGGCCGCGCCGCGGCCAAAGCTCACTGTCTGTGCGACGCAGTCGCCGATGAAAGGCTCTCTGGTCCGCGTGTCATCGATTCGATCTCGGTGGCCATTGGTAGCCCATGCGAACGCTTCCTCGGGCAGATCGTGCAATTCGGTCTCGCCTACGGACGCCGCGCCCGACGCGACCACCGGATTTTCGTCGACGCCTTTCGAAACGGCGAGTTCCCCGACCTGTGAACGTCCGGTGACCTCCTTTCCGACCGGGCGGATGATGTAGCCGCTGTGTTCGTCGGAATCGGTATGGCCACACTGTGGTGCGATGACGCGTGGAGTCACTGAACGAGAGTCTGGTGACGTCGACCGCAACGCCGCCCACCACATGCAGTCTGACCAGGATATTCTCGGATCCCGAGCACCAACTGTCCACTCTGTGGTTCGATTCGCACGCTGGACACTCGGGTTCGATTCCCGTCGCCCGCACTCGGTGCAGTGGCTGTTCCGCTGCCTGCGTGGCATCGACCGCTGAAGCCGCAGGGACCCCGACACCTCGGCAGGCGGCAACACGGACCTGCCGTCCTGGCCTCTAGAGCCTCCTGACCTCTAGGGAACGGACGAGGACGAGGAGGTGAGAGGGGGCATGGACGATGTCGTGGACGACGTCCCCGATCCGGGCGCACCTGTCGACGTGGTGGGCGGACCGGACGTGGTCGTCGTGGCGGAACCGACGCTGGTCGGGGGGAACGAGCCCGGCACCGTCGTCGGCACCGGCCTCGCCTCCGGGGCGGCCGTGGTCGAGGTGCTTGACGAGGAGGTGGGACTGTCGGGTGAGGTGCAGCCGGCGGGCGGCACGCCAGCGCCCGTCTGGCCCGGCATGAGGATCGTCCCGGCGCACCCGAAGTTCGAGAAGGTGGCGAGCAGCGTCACCGTACCCCCGTCGGAGAAGGTGTCGGTCGCCTTGACCTGGCGGATGAATCCCGCCCCGTCGATCGACACGACGGCGGTGTTGGAGGTATAGCCCTGACCCTTGAGCACTCCGAGCGCATCGTTGATCGTCTGGGCCTCGGCGGTCGAGGTTCCGGCCGCTCCGGCCAGCTGACCCAGGTCGTTGGACACCTGGTAGTTCGTCACCGCCACTCCGTCCACACTTCCCGTACCCGTCTGGCTGGCGGCACTGACGGCGGGTTGGATGAGGTCCAAGTAGCCCGTCGGGCTGGACATGCCCATCATCGCCACCGCACCTTCGCGTTGGCCGAGCGTGCCCTCCGTGATTCCGGCGAACCCGGGGAGCGTCGAGCCGGAGGATCCCTGATCCGACGGCAGTGGCGCCAGGCCGGTGTCCCCGGTCCCCTCCTCGAAGACCTGGCTGCCGTCCCCCCGGACCACGACGTCCAGTCCACCGCCGATGTTCGCCGATGTCACCATCGCCAGAGGATTGGTGTTGATGACTCCGCTCCCGTGGACCAGCGGGCTCGGTGCGACCACGGGCCCGTGACATTCCTTCTGGGTCTTCCATTGGAGGCCGGGCGGCGGTGATCCCATGCCAGGAGCGGCACTCGATGCGACCGATCCGTTGGTGGGGGAGACCGCGACGGCACTCGGGCTGCTGAAGCTGAACGAGCCCGAGCCGCTGGACGAGGAGGCGGGCACGCTCACCATGCCCCCTCCATTCGTGCCGACGGAACCACCGCGGACGCTGGCGGAACCCGTAGGAACGAGCACCTGCACCTCCTGGCAGACGGTCGTGGACGTCGTCGTCGGCGAGGTGCTCGAGGCGGGGGTACTGGAGATGGCGTAGGTGAAATCGAAACTTCCGCTGTCGGTCGTGGCACTGAGCGCAGACAGCACCTCGTGCTTCGCCGGACCGTTGCCGAGTAGGGGATGCTTGCCGGCGGTGCGGGCCGCCGTGGGCTTGGGAGCGGAGCCGCCGGCCACCAGGGCGACCGGCACGGCGACCACCACCAGGATGAGGGCGGCGGCGCCGGCGATCCCTGCACGCCGCCACGACCGGGGCTGCTTGGAGCCTCGATCGGTCTCTTCGTCCAGCCAGAGCCCGCCTTCCGCCATGGCGACCGTCCCTCCCGTCGATGAACGCGTGCCCCTGCGCCACATTACCGGAGGGATCCGAATTAGGGAAGGCCTGTTTTCCACAGGAGTAAAGTTGGTAAGCGAGGTCGTCAACAGGAGTTTCCCCTCACCCGACCGCCGGAGGAGACCCGCCTGACCGGCCGAGGCGATCAACTGCTCGGCGGCCGACCTCGCCTTGTCGTCCGGCTCCCCGAAGTCGTCGACGAGCCAGCGGGCGAGATCCTCGGGGAGCTGGCCGCCCCTCGATTCCGCGGTGTCGGCGACGGCCCGGAACAGGGGGACGGACAGGAACGCATCCCGGCGGGAGCGCGAGGACCCGGGTTCCACGCCGGCCAGGATCTGGCGGCCCCGGTCGGTCAGCTCGAGGCGGGCACCCCGGCCGGCGACGACCCCGAACAGGCGGGCACTCGCCACCCGGCTCAGGTAGGCGCCGTTGTTCGTACCGCTGTACCCGAGAGCGGGCGCGAGCAGGTCGGGTGCGATCGTTCCGCCGGCGGAGTCGGCCAGCCGGGCCACCTCGATGGAGGCGGCCAGGTCGTACCGAACCGATCGGAACCTCGAACGGGCCATGTCGACAGTCTCTCAGGTCGGCCTCATAGGAGGAAGCGGGGCCCGGGGGACCCGGGGAGGTGGAAGCGCGGAGCCGACGACACGAGAGGACCCCATCCGGGGACCGGGAACCCGTAGGCTGAGCGCTCGTGCGGAACTGCGGGGAGCTGCGGACGGATGACGGTGCCCCGCCCGACCAGGATGCCGGGTCCGGTCCCATGGATCCCGGAGTCCTCAGGAGCTCACGGTGACCCGACTGGACAGCCAGATGCCCGACCCCGCGACCGACGATCGGGCGACCACCACCTTCGGCACACTCGAGACGTCGGTCGCGGCAGTGGTCGCCACCACACCCCGCACGATCCGGTTGGCCGTGGCGTGTGTCGCTGCGGGCGGACACCTCCTGGTCGAGGACCATCCCGGACTCGGCAAGACCACCCTGGCCAAGGCGCTGGCCGGGGCGCTCGGACTCGGATTCCACCGACTCCAGTGCACGGCCGACCTCCTGCCTGCCGACGTGGTGGGCGCCACCGTGCTCGGGCCCGACGGCACCGAGCCGACCTTCCGCCCGGGACCCGTCTTCACCAACGTGCTCATGGCCGACGAACTCAATCGGGCGTCGCCGAGATCCCAGTCCGCCCTCCTCGAGGCCATGGAGGAGCACCAGGTGAGCGTCGACGGCGTCACCCGAGCACTGCCCGTACCGTTCTTCGTGCTGGCCACCCAGAACCCGTTCGACGCGACGGGCACGTCGCCGCTCCCCCACGGGCAGCGGGACCGCTTCCTCGTGCGGCTGATGCTCGGCTACCCGAGTCGCCCCCAGATGGACGCCATGCTCGCGGGACCCGATCCTGCCGACACCGTGCGCCAGGTGCGTCCTTCCGTGACGCCGGAGGAGTTCCACCGGCTGATGGAGGCGGTGGCTGCCGTTCACGTCGCCCCGCCTGTACGGAGCTACGTCCTCGACCTCGTCGAGTCCACCCGGGTCCATCCGCTGGTCGCGGTCGGTGCCTCACCGCGGGCCGCGCTCGCCCTGATCCGGGTCTCCTCCGCTCTGGCCGTGGCCTCCGGTCGGAGCTTCGTGACACCGGACGACGTGCAGGAGGCCGCGGTCCCTTCGCTGGCCCATCGACTGCTCCTCCGCCCCGGTGTGGAGGTGACCGGCGGAGAGGGTGAGGACCTGGTGGCCGAAGTCACCTCCTCCATCGCGGTGCCGCTCCGGGGCGATTGACCGACCCGTGAGCCCCCCGAAGCTGCAGCCGACGTCCCGGGGGATCGTGACCCTCGGGGCCTTCGGCCTGGTGATGGCCGCAGCGGTCACGACGGGAACGCCCGAGCTCGCACCCCTCGCCCTCGTCATCGGGATCCCGCTGTTGGCGGCCCCCGTCCTGGCCCACCGGCGTGCGCGCTTCGCGATCGCCTCGGTGGCCCTCCACGCGCACGTCGAGCCGGGTGCCGTGGAGGCAGGAACGGCGATGCAGGTCCGACTGTCGGTGACCAACCGGTCGACGGGCGGTACCGCCGTCCCGTGGATCGGCCTGCCGCGCGTCGAGGACGGGTGGCGACGCCGCGGAGGCGGTCCCGACGCCTCCCGCCGGGCCCGGTGGGTGGCCCCGTCGGTGCCGTCCGTCCAGGCCCTCCCGCATCCCGCTCCGGGACGGACGGAGTCGTACCTCTTCGACGTGCCCACCGGTCGGCGCGGCGTCTTCACGCTCCCGCCACAGCAGTCCTGGGCCCACGATCCCTTCGGGCTCGTCGGCACACCGGGACCCGTGACACCGGTCGTCACCGCCGTTGTCCACCCCGTTGCGCATCGCGTCGGCCACCCGACCGTCGGACGTTCCGCGTCCGATGTCGGATCGACGTCGACGGTGACCGTGGACTCGGGCTCGGGCAACGGCCTGGGCGAGCTCGGAGGACTCCGACCCTACGTGGCCGGTGACCGGCTGAGTCTCCTCCACTGGCCGGCCAAGGTCCGCTACGGGACGTGGTTCGTTCGTCAATTCGACGCCGAAGGCACCGCCACGGCGTCCGTCGTGCTCGACGATCGGGCCGGGGTCCACCGCCGCGCCGAATTCGAACGACTGGTGTCCGCCGCGCTC
>Ga0307373_10011638_pt1 | contig 12704 bp, 14 predicted proteins | sample OX2MG_FD_202534 | JGI IMG/M metagenome (GOLD analysis project Ga0307373, IMG submission 202534) | Soil microbial communities from Risofladan, Vaasa, Finland - OX-2 | ecosystem: Environmental > Terrestrial > Soil > Coastal area > Acid sulfate soil | place: Finland: Risofladan, Vaasa | collected... | reverse complement strand
GATGAGCAGCTTGCCCTCGGGGCCGGTTTGCACGGCCATGTTTCCGCCCGCGCCCTGGAGGAGGTAGATGTTGTCGTAGAGCTTGGTTGTTTTGATGGGAGTGGTGGCCGCCGCGGCACGCATTTGAGCGGCGCGATCGGGCTTTGCCTGGGCCAGGAGCCAGTTGGGAGCCAGGAAGGCGGCCCCGGCCGAGGCTCCCAGGGTCACAAATTCTCTGCGATGCATGGTGCGACCTCCGATGTTGCCGTTCTTTTGGGGGCTCAGTGACGCTACGTTAATCCCGGGAGGTTCAAACCTCCGAGCATGCCCTGGAGGCTGGACTGAATTGCGTCTTCCGCCTTGCGGCCGGCTTCGTTTACGGCCGCGACGACGAGGTCTTCGAGCATCTCCACGTCCGGCTTGTCGCCGCTGAGGCCGATGACCGCGGCGGGATCGATGCGGATCTTGAGCAACTGCTTTTTGCCATTCATGGTGGCCAGCACCGCGCCGCCGCCGCTGGAGCCCTCGACGACGGTCTGCTCCAGCTTGCGCTGCATTTCATCCTTCATCTGGCCGGCCTGCTGCAGCATTTCGCCCATCTTCAGCGGATTGAACATGACATTGCTCCGAATCGAGTTCTATTGGCGGGGGCGCAGATCGACTACGCTGCGCACCTCGGCGTTGAAGATCTCTTTTGCCCGCTGCACCAGCGGATTTTTCAAGGCTTCGTCCTGGATGCTGCCGGCGAGGACGGGGGCCTCAACGCGGGGGGTGCCGGCTGCGCCCTCGCCGGGAACAACCGTGAATCGCGAGGGGCCCCCGAGGCGTTGCAACTGCTGCTTGACGACTTTTTCGGCGGCGGCATTGATGGTGAGGCTGATCATTTTTTTGCCGAGGCCGGGAACTTCAATGCGCAGGCTGGAGACGTCAAGCTGCCATGCGGCGCCGGAGAGCAATTGCGAGGCCGAGGTGTGGCCGGCTTCGGCAAGGGCGGCGACGATGGCATCGCGGAGGGCATCGGCGGTGGGCGCTTCATGAGGGATGGCGGCCGGCGCTTTGGCCAGCGCGCCTTCCGTGATGGGCTCGGATACGGGGACGGCAACGGGTTGCGCGGAGGCGACGGGAATGGGCGCGGCCGCGAGCGGCATCGGGGGCGGTTCGGCAATCTGCGAGGATGGCGAACTCATCGTGGAACCGGACGAGGAGGTCCAGGAGCTGGATGAGGCGAATGGGGAAGCAGATGCCGATGCGGAGGCCGCGGCGGACGGGGCGGCCCGCGCGGGAACCGGTTGCGCCGGAGCGGATGCGGTGCGCGGAGGCGCCGGAGTGCGGCTTTGAACCGGCGCGCCTTTGGTGACGCTGCTGCTTCTGGGCAGGCTGCTGCCCCCGGGCAGGCTGCTGCCTCTGGGCAGGCTGCTGAGGAGTTCTTCGAGCGGCAGGAGCCGCTGCGCGTGGATGAGCTTGAGCAGGCCCAGTTCGAGGTGGAAGCGCTGTTCCTGGCGGAAGTTGAGGTCGTCGAAGGTGCGCAGGACGATCTGCAGGTTGCGCGTGATCTCTTCTTCCGAGAAGAGCATGGCCGTTCGTGCGGCACGGGCGCGTTCGTCGGCGGAGACCTGTAACAGCTCGGTTTGCTCGCCGCCCAATTTGGCCATGAGGGCGTTGCGCAGGTAGCGGACAAGCTGGCGGGAGAGCGACGAGGGGCTGTGGCCGGCGTTCAGGAGCACGTTGGCCTGCTCCATCAGCTCGGCGCTCTGGCCGGCGGCGACGGCTTCCATGAGGCGCTCGAAGACGGCGTTGGAGACGGCGCCCATGAGCTCGCGAATCTGCGCGGCGGCGAGGATGGCGTGGCCGGTGCCGTTGCACGGAGCGGAGGCGATGGCCTGGTCCATGATGGAGAGCGCATCGCGCATGGAGCCGTCGCCGGCTTCGGCCAGCAGAGCCAGCGCGGTGTCCTCGGCTTCGACCTGCTCGGCGGCCGCGATCATCTTCAGTTGCGCCAGGATGTCGTCGAACTTGACGGCGTGAAAGCTGAAGTGCTGGCAGCGCGAGCGGATGGTCTGGGGGATGTTTTCGGGCTCGGTGGTGGCCATCATGAAGATGGTCCACTCGGGCGGCTCTTCGAGGGTTTTGAGGATGGCGTTGAAGGCGGCGTCGGTGATCTGGTGGGCTTCGTCGAGGAGGAAGATTTTGTACTTGTCGCGCGCGGGCTGGACGGAGGCCTGGGTGCGGATGGAGCGCACGTCGTCGATGCCGCGGTTGGAGGCAGCGTCGATCTCGATGAAGTCGAAGGAGTGGGTGGCGAGCTCGCCGGCCTCGGGGTTTCCGCCGGAGGAGATTTCGCGGCAGGCGGCGCATTTGAGGCAGGGCTCGTGGGTGGGGCGCGCGGCGGTGCCCACTTCCGTGCGGCAGTTGAGCGCCATGGCGAGGATGCGGGCGATGGTGGTTTTGCCGATGCCGCGGTGGCCGGAAAAGATGTAGCCGTGGGCGATGCGGTTCTGGGCGAGGGCGTTGAGCAGGGTGCGGGTGACGTGGTCCTGGCCGGCGACGTCGGCGAAGCGTTGCGGACGATATTTGCGGGCCAGAACCTGGTAACCCATACGGCAGTCGCTCCCGGGCGCGCGCGAAATTTTGCGGGCGCCTGAGAGGGATTGTATCGTTCGGGGGTGGACGGTTGAGGAGGGGAGATGCGGGCGGTCAGCTCGCGTCGAGGTGCAGGCTGATGTCGTTGAGCCATTCGGCGATGAGGTCTTCGTCGCCGGGGTCGAGCACGTAGGCGTCGTTGAGCAGGAGCAGCGTGGCCCAGTCGACGAGGTCGCGCTCGGTGATCTGGCCCTCGCGTTTGCGGGAGAGCGCGTTTTCCAGATGGCGCCGAGTGATGGCGATGGCCGGCTCCGGCATCTTGAACCAGGTGCGGGCGGCGCGATGGCCGCGGGTGAGATTGAATTCGAAGACGCCCACCATGGCCGCGCGTAGCTCGTCGATGTCTGCCTCAAACCATGCAAACCGGCGCAGGACATCCTGCTGGTGCTGGGTGAGGTGCGGGAGCTTGGATTCGTCGATCATTTCGATACTGCGTCTTTGGCTCGTTTGCGCTGTTGTCTGGATGCGCCCCCTGCGGCCTTGCGTTTGCGCATTTCCATGCGCGAGTACATGGTACCGCGGCACATGCGGGCGCCGCAGTTGCAGACGGCTTCGTCGATGCCGCCGTCGTATAGACAATAATCGTACGTGATTTCGGCTCCGGCGGGGATGTTACGGATGGCACGGATCCATACCCGGCCGTTACGCTCGTTGGTTTCGCAGTTGGGGACGCAGCTATGGTTGATGAACATGGCCATGCAGTGGCCGTCGATGACGACGGAGCCGTCGCCGAGTCCAAAAAGGTAGGTAAGGTCCGAGTCCTCGTAGAGGGCGTCGGCTTCGGCCTTGGTGAGGCGCGGGCCGGTGTACTCGGCCACCCGGCTGCCTTTGCGAATGGGCGTGGCGGTATAGCAGCCGGCGGCGTGGATCGCGGATGAGCGGATGATCAAGCCCATGGTTTTATGCGATGCTTTCCTTGGGGAAGTTGGTGCATGGCGCGGGCGCCCCTGGACGGCATCCTATCACTCCGGAGGCGAGGCAGGCTGGCAACGATGTGGCGGAGCAACGAGTTACGGGGAGAGGCCAGGCTGGCGTCGGTTTTGCTGGCGGTGTGCCTGGCTGCGGCGGCGGGTTTCGCGCAGGCGACGCCGCCCCAGCAACCCAGCCCGGCAGAGCAGCAGAAACCTGCGCCCAAGCCCCCGGCTCAAACCAATCCGTTTCCGGAGGATACGAACAACATTCCGGTGCTGCCGAACGGGAGTTCAGACGCCGCGCCGGCGCCCAGCTACGCATCCCCTCCGCCGGCATTGCCGGGCGACGATGCCGACCCGGTGCGCAGCCCGGACGATCCTGTGCCGGGAACGAGTTCGTCCTCGGAATGGAGCGACTCGGCAAGCGCGGTTCCGATGGACCGCATTGCGCCTCCCCCGGACGAAACCACCGGCAAGAAGCATCGCAAAGGCGACGACCAGTTCGAGGTGCCGCAGGTGCACACGGAGACGGCCAAGGAAGACGAGAGCGTAGGGAGCCTCTACCTGGATCAACACAACTGGAGGGGCGCACTGTCGCGATACGAATCGGCGGTGGTGCTGGATCCGGACAATCCGGATGTGTACTGGGGCCTGGCCGAGGCCGAGCGCAACCTGGGGCAGTTCGCGGCCGCCAAGGGAAACTACCTCAAGGTGATGGAGTACGATCCGGACTCGAAGCACGCGCGGGAAGCGAAGAAGCGCCTGAAGGAACCGGATCTGGCCAATGCGGCCACGGTGCCTGGGCCGCGGCAGTGATTGCCGCGGCAAAACCCGGAGGATGACCGCGAGGGGTGGGACCAGGCCGGCGGAGTCATGCCATCGCGGTTGACGAGCGCAAGCGCGGGCGCGTGCTGAGCGACCAGGACGGAGCGTAGCTCGAACCCTCCGAGGATGCGGGGCGCGCGAAGCCGGGCGACCGATAGCCCGCAGGTGGAACGACCAGGCACCCGCGCCGCGCTAGGCGCTCGCAGATGCAATCGATCATGTCGGCAGGATGAACCGGCTTGAGCAGGGTGGCGAAGTCGCAGGCGAGCGAACGCATGCGCTCCGCGAGCTCGCAGATGGAAGCGTGGCCGGAGAAAAGAATCACTTCGCAGTCGGGGACGGCACGGGTGACCATCACCGCCAGATCGAGGCCGTCCAAACCCGGCATGGCCAGATCCGTGATCAGAATCTGGGGAGGAATCAGCAGAGCCGTTTCCAGGGCAGCGCAGCCATCGAAGGCGGTGAGCGCCGCGAATCCAGCTCCATTCAGGATGGCAGCAAGGGTTTCCGTAATGATGGGCTCATCGTCGACTACGAGAGCCACAGGCCGCAGCTCGTTCTGCGGTTGAAGGAGTGCCTGATACGGGCCCGCATCGACCGGCACCGTGGGGAAGTGTGTCGCCATTTTTCAACCCTCTCAAGGAAAAACGTAGCAGGCTTTTCAGGCTATGGGGAGACTCTTTAAAAACGGAATAAGTGCAGGTTTGAGCATACTTTGCAGCGCTTATTGCACCAGAACAGAACATCCTCTGCGACAAGCGTACAACTCCGGAAAAAGAGCATGCGTCTATTCATGTATAGGTTAGTTTAAGGTCAGCTTAGCGGTAGGTTGGGGCATCCGGGACAGAGGTCTGCAACATGCAGCAAAACACTTCGATCGGACGAAAGATGAGCGAGAAAGACACGAAATCCCCGCGCATGAACTTCCAATCGATTTTGCAAGCCGAGGTACCGAAAGGGCGCGACGGGAAGCACAAGAGCATCGTGACCCAGTTGTTGAACGACCTGACGCAGTTGCCTGACGGATCGGCTTTGAGAATACCGTTGTCGGATCTGCCGGACTCGAAGGAGAACATCCGTTCGGCTCTGAACCGCGCCACCCGGCAGCGGGGGATGGATGTGGCGACCTCGAGCGATGGAGACTTCCTGTACGTTTGGAAGTCAACGGGCAGCTAGCCGACGAGAATGGGAAAGAAAGAACGAGGGGAAATGTGAACAGTGAAACAGGGGACGGAGTGAGACTCTGCCCTTTGCCCGTTTTCTTGTCGTGACTCCGATTCACACTTGCCAACTGCAAGGCGTCAACGCCTTCGAGTATCTGACCTAACTGCAGAAACACGCCCGGGAACTCGGCGCCCGCTCCTCGGAGTGGATGCCCTGGACCTATCGCGATACCTTGGTGCGAACTGCCGAGGTATCATGAAGCCCATCTGGCCGAAAAGGATAGTCTGTGACCAGCATGGCGGAGCAGCGTGAAATGCCCCGAAAACCAGCCCCTGCAAAGAGCAAATCGCGAGACATTTCTTTGGCCACCCTGCTCGAAGGCGCAAAACCCTGCTCCGCGCTTCCCTATGCACGGGTCTCCAACTGCAACGACGCACCACAACACTTTTTGTATTTCTTGCCAGATCGGCAAGGGCAATAATCGTTACCAGTAATCCGAGGAGGAGCCTTCACGACTTTGACCGGCGCCGGTCTGCGCAGTATCCGCTCCACATCGGTGATGTCTTCCTGTTTTCCGGGTTCGATTCCGACGATCACCTTAATCCCGCGCCGGTCGCATTGCTCCATAATCTCAAGTGCCCGCTGCTCCGTTGCTACCCGAACAACGGCAGGGTGCTTATCTGTTCCGATCTTCGCCATTCCCACTCCTGATGCCAAAATACCGCATGCGGCTCCTCAATGACAGCCTGCACTCCGGGATTTTCCATTGCCTGCCGCGCCGCAGCAACAGAACAAAGAGGCGACCCTCGCTCCACGGTTCTGGCTACCGTGGAACTACCAGGATAGACTGGAACTGGCCATTGCCCGCATTTCATGAAGAAGACAAAGAGCAAACCTCCGGCGTGCACTCGGTGCGCCAGCACACAATTAACCCGGCGTATCGCCACGTATCCGGTTCGACTTACTGCTCCCGACAAGCTGGCCGGGAAGGAAATACACGTCGGACGCGTCGCCCTGTACGAATGCGATGCCTGCGGCCAACTGATGCCTACGCCCGCCGGACAAACCAAAGTGGACCGCTGCGTTCAGAGAGGAATAGATCTGTTCCTCGGCCAACTCCGGTAACTTGCGGGATGCCTACGCTGGCTTACCGAAGGGACACATTCTATCGACTTTCTGCGGTAAACAGCATGGGCCTGACGGGGTCGATTGACGCAAAGGACGGTGCAGGGGCTAAAGCCCAGGTTCTTTATTTAGGCCTTTCGGCACGACTGAAGTCGTGCCCTTGTTACAAAGCTTTCCGGGCCGCGCGGGCACCGTGCTGGCTAAAATGATCTCCATGCGAATCGACAAGTGGCTGTGGGCGGCGCGATTTTTCAAGACCCGCGCGCTGGCGGCGAAGGCGTGCGATCTGGGGCGGGTTCGCTTCCACGGCATCGAGGCCAAGCCTGCGCGCGAAATCCGCGCGGGCGACCTGCTGCACATCAAGACCGAAGGCGCCGAGTACGAAGTGGAGGTTCTCGGGCTGAGCGAGATGCGCGGCCCGGCATCGGTGGCGCAGACGCTCTACCGGGAGACGGAGGCCAGCAAAGAGGCTCGCGCGCGGGCAGCCGAAGAGCGACGGGCCATGCAGCAGTACGCACCTCTGCCGGAGCGGCGGCCGAGCAAGCGGGACCGCCGGCGGATCATCCAGTTTCGTGGGGGAGGGTAGGCGGCAGCAGAGTCAGCGGCTCCGCCCGCTCATCGCGATAAGGCTGCGAGGAACCGGGCACAGCTTCCCGCTCGCTCCGTTCTAGTAGACTCAACAGCAGCATGGTGCCATCCGACATTGGCTTTTCCTGGCTTCGCGCCTCCTGGCGAATCACTGCAATCGCGGCTCTTTTCGCCGCCGCGCTCGCGCCCGCCCGTTCGCAAAGCACCCACCTGTGGACGCAGTCACACATCGACGAGTTCGAAAAGGGCACGCCGCAGGGAGTAGCCATCGGCAGCAATGGCCATTTGAGGGAAGCGCCGGGCCTGAAGGAGATTGTGACCACTCCTTCGACGTTCGTTTGGTCCATCGCAGTGGACAAGTCCGGAACTGCGTACCTTGGCACCGCTTCACCGGCCACGGTGCTGCGGGTGGGGCCTGACGGCAAACCATTTGTCCTGTTCGAAACCAAGGACCTGAGCGTGCAGGTAGTGCGCCTGGGGCCCGACGGCGCGCTCTATGCCGCCACCATGCCGAACGGCCGGGTTTACCGGCTGAATCCGGTGGCAACCGAGAAGCAGGACGATACGACCGCCAAGCTGGTCTTCGATCTGGGGGCGGCGGAGACAAACCGGAAAACCGGAGAAGCCCCTGAATCCAAGTCTTCCGGCGAGAAGGTTTCCGATAGACCGGGCGGAAAATCCAACTACATCTGGGACATGACGTTTGACTCGTCGGGCCGGCTGTACATCGCCACCGGCGGTCCGGGGGCCATTTACCGCGTGGACGTGGGGCACAGCGGCGCGCAGCCGGAACTGTTCTTCAAGTCGGATGAGCAGCATATTCGCGCCCTGGCGTGGGACAAGAAAGGCAACCTGATCGCGGGCAGCGATGGAAGCGGCCTGATCTACCGGATCAGCCCGGAGGGTAAAGGCTACGTTCTTTTTGACGCGCCGCGCCGCGAGATTCCGGCCATCGCCATCGCCGCCGATGGGACCATTTACGCGGCCAGCGTGGGCGACAAGGCGCGCAATCCGCTGCCGCCGCTTCCCATCCAGGGGACGGGCGTGGTCACCTTCACGGTGGTACAGCCCGGTTCCATGCAGGCGGCGAACGCCAGCTCCTCCGCGCCGGAGGGAACCGATATTTACGCTCTCAGCGAAGGCCACGCGCCGCGGAAGATCTGGTCGGGCAAGGACGAGGTTGTGTACGCTCTTGCCGCCCGGCCCGATGGCCTGCTGGCGCTAAGCGGCAATCGAGGCCGCATCTTCAGAATCCAGGACAGCGGCGATTATGCGGACGTGGCACATCTCGACGCGCAGCAAGGACTTTGCTTTGCGCCCATGGCCAATGGCCTGCTCATCGGCACCGGAAACACCGGCAAACTGGTTTCCTTCGGCGCGCAGGCGACGCACGAATACGCGAGCGATGTGCTGGATGCGGGGGCGCTGGCGCGATTTGGGCGCATCGAGGTGGAGCCGGGATCGAAGAACTACGACCTGTACACGCGCACGGGGAACGTGGAGCAACCAGTGCGCGGCTGGACCGACTGGGAACTGCTGAACGGAGACCGGGTGGCGTCGCAGGCGGGGAGATTCCTGCAGTGGAAGGCGGTGCTGCATCCCGGCGGGGTGTTGGGAAGCGTAGGCGTGAATTACATGCCGGTGAATGCGGCGCCGGTGGTGGACGAGATTCTGGTGGTGCCGGGCGCACGGCTGAATGCGCAGCCGCAGCCGTCGCAGCCGCAGAACGTGAATATCAATCTGCCGTCTTCCTCACAGGGCACGACTGTCACCTTCGATGCAACCACGAACATCACCGCAGTCAAGGACAGGACCGGCATCACCGCGCGCTGGTCGGCCCACGACGACAACGGCGACGACCTGGTCTTTTCCCTCTATCTGCGCGGCGACGGCGAGCATGTTTGGCGGCTGCTGAAGGACAACATCACCGACAAGGCGTACTCGTGGGATGAAACGATGATGCCGGACGGCGGGTATCAACTGAAGGTGGTGGCCTCGGACTCGCCTGCGCACACGCCCGCCGAAGCGCTGACCGGTGAGAAGGTGAGCGATCGTTTCGAAGTGGATACCACGCCGCCCGCAGTCACCGACCTGCATGCCGCACAAGCAGTGCCGTGCGCGAAGTCTCCGTGCGCGGTGACGGTCACCTTTGACGCGGAGGACTCGATGTCGCCGGTAATCAAGGCGGAGTACTCCATCGACATGGGTCCGTGGCAGTACATCGATCCCGTGGGCGGGCTGTCCGACGCGCAGCGCGAACACTATAGTTTCCAGATTCCCGCCTCTTCGCTAGAAGGCAAGCAAGGCGAGCATCTGCTGACGGTGCGCACCTACGACCGGCACGACAACGCCGGCCTGGCTAAAACGGTATTCGACGCCACCGGTGCGGGCGCGAAGTAACGGCGATGCGTTTTGAACTGTTTGTTGCGGCGCGATACCTGAAGGCCAAGCGGCGGCAGGCCGTGGTGGGCGTGGTCACGTCGATCTCGGTAGCCGGCGTGGCCGCAGGGGTGGCGGCGCTCATCATCGCGCTGGCCATCACCAACGGCATGCAGCGCGATTTAGAGGGCCGCCTTGTGGACACCACCGCGCACGTGCAACTGATGCGCATCCAGGGCGACGGCATTCGCGAGTGGCAGCCGCTGCTGGCGCGGTTGAGCAAGCTGCCTGAGGTGAAGGCCGCGGCGCCGGAGTTGAACGAGCAGGTGCTGGTCTCACACGGCGCGCGCGCCGGCTTCGCGCTTATCCAAGGCATCCTGCCGCAATACGAGACCCGGGTCAGCAACCTGTTGCGCGACACCACGCCGGGCGCAGTGCAGGCTCTCGAGCCCGGCAGCAATCAGCCGCTGCCGCCGATCGTGCTGGGACAGGACCTGGCCGACACCATCGGCGCCGCGGTGGGCGACTCGGTGATGCTGGTGAGCCCGCAAGGCGAACTGACGCCGATGGGCATCGCGCCGCAATATGCGCGATTCCGGCTGGTGGGCACCTACCACACCGGCTTTTACCAATATGACGATTCGTGGGGATACGTGCGCCTGGGCGACGCGCAGCGCCTCTACGACGAGCCGGACCTGGTTTCGGTCATCAGTTTCCGGCTGGACGACATGAACCGGGCCCCCGAAGTCGGCCGCAAGATCGAGCAGGCCGCGGGCAAGGGTTTCATGACCACAAACTGGGAGGACGAGAACCGCGAGTTGTTCCGCGCTTTGCGCGAAGAGCAGGTGGTCACCTTCATCGTGATCGCGCTCATCGTCATCGTGGCCGCGCTCAACATTCTCATCGCGCTGACCATGATGGTGATGGAGAAGACCAAGGACATTGCGGTGCTGATGAGCTTTGGAGTGGCCCCGGGCCAGATCCGGCGCATCTTCCAGTTGCAGGGTTTTCTCATCGGCGTGATCGGGACCGCGATCGGGCTGGTGCTGGGCTACGCGGCATCGTGGGCGGGCGGCCACTATCACTTCATTCATCTTTCGGCCGAGGTTTACGCCATCGACACGCTGCCGTTCGCGCCGCGGATCGCGGATGGATTCATTGTAGCGGCGGTTTCGATCGGCATTTCGCTGCTGGCCACGCTGTATCCTTCGCATGCGGCGGCGCGGATTTTGCCGGCCCAGGCGCTGCGGTACGAGTGATAGAACAGCTTGCCGCGAGAAGCTGACTTTCGTCGGTTGAAGCGGAAGATGAATCCGTCGAGACAGTCGTTCAGATGTTCAGCACCAATCGCGCCCTGGTGCCTGGCAAGGCGCTGAGCCCGTTCATCTGGCTGGTGACACCATTTGAAGTGTTTGCAATGGTGATGGGCTCCAGGCGGCAAGCTCCCGGCGCCGGATAGACTGGCAGGATGATGGCCATCCAGGATCATTACCCCGAAAACCTCGCGCACTGTTATGGCTGTGGACGGCTGAATGAGCAGGGGCACCACATCCGAACCGACTGGGACGGCGATGAAACCGTCTCAGTGTTTACGCCTGAGCCCTGGCACATCGCGGTGCCGGGCTTTGTCTATGGCGGCGTGATCGCTTCCCTGGTGGATTGCCACTCGACCGGCACTGCCGCCGCCGCGGCCTATCGTGCTGCCGGGCGCGAACCCGGCACCGAGCCGCCGTTCCGCTTTGTCACAGCTTCGCTGCGGGTGGATTACCTGAAGCCCACTCCTCTGGGGCCGCCGCTGACTATCCGCGCCCGGGTAAAAGAGATGCAGGGCCGCAAGGTGGTGGTAGAGTCCACGGTCTACGCGGAAGGAGTGGCCACCGCGCGCGGCGAGGTGGTGGCGGTGCAGATTCGGGATGACTTTGGAAAGGGCTGAAGATCGGCGCCGCCTCAGTTGCCTTCGGTCAGGGGCACAAGGTCGCGCGCCATCATAGACATGTAGAGGCCCGAGGCGAGAATCAGCGCGCCGCCGGCCACGACGTACCAGCCCGGCAGGTTCTTCCATACGAGATAGCTCACCAACGTTCCGGTGATCAACTGGGTGTAGTGGTACTGGGAGACGTTGGCCGCGGATGTGTGCTTTACCGCGATGTAAAAGCACAGCGTGCCCAAAGCGCAAAAGAGTCCCATCGCCACCAAGCCGAGGGCCAGGCGAGGGGTAAGCGGCGCGGCGTGCCATGCTCCCATGCAGGCGAACCCCACTGCCGCCGTGACCACGCCGGAAAAGAACGCCAGGCTCTCCGGCTGCTCTGTCCGCGTGAGGACGCGCGACCACACCATGTTGGTGGAAAAGCAGGCAACGCAGACGGCGCAAGCGGCGACGCCGATCCAGTCCCACTCCCGGCCGGCGCCGGAGCCGGCGGCGGCGGCGTTCCAGGGATGCACGGCGACGATCACCCCTGCGAATCCGGCGGCGATGGCCGCGGCCTTGCGCCACCCCAGCCCTTCGCGGAGCACCGCGGCGGAGAGCAACGCGATTACCATGGGCGCGGTGAAGACCAGGATGTAAAACAACGTGAGGGTGAGGTGCCTGAGGGCCACAACCACGCAGACGTTGTTTCCCATGTCGAGGCATGCGCGCGCCACCTGCAGCTCGAGGCGGTGAGGCCGCAGCCGCCTGGTTTCCCCGCGCGCCAGCCCGTAGAGACCCAGAAAAGCCGCCATGAAGAGTCCGAGGAACGCCACCATCTCGTAAGCGGGCAAGCCTGACTGGCCGACGAGCTTGATGGAGCTATCCGCCAGCACCCAGAACGTGAAACCTGCCAGAGCAAACCCGATGGCTCCCAGCTCCGAAACGGCGGCTCGCTCTCTGGTCATTCCTTTACCACCCTAAATGAGGTGGAGGTTGGGCACCCGGTACTGAGCATCTTCGTTTCCCACCCTTGCGCCAGAAAAAAGGCGCAAGGATGGGGCACGGGAAGTGATGTCAAAGCAGGAAGCGCCTGGCCTGGCAGGTTATGTATCTCATTTGTATTGAATGAGAGACCTTACTACCGTACACAGACTTGCGCATCCGTCTTTCCCGAATGGAGAACA
>Ga0307373_10011637_pt1 | contig 12704 bp, 8 predicted proteins | sample OX2MG_FD_202534 | JGI IMG/M metagenome (GOLD analysis project Ga0307373, IMG submission 202534) | Soil microbial communities from Risofladan, Vaasa, Finland - OX-2 | ecosystem: Environmental > Terrestrial > Soil > Coastal area > Acid sulfate soil | place: Finland: Risofladan, Vaasa | collected... | reverse complement strand
CGAGCGCGGCGCGCTCCTCGGGGAGGTAGTCCGCGAGGTCCTCGCCGTCGAGGAGGAGGAGGGTCCCCGGCGCCGGCACCACCAGGCCGGATACGGCGTCGAGCAGCGTCGTCTTCCCCGATCCGTTGGGCCCGATGAGGCCCACGATCGAGCCCGGCTCGACGGTGACGTTCACACCGTCGACCGCCCGGAGGCCGCCGAACGCCACGACGAGGTCGCGGATCTCGAGGCGGGCGGGCCCCTCGTGCTCGGCCTTCGGGCTCACGTGGTGGCCTCGGCCACGGTCCCGGCGTCCGTGGCGGGAGACATCCGGGCGTCGGGCGCGGCGCCCCTCCCACCGATCCCCGCCGGCGCCCCACCCCGCCACCGGGCCTTGCGTCGGACCACGCCGGCCGTGACGAGGTCCCCCAGCCGGTGCATCACCTCGGCCATGCCACCCGGCAGGTAGAGGATGAACGCCATGAGCCCGATGCCGCTCGTGAGGAATTGGATGGTCGTGGTGGTCCCGAAGACGGCGGGCAGCCCGACGAGGTACACCGCCCCCAGCAGCGCGCCGGGGATCGAGTCGAGGCCGCCGATCACGACCATCGAGACCACCAGGATCGAGAACGTCGGGTCGAAGGTGTCGGTGCTGAACCGCTCCGTGGCGAAGGCCAGGCACACCCCGGCATAGCCGGCCATGAACCCCGACAGCGCGAAGGCCATGAGCTTCGTGCGGATGATGGGGATGCCCGCCGCGCCGGCGGCCACCTCGTTGTCGCGCACGGAGATCAACCGGCGGGCGATGCCCCTGTCGCGCCAGACCCGCACCATGAGTACCGACAGCACCAGCACCGCCAAGGAGAACCAGGCGAAGGCGCGCTCCGAGGTGAGCCCGAGCCCGAACAGCGTCGGGCGCGCGATCAGCGTCGACTGGGGATCAGGCAGGCCCGAGCAGATCCTGCGGTGCAGGAGCGGCACGGTCCAGCACGGGGTGGCCAGCACCGACGTCTGCATGAACAGGGCGAACCCGAGCGTGCTCACGGCCAGGTACAGGCCGCGGATGCGCAGGGCGGTGAGCCCCACCAGGACCGACACCACTGCCGTCACCACCCCCGCGAACGGCAGGAGGAGCACGAGGGGCATGCCGGACCCGAGGTGGGCGGTCATGTCCGTCCCCACCGCCACCAGGGCGAACTGCCCCAGCGACACCTGGCCGGCCCACCCGGTGAGCACCGTCAGGGAAAGGGCGATGACACCGTAGATGCAGATCTGCGACATGAGGAACGAGCGCCCCACGCTCAACGTCAGGGGCAGCAACGCGGCCACCACCACCGTGGCCAGCACCCCGGCGGTCCCGACGCGGTCGCGCAGCCCTTCACCCACCCGCCGGAACGACATCGTCCCCGACATCCACGACGTGCGCTCGGCGGTGCGCGTGCCCTTCTGCAGCGACGCCGCCCGTACCAGCAGGGCGGCCTGCAGGAGGACGAAGAGGATCAGCTCGACGGTGGCCGTCCCGGTGGAGGGGTTCGTGATGTTCCACTGCAGGAGGTCCTGCACGATGCCGACCCCCACACCGGCGGCGAAGGCCACCGGCAGGCTCACCATGGCGCCGAGCAGGGCGGCCAGCAGGGCCAGGAGGAGGAGCCCGGGGCTGAGAACCTGCGTGAGGGCGCTCGTCTGGGCGGGCGAGGCCAGGATGGCGGTGATCGCCGACAGCGCGCCGGCGATGGTCCAGGCGACGGTGGAGGTGCGTCGGACCCAGACGCCCGACAGGCGCGCCGACTCCATGTTCTCGGCGGACGCCCGCATGGCCAGGCCCCACGGGGAGAAGCGGATGAAGGCGGCGAGGCCGAGGGCGACCACGGGCGCCACGATGAGCGTCAGGACGTCGCCGGGGGGGAAGAGGAAGGTCCCGATGTGGAACGACCAGCTGACCGGGACCGGAAAGGCCCGGAAGAGCTTCTTGGGGCGGATGAACGGCAAGAGCGTGAAGAGGAACAGGACCTGCGACAGCCCGATCGTGGCCACCATGACCATGACGCGGGGACGGGCGAACAGGCGGCGCAGGACGAGCTCGGACAGCGCACCGGCCCCGGCCGCCAGGCCGATGGCCGCCACCGCCGCGGCCCAGTAGTCGATCCCGAAGTCGTAGTAGAGCTTGACGAGGAAGACGGCCGCCACCACGCCCAGCTGTCCCTGGGCGAAGTTGACGACACGGCTGGTCCGGTAGATGAGTGCCAGGCCGACCGCCAGCAGCCCGTAGTTGAGCCCGAGGATCGCTCCCTCGAGGATCACGGACGGGGGGAGGGACACGGCGATCATGCGTCGCCACCCGCCCCGGCCAGGAACACGGGCCGCAGGAGGTCGTCGCGCCCCAGGAGCTCCGAGATCGAGCCGTCGAACCGAACCTCACCACGCTCGAGGAAGAAGGCGCGCTCGGCGAGCGTCATGGCGCGGTTCACGCTCTGCTCGACGAGGACGACGGTGGCGCCCTCGGCGTTCACGCGCCTCACGATCCCCATGAGCCGCTCCACCGTCATCGGGGCCAGGCCGAAGGCGAGCTCGTCGATCAAGAGCAGTCGGGGCTTGGTCATCATGACGCGCGCCAGGGCGAGCATCTGCTGCTCGCCTCCCGACAGCGTGCCCGCCGGCTGGTCGATGCGCGCCTCGAGCTCGGGGAACAGCCCGATGGCGTCGTCGAACGCGGCCCGGGCCCTGGGCAATTCGCGGCGGAAGGAGTGCTCGCCGATGCGCAGGTTGTCCCGGACGGTGAGGCCCGGGAACGTCATCTTGCCGCCGACGAGCAGCGCTGCGCCCAGATCGATGACCTGCTCGGGCTCCAGGTAGGTGCAGTTGGTCCCGAAGATGCGGATCACGCCCCGGTGGGGGTGGTCGAGGCCCGACACGGCCCGCAGCAAGGTGCTCTTCCCGGCGCCGTTGGTGCCGAGGAGCGCCACGATCTCACCCTCGGGCACTTCGAGGTTGACGTCGAAGAGGACCTGCTGCGTCCCGTAGAAGAAGTCCATGTTGTGGATCTGCAGCGCAGGGATGGCCCCGCCGGACTGCCGGCGCTTGCCCTCGGCGTACCGCTCCAGGACGTCCTCGATGACGAGGGTGATGTCCCGGCGGACGAAGCGTGACCCCACCACCAGCAGCGCACCGCCGAGCGCACACACCGGCCCGATGAACGTCAGCGCTGTCGTGACGTTGCTGGCATCGCTGATGGCGCCGAGGATGATGCCCCCCGCGAACCCTCCGAACACGGCCGAGTAGACGCCGAACATGGCGAAACAGATCGACCGCATCTCGGGCGGGGCCGTGGCCGCCAGCGTCTGGAAGATGGCGATGGCAATCGGTGCGACGGCCGCGTTGGCGAGGAACTGCAACGCCACCACCAGCCACAGCCTCGGCATGTACAGCGACACGGTGAACAGGAGGCCGTACACGGTGATGCTGGCCCCTGCCAGGATCAATGGTGCCTGCGGGTTGCGGCGGAAGAGCCTGTCCCCGACCGAGTAGGCGATCGGGAGCCCGATGAAGGCGCTCAACCCGATGATGGCGTAGACGTGGCTGCGGTCAGCAGTGTGCAGATGCCACACGCGCACGAAATAAAGGTTGCCGAACAGCGACGCGCTGACTCCGACGAAGCCCAGCACCGCCACGGCCACCAGCTCGTAGTAGAGCGAGCGGATGCGCAGCAGGCGGGTGATGGCCGGGCCCAGCAGGACGCGGGGGGTGTGCTCCTGCTCCGAGTGGATGTCCATGCCCGAGGCCTTCAGGATGTGGCTCGACTCGTTGGTGCCCTTGTCGGGCTCCCTGATGGTGAAGAGCAGCAGCCCGATGGGGATGCCTGCCGCCCCCACCGCCAAACCCCACCGCCAGTTGTTGGTCAGCGCCACGATCCCCCCGAAGACCAGGATGCCCAGGGTCTGGGCGACGGGGTCGTTGAGGTAGTGCCAGCTGAAGACGCGGCTGCGCCCCTCGGTCGGGTAGGCGTCGGCGAGGTAGGAGTTGTGCACCGTGTTGTTCACCGCGCTTCCGACCGCGGCCAGCAGGTACAACACGACGAACCACCACACGTTGGGGGCCAGCGCCATGAGCGGGGCCAGCACGGCGAAGACGAGAAGAGCCAGGGCCGACACGAGCTTGCGGCTGCCACGGTCGGCCCACAGGCCGAGGGGCACCGCCCACAGCAGCTGGGCCACGGACGCCACGAAGGCGACGGCCCCGAGGCCGGCATCGTGGAGGTGGAACGACTGCTCGAGGTTGTTGCCGATCAGGTTGATGCCCTGGCCGAACATGTTCGGGACGATGGCCGCCAGGGTGAGCAGGACGAGTGGGGCGTAGCCGCTCGTACGCAGGATCCCCCGCAGGGGTGGCGGTTTGCCTTCTCCGACACCGGGCATGAGGGCGACGTCGGCTATCGCCTCTTTGTGCCGGCTCTTGCTGACGGCCTCCTGGAGCAGCTCGTCGGGGACCGTGAACGCGAACAGCGGTTCGTCCCCGCCGTACAGGGCCGCTGCCCCCTCCCCGACGAGCCGCTCACCCGTTCCCGACATTGCCGCCTCACGCTAATCCCTGACGCGTGCGTCAGACAGAGAGAACCCGGGCGATGCGGCCCTGATCAGGGAGCGGAGGCGACGGTGAGCGGGCCGAAGGGCAGCACGCACAGGCGGGCGCCCGGCCCCGCGGCACCGAGGGCCTCCGCCACCGCAGCCGAGACGTCGGCGACGGGGCGGAGGAACGCGGCCCGCACCTCGTCCTCGGCCAGGCCCTCGGCGTGTATCCACACGTCCGCCCGCCGCAGGACGCGGCCCAGCACCTGCGTCTGCCAGCGGTCCGTCTCGGACGGGCCGTCGACGGTGTCGAGCGCGTCGGGCCCGCGGGCGCCGCCGAGCAGGCGGGCGAATGCGCCGCCGCCGGGGGTGCCGTCGGTGCACGCCGCCGCCATGACGATCGTCCCGCCCGGCCGGACGACGCGCTCGGCCGCCGCCATGCCCTTGACCGCCTGGTACAGGTTGCGGTCGAGCGGGTAGCCGCCGTTCGTGCTCAGGACCACGTCGAAGCGGTCGTCCACGTGCTGCACCACCGTCTGTTCGACGAAGTGGCAGGCCGCCGCGTGTCCGTCGGGCAACGGGCCGGCGAACACCGCGGTGATCCGGCGCGTGCCGTTGATGGCGACGTCGAGCGAAAGCGTCGGCGGGGCCAGCGCCACGGCCGACCGCACGAAGTCGTGGACGGGGTTCCCCTCGGTGACGAGCCACGTCGCCCTGGGGTCGGCGATCCGGGCCGGGCTGTGCGCTTCGAGGACCGTCTCCAGCGCGGCCAGGCCCGGGCATGCGCCCTTGGGACCGCCGCTGAAGCCCGCGAAGAAATGGGGCTCGACGAACCCGGTGAGGATGCGCACGTCGGCCTCGACGTAGCGGCGGTCGAGCCGGACCGCAGCCCCGTCGACCCGCCCCACCTCGACGTGCGTGTCGGCCGGCGCCGGCCCGGCCCCGCCGGCGCGGTGCTGGTGGACGCGGTACCGGCGGGCGATCTCGGGACCGATCAGCTCCACCATCTCGTCGGGCGTCGCCACGCGGTGTGTGCCCGTGGCGCACAGCAGCTCCACGTGCTCGGGCCCCATGCCGAGCCGCTCGAGCTCGGCCAGGAGCGGAGGCAGCACGGTCCGGTTGGGCATGGGCCGCGTCACGTCCGGGAAGACCACGGCCACACGCGGACGCGCCGTCGCGCCCCGAGCCGCCCCGACCAGTTCGTCGAGGGACGGCCCGGCCACCGGCGCACGCAGCGCGGCCACGACGGCGCCGGCCTCGTCGGGGAGCCCCGGCAGGTCGGTGGCCGTCACCACGACGGCGTCGTCGGGCACCTCGGCCACGAGGCCGTGTCGGCCGTACTCGAGCCGGACGTGCTTCACGGGCCCACCTCCCCGGCCCCGTCCCCGCCCCCGGCCCCGGCCCCGGCCCCGTCCCCGGCCCCGGCCCCGTCCCCGTCCCCGTCCCCGTCCCGGGCCCCGATCCCGATGATCGCCGTGGCGGCCTCGTCGACACGCGGGCGCAGGGCGCGATAGCGCTCGGCCCACGACTCGTCGGGGTGCGTCTCGGCGACGACAGGGTCGAAGCGGTCGAGATCGAGCGGCGAGCCGACGGCGCGGGCGACCACCATCGCCGCGCCCGCCGAAGCCGCCTCCCCCGACAGTCGACGGCTCGCCGCCAGGCCCGTCACCGCGGTGAGGACGTCGACCCACACCGCGGCGGCGGCGCCCGCCCCGCCGAGGACCAGCCCCTCGAACGACCCGTGTGCCGAACCGAGGCACCGCGCCACGTCCCAGGCGACCGACTCGACGACGGCGCGCGCCAGGTCGCCGGCGTCGTGGTCGTGGGAAAGGCCCGTCAGCGCGCCGCGCGCCCCGTCGCGCCACCAGGGGGCGCGCGCCCCACCGAACCACGGCAGGGCGACGACGCCACGTGCCCCCGGTGGGCTCACCGCGGCCCGCGCCAACAGCGTGTCGGCGTCGAGCCCCGTCAGGCGCGCCAGCCAGGCGACGAGCGATCCCGCGGCCGACAGGCCTCCTTCGAGCAGCCACCCGCCCAGCGCGCCACGCGTGACGATCATGGCATCCGGAGCCGGGTGGGGGCGGTGTGCCGCCGGCACCGACACGTTCGCCGTCGTCCCCCACGACACCATCGGCCGCTCGGCCGAGGCGCCCGCCCCGAGGACCTCGCAGGCGCGGTCGCCCGCGCCGATGACGACCGGGATGCCGGGGGGGAGGGCGAGCTCGGCGGCGGGGCCAGCGAGGAGGGCGCCGACCACGCTGTCCGACGGGTGTACCGCCGGGAGCCGGTCGCCCGCATCGCCCACGAGCGCCGGCACCGCCCGACCGGTGTCGTCGTACATCCCGGTCGCCGAAGCCAGGGTGCGGTCGGTGCACACCTCGCCGGTCAGCCGCCATGCCAGCAGGTCCCGGGGCGACAGCAGCCACCGGGCCTGGCGGAGTCGTTCCGGCTCGTGGCGCTCGAGCCACGCCACCTTGGCCGCCACAGAGGCGGCGTCGAGCACGACGCCCGTCTGCTCCCGGACCGGCGACGCGCCCCCGCACGATGCCGCCAGCGCCGCCGCTTCGGCGCCCGCCCGCCGGTCCGACCACACCATGGCCGTCCCGAGCGGCACCCCCGCCGCCGACACAGGGACGAACGTCTGCCGTGCCGCCGAGAAGCCCAGCGCCCGCACCGCATCGCCACGACCACGACCACGACCGCGACCACCGGCGCCGGCCCGGGCCGCCTCGCACGCGGCCACGACGGAGGGCCACCAGGACCCCGGATCCTGCTCGACGCGGTTGCCGGGTCCGTACTGGCATTCGAGCGGTGCCCGCCCGACGGCGGCCAGGCCGTCGTCCCGCCACAGCGCCGCCTTGGTGACGCTGGTGCCGAGGTCGATCGTCAGGATCATCCCCGGACGGCGTCGGCCACGAGACCGGCCATGACCCCCGGCTCGGGGTCCTGGAACACGACGCGCCCCACCGCCAGCCCGGCACCGCCGCCGTCCATGGCGTCGCGCACCTCGGCCAGCACCGCTTCCCTGGCGCCGCGCACGTCGCCTGCCGTGCCGCGACGCCCCCCGGCGGGCTCGACGCGAGGCCCACCGAGGAACAGGACGGGCACCCCGACGCTGGCCACGACGCGGGCCACGGCGTCGACGCGCGCTGCGCCCGGGGCGGCGTCGGGGACCGGCACCTTGAGCACGGGCGCGCCCATGTCGTGGGCGACCACGGCGGCGAGGACGATCGAGTCGGTGTCACGGGCCACGTGCCCGTCGCGCCACGACAACGGCTCGACGAGCGCTTCCAGTCCGGCGGCACGCGCCTCCTCCAGCACCCGCCCCAGCAGCTCGAGGGCCGGCGCCGTCATGGAGTCCGACAGGTCGATGCGCGTCATGTGCTTCACGCCGGTCCATCCCTCGGCCGCAGCGCCCGCTACGCTCGCCACGAGACGATCATCGAGCTCGAACACGCTCCCCGCCAGTCCTGTGCGGTTGATGGAGAGGTACGTGCGGTGCCGGGGCCCGAGCGCGCCGACGGCCGCCAGGTCGCGCAGCGGCTGGGTGCTCGCCAGGACCCCGTCGCAGCTCGGCAGGGCGGCGCGCAGCGCGTCCAGGTAGCGCGCGTAGTGCTCGACCGTCATGACCCCCCGGGCGCGGTGGTCGGCGGCGAGGATGACCACGGGAGGTTCGAGCGCGCCCATCGGGGCCCGCTTCACTCCACGCCGGCCAGGCGGAGCACCACCTTCGCCAACGCCGAGAAGTCCTCGCGCCCGAACCCGGCCGTCGCCGCCGCCGTCAGTGCCTGGCGCGCCGTGGCGGTGGTGGTCATGGGGACGCCGGCCCGGGCCCCGTACGACAGGGCGAGGTCGAGGTCCTTCGCCATGAGGTCGGTCATGAACCCCGGCTTCCACCCGTTGGAGGCGGGGCTGTCGGCGACCACGCCGGGGACCGGCAGCCGCGTGCGCACGGCGGTGCAGTCGCCGGTCGAGTGGAGCAGCACCTCGAGGAGCTTCGCCATGTCCACCCCCGAGCGAACCGCCAGCGCGGTGGCCTCGGCCGTGGCCACCATCTGCGCCGCGTAGATCAGGTTGTTGCAGAGCTTCACGACCTGGCCCATCCCCGGGCCGCCCACGTGCACGATGAGGCCGGCCATGGGTTGGAGAGCGGGCGTGGCATCCGCCAGGGTCGTCTCGTCGCCGCCCACCATCAGCGTCAGGGTCCCGTTCTTGGCGCCCACGGTGCCGCCCGACACCGGGGCGTCGAGGTAGCGCGCGCCGGTGGCGTTGACGCGCTCGTGTTGCGCCCGCTCGACGTCGGGGTCGATGGTGGAGCAGTCGACCACGATGGTGCCCGGGCCCAGGGCGGGGAGCACGGCGTCGACCACCTGCACGACGTCGGGGGAGCTGGGGACACACAGGACGAGGACCTCGCTGGCCGCGGCCACGTCGGTGAGGGTGCCACCGTCGGCTGCGCCGAAGGCCACGGCCTCGTCGACCGGCGGTCGGCTGCGCGAGGCCACCGTCACATGGTGCCCGGCCTCCACGAGATTCCGTGCCATGGGTAGGCCCATGGCACCCAACCCGACGAAGCCGACCTTCACGCGAATCGGGCTCACGCGAATTGCGGGAGCCACTGTGCGGTCCCCGCCAGCAGCTCGTCGACCATGGTCTCGGTGTCGTGCAGGTCGCCCCGGCCCGCCAGCGGGTCGAGGGCGAAGGCGGCGTGGGCCAGGCCGCGGTCGCCGCTCAGCCCGGCCTCCACCGTCATCTCCTGGACAGCGGCGTGGCGCCGCAGCAGCTCGGCCAGTGCCGCGGGCGGCCGGGCCACGTCGCGCCCGCGCATGCCGTCACCGTCCACCACGCACATGGACTCCACGACGGCGTCGAGCGGGAGGTCCGGGCACTGACCCGTGTTGGGGAGGTTGAGCGGCAGCTCGCGCCGGGTGCCGGTCACGAGCGAGTCGATCACCGGCGCCACCAGCTCGCCCGAGTCCCAGGTCGGGAGCTCTTCCTTGCCGGCCAGCACGTCGTCGACCCCGGCCACGTACTCGTCCTGGTGCTTCTGGCGCTGGGCGATCGACGTCAGCTCGATGCCCCACGCCGCCCCCCACCCCGACGCCTCGGTGAGCACCGACGGCACGAACTCCGCCAGGTGGCGGTCGTTGGCGCCGGGCAGCGCGCCGTAGCGGTCGAGCATGGCGAGCTTGAGCACGTGGTGCACGGCGAAGTCGAGCTTGGTAAAGGGCTCGGGCTCGGGGCGCGCCGGGTCGGGGGCGATGGCGTCGAGGCCGCCGAGCTCGTCCACCAGTTCGGCGATCTGCGCGAAGCCCTCCGCCCCGTCGATCTCGAGGTCGCAGATGACCGGGAAGTGGTTGACGCCGGCCACGACCGGGCGGATGGCGGTATGAGGCTTGCCGAAGGCGATCGCCAGGACCATGGCGAAGTTGCCCACCTCGTGGCACAGCCCGACCGTCTTCACCGAGGTCTCCCGGCACACCGTGCGGGTGAGCGTGGTCATCGGATTGGTGATGTTGAGGAGCCAGGCGTCGGGGCAGATCTCCTCCATGTCGCGGCCGATACCGGCCAGGACGGGGATGTTCCGCAGGGCCCGGTTGATCCCGCCTGGTCCGACGCTGTCGCCCACCGACTGGCGGATGCCGTGGCGGGCGGGCACGTCGAGGTCGACGGCCATGCTGTCGAACCCGCCGGTGGAGATCGTCACCACGACGAAGTCGGCGCCCTCCAGCGCGCGGCGCTGGTCGGTCGTGGTGGACACCGTGGACTTGGCGCCCAGCTTGTCGTCGGCGATGCCGGCGATCGCCGCCATCTTCTCGAGCGGTGCCGGGTCGATGTCCTCCAGGACCAGGTGCATCCCCGCCAGTGACGGGGTGCCGAGGAGGTCGGTGATCAGCGTGGGTGCCCACTGGTAGCTGCCCCCGCCGATGATGGTGACCTGCACGTCCTCATCCTTCCACCGAACCCTCGGGGACGGGGGCGCCGCCGGGCGCCGCCGGGCGCCGCCGGGCGGCGTACGTAGAACACGTTCTATACTTGGCCCCCGGATGAGGCGCACGGACGCGCACGGCCCGGATGACGCGGAGGTAGGCAGATGGCACGACCGGTGATCGTCGAGGCGGTGCGCACCCCGATCGGCAAGCGCAACGGGCTGCTGTCAGGCTTCCACGCCGCCGAGCTGCTGGCCAGCGCGCAGGTGGAGGTGGTCAAGCGGGCGGGGATCGAGCCCTCCGAGGTCGAGCAGATCGTGGGCGGCTGCGTCACCCAGGCGGGGGAGCAGGCCTCCAACGTCACTCGCACGGCGTGGCTGAGCCAGGGCCTTCCCTTCGAGACCGCCGCCACGACCGTCGACTGCCAGTGCGGCTCCGCGCAGCAGGCGAACCACTTCGTCGCCAACCTGGTGGGCGCGGGCGCCATCGACGTCGGCATGGCCTGCGGGGTCGAGGCCATGAGCCGCGTCGGCCTGGGCGCCAACGCCATCAACGGTCCGGGCAGCTCGCGGCCCGACGACTTCCCGTGGGACATGCCCGACCAGTTCGGCGCGGCGGAGCGCATCGCCGCCAAGTACGGCATCACCCGCGCCGACGTCGACGCGCTCGGGCTCGCCTCCCAGGAGAAGGCCGCCCGCGCCTGGGCCGAAGGGCGCTTCGACCGCGAGGTGTTCGCCGTCGAGGCACCGGTCGTGGGGCCCGAGGGGCCGACCGGGGAGCGCCAGATCGTGCAACGCGACCAGGGCCTGCGCGAGACCACCGCCGAGGGCCTGGCCGCCCTGAAGCCGGTGCTTCCCGACGGCATGCACACCGCCGGCAACTCGTCACAGATCTCCGACGGCGCCGCCGCCGTGCTGTGGATGTCCGAGGAGCGCGCCGCCGCGGCGGGGCTGCGCCCCCGGGCGCGCATCGTCGCCCAGGTGCTCGTGGGGTCGGACCCCTACTACCACCTCGACGGCCCCATCGCCGCCACCGAGCGCGTGCTGGCCAAGGCCGGCATGACGGCGGACGACATCGACATCTTCGAGGTCAACGAGGCCTTCGCGTCGGTGGTGTGCTCGTGGCAGAAGGTCCACGGCATCGACTGGGACAAGGTCAACGTGAACGGGGGCGCCATCGCCATCGGCCACCCGGTGGGCTCGACCGGGAGCCGGTTGATCACGACCGCCCTCCACGAGCTCGAGCGGCGTGACGCCAACCTGGCTTTGGTGTCGATGTGCTGCGGCGGGGCGCTCGCCACCGGCACGGTCATCGAGCGCCTCTGATCTGACCCGACCCGAGTTGTCCCCCGGTTGTGCCCCGTACGCGCATGGGCGCGTGGGGGCGGCCAGGATGGGGGGATGGCGATCACGGGCCCGCGCCCTCTGCCGCCGCTGCGCCGCCGATCGCCTCGGTGGCGCCGTCTGCCGGCGCTCGCCGCGTGCGGCATCGCCGTCGTGCTGCCGTCGGTCGGCGCCGCCGCCCCCGCCGGCAGGGCGGCCGTGGCCCACACGGTGTTCGGCTCCAACTGGACCGTCTACCACCACGACGGCCTCGGCTCGGGGGTCGACGCCACCGGCACAGACCTGAGCCCGGCCACCGCGGCGTGGTCCTCGGCCGGCCTCGACGGCGCCGTCTACGGAGAGCCCCTCGTGCAGGGTGGCCGCGTCGTCGTCGCCACCGAGAACGACACCGTCTACGAGCTGGCCGCCAACACCGGTGCCGTGATCTGGTCGACGCACGTGGCCCCGGCCGTTCCGTCCGGGAACCTGTCGTGCGGGAACATCTCCCCGACGGTCGGCATCACGGGCACGCCGGTGATCGACGCCGCCCGGGGCGAGGTTTTCGCCGTCACCGACGAGCAGGCTGGTGGCAACGCCGCCCAACACTTCCTGGTCGGCCTCGACCTGTTCACGGGGGCCGTCCTCCTCCACCAGGCCGTCGATCTTCCGGGCTCCAACCAGCTCGACCAGCTCCAGCGGACCGGGCTGGCGCTCGATGCCGGCAACGTCGTCGTGGGGTTCGGCGGCAACGACGGTGATTGCGGCACCTACCACGGCTGGGTGCTCGCCATCCCGGAGAGTGGGGGGGCCCAGCTGTCGTTCGAGGTGGCCACGAACCCCGGCGACCGCGAGGGCGCCGTGTGGATGGGCGGGGCCGCCCCGGTCGTGGACGGTCAGGGAAACGTCTGGGT
>Ga0307373_10011636_pt1 | contig 12705 bp, 8 predicted proteins | sample OX2MG_FD_202534 | JGI IMG/M metagenome (GOLD analysis project Ga0307373, IMG submission 202534) | Soil microbial communities from Risofladan, Vaasa, Finland - OX-2 | ecosystem: Environmental > Terrestrial > Soil > Coastal area > Acid sulfate soil | place: Finland: Risofladan, Vaasa | collected... | reverse complement strand
TTTAAAAACACATTTTATGGAAAATTCAAAAAAATCAGAATTCCGTGAAGGCTCACTTGCCAAAAAAATTGAAACCGAAACAGCCAAAATACCTTCTGATGTTTTTTTATGGGCAGCTATTGGTTCGATGGCTGTTTCCATGTCACTACAGGTTGCAGGCAAAAAAAATAAAAGTTTATTTTTTGGCCAGTGGGCTGCATCTTTTTTGCTTTTTGGAATTTATAATAAATTAGTAAAACAACTCGGCCATGATCAGTACAGCCAGTATTGATTAATAGCTGTATAGCATGGAAGCTTAATCGGAAATTATGTTGGCAAAGAAGTTATTAAAGGTTACTCTCATTCTTTGGTAAATGAGGACAGTGAATTATTATTTTTAGCGGAAAATAATGGAAAGTCTTAAACGGAAATAAATGATTAGACGGAAATTTAGAGTAAACTCTTGCCTGAGATAATTCAAAACAAGAGGGTATTCACGCCAAATTATTAAAATAATTTAAACTCCCGCCACAACCGGGTTTGGCCTTTCTGTAATTGAGATTGAATTTATTGGCTTCTTTCTTCTCATATCAATATATTTAGCTACCGGACCAACGAGGAAGAGCGCATAAAAAGGAGCGTATATAAAACTGTAAAGACGCAAAACAAATTCCACCATAGCAACGAGAATAGCAACAATTATTCTACCCCTTTTTGTGGATACAGAAGTCCCCGGATCTGTAATCATAAAAAAAATAAATAGCTGGTACATAGGACCGGTTAAAGGTGATACCTCTGCAAGAAAAGTATCCCCCACGAGAAGACTTCGCACATATGCAAGGATCAAAAAGCTTATTACATAAGTGACCGTAACATGAAGTCTCTTTGCCTGGTAAACAATTGCCAGGCCCAATATCCAAATTACTGCGAGCCCTAAAAAATTACTTCCCCATTGAATGCTCAATCCGGCTACATCCAGCGGAGCCATAAACAACATCCAGGAAACGCCAAAATTAGAAGGATTCCATAAATGTCTTCCTTTATATCTTAAAACATATTTAGACATGATTGAAAGAACTGCTGTAATTACGTAAGGCCAGATCATGGTGGAGCGGATTAAAATACCAACGCTTATTCCACTGATATAAGCGCTCGAAATATTTTTCCATTTTCCCAGAAGAAGCCTTGCTAATATAATTTCAGTAACAACGGCCGCACACACAGATGCCACAAGGCTTGTATAGTTTTCCAGCATTCCGAAACTTAACTGTCCAATTATTAGTAGCAGTGTGATAAACGCCGGGGGAACGTATTGAAAATAACCTTTTGTACTTTTAGAAAGCCATGGCATATTTGGAATGATTTAAAATCTTGATGTTATAATTAATCAGGTTATTACTTTTTTTTACTTTCTACAATAATATGAAGTTTATCAATTTGAGGATCGGCAATATTAGTTACTTCCCCTGATGGCCAGTAAATAAGAACTTTGTTTACTTTGGTACTTTTGCCCAGGCCGAAATGAAGCCTGTGTGAGTTTTGTGATGCAAATCCTAATCCGGCAGTTACTGTCTGGGTTTGTTTTTCGTTTCCCCATTCTACCACCACTTTCGCTCCAATAGCATCAGCATTACTCAAGGTTCCGCGTAAATCAAATTCTATCCAATGATTGTGATTTCCGGAATCATTTTTATAAATAATGGGGATATTGTTTTGATTTGCTACGATCACATCCAGGGTGCCGGCGTTCCATAAATCAGCCATAGCAACAGCCCGGCTATCGTAAGTAGCATAAGGGCAAACATCATTGGATACATCTTTAAATGTTCCATTACCCTGGTTTAACCATATTTTGTTTTGCTCATAGCCGGATTGGCTTTTACCTTTCATGTCAGGCCAATTTGCGGCATCTTTGATAATGGAACTATTGCCTCCGGTAACTTTTGAATAATCATACCAATAAGAGGTGTTCTTTTTCGCGGAAATAAATCCATTTGCTACATACAGATCCATAAACCCATCATTATTCAAATCTCCAAACTGCGAACCATAACTCCATCCCGCATTATTAATACCCGCAATCTGTGCTAAATTTACAAACTTCGGAATTGTGCTATTAGTTTGCCCGCTTTCAGGTTGCCAATAATTATTATCCTGAATTAAAATTCCATTTTCAGTAATTGTCGTGTTATAAATACCAAGCAAGCCGGTGTTATCAATATCTCCAAAAGATACACTCATTCCACTTTTAGGGATATTCCCAATTCCGGACTGCCTTCCTACTTCTGTAAATCTTTTTCCCTTATCATTGATATATAATTCGTTTACATTGTAGTCGTTTGCTATAAATAAATCAGGGTATCCATCACCATTAAAATCGGCTGAAGCGGCTGCCAATGTCCACTTTGTGGAAGTCAGGCCGTATTGTTCAGTTACATCTTTAAATTTTCCATTGCCCATGTTTTCCAGAAGATAATTTCTGCCTCCGTTATTGGCATATCTAAAACTTTCGGGCATTATTTTAGTCGTAGTAAGATTTTCCAAATCATACTTTTCATTGTAATAGCCACCGATAAAAAGGTCGAGCAAACCATCGTTATTAAAATCGAACCAGATAGCAGTATTTGCGTTGACCCAATCAGGCAGGCCGCTTCCGGCAGTTACATTTACAAATTTTTTGCCGTCAACATTATGAAATAACTCAGGCTTCCCCCATTTATAAACAAGCAAATCCTCGTAACCATCATTATCATAATCGCCCCAAACAGCGCCCATTGAAGCGCCGGTGCCTTTTTCGTTTAGGTCGGCTACACCCATTTCAGGGGCCACATCTTCAAATTTCCCATTATGCATGTTTCGATACAGAGCATTCTGACTTCCTGTTTTGCTATTAGTAAAATAGATATCATCCCACCCGTCGTTATCAAAATCAACAATGGAAACAGATGCGCCCATGGAGGCAATTTGAGGAGCAATGTTTTTCAGTTTAGGATCCAAATCAGGAGAGGAATGTTTGAAATTGATACCAGCTTCTTTATTATCAGGTTCCAGGTAAAAGCCATATTTTTCTAAGGAAAGCTCTTTTTGTTTAGCTTCATCTCTTTCATGAAATAATTTTTGCCTGGAAGGTAACGCAGTGCCTATCAACAAGGCAACAAAAATTATGATAGTTATTATTTGGGCTATTTTTTTTTGCCAGCTCATAAATGTGACCTCTTATATAAATTTAAGCACGAATTTTTAAACATATCTGCTAAAGTGTTTCTCTATTGCAAGTTAAAAAATAAATCGGGCTTTTTATATTAGGCAAAAGATAATTCTTAATTTTACCTTTTTACAACATCCGCGTTTAAAGCGGTGCATAACCTAAAAAATGATTTCATTGATTCATTCCCCAAAAAATTATTTTCCAACTTTACTTATTTGCCTTGTAATTATTCTGTTGGTTGCAGGTTGCAACCAAAAATCAAAGCAAAATAGTATAAAAACAAGTAACAACCCCAAAGGGCTTGCATTATTATATCTTTCCGAAAACCATCTTGACGAAGCGGTAGCAGCTTTTCAGCAAGCTATAAAAATGCATCCGGAGGATAGCTCTACCTACATCGGTCTCACAAGGCTATATTTATTGCAAAAAAATTATGACGATGCAGAAAACCTTTGTATAGAAGGTTTGAAAATTAAACCCAATAATATAGACCTAATGTTGTTGTTAGCTGAAGCGTATAGCCTGAAAAATGATAAAGAAAACGCGGTAAAAGAATTACAGGAAATTCTTGCAAAAGACTCTAAAAACGCAATTGCTTATTATCAATTAGCACAGCTTGACAATTCCGATTCAACCCGGGGATTACAAAAATACTATTTGCTTAAAGTACAAAACCTGGTGCCTGCCAATATAGTTCCACGCCTTCAATTAGCGGAACTTTTTGCAGGGGAAAGCAAAACGGATTCTTCCTTGTTCTATTTGCAAAGCGTGAAAAAAATTGCACCCGGTTTCTCAGATGCTGCAGAAAATTCTTACCAAAAAGCCGCTTCATTATTGGATGCTAATAAACCAACCCAGGCAATACCTTATTTAAAGCAGTTTCACGGCCTGATGAAAATAACTCCTGAATATGCTACCGGAATTGAGAATATTGAAATCCCGAAGATGGTGGCAGGGTATTTTAGTTTCGACACTAACATCCCTGTTTCAACCCTTGGTAATCCACAATCATCCAATACTGACGAAAATAATTCATTTAACGCCCCGCTTAAGTTTACAGATGTTCCGGAAATACCCGGATACACTATTGGAAATAATCTGAAAGCTGAAAATGCGGTAATAGCTGTTGCTGATTACGATGCACAGGGAAATATGTATTTGTATTCAAGTTATCTGACTCCGGGAGCTACTTCTTCCAAATGTTCTTTGTCAGCCATTCAAATGGGGGATTTCAAAGAGTGTAAAGTTACTGGCGGTATTGAACATAAAGGACAGGATTTATATGCCACCTTTGCAGATTATGATAATGATGGATACCAGGATCTTTTTATAGCTACCACAAATGGGATTCTCGTTTATAAAAACAATGGAGACGGCACTTTTTCCAGGATAACCGAGGATATCGGATTGCATAATGTTTCGAATGTAACTAAAATATTATTTGCAGATTTTGACCAGGACGGCGATCTTGATATGTATGTGGCTCAAAAAGGGGGTAACAAATTTTTCCGCAATAACGGAGATGGAACTTTTACTGAAAATGCAGCCGCTATGGGTCTTGTCGGGGATAAACAAGGTACGATAGATATGGATTTTGGCGATTGGGATAATGACGGCGACCTGGATATTGTTGGTGTAACCAATGATGGCAAAGTTGAATTATTCAATAATAACAGGCATTCCAGTTTTAAGGATATTAGAGATTCTGTTGGATTACAAAATCCTGATTATGCAGGCACCGCAGTTGCCTTTGGAGATTACAACAATGATGGAATGTTAGATATTTTTATTGCAGGTGGCCCTAATGGAAAATGCACTTTGCTTAAAAATGATGGTAATCATCATTTCGTACCTGATGTTCTGGCATCTGATCAAATGAGTAAATCTCTAAATGGCATAAAAGTTCACCAGGTTAGTTTTATAGATTATGATAATGATGGATATAAAGACATACTGGTGGCAGGTATTAACAAGGACAGCTCAAAAAGAGGAATACGATTGTTTCATAATGATGGCTCAAAAGGATTTAGCGATGTTAGTAACCTGTTCCCTGAAAATGTGATGCAGGCATATCATTTTGGAATTGCAGATTATAATTTTGATGGCGACAGAGACATTTTTTTCGCCGGGCCGAATGGGATCCGTTTAGCAAGAAACGATGGCGGCAATTATAACAATTTCGTACAGGTTCAGCTTACAGGGCTCTCATTTGGCAACAGTAAAAATAACAGGTTGGGGATTGGAGCGCAGGTGGAATTAAAAGCAGGCAACTTATATCAAATGAAAACAGTTAAAGGGCCTCTTGTTGAGTTTGGAGTGGGCAAAAGAACCAAGCTTGATGTTTTGCGTATTATATGGCCCAACGGAGTTGCTCAAACAATTAATGATCCTACACGTAAACAAAGAACTTTAGAAGAGGCGGAATTGAAAGGTTCTTGTCCTTTCCTGTTTACCTGGAACGGTAAAAAATATGAATTCCTGAAAGACATGTTATGGAGAAGTGCTCTCGGCATACCTGTTGCCATTCATGGAACTGATACCACTTTTGCATATTCCAATCCTTCAAAAGAATATCTTTTGATTCCCGGAGAAAAGTTGAAACCCAAAGACGGTCTTTATTCTATAAAAATTTCCGAGGAATTATGGGAAGCAGTTTATCTTGATAAAGCAGAACTTGTGGCAGTAGATCATCCTGATTCTGTGAACGCCTTTGTTGACGAGCGATTTGTGGCTCCGCCTTACCCTGGCAGAAAAGTTTACGTGGTATCTCATGAACATTTACCCGTTTCTGCTACTGATGGTTATGGAAATAATGTGATGCCGAAAATCAGTAAATATGATTTTCAATATGTATCAAATTTCTCATTAGGAAAATTCCAGGGAGTTGCTAAAGAGCATGATTTGATTTTAGATCTGGGGAAGAAAGCAGAAGCCAACAAATTGCATTTGTTTTTGAGAGGATGGATTTTCCCAACAGACGCCAGTATTAACACGGAACTTACTCAAACTAAAAAATGGCAGGTGCACCCACCTTCTTTGCAGGTAATTAATAAAGAAGGAAAATGGCAAACCGTAATAAAAGATATAGGTTATCCGATGGGAAGAGATAAAATGGTTATAGTGAATCTTTCCGGTAAATTTTTAACTCCTGATGATAGGAGGGTAAGAATCCGCACCAACATGCAAATTTATTGGGATCATATATTTTTCTCAACCGGACATGTAAAAGCGCCAGTAAAAATGCATGATTTGAAAATGGTAAGTGCGGATTTACATTACCGGGGCTATTCATCCTCTTATCAGAAAGGCGGCCCTTATGGACCTCAATGGTTTAATTACTATAATGTTTCTAAAGGACAAAAATGGAGAGATCTTACTGGTTATTACACCCGTTATGGAGATGTGTTACCTTTGTTACAGAAAGCAGATGATGAGTATATTATTGCCAATTCGGGAGACCAGGTGTCTATAAATTTTGATGCTAAAGATGCACCACTCTTGCCAAAAGGCTGGAAGAGAGATTTTCTTATTTACAGTGAAGGATGGGTGAAAGATGGCGATCTGAATACAGCTTATGGGCAAACTGTGGCTCCGCTACCTTTTCATGCGATGCCCTCCTACCCTTATGGTAAGAACGTTAGATATCCTACAGATAAAGCTCACAGGGAATACCAGAAAAAATATAACACGCGGAAAGTAAGCGATTATGATTTTATAAATGCTGTAAGATTAGGGATTGAAAATAGATCTGAATGATTTTTTTTCTATCGTTTTACTGTTCGGCAGTAAAGGGAATTCTTCATCCAATTTTTGCACTAAAACACAACAGAATTACTAAAATTCAGCATTTGCATTTCGATACCTGTATTATTTACCGATATTGTGCGTTCGCCGGTCCCATCACATAAGCTGTAAATGATGGTTTTCAAGTGTAACATTAAAATGAATGTCAGCTTTTAATGCTTTAAACACTTTTAAGATCGTATCAATTGTAGCACTGTTTGCACTGCTTTCAAGTTTAGAAATTTGTGCCTTTTGAACACCAACAAGTTCACCTAATTGTTCTTGTGTCAGATTGCGTTCTTGTCTTGCAGTTTTTATCATTCGACCCAAAACGTCCATGCGAAGTTCATATTCGTATTCATCTCTATCTGGTGTTCCTTTTTTACCGATATACTTGTTTTTCATTTCAGCCAGAGAATATGATTTCATTGCTGTCTTTGCCATAATATTATTTTTTATGTTTATTTTCAAAATATTTTCTCCTGATGTTAACGGCTCTTTCAATTTCATTTTCAGGCACTTTGCCACCCTTTTTTATGAAGCCATGCGTTGCCATAACCAAAGTTTCTGTTTCATCTTCTTTGTCCCAAAATGCAAGTAAGCGTATTTCCTTTCCACCAAACTTTGTTCTGAATTCTCAAATTTCTTTTTTCAATTTTTTGAATAATCTCGGGTCATTGCTTTGTTCAGCAAGGTCAATGTCATAAAAAACTTTTCTTGCTGCTTTTGGTTCAAGCCTTGCAATGAATTTATCCGTCTCTTCTAAAAATCGTGTCTGAAAATATTGCAATTGAATTAGTTTCTGCGAAGGTACAGAATGTTTCTATATTTAGAAACTATATTTTTTTGTCAAAGTGAAATGTTGTTCAGGTAAGTGACACACAGTAAAGACTGAATGTATTTTACAAAGTTGCTGCGCTATGATGATACATATTTTTGAATAAAGGATCAAGCAAACCTGCTGTATTAATAGGCTTTATTCTTTCCCTTATCAATTGAGTAAACCTACTGATATCTTCGACGGATGGTTCTTTTTGTTTTATTATTTCCAATAAATCAGAATAAGATTTTTGTACAATATCACTGATAAACAAGCTATCAGCATTAAGAAAATATCCGGGAAGTTCCCCTTTCAGAAGGCGCTGCTCGTAAGCGATAGTAGTAGCAAAATAAAGCATAGACCAGGCATTGAACAGATCAAAATGAGCCATTGTTTTATAACTTCCTGAAATAAGCAGATCCATTAATTTTAATTCTTCGAAAATTTTCTTTTCATATTCTTTTAAACCCAGGTAAAGTAAATTCTCATTCTTCCTGTTATGATAAAAGATATCGGCAATCTTTTTAATTCCCGAAAGTGAATGAGCAATACCGGTACTAAATAATGGATCCACAAAACCTGCAGTATTCGGAAGGGCTGCCCATCCTTTTCCGTAGCATTGTTCTGCTTTCCTTTGTAATCTTCCTGACCTGATAATCTTTCCCGGTTGTGGTGAGAGTGAAGCGCCTTCTGTTATTTTACTTATAGAAGGATATTTTTCTATGATATGATTCCATATCTCTTCTGTTTGTATATTTTTGAAAGATGGCTGATGGTTATCAAGCACCAAACCCAAACTGGTGCGTCCATCATTAAACCGAAGTTGCCATAACCAACCTTCGTCAAGTATTTGATGAAGTGCTGAGTTGTCCGGATTGTAAGGAAAATCTTTTGTTGGAATACCATCCTTTTGCAGCATTTCAGTCCACCTTGGAACGTTGTCGAAGTGAGAAAACAAAGCGAATGAATCCGTCAAAAATCCATCAGATGACGATGTGACGCCCATAATTTTTTTGAGCAATCCATCTCCACCGCTAGCATCTATAAAAAAAGAAGCATGCATGGAAATAATCTCTGCTAAACGATAAGTTTGAAATTCCCATTGCTCATCTCTTTTTGCTGAAACAATCTCTGTAAAATCAAAATAGGTAATATTAGTTTCTTTTATTTTATTTACGAGGAAAGCATCAAAATCCGAACGTAACCAGTTCGTATCTGATTGTATATCGTCTGAGCTTGCAGCAACAAGAAGTTCATTTTTATGATTGTAGTCTGTTGCAAATTTTTCTCCCGGATAATGTTTGAAAAAACTAAATCCTCTTTTCAGTCCACAAACAATTTCAGGATGTGATTTTTGCCAGCTTCCATATCTTGAAAAATCTTGCAACCAGGGCAAGTTATATTTCAATGCCAGTTCACGTAAAATAATATCCGCTATGGGTGTGGAAGATTCGCCTATGGCAAAACGTGGATGTTGTCCTTTTTCAATAAGGCATACCTTAAAGCCCATGTTATGAAAAATCAAAGCAGCTAGAGATCCGGCAAAACCAGAACCTGCAATCAAAATGTCATATTGATTTTCGGCGATTTCAGACATGGTTCCCATGACAGCTACAGGCTATCGGCTGGTAAGTTTTCTGATTTAAATTCATACTTTCCAAACGATGTTTCCTGGCTTCAAAGCAAATTGAACATTTGGAAAGAAAACCAATATCCCAGGTATCAACAAATACCCGGCCCTTCTGTAATGCAAGTGAGCGTTCAAATACTTCTTCCAATGCATCCAGTGTTGGCGGAACATAATTTCCCTCTTTTTGAAGTACTTTCATTATCCCGTTTCCTGATCGTGTCGGAATAATAGAACAACAACCAACTCCACTATCAAAAGCAAACTGGACAGATTTGAATGTCCATTCAATGTTCTCTTCTTTGTCTGTAAGGTATGGTGGATTTAAAAGAATGAAAGCACGAACATCGATATCATGATTCCTTAGAAAGGTTGCGGCATTTTTAAAATCTTGAGTAGTTATTTGTTTATTCAATTTTGGCAAAACATCAGGGTGAATACTTTCAAGGCCCATGGCTATCTCAAGTGTTCCATTAATCCTTTCACTAAATTCCACACAAATATCCCCACAAAGCTTAAGATGATTTTCCACTATAATCCTTTTATAAGACTTCAATCGCTCAACAATTCCCTGGTAATCTGATGGAGGAATTGCCTTCTGGTCAAAGAAATTACCATTATTGTAAAGCTTAATTACATCCGCTTCAGGTAATCTTTCCAGCGCATAATCTAATTGTCTTAAAATAGCTCCCGGTGGCGTCGGAGCACTCAGAGTATTTTTCCATAGATCGCACATCAGGCATTTAAAAGAGCATTCTTTACTGGTGAGAAATATAGTATTCACCGCTTGCAGTTTGCCTTCCTTGTCGGGTTCCTCCTCACGCAGGAAATGATACGGAATATTAGGATCTAAAGAGTTTTTGGGAGGACGAAGTTTTTCGATTTCCTTATTGTTATGCATAAAGCGAATGAAAATATGACCTGTATTCCATTTCATTTCCAGGGAACAATTGTTTAAATGCGCTTTCAGAAACTGCACCTCTTTGAAACCTACGCTTTTCAAATACCGGCATATCAATACCTGTAATAGCTTTTACTCCTCTACCTGTTATTTCTCCTTTTAATGCATAAAGAGCTTCTTCGCTCCAATTTGTCAATTGAATAAAGGGAATACCTTCCGCAACTTCAATAACATTTGGTAATGCATAAGGGCTAAATCCATTAAATCCTAATAACCTGGCAGGGGCGTAGGAACGAACATGGCCGCGGCTTTGACCACCTGAATAAGTTAATGAATGTTTGATTTTATCAACGCCCCATCCTTCCTGGTAGAGCATGGTATTATTCAATACACTACGTATTGTGAGTTCTGTATTTGCCTGTATCGGATAATCTTTCAAATTTTCATCTCCTCCATCTCCATCAGCCAGGTATTTCCAATCTGGATACAGTTTCCGTATTTGTTTGCATAAAGCCATCGCCATGGTTGCAGATTCAAGATCAAGAGGTTTATAATCCTCAATGATCTTTATAGCTTCTTTATAGTCTAGAGCGGATTGTGGTACCTCTACTACCTCGAGGAAAAGAGACAATCCCAATTGGTCCAAAAATTGGTGAGCCTGTTCAGCATCAGGCCCGTTATTAACAGAAAGTGTAAACGCTTTTAAACGTTGCGGTGAAAGGCCAAGTTTAAGCATCAGATGATAAAGTACTAAGAAGACCGACCCACTATCAATTCCACCTGAAAATAATACGCCTATTGGTTCCTGTTTAGGAATTGATAATAACCATTTCTGACATTCATTAGCCAGCGCTCCAATATAAGTTTTGCCGATTACATCAAGGTCATTGGTTAAGCTGTTTCTTTTTGGCTCAAAGAAACGGGTATAAACAGGATTAGGATCCGGACAACCTACTACTTCTAACTGCACTACATAATGCGCAGGTACCATCCTTGTATAAGAAGGATGGAACTGAGTATGAAGCCCTTTTGTTTTCAAATAATTATAAATTTCATCAATCCGCTCTGCAACAATAAGCAACGGCCCTGATACTTGTTTAGCGAGAAAATAACGCATCGGTCTTCCGATGGAACGCGCCATATATACATGTTGGCCTACTTTCTCTACTATCGCAAATTGACCTTCTATTTTTCTTACCCGCTCTGCATCACCGGAAATTATAGCGGCAGAAGCCTCCTCAGGAGTCATGTTAAATATAATATTGCTGCTATTGTCAAGGAGACTTACAAAGTCGTTCACGGGTTGTGTTGTAGTATTCATTTTTAAAAAATTTTCGAGATTGATTAACCTAATAAAACAAATGTAGACAATTTGTTTTTCGGTATATTTTAATCCTATTTATTAAGACGAAAATTTCTGTTAATTCATTCAACTATAAATAAAATTCACCAGCTAATTAAAGCCGTCTTTATTTGCAAAACCAACTTACATTTACCGGTTATAAGAATATCTATTTTTTGTAAGTTATTCTGTCAGACTTCCTCCGGTTGAAGATATCCTTCATGAGCAAGCTTGTAACCCATTTCATCATAGGCTTCTTTTTCTTTTGGAGCCCAGGTTCCCAATCCATCTACATAACGGTTGTACATGCAAAAGGCAGCAGCAATTAATACTGTATCATGTATTTCCAGATCAGTAGCTCCCTGTTCTTTTGCTTTAGCTATATCTTCAGGAAGAACAGATTTCCCACTTTTTTGCACTTTAGCCGCTATGTTCAAAAGAGCTCTCAATTTGGGAGAAACATTTGTTTCTTTAAAGTCTTTTTTAATATCGTCAATGAGGGAAAGGCCGGTGCCGAGATGGTGAGATGCTGAAGCACCATGAGAAGTATGACAGAAATGACAATCATTTTTCCAGGAAACATAGGATGCAATCACCTCCCTTTCACCACTTGAAAGAGTAGATGGGCCTCTTAATAATACTTCAGCCAATTCGCAAAGAGGTTTAGCAGTCGCGGGCCGAAAATTGAACAGACAAACGATTCCCGGCAATTGCTCATTCATTAATTTAATATGTGCCATAAATGTGTTTTAATAAAGTTTTAAAAATAGTTAATACGAATAAATACAATCATACACTCAATAATGTTGATAGTTTAATCCTGAATGCATGATGGGTAAATATAGGTATAAAAGCCTGAAATACATCCTGGCTTTATTTAATGGAGCGATAGAATTTTTAAGCGCAAGGATGCTTCCAGTAAACCAATATTTTTAGAAGATTCTTATTTGCTTTATTTTTTCTTTTCTTTTAATTACTATCAATCGCTTCCATTCTGAATGAATCCACATCCGGTGTATGGTGTTCCTTCTTCATGATATCTTCT
>Ga0307373_10011635_pt1 | contig 12706 bp, 11 predicted proteins | sample OX2MG_FD_202534 | JGI IMG/M metagenome (GOLD analysis project Ga0307373, IMG submission 202534) | Soil microbial communities from Risofladan, Vaasa, Finland - OX-2 | ecosystem: Environmental > Terrestrial > Soil > Coastal area > Acid sulfate soil | place: Finland: Risofladan, Vaasa | collected... | reverse complement strand
GCCCGCCGCGGTCACCACCCCGCCGACGACCCGTACCGGCACCGGCAACGCAGCGCCCGCTTGCCAGCCGGTCAGGCCTGGCACCGCCGACGGCGGGGGTGCTTGTCGGCGTCGACCGATAAGGTCGGAGCACTCTCGGGGAGAGATTAAAGTTCCAGTCTCTTGAGAGCCGTCAAACGCTGGTGCCGAGTCGGCCTGCGGCGATTGCCTGCTGGGCGTTCTAGCGCCACCATTAAGGAGATGTGATGTCAGGCAAGAAGGTCGTCTTCGTGGCGTTCGCGATCGAAGATGAACGCCAGCGTGACTTCCTCAAAGGGCAGTCGCTACACCCGCGGGCGCCTTACGAGTTCGTCGATATGTCGGTGAAGGAGCCGTATGACAGCAACTGGAAGGATCGCGTGCGGACTCGGATCCGTCGCTCTCACGGGGTGATCGTCCTAGTCAGCAAGAACTCGCTGGCCTCGAGCGGGCAGAAGTGGGAGATCCAGTGCGCCAAGGAGGAGGGGAAGCCGATCCGCGGGATCTGGGCCTACAAGGACGACCGCACCCAGATCTCGGGGGTGTCCACCGTCGTGTGGAGCGACGCGAACATCAGCAGCTTCATCGACTCACTCTGACCCATGCGAAAAGCGCTGATTGTCGGGATCGACCACTACGAGCACATCAGTAGTCTCAGTGGTTGCGTAAACGACGCGCATGCGGTCAAGGCCGTCTTGGAGCGCAACTCCGACGGCACACTGAACTTCGCGGCCCCCCAGGTCATGACTGGAACGAGTCCCACTCAGGTAGTTCGTAAGCGCGACTTGAAGGACGCGGCACGGGAGTTGTTCGCTGATGACGCCGAGATCGCGCTGTTCTACTTCGCCGGCCATGGCTATATCGAGGATACTGGCGGCTTCCTGTGCGCGGGTGACGCCGAGACTGGCGACGATGGGCTGTCACTGCAGGAGCTGATGACGTTGGTGAACAGCTCGCGGGCGAAGAACAAGGTCATCATTCTTGATAGTTGCCACAGCGGCGTGACCGGGAACAATGCGATCACTCAGGACCTGGCGGAGATCTCGACCGGTGTCACGATCTTGACGGCGTCGACGGCTGAGCAGTACGCCCTCGAAGTTCCGGGTGGTGGTGCGGGTGTCTTCACCCAACTGCTTGTCGATGCGCTCAATGGTGCAGCTGCGAACCTGGTAGGCGAGGTCACGCCTGGTAGCGTCTACGCCCACATAGACCAGTCCCTTGGGCCATGGGCGCAACGCCCTGTGTTCAAGACGAACGTGAAGACGTTCGTGTCACTACGGAAGACCGAGCCGCCGATCGCGTTGGCCGAGCTACAGGCGCTGACCACGCACTTCCCTTCACCGGACTACGAATTTCCGCTAGATCCATCCTTCGAACCGGAACGGTCCGGCGACCATCTCGCCGACCCCACGCTTTCGGAGCCTGACCCGCAGCACACAGCAACCTTCCGGGTTCTACAGAACTACGTGCGGGTCAACTTGGTGCGCCCCGTCGGTGCACTGCACATGTGGCACGCGGCGATGCAGAGCAAGTCATGCGAGCTGACAGCATTGGGTCAGCACTACTGGAACCTGGTCAATAAGGGTTTGATCTGACCATGCCCGATCACGACGCCCATGCGTTGCTACGAAGCCCTCACCTGATTGAAGAGCTCGCGTCCCTCGAGCACGAGCGCTGGTCGCATTGGCAGCGGTACCTGCACGAGCAATGCGTACCCGGGGCTGACGGCTCGCTCACGATTCCGGCAGACCTTGTCCGTCATTGGACCACGCAAATGAACACCCCATACACGCAGCTTTCTGAGGAGGAGAAGGACAGCGACCGCGAGCAGGTTCAGCGCTATCTACCCATCATCGCGGCTGCATTCGAAACCGACCGGTCCTAGGAAGAACGCATCAGAGCCCACGTCATCTTGTGCTGGCTCGCCCTGCTCACCCTGGGCACCTTCACCGGCCCCGCCGGCACCTTCCGCCAGACCGCCGAGCTCACCAAGACCCAGCGCGACCTCCTCGCCGAGCTCGGCATCCCCCCGAAGAAGATCATCGAGGCTACCCCGACAACCGGCTGACCAGCAGCAACACCATCACCTAGCCCTCTAGTGACACCCCCCGTCGCCACGCCAGCCTGCGTTCCCGCACGTCAGACCCCAGATCCGGGCATCATGCAGACTCACATCTGCGGAACGCAGGGTTCAGCAGCGGATTGTCCCTATCATGAGAGGGCACTCGTCGCTGATGAGGCGAACTCTGGATTCGCCCATTAGCAGGTCACGGTAACTTTCGCAGCCTGCTCAATGTCTCGCTGACGATCCAGCGAAAGCCAAGGCAGGGGATGCGGCAGTTGCCGCTTGGGGTGGGGATACGGGTATGCGGATGAGTCGCCAACGACCTACGGCTGCGCGCGGGCCCAGGGCCCAGGACACACAGACCGTGGTCCTACTGCACCATCCCAGCGACGCCGACGCGGTCGGTAAGCTCGCCGCGTTTCTCACCAAGGCCGGTATGACGGTGGTCGCTCCCGCGGCGGCCCTGGTGGACGGCGCCGTGGTGTTTCTGTCCTCGGCGGCCCTGGCCGAGCCAGCGTGGCTCGCGGGAACCGACATCAACGTCCGGCTGGTCCCTATCCGGGTCGGGCGCATCGACGCCGATCAAGTGCCTGAGCGTCTCAGCGAGCTCAACTGGATCGACTGGCAGCCGGGCAACCTCGGCGCCACGTTCGGCTTTGTGCTCGCGGGCCTGCTGTCCGATCCGGCCCAGCGGGATCTGTCCCGGCAGCTTTCCCACGAGGCTGAGGCCTGGCAGCGCGCGGGCCGCCGCGAAGAGATGCTGATCGCTGACTACCGCCGGGCGCGACGGATGGTGCATGTGCTTCGCGACCTAGAGCGCGACCAGCTCGCGGCGCCGACCCCCACGATGATCAACTTCGTGCAGCGTTCGGTGAAGGTGTCCCGGCCAAAGCACCGGCGCCGACGCAACTGGCGGATCGGCGGCGTGATCGCGACGATCACCGCGCTCTCGGCCATTGCCGTCGCGGTACCCGCCATCCGCGTGGCGAGCTACAACAACCACGAGGCCATTGTCACGACGGGTGACCCGCTCCTGCTGTCCTACCTGCCGGAATGGTCCGCCGCCAACGCTGCCGCGCTCTTAGTCAACGGCACGGCCGCCGAACGCACCCTCGCGGAGGGCACGCTGCTCCAGGCCATGAATGCACCGTGGGAGACCAGCGCCCTGCAGACCCAGCCCCCGCCATTCACCGCCGCGACGTTCGACCACGGGACCCGGGCCATCCTCTCGATCGGTTATGCGGGCACCGCGACATTCGCGGTCATCGACGTGCGCACGACCCGCGTGCTGTGGTCTATACGGGTGCCAGGTGCGGAGTATGTCGTCTCCGTGGCGCCGGACGGTGACACGGCTCTCGCGCTCAATCGCGCCGGGGCGATCGTGATCAACCTCGCCACGCACGCCTGGCATCGCGTGGCCGCCGGCCCTCAGTTCTACGACGGGTGGCTGGGCAGCAACGGCGTGGCGGTCGCCCGTATGGCAGACATCCACGTCGCGGAGCTGAACATCTACTCGGGCAAGGTGACCGACTTCGGCGCGTACCCAGGGATCATCAGCGTCGCGCCGCAGACGCCGCGTGGCTCAGCTGCGGCCCTGGTCCAGGAGCGGGACGGCCGCACCGCGCTCCTCGACCTGAACTCCCACAAGATCATCGCCTCCATGCCGGGCGGCTCCTCAACCGCGACAGGGACCATAGCGCCGAGCGGGCGCCAGGCCATCGTCTCCGGTAGTGACGGCCAGTTCTGGACCTTCGGCGCCAGGATGCGGCCCAGGCCGACGGGCATCGCCGTGCCGCGCCTGCTCAGCGGGCTCCTCTGGGCTCCCGGCAACAGGCTGGTGGTCTATGGCCATGACGTCCGGGGTGAGGTCTACTACCTGCCACGGGCCGAACCGCTCGGGCTCATCTGCCGGGAAGCCACACGGATCTTCCAGATCGTCCCTGACTATGGCTCGGACGTCGTCACCTGCGAGACGCCGGGGGCCACCAGCTTCTGGCAGCTTCCGGCCGGGCCACTGGGAGGCAGGCAGCGGGGGGAGTCGGCCGCGCGGACGGCGACGGCCGGCGGCGTCACGGTCGCCTCCCGTGGCGCGTCGATCCAGATCAGGGGACCTGGCCCGAGAGCGACCGGCTGGTTCCAGCCGCTGGACGGCGACATCACGGCCGCAGCGGTGTCCCCGGACGGCACCCAGGTTGTCGTCGGCGACGTGTTAGATGGTGTCGCGGCCATCGACGTCACCGCCGCTGAGTCGCGGATAGTGACAGTCTGGCAATCCCCGGACAAGGCGCCGATCGTCGCGGTCGGCTGGGCCGGCGGCCCGGTCGCCACCACCGCCTCCGGCCAGACCTGGCGGATCGGCTACTGCGGTGCCTGCGGGACCAACGCCGGACTGCTGAACGCTTACCGGGCCCGGGCCAGTGGCTGTTTCACCACGCGGCAGCTTCAGTTCATGAGCAACAGCACACGCTTGGAACTTGGCCTGCGTGAATGTGACCGGTCCTGGTGAGGGAGGCCGACCGTGCATCACATCTTCGTTTCTTACAGCCGGGCCGACACGGCCTGGGTACAGGGTCTAGTGGCCCGGCTCAAGCTGCGCGGCCACGAGGTGTGGCTGGACCAGGCTGACATTCCGGTCACGGTCCTGTGGATGCGCGAGGTGCGGGACGCCATCGAGGAGTCCGCCCTGTTTCTGCGGTGCGACTCCGCCACGTTCCGGGCGTCAAGCAGTTGCAGCGCTGAGGTGAGCCTCGCCCTGCAGGCCTTCAAACCACAGTTCCTGGTGACCGTCGGCGACGACCTCGACAGCAGCGCCGCCATGGTCGACCAGACGGTACGGGCGATCAGCCCGGCCCGGGCACAGCGCACCGAACTACGGGTCCTGGCGCGGGACTGGGATCGAGCCGATCGGCCGCGCAACAGGCTTATGAGCGGCCTGCGCACCCGAAGGTTCACCCGCACGCTGGACCAGCCCCCACCGCCCAGCGAGGTCGAGCACAGCTTCCTGCGGGCCAGCAGTACCAGGGCGCGGCGGCGTTCGGTCATCGGGTCGGTCACGGTCCTGCTCACCATCGTCGCGCTCCTCGCCACGTTCGTGTTCCAGGCTGCGCAGAACAAAATCAACACCGAGAACAGCCAGGAGGCGGTCGCCTACAGCACCGAACGGGACGGTCTCAGCGCGGTCGTCCAGGATCCCTACAGCGGGCTCGCCGTCGCGGCCCACGACGGCCGCAGTGAAGCCGCGACGAACGCCGACGTCGTCACCCAAGCGCTCGCCGAGGCCACACCCGATAACGCCTTCGCCGTCGCGAACGCGCGGCGCTTCGTAGTGCGTCCCGTCGGGGCGCGGGTGATCGTGGCCGACGCACACGGCCACCAGTGGCAGCGGCCGGCGACCGCCACCGGAACCCAGGCGGCCATACGCCTGCGGCCACCTGTGCCGGTATCGGTGGCACCAGTCCCCGGCAGGCTCACCGCCTCGGCACAGGCCAATTCCGGGTTTGTCGAGGTGCGAAAGTCGGGGCGGCTGTGGCGAAAGATCCTCTTCGACGGGCCCGTCCGGGCGCTGGCCTTCTCGCCTGACGGCCGTTTCCTCGCCGCCGCGATCGGTGAGCAGGTCGAGGTCGCGGACCTGAGCACCGGGCTGATCAGGCAGCATATGCGCGGCGCGACCGGGCCACTGCTCGACATCGCCTGGAGCGCCGATGCCAGGCACATCTGGGCACTGGACGCGCGGCGGGTTTTCTCCTGGTCCACCGGAGATTCCTATACCTTGGTCGATAATCCGAGTGCGAACTACAACTCGGTGCTGCCCGCGGCGAGCCCGGACGAGGTCTGGATCGTCGGCGTCCACACGCTGACCAAGATCAACGTCATAACCGGCGCGGCGCTCGAACATAGGACGATCGCCGACACGATCGGCAGCGTCGGTGCCCCGCCCGACGGGTCGATCGCGCTGGTGAGCGGTCAGCAGTACCTGTGGGTCGTGCCCCTGTCCGGCAGTGGCCCCATCCGCCGCCTCCAGGTGAAGGGCTGCTCTCCGGGCCGGCCGACGTTCCGTGACGACGCGACCGCCTACGTGCCCTGTATCGGCGGCGTCCTGATGACCATCGCCATGCCCTCGGGCCGGATCGCCGCCAAGGTGGCGATCTCGCAGGCCGGGGCGTTCGGCGTGCAAGCGGTGCCCGGCCAGAACGTCGTCTACGTGGGGGATCAGGCCGGCATACTTTACGCGGTCGAGGGCTCGCGGGTCACCCGCCTGGAAGCCATCGAGTGTGACGTGGACATATCCCGGATAGCTGTAGCGCCGGGCGACCGGGCGGTGCTCCCGGTCGGCTCCGGCTCAGGCCTTGGTACCTGCACACATATCGGCCTGCGCGGCTCGGCCGCACCCACCGATGCGAGCGGGTGGACGTGGAACGCGGTGCTGGAAGACCAGAGCGTCTCGATCTACGCGACGTCGGTCACCTTCAACCGGACCGGGCACAATTTCACGATCGGTTACAGCGACGGCACCATCACTATGCACCCGACCGTGAACATCACGCCCTCGGTGAGCATCAACACCGCCGTGGGACTGATCAGGGACATGCTCATGCTGAACGACGGGAACCTCATCGTGGTGACGAGCGCGGGCATGGTGCTGCGGGTGCCCTTCTGTGACAGCTGCCTGTCCGACGCCTCGCTCGCCAAGGTCGCCGCTGCTCACCTGGCCCTCGCGTCCCGCCTTGGGCTCGCCCGCGAGCAAGCCAAATCCAAGCGGTAGTGCGCCCGCGCGATGCTCAGGCCGACCGGTTGGCTAGCTCGAGGGCCGACCAAGCCCAAGGGGCAACGAGCACCACACCGGTAGAGATGTGTCGCAGAAGCTCTCCAAGAAGCAACTGGTGCAACGTCGTGCAACAGGCTGGTGGCCCCCCAGAGAACGTGCAATATAGAACATTGTTTCCGACATCGAGATCGCTGCCGGCAACAGTCGGGCGCCTTATCTCTCCTCGTTAGACTCGAGCGCCATGAACTACCAGAGGGCTGAGACGACGCTGCGAGCCTACATGGAACTCGTCTGCGAATGCGAGGAGCGGGCGGAGTCGATCTCAGAGGAGCAGCATGCTGCAGTCCCTGCTCTCAGGATGCCCGCCCGCCGGGTCAACGGGGTCCTCACCAGCCTGACTCCCGACCACGGCCGGGTGACAGGCAAGACGCTCAGGGATCATATGGCCGCACTCGCCCTTGTCAAGCGGGCCCTAGCCCTGATCGATCTCGCTCGCCAGATGAAGGCCGCTGAGCGCGAGTTCGGCTATCCGGTGCTACCGATGAGGCTGCTCGATCCGCTTGTCCAGGACGCAGCCACCAAACATTGGCAGTTTGGCCACTACCGGATCGCCGTCGGCGAGGCGGCCACCAACGTGGACCGGTACACCCAAAGGCGTCTTGAGCGATTTGATATCTCCGGTACCGCGCTCATGGAAGTGGCATTCAGCGCCAATCCGCCGCAGCCCGGCAAGCCGCGACTGCGATGCCCGGGCAACCAGGCCAGCGAGGCTGTTAAGTCACAGCAGACCGGGGCGCTGAACTATGCGAAAGCCTGCTTCATGACCATGCGGAATCCGGCGCACCATCAGAAGGGCGACTGGAACCCGCTCACTGCATTCCACCATTTGGTCTCTCTCAGCCAGGTGGCCTGGTGGGTCCGAAACTGGGATCTCGTAAGCTACGTGGCGCCCGAGACAGCACAGGGCCAGGGCCATTGAAGAAGTACCAGCGCATGGCCAGACTGATGCGCGACCATGGTCGTCGCCCAGGAGGCCGCAGAGCGGCGATTTCTTCGTGAGCATAATGCCCTTTCGGGCGCGGCTCAGCCGACCACGCCGACGTCGGCACTGCCGACCATAAGGCGGATCCCGCTTGCCCGCGCTGCAAGCGTGAGTCACCTTCTGTGAGTAGGTGTGGTGGCTGGTCTGTTTCTCCGGTGCGTCTCAGGGTTCTGGGTCAGCCTGCGGGTGCGGTATGGCTTGGAGGCCGGGAAAGGCTTGCTGTCGGCGGCTACCGTGGGGCAATGGCGACGAATCTTGAGGGCTCGTGGATAGATGGCAGGCGATCACGACATTGACCTGACGGGCACGCGGGTGCTGGTCACCGGCGGGACCAGTGGGCTGGGGCTGGCCATGGCCAGAGCGCTCGCGCGGGCCGGGGCGGCGGTGGTGCTGACCAGCAGGTCAGCCGGCCGGGCCGCGGCTGCGGCGGCCGGGTCGCCGAATACGGCCGGTGTCGCCGCGGACGTGCGGGATGAGACGTCTGTTTCGCGTGTGGTGGAGCAGGTGTGGTCGCGGCTGGGTGGCCTGGACCTGCTGGTCAATAACGCGGGTCTGGGGATGATCACGGTCAACCCGCGGTTCATGACCGAGCCGCAGGGGTTCTGGCAGGTCCCGCCGGGCGGGTTCCGGGCGGTGGTGGACACCAACCTGACCGGATACTTCCTGATGGCCCGGGAGGTCACCCCGCGGATGCTGGCCGCGGGCGGCGGGCGGATAGTGAACATCTCGGTGAACCACGCGACCATGAACCGGCGGGGTTTTGTGCCGTATGGGCCTTCCCGCGCCGGGGCGGAGGCGCTGTCGCGGATCATGGCAGCTGACCTGGCCGGGACCGTGGTCACGGTCAACCTGCTGCTGCCCGGTGGTGCCACCGAGACCGGCATGCTGCCACCGGCCGGTCACCGCCCACCGCAGCTCACCGTTCTGGACCCGGCGGTGATGGGCCCGCCCATCGTCTGGCTCGCCTCACCGTCCGCCGCCGGCGTGCACGACCAACGGATCATCGCCACCAGCTTCGGTGAATGGCTTCGCAGCCGCGCCGCGTCACCACCAGGCCAGGCATGACGGAGAGGTGCTGCCGCGTCCAGCAGGAGCTGGCCGGGGCCTTTGAAAGACGGAGAACGCCTTGCGGTCGGTGCTGCTGATGCGTCCATGGGTTGGGCTGGGCGGCCGGTCTGACCAATGCGGCACTGGCAAGGCCCGCGGGACCAGGTTGGCTGGGTCAGAGGCTTCCTGGGCGCGGCGGCGTGCCGGCGCGCCCGCGCTCAGCATGCTGGCAGCGGGCGGTTTCGAGGTACATCTGCTCGGCGAGGGCGGGCAGGAGCCGGGTTTGCCATTCGGCCTGGCTGGCCAGCAGCGGCGGTTTGCGTTGGCCGGTGAGGTAGAGGGTGGACCACAGTTCCATCAGCCAGTCGAGCCCGTACAGGCACAACGGGTGCTGGTCCCAGCAGTGTCCAAGAGCAGCGGCGAGGTGGCCGTAGCTGGGTCGGTAGATCTGCTCGACCCAGGCCCGCAGCCGCGCGAGCGCCTCGTCCTGCGCCTGTCCTTGCAGTTTCCACCAGCGCGGCGTGGGCGCGGGCCGGTAGGCGCCAGCGTCGGGTTCCCCGTCTTCCTCGCTGGTCAACGTGCCCGCGAGGCTGGTGATCCGTGCAGCGAGGGTGGCGACTTCCTTGTCGAGCCCGTCGAGTGAGCCGAGGATGGCTGCCTGCCGATCAGCGGTCACGCGTATGTCCTCGACCCGTTCGCTGGTATCCGCGACGTGCTGGGCGAGGTCGGTGAGCCGGGCGGCAATCTCCCGGCAATCGTCGGCTTCCCGCTCGTCGAGGACCGCCAGGCGTTCTGCCTGCTGGGTGATCTGCAGCAGTGCGGCGGTGATCACGTCACCCGGATCACCGGCAGGCGTGCTCACCGTGCACCTCACTGCCAGGGATAGCGCCAGGGGTTGTCGGGTCCCGGCTCGGTGGGCGGGGTGTCCGGCCCGGTGTCCCAGCCGGGCCAGTCCTCGCCTGGCAGCGGCACGACGATGTCTTGCACCATCCCTGGTTCGCGGATCTGGCTCAGGGCCGCGGTGACCTCACCGTCGTGCCGGGCTGCCTTGTAGGTGCGGTCGTGCCAGGCCATCGGCAGCCGGGCGATGACTGGTGACATGCCGCCGCGCACGACCAGCGCATACCGGCCGGGGAGTTGCCGGATCATCTCGGGGGTCATGACCGGGTGGCGCATGTAGTAGTCGTGGCGGTCGTGGTGCCGCCCGACCCCGGAGCGGACCTCGCGCATCGCGGTGGTGCCGCACAGCCGGGAGGCAGCGTCGAGGGTGGCGGTGTCGGAGATGCCGGGCAGCCAGATTTTGGCGCTGGAGGTGTCCATGATGACGCGGGCGCCGTTGGCGCCCCACCGGCCGCGCAACTGGGCTTCGCCGTGGGCGACGGTGATGATCTGGATGCCCTTGCCGCCAGAATCGGCCAGCCACGAGGGCACCGGGACCGGGCAGATCTGGGTTACCTCGTCCAGGGCCATGAGCAGTGGTGGGTCGAGCCGTCCGCCGGGCAGCATGCTGCCGGCCAGCGCCGCGATGTAGTGGATTTCGGTGGCCAGGCAGGCGAACAGCGGCGCGACGGGGGCGTCTTCGCCGCGGGTTTCGGCGATCAGGTACAGGGTTCCGGCCTCCCGCAAGAACTCCGGGATGTCCAGCGACTGGCCCTCATCGGGCAGGACGGCTGCCGCCAGGGACGGGTCGGCCAGGAACGCCAGCGCCCGGCTCATGGTCATGCGGACGGTGGAGATGGTCTTGTTCGCCTCACCGCGCATCTCGGTCAGCTGGTCGGCGAGGTGGCGGGCGGCGCCGGGCGTTGAGAGGAGGATGTCTTCGGGTTCGTCGGGGCGGGTGCCCGATACCCAGCGGGCGACGTGGCGCAGGTCCAGGCCGGCCAGGGCGGCGGCGTGGAAGTAGCCACGCAGGTAGTCCGAGGCTTTGGCGGCCCAGAAGCTGGCGTCCTCGACGCCTTTCTGGCTGACCGAGGTGGCGAACGCGTCGGCGCGGCGGATCGCGATCGCCGGGTCCTGGCAGCCGTCGAGCGGGTTCCACCGGAACGTGGACGCCACCCCGCCGACACCCTGCGGGTTGAACACGTGGACCGGGCCGCGGCGGGCGCGGACGCCGGACGTGAGTGCGAACACGTCGTGTTTGGTGGTGGTCGAGATGACCGGCCCCGGGTAGTGCAAGATCACCCGCGCGAGCCACCCGGTCTTGCCACCACGCGGAGGGCTGAAGATCACCGCATGTTCATCCAGTGGCATGCGTAACGCGTGCCGGAAATGAGCGCGGCCGACCAGGATCGAGTAGCACGTAGCTGACCCGAGCAGGCGTTGCGCGAAACTCAGGGACGGCCGGGTACGGCGGCTGTTGCGAAACGCGGCCAATCGGCCCCACCGCCACCATAGTTCGGCGATCGTGGCGTGCCCCTTGCCGGGATGGAGGCGCAGGCGGAGCCGGATGCGCAGGTGGCGGACCCGGTGGCGGGGGAGGCGCCGGCCGTGCAGGAACGCCCACTTGATCGCGATCAGGAGCATCCCGGCGGCGGCGATGTACAGGGGAATCTTCGTCATGGCCGGGCCTCCGCTCCGGGCTGGTGGTTGTTCGCGCTTTGGAGGGTCTGGACGTGGGCTTTGAGGACGCGGCGGGCAGTGCCCTGATGCAGGTCGACTTCGGCGCCGATCTCACCGGCGATGCGGGCAACCTGGTTGAGTGGCAGGCGGTGCAGGTCGTGGCGCTGGCTGGCGAGCGCAATCAGCAGGTCCTGCTTGCGGGGCTTGCCGTTGCTGCGCCGGCGCGGCAGGTGTGCTGGGACTGGTGGCAGGGCCAGCGGTTCAGCGAGGCCGGTGGCGAGGGCTTTCCGGCCGGGAGCGACTGGGCATTCCTCGACCACCCAGCGGCGGAACCCGTTCAGCGTGCTGGCTGGCGCCAGGGTCAGGCGCAACATCCACAGCAGGCACGCCGCAGCCACGGCCAGTGGCGTGACCTCTTCCCCGGCCAGCGCCTGCCCGGTGGCTTGCATCCGCGCCAGCGCCCAGGCCCGGACGACGCCGATGAGCGTGTCGCTGGCGAGCGCGTACACGGCGGCGGGCATTACCCAGATGGCCACGTCCCGCCAGCCGCGCCCGGCAGCCATCGCGTTCATGGCCAGCGAGATCGCCACGCACGCGACGTTCAGTGCCCTGGGCCGTAGTGCCCTACGGCCGTGCAGCGCTAACGCGATCCCCAGGGAGGCGAAGATGAGCGCGCCGGCGTCGGGGATGCCCGCCTCCAGGGCGGCGACAGCGGGAGTGTGCCGCGCGGAGTAGACCATGACGTACTGGGCGTCCCAGCTCACCACCGCCGCCCCAGCGGCCAGAATGGCGAGAGCGGCCATCGCGCCCCGGAGCCACGCCCGGCCTGTGTCTGTCCGGCCGATGGCTGGGCGCATGTTCGTTGCGTCCGCGGCGCCGGTGCTGCCAACTGGGTGAAGCTTGCGGTCTTCGCCCGGCCGCAGCTGCCCGACGATCTTGCTGGTGTCCGTCATGTGCCCGCCCTTCCTGCCGCATCGACATCCGAAAGTGTTTCTGGTAGAGCTTATTTAAATCAGATTGTTCAGAAACGTCAAACTGGCACGTCCCTGGCGGATGCGCCGGGTTATGGCAAACTGATGTAGCCAAGGCAGCTGAGGGGAGACGGCGTGTCACCCAGGACCCGCAGCGGGGAACACGGCAGCGTCCCCGAGCGCCGGGATGTGTATGAGCGGCTGGCTGATGAGCTGCGGCAGGCGATTGTGTCGGGCCA
>Ga0307373_10011634_pt1 | contig 12706 bp, 10 predicted proteins | sample OX2MG_FD_202534 | JGI IMG/M metagenome (GOLD analysis project Ga0307373, IMG submission 202534) | Soil microbial communities from Risofladan, Vaasa, Finland - OX-2 | ecosystem: Environmental > Terrestrial > Soil > Coastal area > Acid sulfate soil | place: Finland: Risofladan, Vaasa | collected... | reverse complement strand
ATGACCGGCTATTCCGACATCGTGACCGGGCATTCCGGGCAAACACCCGAAATCGGTCACGATCAATCGGAACGACCGGTCACGATGCTTTGGAATTAGCGGTCACGATGGAGCGGAATACGCAGGCTGCCCACAAGCTGGTGCTGCCGTTTATCCTGAGCCGCTGCGGCGGTGCAAGGTGATGAGGGCGGATGCGTACGGTACATCGTCTTAAACATTTCCGATAACATGTTTCTGATGCCTCTACCTCTACCACTTGTCTCAGTCATCATCCCTGTCCGCAATTGCCGTGACTATATTCACGAGGCGATCGACAGCGTCTTGGGACAGGACTACACGAATCTCGAAATCATCGTCATCGATGATGGATCGGACGATTACCAGTATTCAGAACTGCAAAAGGCGGATAGACGAATAGCCGTCCATCGGTTATCCGGCATGGGAGTTTCCCATGCACGCAATATCGCTATGACCCTGGCCAAAGGCTCTTACTTCGTCTTTCTGGATGCTGACGATATCTGGTTCCCGGGCAAGCTGATCGCGCAGGTTAATTATTGCGAAAGACATCCGCAGGTCGGTTGCGTCTTCGGCGATTTCGCGAAGTGGGAACGCGATGCTGCCGGCCAATTCCCACGGTCATCATTGCTGGCAACGGACTGTCGCGCGCTGACGGAAAATGAGCCAGCTCGCTCAGGCTGGATTTATACGCGGTTGCTGATGGGGCAACTCGTCGGCATGAACACCGCCATGATCCGGCGTGAGGTTTTCGAACAACTCGGCGGTTTCGATGAAACCATGCGAATCGGTGAGGATTATCTGTTCTGGCTTAAGGTGTCGCGTGTTTTCGAGATGCATGCACTCGCCGGCACCATCGCGCTTTACAGAATTCATGAATCGAGCGCGATGGGACGGCTGGACAAGCCCAACCACCTAGCCATTATGTTGAAGACTGCAGTTTCCCGCTGGGGTCTGTCCAACCCGGATGGCAGCCATCTCGACCAGGATGAATTCAACACCAGACTTGCCGCCACAGAATTCGCTCATGGCTACAAGCATTTCTGGCATGGTTCGGCTACTGTCGCACGACGTTCGCTGTTCAACTCACTTCGGAGCGGCTTTCTGCCGGGACGCTCACTGCTATATCTTGTCCTGCTGCCCTTCCGACGTTTGTTGCCGCTGCTGAGAAACCGTTCGCCGTAATCTCCCCGCCGTGGCTGCGGTCATTTGAACAAACGCGAATGAGATCCTGAATGGTACGAGCGCGCGGCAACGTGTTGTAACGCGCACATCGCCCGCCACTGATTCAGGCCTTCTCCAACCGCCAGGCGACGCGAATCGCCAGGCTGGCGGCCCGGCCGCGCAAACTGGGTGCCAACCAAAGCCCGCTCGAATAATGATGCTCGTCGTTGGCGAAATCGCGCTTGGCCTGCGAATCCCCCTCGCCCCGGTCGAATACCTTGACTCCGTCTTCCGCGGCAGCTCCGAACATGTGCTTGAGCAGGATTCTTCCCGGCGAGTAACTCGCAAACTTCTTGTTGTAGACGGGAAACCAGACGTGCAGCACCTCCCGGCATTTCAGGCCGAGATGAGCCGCAACGATCTCATTCCCGCACCTCAGCACCGACAGGATGCCAGTGCATTCGGTTTCCGCCGTGCCTGACAGCCGCCTCAGCAGTTCGACATTCGCATCTTCGAATAGGGCGGCGTGCATTTTGCCAGTTCGCGAGTACTGACTCTTCTTGGCCTCGATCAGCCAATCCAGGTCCGCGTCCAGCGCCGAGGATTGCCACTCGAAACCAAGCGGCCCGATCTCATTCTGAAGCTTCTTCTCCCGTCGTTCGGTATCGACCACGAGCTTCTTGTCGGTACCGCGCAGACGCACCCAATATCCAGAAGGATCCCCAAGGCGGGTGCGCAGACCGACCCGGCGTTCATCACCATTCAAGCCGAAACGCGCCTGAGCCTGATCCAGGTGCGTAAACAGGATGGCGTTGATCCGTCCGCGAGTCGCCGCCAGGAGGTGTGCTGGAGAGAGTTGAATGCCTCGTTTAGCCACGACCCCGAAGTAATCCGTCATCACATCGCCGGCCGGTTCGAAAACGCCAAACCGGGAAACGAGTCCATGCCTCGGCTGAAGCGGTAGGAAAAAGGCCGGCGCACTACTCTCGTAACCGACAAGGATGCGCACAGCAGGGTTCACGCACGCGACATGACTGATGTAGGTACGACTCAGAAACGCCTGATTCAGATCAGTATCGGCCGCGTGTAAATCATCCCAGGCCGAAGACTCTGCCTGACTCAGTTCGTCCATCTTCCTGATGAAGAGGTTTACGCCCAGCTTCAACGCATTCATGCCGCACGAGGCCGAAAGAACAGGAAGGTGGCCAATTTTGCAGTGTCGACACCCGCTGGCCCAGCCGTCCATTCGTTTTCAGGGATATGGATGCGGCCGATATCCGAAACCCACTTCACACGCGTATCCATCAGTACCGGATCGCTGCTGAAGCACATCACGAATCCAGCACGATTCGCCAGCACGCGCACTGCCTCGTTGACCGCTCCATGAGGAAACGACATGACACTTGCTTCGGCCCCCACTTCCTGCAGGAGGATCCGACTATGCTGCAAATCCGCAAGCGGGTCTGGTAGCGCGATGAGCGGGATGTGCGAATGTCCATGCCCGGCCACTCTGATCAGATCGAGGTTGCGCACTTCTTCGCGCGAGAGCATCTGCCGCCCCGTCGTGGGATGGACATTCCACGATTGCAAAAAAGCCTGGCGCGCATCGACCGTCATTCCGCCGACGCAGGCGGTTACCCGGTAAATTCGGGTACTGCGGCTCTCGCTCTCGGAAATCGTGATATTCAGAGAGGATTCCACCTTCGCCAGGTTGCCTGGGGACAGGATTATCTCGACGAGCGCGTCCTGCCACCAACGGTCATTCTTGGCATCCAGTACGCTGGTTGCCAGGAAGAGCACCGCCGGCAGCCCCCGTTTTTTGAGTTCAGGTAGCGCATAAAGCGCTGTATCCCGCCATCCGTCATCGAAGGTAATCAGGCCGGCCCGGTTGGGCAGGCCTGACCTGGATTCGGTATGGGCCTTGAGACGGTCAAGATCGATGACGTTGTAATGCTTGCGGATGAAATCGAGGCATTGGCCGAAGCCTGTGCGCGTAAACGTATATTCCCGCTCGGCGCAGTCGTAGTCATCCGAGTCGACGGGTAACACGCGATGGAACATGAACACGGTCAGCGTGTCCTTGTTTCGCAGGCGATGCGCCAATCCCAATAGACCTGACCGGTAAGCGATCGCGCGGGCGACGGATTTGAGTCTAGGCATCAGACGTCTTCGACTGACGTGGTCGGTCGGGAGCGAGGGCGGAAAACGCGTGAGCGCACAGTCCGGGGGCGTTGCACTCGGCTCAGTATCCGGCACCCCGTCGGACGAGACAGCAGGACCATGACCGCCGCGATCCAACGCGTTAGGGACGTCTTGCGCTTCGCGCTGCAGGTAACCCGGGGTGAGGCACTTGAGACCATGGCTTCCGTTTTTGTTTGAGGGGCGAATGTGACGACAACTGATTGCAGGAGAATTTCCTGCCCAACGCCGGCTTCCGGGTGAAATTGAATGAATGCCCCGGGTGTCGCTCGACGGGTGGCATTCGGTCTTTAACGAACAGAAATCTGTATTGCTAACTGCCCGGAATGATGACACATCGTGCGGTGACATCGTTAGGGACTGAGATGATCCAGAATGGCGTCACAAGCTACTGTTGGGCCTTGGGCCCAGAGATGATGACCCAGTTGCGAGCTATATTCTGCAATTCCGCCGGCTTCACTGGAGCAGTCGAAAACGCGTCCATCACGCCAAGTGGAGGCGTCAAGAGCTGCCCTGCACGAGGTCAACAGGACATCGTAATGATCGTCGTGATTGAGTCCGGCCTGTTTCAGGCGCGCGAGCGAGTAGGCCACGATCGCCGTGAGGGAGCTGTCTGGTGTGGTGTCGATGCTGTCCAGCATCAATGGGAAATGTCCGCTGCTCAGTTGTGCGGAGGTCAATCCATCAAGCAACGAAATTGTCCTGGTGAGCAAGGCGAGCCGTTCCGGGGAGACGGGCAGCTCGGTCAGCGTGTCCACGAGGCCCAGAATCATCCAGCCCAGTCCTCGGCCCCATTGGCATGATCCGACCGCTTGCAGATCATCACGCCGGAAGCCGTGCTGAATCCACGGCGACATGGCGTGGCCGTGATGCCACATCGTGTCGAGTTGCCTCACCGCGATCGCGGCATGGGTCGGATCGCTCGTATGGCGGGAAAGTCGGGCCAGAAACGGACAGATGAACGCCACGGTGTCAACCAGGACATAAGCGTTCCTGGAGTTGTACGGGATGGTGCCATCCTCGGTGCCGGGCGTCGCCAGCAGGGTTTCGCCGAACCGATTTGCCAGCGCCAGATAAGCGCCATCGCCGGTCAACTCGTGCATGCGCAAGGCGGTGTAGGCAATGCCGCCGACATCGATGTGTCCGAAGTCGATCCGAGGCCGGCCCTGCCTGTCCATGATGCCAGAGAAAAGCGAGCGCACCCTGGAGAGGCACTCGTCACTCGGGTCGCCGTTGGCATTCAGGATGAGAAGCCCGAGGCCCAATGGCCAAGTCAGCGCACCTCGCGGACGACCCAGCGAGCGAAGCGCCTGTTGCGAAAGTCGCCAGCCTAGTCGGTTGATCAGTGCGCGTATGGTTTTCGAGTTCGCGCCAAGCCACTAGGCATAGTGCCTGCATTCGAAGTCGAGCCGCTGCCGGCGCCGAACGACCAGAAGCGATGCGGCGCACGGCGCCTCAGCGAGCCGAAAGGCTGGTCTGTGCGAAATCATGGGTGATGCGTTCAAGACGCTCGCGCGTTGTTGAGATGGCTTCCCGGTAGAGCGCAGGATGGGCCAAGACATCACGAACACGCTCGATCAGGGCGGATACCGTCAAGTCAGCGGCGGGCAGACAGTTCCTTTCCAGCCCGAACAGTTCCATGAAACCCCGGTGCTTGATGTCATAGGCCAGCGCGATGGCGGGGGTGTCCACGCTATGGGCCAGGATGCACGAGTGCAGCATGCCACCGATGTGCAGATCAAGCTCAGCGTAGCCCCGGGTCAAGGTTTCCGGACTCCCTTGGATCACCTCCATCTCGATGCCCTCCAAGGCGAGCAGCTTGGGGATGACCAGCGAGGTGTCGAAATGGACAAGATAGCGAAAGTCGCAATGATGCTCGTCGCGTATGGATTTGATGGCGTTGGCGAAGATGGGGAGATTTCTTTGCAGCAATTTGGTCGACGAGGCCCCGTGAAAATTCAGGTTCAAACCGATCAGCGGGCATCGACGCTGCGAGCTGGGTCGCACTGTGTGCCGTATGTCGTGGAGGTGCCCGAAATGCAGCGCGGGATCGCCGATGAGTTCCACGCGCTTGTCCGTGTAGCGCGAAAGCGTGGCCTGGGTAAATGGGTCGCGCACGGAGATGGCCTTAGTCATTAACAGTAGTTCGCGCAGGTTAGCCTCGATCGCAGGAGCGATATCGATGTTGCCGCCGTTCTGCGTGAGTGCACTCGGTTGGTTGATGCCGACCCCGAACAGAATGGGCCGGATGCCGTATTGTTTGAAGAACTTGATATCCTGTATCAGACGAGGAGCCACATGTCCCTTGACATCGAAAATGATGTAGCCGCTGCCCGCGATGACGAAATCTAACCAGGTTGTTTCCTGAGACTTGGCCTCCCCCCATCGAATTAGTTCGATGGGGGCTTCCGGGGCGTGTGCGCGCACGAAGCGCGTCACGGACTGGCCAATCGCGAGGTCGCCCTGATTGATCGTGTAAGGCGACAGGTAATTCCGGTAGTCGAGGCCCGTGAGGTCGCCAGTCAGAAAACTTTTGGCATCGCGATTGAAAGCGCGGGCGCGCTTTAAAAAACGCACGCAGGTGCCCATCGGCCCCGGCGAACTTCGGGGTAGTGGTTCGGCACCGTAGATGGCTAATTTCATAACGTTGGTGCTCTGGTAAATAGCATCATGCGTCTTTGTAGGCATGACTCGGATGTGTTCGTGCCTCCGGTTTTTACAAGTGAGGAATGGTGTGCTGTTTATGATGATGTGCAACGTCCAGTCGAAATCTGCGGTCGAAGCAGTACTGGGCCGCGGCGAGGTGACGGCGCGCTTGCCTGTAAATCAAATCCCCGTCCATGCCGAATGGGTGGCAAGTCAGTGCGGCACAGAACGGGGCATTACTGCGAAGTTGGGATAGTTGTTGTAGGCGGTACTGCCCGAGGGCTTCACGCTGCGGGAATCAAACAAACGCCACGCCGCCAGTGCATTCGGCAAGCCGCTGTCGGCGGCGGCCGCAACGCCAATCTGAAAATTGGCCGGAAAGCCAGTCGCTGAATATGGGTAGCCGGACATTTCGCTTGCTCGCCGGGGCTTCTTGGTTAACCGTCCGGCCTCTGCGACCATCGCTGGTGAATTGCACTTGAGTCCGGTCAGCGTCGGAAAAGTGGTTGCATAGACTGCGCTGTAGGTCGGCAGCCAGTTTCCGGATGCGTCCTTGACCTGAATCTTGTAAGCCGAAGCTTCCAGCCAGCAATAGCCTTCGGTCGGGTTGTTCTGCCAGTCGGTCATCAAACCGATCTCGAACTTCGCCAACCAAGTGCGAAATTCTGCCGCGCCGGCGAAACCGAGTTCGGCGGCGTGCCCTGCTGACCAAGTAAGGAAGTTGTGCTGCCAAGGCGCCATCCCGTTTAGATGACCGCCGTTCACACTGTAAACAGTGCCGTTCTTCATCAGTCCCAGCGGGTTGGCATCAGTGTTGTTGGTGTATTTCGCATTCCAGTCGGCAAGTGAGTTCTCGACATCGGCGGTGAATGCCGCCTTCAAAGGGTGGCTATCGGGAAGCAACCAAGCCGCATCGGTCATCTCACGTAGCACCCAGGCTTTGCCACGCACCTGGCTATGAGCTTGGTCAATCAATCCTTGGGAAAATCCCCTATAGCCCTCGTTCGCGTAAATCTCATTGTGTGACGCTCCGAAGGCGAGTTCCGACATGTAGTAGTAATCGCCCGTCACCATGTAAGGAACGTACGATTCGGCAGGTTGGTGCGATTCGTCCCACCGGTTCGGATTCCCTGTGCTGTACCAAGCTGTCTTGCAATTGCTGACCACGGAGTTGTTGACACAGTTTTGCAACAGATCCGCCTTGTACGCTTTTCCCGTCGTACTGTTCTGGGTCGCTATCTGATTCGCTGATGCCCAATTGACGGTGGTTATATTCGGGTGCCTGTGGATGCTGACCGGCCAGCCCGTTTGCGCATCCCGGTAGTGGATGCTATACGCGCCGAGCGCGTCGGTGTTGGCCAGCATCCAGTGGTAAGCGCGAACGTCGGGGTGGACGATGTAAACGCTGGTCCAGCGCGGCAGTGGACCGATCGCCGGCTGTGCACCGGTGGTACCCATCGCTTGGGTCTGGTCGCAGCGATCCAGCGGCGCACAGGACTGCCGCAGTCCGGCGAGAAACTTCTCGTCAGGCATCAACGACATGTAGCGTGATACCGCCTTGCTCGCCTGGATATATTGCGTGTCCTGCTGCAGATAGACCTGCGGCTGGACGTTGTTCCACCACAGCAGCTTGTGCCAGCGCGTGTAGGCGTACTGCGTCAGTGCCGGAGTGGTGTAGCTCGCGCTTCCCGAGGTGAGGGTTGCGGTGTATTGCGGCTGCGCCTGCGGTGCAGATGCCGATGCGTTCTCGACAATGATGTCTGTGCGCACGTCGCCCACCGTGCCTGGCGTCGTGCCTGCGTAGGCACGTACCGCGAAGTAGATCCGCAGGTTCGGGTTGGGAGTCCCGTCGGCTGCGGTCACCAAGCCGTTCACTACCCATTCGCTGGCAAGCAGGCCGGAAAGCCACACGTTGCATTGTCTGTTCCACGGCTTGCACGCATGCGCAGCGGCGGCCGCCTGCAGCAGCGCTCGGGCTTCTGCCGTGTAGCTTTCACCGCCGATGTTGAGCGATACCTTGGTGTCGTATTCCGTTGCGAGCAATTGCGCCAGGCTAACGGGAGCGGCCGGCCCAATCGCCGTCGGCGCTGGTTGCGTAGAAAGCGTCAAAGGCAACTTTGTTTTACGCGAGAGTGATGGAACTATCACCGTCAGCACAGCGTGACGCAAGCTGCCGTCCGGGTTGTTCGCTTTAGGATCTACTTGCAATGTTACCGGCTGGCCATTCACGGTAGCGACTAGCGTCGCTCCCCGAGGCACGTCCGCATTCTTGAAGACCTGGCCGAAGGTAACCGGAACGCTGCTCTGTGTCTGCGTGGCCTGACTGACCACGTTGTCGGTCACGACCGTGGCCGCGTGCGCGTGCGCCGCACCCAGTAGCAAGATGCCACCAACACACACACACACTACTTTTCCGATTACCGTACTCATGTCATCTCCCGCCCTCGCATCTCGTCAAATGCTACGGCACTACGGAGGCTGTGATGGGTGGGTCACGCCATCTCGGCCATCGCAATGCGTTTTTGGAGGCGCGTTGCCTTGGGGTTGGCCGTCAGCTCGTTGCCACCGACTCAAGTCGGCGCGCGCACCAAACTCAAGTCGCTACTTTCACAGCTTTGCAGCTACTTCACAACCTGAGTTGAACCCATTGCCCGGTCGCACGTCGTCGCGCGGCGCGTCGAGGGGTGGATTCATCAGAGTGCAGAGTTTGCGTGCTGCCAGATGCTGGACAGAAGACTGTTGGGAGAGCTACGCGCACGGCTGTCGCGGCGCATCTGCATGCGAGCCGCACGTCGCGGCCGCGCAAGCGAATGGCCGGCAGGGGCTAATAAGTTGGCGCCGCGCCGGATTAGCAGATACAGGGAATCAAGACGTGCCCGAGAACGCGGCGACCACCGTGCCTACCGGCGTACTTGCCGAAAGTAGATACGGCGCGCCAATCCTGAGCGGGAGGGTTTGGGATTGAGAAACTCGCACACCACGACCAGCAAGTCATCCATCGGCAACCACCGGGTGCGTCGGATCTCCTTGGCTCCCGCGTTCTGGCCCGGCGTGAGCGCACATTGGAGCGTGTCCGGGCGATATGATCGGTCGGCAACGGAGTCGCGTTCGCGCCAGTTGCGCACGGTGGGCTCGGTAACTCCGTAACGACGAATAGAGCGCCTGCGCTCAGGCTCGGATCCCCAACTTGAGCGCTGTGCGCGTGCAACGAGTGCAAGGAGGTCAGCGCCATCTCAAGCTTCCAACTGCCGGTAGAGTTGCTCCATCAACCCCCGAGCCAACCTTAAAGCCAAACTTGTTGCTGGTTTGAATCACACGGCACCTGACATGAATATCCATGTCCAGAAGTACTCCACGGGAATCCATTGAAGAGTCGGATTCCCGTGGGTAGTTTTCGCTAATTTACAACAGGCACGACTGTGATAGTCAGACGCCCAGTGACACCGGAGTTGTCGTTGAGAATAACAGTGGTGCCGGCTGCTTGAGCGACGAACGTGGGGGTGTAACTGTGCGGGTTGCTCAAGATCTTGCTGCCGTATCCATACAGGCGATACGTGGTGACTGGCGTGGTTGTTCCGTCGCTGTAGTTGAGCACCCCCTTGACCGTGAAAGTATTTCCGACGGCAATCACTTTCTGGCTGGTAGTGAGGGTTTGTCCGACTATGGTTGCATTGGTGGACTGAGGTGTTGGTGACGCGGGGCCCGGCACGACCGTGACAGACAGACGCCCCGTGGTATTGGAGTTGTCGTTGAAGATAACAGTGGTGCCGACTGCCTGAGCGACGAACGTGGGGCTGGCGATATTAGTGGTGGTCAAGATCTTGCTGTCGTATCCATACAGGCGATACGTGGTGACTGGCTTGGTCATGCCGGCTTTGTAGTTGAGCGTACCGGATACCGTGAACGTATCTCCTACAGTGATCACTTTCTCGCTGGTGGTGAGGGTTTGCCAAACCTCCGCTGAGTTCACCGGTGGTGGGTTCACCGGCGTGTTCACCGGCGGTGGTGAAGCCGCCGTACTTCTCTTTCCCATTGAAGGGTTCACTGGTGGGTTCACCGGCGTGTTCACCGGCGGCGGGGTAACAAGCGACTTGGGCACGGAGCGCGGCACTACTGCGAAATTCGGATAGTTGTTGTAGGCGTCATTGCCCGAGGGTCTCACACTGCGGGAATCAAACAAGCTCCACGCGGCCTGTGCGTTTGGCAAGCCGGTGTCGGCGGCCGATGCAATACCGATCTGGAAGTTGGCTGGGAAACCTGTGGCGGAGTATGCATAGCCGGCCATTTGACCAACCTGCCAATGTCGACTCAGCAGTGCTCCCCCGGCATCCACCATGGCCGGTGAGTTGCACGTGAGACCCACGAGCGTCGGAAACGTCGCAGCGTAGACTGCGGCGTATGACGGCAGCCAGTTGCCAGATGCGTCCTTGACCTGGACGTTGTATGCCGAAGCTTCCAACCAGCAGTAGCCAGCAGAATGGGTCTGCCAGTTGGTCATCAAGCTGATCTCGAACTTCGCCAACCAGTTGTGGAACCCTGTTGCACCGGTGAAGCCAAGCTCAGCGGCGTGGCCAACCGACCAGGTGAGGAAGTCGTGCTGCCAGGGTGCGACGCCGTTGGCGGCGCCGCCGTTCATGCTGTAAACAGGGCCTTCATTCATCAGTCCCAGAGCGTTGGCGTTCGGATTGTTCGTGTATTTCGCATTCCAATCGGCGAGTGAGTTGTTGACGTCTGCGTTGAATTCAGCCTTCAAAGGATAACTGTCAGGAAGCAAATACGCCGCGTCGGCCATCTCGCGCAACACCCAGGCTTTGCCACGCACTTGACCGTGAGCATGATCAATCAATCCTAGGGAATATTTCCTATAGCCTTCGTTCGCGTAAATCTCATTGTGTGATGCCCCTAGGGCAAGTTCCGACATGTAGTAGTAGTCACCCGTAACCATGTAGGGAACGTACGATTCCGCCGGTTGGTGCGATTCGTCCCAGATGTTTGGATTCCCTGTACCATAGAACACCGCTGTGCAGTTGACTACTGAGTTATTGACACAATTTGGCAACTGATCCGCCTTGTATGCCGCTCCCGTTGCGCCGGCCTCTTGTGCGAGGCTACTTGCGTACCCCCAGTCCGCGATGGTTACATTGGGATGCTTCTGGATGCTGACTGGCCAGCCAGTTTGCGCATCCCGGTAGTGGATGCTATACGCGCCGAGCGCGTCGGTGTTGGCCAGCATCCAGTGGTAAGCGCGAACGTCGGGGTGGACGATGTAAACGCTGGTCCAGCGCGGCAGTGGACCGATCGCCGGCTGTGCACCGGTAGTACCCATCGCTTGGGTCTGGTCGCAGCGATCCAGCGGCGCACAGGACTGCCGCAGTCCGGCTAGGAATGATGCATCGGGTGTGAGTGACATGTAGTCCGATATTGCCTTGGTTGCCTGGATGTATTGCGTGTCCTGCTGCAGATAGACCTGCGGCTGGGCGTTGTTCCACCACAACACTTGATGCCAACGGGTGTAGGCATACTGGGTAAGGAATGGACTGGTGTAGCTGGCGCTGCCTGAGGTCAGGGTCGCGGTGTATTGCGGCTGCGCTTGCGGCGCAAATGCCGATGCGTTCTCGACAATGATGTCTGTGCGCACGTCGCCGACTATACCAAATGTGGCACTGGCATAGGCACGTACTGCAAAGTAAACCTTCAGGTTCGGGTTGGTCGTGCCGTCCGTTGCGGTGACAGGGCCATTGACCACCCACTCGCTGACCAGTGGGCCGGAAAGCCATACGTTGCACTGCGCGTCCCACGGCGCGCACGTATCGGCGTTGTTCGCCGCCTGCAATAGCGCGCGCGCGTTGACGGTATAGTTCTTGCCGTCGATGTTGAACGACGCCCCGGCGTCGTAGTTCGTCGAGAGCAATTGCGACAGTGTGATCGGGGTACCCGCTGCACTCTGGCCGACGCTCGGGGCAAGCGTCAGGGGCATCGTTGCGTTTCCTGCCAGCGATGGAACCATGGCCGTCAGTACCGCGTGGCGCAGGCTGCCATCCGGATTGATGGCCTTGGCGTCCACCTGCAAGGTGACCGGTTGACCATTGAGGCTGGCGGTCAATGTCGCGCCGCCGGGGACGTCGCCGGCCTTGAACACTTGGCCGAAGGTGACCGGCACGTTGTATTGCGGTTGCGTGGCCTGAGTGACCACGTTGTCCGTCACCACCGTTTCCGCGTACACACGCGGCGCACCCATCAGCAACACGCCACCAGCACAAGCAAACACCAGTTTTCTAACCACCGTACTCATGCCAGCCTGCCGTCTTCGCATCTCGTGAACTGCTCGGCGGTTCCGGAGGCTGATTGGTTGGTCAAGCCATATCTGCCTTCGCAATGTGTTGTTCATAATGCGTTACCTCCGTTCTTAGAGCTGGCTGCGGTTGTTAGGACAAAGAAATAAAGAAAGTCAGTGGACCTCTGCGGGTTTTGCTGCAGTAGCTGCGGCAGTTAATTATCGATCTCAGGGTTTAAACCACCGGCTTTAGCCGGTCAGCTTTAGCTGCGAGGATTGCAGCGATGAGGAGGAGCGGCATGGACTACAGATATGGAAGGCATACGGTTTATCAGATTGGATATCATTTTGTGTGGGTAACGAAATACCGATACAAAGTGCTGTCAGGCGAACTGGCGGAGCGGGTAC
>Ga0307373_10011629_pt1 | contig 12714 bp, 9 predicted proteins | sample OX2MG_FD_202534 | JGI IMG/M metagenome (GOLD analysis project Ga0307373, IMG submission 202534) | Soil microbial communities from Risofladan, Vaasa, Finland - OX-2 | ecosystem: Environmental > Terrestrial > Soil > Coastal area > Acid sulfate soil | place: Finland: Risofladan, Vaasa | collected... | reverse complement strand
TCTTGCCGTGATCGATATGCCCAATCGTTCCAATGTTTACGTGCGGCTTTGACCGGTCAAACTTTTCCTTGCCCATGACTACTCTCCGTGTTTCCTTGCTTCTAAAGTGATATTGCTAAATTCGTTGTACTACGCGGCAGAAGCTTACTTGCTATCCTTGCCCTGCACCTTGGCAATGATCTCTTCCGAGACCGACCGTGGCGCTTCTTCATATTGCTTGAACTGCATCGAGTAGTTTGCACGGCCCTGTGTGGACGACCGCATGTGCGTCGCATAACCAAACATGGTGCTCAGCGGAACTGTCGCCTTGATCGCCTGCGTACCGCCAACCATCTCCATGCCTTCGATGCGGCCACGGCGGCTGTTCAAGTCACCGATGATTGTCCCCATGAACTCTTCGGGAACCGTTACTTCGACATCCATCATCGGCTCGAGCAGAACCGGCTTGGCCTTCTTCGCGGCCTCCTTGAAAGCCATGGAACCGGCGATCTTGAATGCCATTTCGTTCGAGTCAACATCGTGATAGCTGCCGTCGTAGAGCGAGACCTTGATATCGACCATCTCGTAGCCAGCCAGAATGCCGCGCAGCATGGCGTCCTGAATGCCCTGATCGATCGGCTTGACGTACTCCTTGGGAATCGCACCACCCTTGGTGTCGTTTGAAAACTCGTAGCCCTTGCCCGGCTCGTTGGGGCTGATACGGATCTTGCAGTGGCCGTAGTTACCCGAACCGCCGGTCTGACGAATGTACTTGCCTTCCGCATCCGAGTTGGAGCGAATGGTCTCGCGGTAAGCAACCTGCGGCTTGCCGACGTTGGCCTCGACCTTGTACTCGCGCATCATGCGGTCGACGATGATCTCAAGATGAAGCTCGCCCATACCGGCGATGATGGTCTGACCCGAATCAATGTCAGTATGAACGTTAAAGGTTGGATCTTCCTGCGCCAGCTTGGCGAGCGCCATGCCCATCTTTTCCTGGTCGGCCTTCGTCTTGGGCTCAACCGCAACTTCAATCACGGTCTTCGGGAAGTCAATAGACTCGAGCGCAATAGGATACCTTTCATTGCAGATCGTGTCACCCGTAACCAGATTCTTGAGGCCGACAGCAGCGCAGATATCGCCAGCGAGGATCTCTGTAATCTCTTCACGCTTATTGGCATGCATCTTCAACAGACGGCCAATGCGTTCCGTCTTGCCGGTACGCGGATTGAGCACCGAATCACCCGTCTTCAACTGGCCCGAGTAGGCGCGGATAAAGATAAGCTGACCGACAAATGGATCAGTCATGATTTTGAAGCCGAGAGCTGCGAAAGGCTCGCTATCGTCCGCGTGACGAAGAACCTCTTCTTCCATATTGTCGGGGTTGTGTCCAACGATAGCGGGAATATCCAATGGGCTGGGGAGATAGTCGACCACTGCATCAAGCAGCGTCTGTACGCCCTTATTTTTGAAGGCCGAACCGCAGAGCACCGGGAAGATCTTCATGGCGATGGTCGCCTTGCGAATACCAGCCTTGAGCTGTGCCTCGGTAGGCTCCTGCCCCTCAAGATAGAGGTGCATCAGCTCATCGTCATTCTCCGCGACGGCTTCGATCAGAGTGTGGCGCGCCTCTTTAGCAGTCTCCAGCAAGCCAGCAGGAATCTCTTCCACCGAATACTCGGCGCCCATCGTCTCATCGTGCCAGAGAATAGCCTTCATCGTGACCAGATCAATGACACCGGCAAATTTCGCCTCAGCGCCAACGGCAATATTCAAAGCCACTGCACGTGCACCCAGACGATCAACAATCGTCTTGGTCGCATAAACGGCATCGGCTCCTGCGCGGTCCATTTTATTGATGAAGCAGATACGGGGAACCTTGTACTTGTCGGCCTGCCGCCATACCGTCTCCGACTGCGGCTGAACACCGGCCACAGCGTCAAAGCAGGCCACGGCACCGTCGAGCACGCGTAGCGAACGCTCCACCTCGGCCGTAAAGTCTACGTGGCCAGGCGTATCGATGATATTGATGCGGATGTTTTTCCAGGTGCAGGTCGTCGCAGCCGACGTAATCGTGATGCCGCGCTCCTGCTCCTGCTCCATCCAGTCCATGGTCGCAGTGCCCTCATGCACCTCGCCGATACGGTGCGTGATGCCCGTATAGAAGAGGATGCGCTCGGTCGTCGTCGTCTTGCCGGCGTCAATGTGCGCCATGATCCCGATATTTCGGCAACGATTCAGAGGTGTAGTGCGTGCCACGGTCAATCTCTCATCTGCAAGCTTTCGCTCGCGGTAAAAAAGCGTTAAGGCAAGATCTGAAGACAAAAAAACTCTTCTACTGAGAAACTCTTGCTTTACCAGCGATAGTGAGCAAACGCCTTGTTTGCCTCAGCCATGCGGTGAACATCTTCCTTCTTCTTCATCGCGGCGCCACGGCCATTGGCGGCATCGAGCAACTCGGCGGTCAACTTCTCCACCATACCCTTCTCTCCGCGTGCGCGGCCATATGTCACCAGCCAGCGAATCGCCAGTGAAGTGCGACGCTCCGGCAGAACTTCGATCGGAACCTGGTAGTTCGCACCGCCAACGCGACGGCTCTTGACTTCGAGCAAAGGCTTGCAGTTCTCGATGGCCTTCTTGAAAAGCTTGAGGGCCTCGTCGCCACCCTTCTGCTCAAGGTTGGTCATGGCGGTATAAAAAATACCTTGCGCGGTCGACTTCTTGCCACCCCACATCATGGAGTTGACGAACTTCGTAACCAGGGTCGAGTTGTACACCGGATCCGGTGCAACTTCACGCTTCGCGATATAGCCTTTTCTGGGCATTGTTCTTCTCGTCTTCCTTCAGGGCTTTCACCCCGGTTCAGGACTGTCGACTTCTCAAGACCTGAACTGTTAAGTGTCAAATCTAAAATTCATGCGGCGAACCGCAGGGTTTACTTGGCAGCAGCCTTCGGACGCTTCGCGCCATACTTCGAGCGGCTCTGCTTGCGGTTGGCAACACCTACCGAGTCCAGCGTTCCGCGAACCACGTGGTAGCGAACACCCGGCAGGTCCTTCACACGGCCGCCGCGAATCAGCACAATCGAGTGCTCCTGCAGGTTGTGGCCGATACCCGGAATGTAGGTCGTGACCTCGATCCCGTTGGTGAGGCGAACACGCGCAACCTTACGGAGGGCCGAGTTCGGCTTCTTGGGGGTCTGGGTGTAAACGCGGGTGCAGACACCACGGCGCTGAGGCGAACCCTGCAGAGCAGGGCTGGCGGTCTTATAACGTGTGGGCGTGCGGCCCTGCTTGACGAGCTGATGAAACGTAGGCACTAGAACTCCTTGCGATTGCGCGCGATACCTTGAGTCGAAATCTTGTCAGGCGCGCAGAAGGTCAGGTGACTTCGCAATTTGTGTCGTACACACAAAAAGAATGAGGACGCTGAAGCGCCTCTTGCGAAGATCTGCCCTGCTTCGCGTCTGTAAAACCATTACCAGACGAAAACAGTCGACGGTGGCCGAGCGCATTTCCTCATTCAACAAGGAAGAGCCGACTCCGTTTCGCTGTCCCGGCCCGCATAGCCCATCCAGGGTGGAGGGTGTCGCAGGCACGATTGCGATAGGCCGCAGACTACGACACTCCAAAATCAAACCTGAGGAATGTCCTGCGGTGAAATCTCTTGTATCCAGTGTAACCCAAGCGGATATTCTCTGCCTGCGCGGGGTATGTCTCCACCCCATTTGCACGCCAGCGTTAGCTGACAGCGCAATCCGGATACTCGCGGAACCTTCTAACAATAGCAATTCCCTTAGATTTCGTCAACAAATTTTGCGCCCGCAAGCACCAAATAGAGGAAGAAGTCATAAGAATCGTAGCGGACAATTGCCCGTCCTCAAATCTGACCACAAATTGATCTCGCGAGCACTCAGCCGCAACGATCGATTTTTGTGCAAATAAGCTCTACGTCGAGACCGGGAAAGGAGTCTGCTGGCGAGCGTCCCATGCTAGCCTTTTCGCATGAATCGCGCCCGCATTCCGCTGCGTCTCTCGGCATCGTCCCTGATCCTCGCTCTCTCTGCCATCTGCCCGCTCCCCGCCCAGACGACCAATACAGTGTCTCGTAAAGACGAGCACATCGGCGCACTTATCCAGATGCTCAGCCAGACGAAAGATCCCACCGAGGCCGCGATCTCTCCTGACGGAAAGACCGTGGCATGGTCGGTCGAGACATCCGACGGAACCCAGATTCATCTGACCGACGTAGCCAATCCGGCAAGGGACAACATCCTCAGGACCGAGGCAGAGGCAACCGACTGCTCCAACGAAGCCCCCATCTGGTCGCCCGACGGCCAATGGCTCGCCTTCGATTCAACCTGCGCGGCGAAAGAAGACAAGCCCGATCAGGAGCAGATCTTCGTCTGGTCGAAGAAGACCGGCCAGTGCCGACAGGTCACCCACGTCACCGGCGAGATCGACATGCCCGTGTGGTCGCCCGATGGCCGCTCCATCGGCTTCCTATTCGTTGAAAACGCCACCCGCAACGCCGGAGCGCTCGCCGCCATGAAGCCGTGGAGCGGCGTCATCGGCGAGGACGGCATCGAAATCCAGCGTGTAGCTGTGGTAAATGTGGCCGACGGTACCGTCACGCAGCTCACCCCGGCCAACCTGCATGTCTACGAGTTCGACTGGTCGCCCGATTCGAAGCGCCTTGCCTACGTCGCCGCCAATCCTCCCGGCGAAAACAACTGGTGGGTCGCCCAGCTTTATGTGCAGACAGCAGAGAAGGACGCAACCCCGCAATCGATCCTGAGGCCGACCGAAGTCTCAGGCTCCCTCCACAACCTCCAGATCGCCGTCCCCCGCTGGTCGCCCGACGGCAGGCAGATCGCCTTCATCGGCGGCCTGATGAGCGACCAGGGCTCCACCGGCGGCGACATATATTTAATCCCCGCCACAGGTGGCGAGTCACGGAACCTTACTCCCGAACGACCCGCGTCGGTAGCCTTCATCCACTGGCTCTCTCCCAAAGTCATCGGCCTCGCCGAGCACGTCGGCGGCAGCACCCACATCGCCTCCATCAGCGCAGAGACAGGCAGCGACGCCAAGACAGTCGATATCACCCTTCCCGAAACCATCTGGGCAAACGAGCTGGTCATGAGCATCTCCACCTCGAAGACCCAAAATGTCGCGCTCGTCCGAACCTCCTTCGAGAAAAGCCCCGAGGTCTGGGCTGGTCCCATCGAGCATCTCAAGCAGATCACCCACCTCAACGACGACCTGAAACCCCTCTGGGGCAAGGCTGAAGACATCCACTGGAGCAACGAGGGATTCAACGTCCAGGGCTGGCTCCTCTACCCGGCAAATTACGATCCTGCAAAGAAATATCCCCTCGTCGTCTATGTCCACGGAGGCCCCTCAGCAGCAGTCACGCCTCGCTGGCCCAGCGCAGGCTATGGTGGCGTCCCCTTCTCCGCGCTCGGCTACTTCGTCTTCATGCCCAACCCGCGCGGCAGCTTCGGCCAGGGCGAAAAGTTCACCCAGGCAAACGTCAAGGACTTCGGCTACGGCGACCTCCGCGACACGCTCGCCGGCATGGACTTCCTCGAAAAACACTTCCCCATCGATAAGTCCCGCGAGGGCATCACCGGCTGGAGCTACGGCGGCTTCATGACCATGTTCGCCGTCACCCAGACCACGCGCTTCAAAGCAGCCGTAGCGGGAGCTGGCATCAGCGACTGGAAGAGCTACTACGGCGAAAACTCCATCGACCAGTGGATGATTCCCTTCTTCGGCAAATCCGTCTACGACGACCCAGCCATCTACGCAAAAAGCTCTGCCATCAACTACATCAAAGACGCAAAGACCCCGACGCTTCTGGTAGTAGGCGACCGCGACGGCGAGTGCCCCGCCCCGCAAAGCTTCGAGTTCTGGCACGCCCTCCGCGCCCAGGGCATCAAGACCCAACTCGTCGTCTACCCCGACGAAGGCCACCACTTCGTCAACGCAGACCACAGTCGCGACGTCCTCGAACGAGCCCTCAGCTGGTTCGAAACCGAGATGCCCTGAAGGCGAGGGAATAGGGCTTAGGGAACGGGGGTCAGTCAATCTCCATCTATGCCGCTCGATGCCGAGGCAAGGCAGAAGAAGAGTCTTTACCGGCACCGTCCTCGCCTTCTATTCCCTGATCCCTGATCCCTGATCCCTCCCTGTCATTTGCTTCCCGTCCATGCACCTTTTACACTGGTGCTTCGGTAATTCAGAGTGCGGTGAGACCGTTCAACTGAGGGTCCGGTTGGGCGGGGAGGTTCAATGCGTAGGTTCGTAGGCTTAGTAATTCTTCTTCTTTTCACGATTCCTTTTGGTATCTCGATCTCAGGTTGCGCGAAGAAATCTGCGACCGTGGCTTTTTGTAATGGCGGAGACTCCGGGCCTCAGGTTGGCCAGTTGACGACCATTACGCTGACGCCGAAGGTCTACGGCGTCTCGCTGAATTACGGCACCATCGGCCAGATCGCCGCGCCGACCGCGACCGATTGCAAGGGCAACACGGTCAGCGTTCCGTCCTACACCTATGGGTCTGCCGATACCTCCCAGACCGTCGTCGATATTCAGCCCACCACCGGCCGCATCTGCGCTGGTCACTGGAACCGCAACTCCGGGGCCGGCGTCGCCGACTTCACTTATTGCATCGCGACCAACAAAACCGGGACCTTCTCGGTCATCGCCAGTGCCGACGGCGCAAACAGCAATCCATTGCCGGTTTATGTGCACCCCGTCGTTACCAGCGTGGTGCTGGGTGCTCCCTCAACGACTCCAGCAGACTGTATGGGAAGCGATCCTGCGACTAACTGCAGTCCCGCGGCCTACTCCACATCACCGACGAGTTGCACCATCAACCCCAGCAACGGTTGCTGCACCCAGCCTTTGGCGACCAGCACCGCCTATGTCTCCAATGCCTGCCTGTCTCAAGGAACCACGGGGCAACTCGCCGCTCGCGTCTACGCCGGCACCGGAACATCGCTCAAGAACATCAGTTGCCAGGTTGGTCATCCGAGCTACACGCCGCAAACTTCATCGGTCGTGACCATCGACGAAAACGGCATCGCCACCGCACAGGCCCCCGGTTCGACCATCATCACCGCCAATCTGGCCAATGCCGGCAGCTCGGCAGGCTTCTTCTCCACCTGCCCCCCGAAGACAATCACACTCAGCGCTCCTGGTTTTTCCAGCAACTCCGCAAGTGTGAACCCCAACAATCCTCTTCCCCTGAGCACTGTCGTGACAGACAAAAACGGCACCGTCCTCACCGGCCTCACGCTGGAGTTCGTCTCGACCACTCCGGCGACCATTCCCGGCGCCTCGACCATCACCCCGCTCTTTCCCGGCGCCGCCGGTATCACTGCCATCTGCCAGCCTCCATCCTGCAATCCTTCGCCGTTCAACCAGATCGGCCTCTTCGGCAACGGAACACCGGTCCTCTCCAACGATCTCAACGTCACTTCAATCGGCAAGAACAGCACGGCACTCTATATCGGAAGCCTTAAGTCGCAGTACATCGTACCCGTCGACTTCACCACCAACGTGGTCGGCAACCCGGTGCGCCTGCCTTATGTCCCCAACTCGATGGTCATCAGCAATGATGGCACGTCGATCTATATGGGCAGCGCGAACGAGTTGATGACCTTCAACGCCCTGACCAACAGCCTCGCCGGACAGGACACCACCGTCATGGGTAAGGTACTGGCTGTCTCGCCCGATAACACCACCCTGATCGTTACCGACCCCAGCCGCCAGTTGGTCTATCTCTACAGCTCAACCGGCAGCACCTCCACCGCTTCCGCCATTCAGACTCAGTACGGCGGCATCGGAACCAGCGCCGAGTTCTCCCCCGACAGCCAGACCGTTTACATCACCACTGGTGGTCTGGACGCCGCGAGTGTTCCTGATGCCAATGGTTCGTGCCCCGCAGCCGAGGCAAATATCTCCGGCTCCTGCGTCAAGCCCGGCAACCAATTACTGGTGCACTCCGCCCTCACCGGTTGGTCGAGCATCACGCTCGGCGACCAAGCAACCGACGTAGCCGTCACCGTGCCCAGCGCTGGCGCCTTCCTCGCCGGAACCACCACCGCAGCCCGCGGCCAATGCCCTGTGACGACCACCACCACGGTGAATGGGCTGCCTTCCACCAGCAACGTCTTCTACCCCGATGCCGGTGTAACCGCGCCTGCGACTGATCTAATCGCGGCAACCAACGACGGCCTTCATATCATCGGTGCCACCGCAGCGAGCGACAGCCTGATCGATCTCACCATCCAGAACGGCGGCGTCCCCATCGGCGAGTGCGATCCTGCAGGAACGCAGTTCCACGTTACTCCGGGTGCTCCCCTGACCCTGGCCGGTGTCGTTCCCACCGCCATCACCGGCGTCGATCCCACCTCGGATTCGAGCGTCGCCTTCGTCACCTACAGTGGCACCGGCGGAGTCGTACCCTACTACATCCCCGGCACCGGAACCATCGCCAACATCCCACTCCTCCAGCCGTCGACGGCAGCCACTGCTCCCATTGCTCCTGTGGCGGGAGTGATCAGCGCCGACAACCTGACCTTCTTCGTCGGCACCTCCGGCGACAACGAAGTCCACCTCATCGACCGCACGACGCTGGTCGATCAACCCACCAAGGCAATCGCTCCCAACCTGCCGCCCATTCAGGGCAGCGGCTCCGCCGTACCCAACCTGCTGGTACAACGCCCAAGGAAGAGCACCTCGTAAGGTCGTACGCCGCATCAACAAATGGCCCGCCCAGAAATCCTCTGGACGGGCCATTTTCACGTCTCAAGACTCTATTCAGTAAGGCTGAAACTTCGCCTCGCCTGAAAACCACCTCTCTCCACTGCGTCGCGATGAGACCGCGCGGACCCGGTCGAGACAACGTGCTGCGGAGTTTAGAGGACGCTCTCTTAGTTTTTGATAAGCCCTAAGACCTTATCTAAAAACTAAAAAATAGCCCTCTTGGCCGAAACAGCAAACGCATTGGTCGAACCAGCAAACAGTACGTCATGCCCACCGGAGCGCAGCGGAGTGGAGAGCCCCCTGTATTGTGCCTTTGCTGTTGCCGTTGTCCTTTTCCTGACTCTATGAGGCGATTGTTCTGACAGTTTTTAGAGAGGCTTTGGCTTTCAGGACCCAGGTTACTTCGTGGGTGGAGGGCGGTAGGCGTCCTTTTCGGCCTTTCCGCTGGGGTCGATGGGAGCGTCTGCGTCGGGGTCAGCCTGTTGCTGATGGCCGGGAGCGGCGAAGGGCTGCTTGAGGCCGCTTTCGGCCGCATCCTTGGTATCGGGCTGGCTGTCGCGGACGGCCAGAGCCGCGTGATACTCCGCCAGCGCCTTTTCGCGGTCGGGCATGACATCGTAGAGGCGCCCCAGATAGATGTGGGACCATGCCAGGGTTCGCGGGTCCTTCGAAGACTTCAAGGTCTCTTGAAAATCGCCGATGGCAGCGCCGGGCTGACGCTGCATGAGGTCGACGCGGGCAAGGAGGTAGTGCGCCTGGCCATGGTCGCCCTGGGGGTCGGCAAGGACCGAATTGGCGATGGCAGAGGCGCCGTCGATGTCGCCTTTGAGGAGCTTCATCTCGGCCAGCTCCAACCCTGAGAGTTGGCGAGGTACGCGAGTGACTACGTCGTGGGTTCCCTGAGCCAGAAATTCGATCTGCTTGTCGCGGTGAGCCTCGCGATCGACGTCCATGCCGTATACCATCTCTCCGATATCGTCCTTGAGGCCGACGCTGTCCTTCTCCATCTGGCCCAGCTTTTCGTAGAAATAAGCGACCAGGACCCATCCCTGACGCATGGTGAGATCGACGTGCTGTTGGCGAACGGTCTCAGCGTGGCGCTCGTAGGCTCCCATGGCATCGCTGTACCGTCCAAAGGCGGCGCGGTTGGCGTTCGCCGCGGGCTTCTGAGGCTTGGGGATGCCGACGTCCATGGTGTGGATCTCGACGGACTTGATAAGGCACTCGGTCAGCAAGGCCGAGATATCAGACTTATAGGCGAATTCAAGCGGAGCGTCTTGCACGGATTTGAGCAGCGGAATCAGCCGCTTGATCGCGGTGCCGCGGGAATAGACGAGAGGCTCGATCTCGTAGTGGAGATAGGTGTGGCGGATCTCGTCCATGTGGACGGCCCCGAGAGGGTCGCCGGCGGGAGAGGCCACCACGATATAGTCGCTGCCGTAGACGCGCGCATTGGTCGCCGAGGGAGCGAGCATCGGCTCCAGCAGGACGAGGAAGCGGCGGCCATCGTAGCTGCTGACGGGGACGTGAAGGTAGATGTCGGTGTTAAGCACCATGCGGGTGAGCGGATCGTGGACGATCTTGAGCAGGGCCTCGTACTGGGGCCGGTGCTCGATCCAGATGTCGTGGAGATTAATATCGGTGGCGAACTTGCGCAGCAGGGGGAGGACATTGACGATCTGAGTGGAGTCCGGAGGGAGCTGGGTCTGATCAACAGTCGGGGTAAGCTCGGGCGGCGGAGAGAGGTAAAGCGCGAGCGAGATGTACTGGGCAAGATTGAGGCCGCTGTCGGTGAGGGTATGACTGCGGACGTAGGCACAGAGAGCATCGCGGCTGTTTCGGGCGTCGGCCGAGGTGGTGAGATCGGAATTGATCTCGTCGCGGATGGCCAGCCGGACGGGGCTCGATGCGGAGAGGTCCGCATCGTAGCCGCAGACGTTGAGGCCTACGGCGATGTCGAAGAGCGGCTCGCTGGTCTCGAGGGTGACGGATGCTCCGGCGTCTTCGGGCTGCGCGATGCGCGGAGGAGCAGAGGTAGGCTCCTGCGCCGGGTTGCTGCTACTGCTGGAAGACGAAGAGGACTGCGCTTGTGCTGTCGCAACGAGGGCGAAGCCGATGCCAACAGCCGCGGCGGTTCGCAGCAGCTTCAGCCATAGAGCAGAGTGCGAGGGACGGGACGACGATGGAGAGAAAGAAGGTGTGATTGACAAAGACACGATAAATTCAACGCTCCCATGGAGTTTAGGGGAGCAACAAGCTGGTTGCAACCTTTGCACCGGGCTGAGGCTTCGCTGTGGGCTCAGCTCTGTAGGTTTAGCCGCGGACAGAGACCCCGGCAAAGGTGAGCACTACCCTGCCCCGCACGGGAGAGCCGAAGACACTGGCTGGCTGGAAGACGCTCATCACGAGTTGATCGACCACCTGGTTTTTTACCGACGTGTCAACCGGGCCTGAGACGATGTTGTAGTCATAGACACGTCCCTGCTCGTTAACATAAGCCTCAACAACGATGGGGGCATCGTGGCTGGTGGCAATGGCATGCGGACTGACCGCCGAGTAGAGATAGTGAGGAACCGTGATCGCGCCGAGTGGCTCGTCGTTGGCCATTACAGGCTCGGGCGCAGCCACCATGCCGAGCAGAAGCACAATGCCGCCGACGAGTACGACCGATCCGGCAAAGCCGGCGGATACCTGTACGAGCAACGGCCGAACCGTGTTCTCCCACTTGAGACTGAAGCTGTCTTTCCAAGACGATTTCATCGCCGCGCGCTCGTGTGAGATGGCGAGACGGAGCTTCATGCCAAGATCGGCGGGAGCCTTGGCCCGGCCAAGCATGCAGAGCGACTGCTGCATGACACGCAGACCTTCGAACTCGCTCTTACAATCGCTGCAGGACTCAAGATGACGAGCGATCTCCTGCATCCGATGGCCGGGAATCGCGCCGTCAAGATAGGCCGAGAACGAAGACCGGATACTGTCGCAGTTCGTGGTCATTGCGTCACCATCTCTTCGGATGAGTGCGTGGCAAAGGAAGGCGCGGAATTATTTTGTGCAAGATTTTGCTGTGCGAGGATGAGAGCGCGCAGGGCCGAACGACCGCGGGTAAGCCGCGACTTGACCGTGCCCAGGTTGACGTCGAGAATTTCGGCGATCTCTTCGTAGGCAAAGCCCTCGATCTCGCGAAGCACGACCACAGTGCGGAAGGTCTCAGGAATCTGCCGCAGAGCAGCTTCAACGCGTTCGCGGACTTCGCTCTGCGCTACGTCGTCGAAGGGCGAATTGCCATCGTCGGCCAGCGTGGCGCTGAGACAGATGCTGTTGCCATCCTCTTCCTGATCGTAGGGCGAATCGATGGTGATTTCCTGCTTTTTGTGGCGCGACCACCAGCGCCGCTGATTGGAAGCCTCGTGCAGAGCAATACGGTAGAGCCAGGTGCGAAGGCTGGCGTCTCCATGAAAGCCGCGGATACTGCGAAAGACCTTGATGAAGACTTCCTGGGTGATATCGGCAGCGTCGGCGGGATCGTTGAGGCTGCGGGCGATGAGGGAATAGAGGGGCTGGTGATACTGGGCGATGAGGATGGCGAACGCGTCCTCGGAGCCGGCTTTGAGTTCGGCTACAAGTGCAGCATCTTCGGTGCTGACGCCTATTACGCTCGCTAAATGACCCATTACGATGCCCGCCTGCATATCGGGTGTCCTCTACAATACGACTTTTGCAAAACAACTGGCAAATCACTCAATCGAGTAAAAACTGCGCCGCCGGCGGCAGAGTGCTCGCTCACTCTATATCTTTAGACACCGGGAGATAGAGGATAAGTTCCCGGGAGACATTGACGAATATCTCCGTCTCCCCCAGAATAGAGAGAGTCCTTCCTAAAGAGTGGGCCTGTGGCGCAGCTGGGAGCGCGCTTCCATGGCATGGAAGAGGTCATCGGTTCGATCCCGATCAGGTCCAC
>Ga0307373_10011627_pt1 | contig 12715 bp, 8 predicted proteins | sample OX2MG_FD_202534 | JGI IMG/M metagenome (GOLD analysis project Ga0307373, IMG submission 202534) | Soil microbial communities from Risofladan, Vaasa, Finland - OX-2 | ecosystem: Environmental > Terrestrial > Soil > Coastal area > Acid sulfate soil | place: Finland: Risofladan, Vaasa | collected... | reverse complement strand
AGGACCAGCCCGGCCAGCCGGTCGATGACCATCAGGCCGAGGCCGAGGCTCAACCGTTTCCGGTGAGCCCAGATCAGCGCCCGCGCCTCGCGCCACACCGTCGGCAGGCCGGCGCGGCCGCGCTCCGGCGCGGGACCGCCCTTCATCGACACCCGGACTCCTCCGAACTGGCCGACTCGCATGCTGTCTTCCGACTGTACTTCAGGCCGGGCCGCAGGCTCAAATGACGAGGCGGTTTGCGGCCCGAAGGGCCGCGTCGGACACGGAGGCGGCGGACGAGAAGGGACGCGGGGGACCCTGGGGCGCGCGGCCACGCGATCACCGGAGAGGGCCGGACGCGCGGGGGCCCGCGCCGGCGGCAGGCACCGACTCGTCAGGAGATCGTACCGCCGCGCGCCGCCGGACGCGGCGCGCCGGCGGTCGCGCGCACGACGCTCATGATCAGCGTGAGCGCCCCGACGATGACGTCGTTCATCCTTGCCGAGGTGGCCATCGAGCGATCGCCGATCGCGAACGGCGCCACGACCACCCACAGCCCGAAAAGAAAGACGATCCAGCTCGCGGCGGCCGGTGGAGCGGCGGCAAGCGCCGCCCAGAGCGAGACGGCCAGGATCAGGATCCCCATGACCGCGTCCTCGGTCGCGGCGGCGGCCGAGATCCTGCGGTAGCCGACGACGAACGGGGCGACAATGAGCCAGATGCCCAGCACGACGCTGACCCAGCTTGCCCATCTCATGGACGGCCTCCCACATCGCGAAAGTGTGCAAGTCGCCTGCCGCCGGCCGCTGCCTGCACGTGCGCGGTCGCTGCGGCAGTATCCGCGCGGCGGCGGGCATCAGGCGGCCGCAGCGCCTGCAGTCGCGGCCAGAGAGGCGCGCGTGGGCGTCTTGCGGCGATGCTGCCGCCGGCTGGGAAGCTGACAGGCGTGCCGGCGGCGCCATCGGTCCGGGTGTTGATCAGCCGGATGGGTAACGCCGCGTTCGTCTGCTGACGGGCTGGATCTCCCACCGAGCTGCCACGTGTATCGAATCCGAACGAGATCGGAGCCGGCTGTCGGAACGGCTGACGGACCGGCCTGGCGCGGCAACACAGGCGTCGCGCGGAGTCCGGCGGTAAACTTGATCCTGTGAGGTGATTTGAGCGGGGGACCTGTGCCGCACGCCGGTGGTCCGGTTGTTGCTCTGCAATTTCGTGTCACGATCCGCTGGATCCGCCACGTTCCCGAGCGGCTGGTTCGGGGCTGCGGAGACCGACGTTCCAGCGCGGCCGCTGGTGACGATCCTCAGCGATGACTACCCGGTTCCCCTGTCGGCCTCCTCCGGACGCGTGTTCTGGCGGTCTGAGGGAGAGGTACGGGGCGGGCGGGGCCGGGCCGACCTCGGGCGGCGCCGGCGCGGCCGGGCCGGTGTCCCGTGTCCCGGGAAGGCAGGCGACGCGTTCCATGGCAACCCGACCTCGCTTCGCGTGGCTCCGGACCGTCGTCGTCCTGGCGGCGCTGCTGGGGTGGGTGGCGCCGGCCTCGGCCCAGTACTTCGGGCGCAACAAGGTCAGGTACAAGGCGTTTCATTTCGAGGTGATGAAGACGCGTCACTTCGACATCTACTTCTATCCGCAGGAAGAGGCGGCGGCGAAAGAAGCGGCGCGGATGGCGGAGCGGTGGTATGCGCGTTACGCACGCGTCCTGGACCATCAGCTGCGCGGGCCTCAGCCGCTGATCCTGTACGCGGATCACACGGACTTCGAGCAGACGAACACGATTCAGGGGGAGCTGGGGGTGGGGACGGGCGGCGTCACCGAGATCATCAAGCGGCGCATCGTGCTGCCGCTCGCGGGGCCGCTGGCCGAGACCGATCACGTCATCGGGCACGAGCTGGTGCACGCGTTCCAGTTCGACATCACGAGCCAGGGCAGCTCGGCGGCGACCGGCGGCGTGCCGGGGGCGACGCAGCTGCCGCCGTGGTTCATCGAGGGCATGGCCGAGTACATGTCGCTCGGGCCGATCGATCCGAACACGGCGATGTGGATGCGCGACGCGGTGGCGCGGGACCGGCTGCCGGACATCACGCATCTGAGCGATCCGAAGTATTTTCCCTACCGGTGGGGCCAGGCGTTCTGGGCGTACGTGACCGGACGCTGGGGCGATGCGGCCATCGGCCAGCTGCTGCGCGCGGCGGGAAGGACCGGGGACGCGTCGGGGGCGATTCAGCGCGTGCTGAACCTTTCGACGGCCGACCTGTCGAAGGAGTGGCACGCGGCGCTGCGCGCCGAGTACGGGCCGATCATCCGCGAGACGCGCCCGGCGTCGGCGTACGGGCGCGAGCTGATCGCCGCGCGCGGCGCGGCCAACAGGCAGAACGTCTCGCCGTCGCTCAGCCCGGACGGGTCGAAGCTGCTGTTCATGTCGGGGCGCGGCCTGTTCTCGATCGATCTCTATCTGGCCGACGCGAAGACCGGTGCGATCCTCCGGCGGGTCACCCGCACGGCGCTCGACCCGCACTTCAGCAACCTCGAGTTCATCAACTCGTCCGGCGCCTGGGCGCCGGACGGCCGCCAGTTCGTGTTCGCGGCCGTGAGCGCGGGCGCGCCCGAGCTCGTCATCCTGGACGTCGATCGCAACCGGATCGCCCGGGAGATCCGCCTGCCGGCGCTCGGGCAGATCTTCAGCCCGTCCTGGTCGCCGGATGGCGACGCGATCGTGTTCTCGGCGACGACGGGCGGGCTCACGGACCTGTTCATCTACGATCTCCGGACGCGGCAGCTCAAGCGGCTGACCGACGACGCCTACGCCGACCTGCAGCCGGTCTGGTCACCGGACGGGCGGGAGATCGCGTTCGTGACCGATCGGGGCACCACGGACCTGTCGACGCTGGCGATCGGCCGCTACCAGCTCGCGCTCTACGACGTGGCGACCGGCGCGATCCGGACGGTGGAGACGTTCCCGCGCGGCAAGAGCATCAACCCGCAGTGGACGCCGGACGGCCGCGGCCTCTACTTCGTCTCCGATCAGAACGGGATCAGCGACATCTACCGGATCGAGATCGGCTCCGGCACGATCACGCAGATCACGAACCTGACCGGCGGCGTGAGCGGGATCACGGCGCTCAGTCCCACGCTGTCGGTGGCGGCCGACGGCAAGGCGATGGCGTTCAGCGTGTTCCAGAAGGGGGGCGAGGCGATCTACCTGACCGATTCGCCGGCCACGCTGGCGGGCGGACCGGTCGGCGCGCCGCTGGCGGCGGTGAGTCCGGCGATGCTGCCGCCGGCGAACCGGCAGGTCGGCACGCTGACGGCGCTGCGGGACACGCCGGCCTTCGGGCTGCCGGCCGCCGCGCCGGCGGAGACGTCGCCGTACCATCCGACGCTGTCGCTCGACCACATCGGCCAGCCCTACCTGGCGGTCGGGGCCGATCCGTTCGGGACGTTCGTCGGCGGCGGCCTGGCGCTGTTCTGGAGCGACATGCTGGCCAACCACAGCCTGGCGGCGGCCGTCCAGGTCGGCAGTTCCTTCAGCACCGGGTTCGTCGACAGCCTGAAGAACACGTCGGCGCTGGTCTCCTACCAGAACCAGACGCACCGCTGGAACTGGGGCGGTGCCGTGCAGCAGTTCCCGTACGTCACGGGTGTCTTCTCGAACGGCGTCGAGCAGGTCAACAACTCGCTGGTCGGCGTGCAGCAGACGACACTGCTGAGGCAGATCAACCGGGGCTTCTCGGCGGTGACCTCCTACCCGTTCAACCCGGTCATGCGGGTCGAATTCAGCGGCGGGTACGAGAACGCGACCTTCGACCAGGTCCTGCAGACGAATGTCTACGACCTGGGCACCGGGGCGCTGATCGGCAGCCAGACGCAGGACGAGGCGGTGGCCGGGTCGCTCAACCTCGGCAGTGCGAGCGCCGCGCTGGTGTACGACAACTCGTTCTTCGGCGCGACGAGCCCGATTCTCGGCCAGCGCTACCGTGTGCAGGTCACGCCGACCGCCGGCTCGCTGTACTATACAAGTGTGCTGGCCGACTACCGGCGGTACTTCATGCCGGCGCAGTTCTATACGATCGCCGCGCGCATCCTGCACTACGGACGGTACGGGACGGGCGCGCAGGATCCGCGCCTGGTGCCGCTGTTCATCGGCTATCCGGATCTCGTCCGCGGGTACGACATCTCGTCGTTCCAGCCGAGCGAGTGCCGGCCGACCGCCACGGATCCCTGCCCGTCGTTCGACCGGCTGCTCGGCAGCCGGATCCTGGTGGGCAACCTCGAGCTGCGCTTCCCGCTGCTCCGGCCGTTCGGCAACACCGAGCAGCCGTACGGCCCGATCCCGATCGAGGCGGCGATCTTCACCGACGGCGGCGTGGCCTGGACCGCCCGGGACGCGCCGACGTTCGCGGGCGGCGACCGGAAGCCGGTCGGCAGCGCCGGGTTCGCGTTCCGCGTCAACGTGTTCGGCTACGCGATCGCGGAGTTCGACATCGTCCGGCCGTTCAACCGGCCCGGGCGCGGCTGGATGTTCGAGTTCGGATTCTCACCAGGCTTCTGATCGGAAGCCTGCAGGCGGACCGGTCGCGGGCCGCCAGGGACGGCGGTCCGTGACGCGCCGGTCGCAGTCATCGGCGGCTGGGTTCATCGGAGGAGTAACAGGAGAGGACGAGCATGCGCAGGATCAGAACCCCTTATCTCATCGTCATCATCGTGGCCTCGGTGATGGTCGGACTCGTGCTGGCCTCCCGGCTGGACCTGACGACCCAGTCGGATGCCGCGCCGTCGCCCGCGGAGGTCGTGCAGCAGCCGGTGCCCGGCAATCCCGGGATTCCGATGGACACGAATCTGTTCCGGAACATCGCGAGGGAGGAGAACCCGGTCGTCGTCTACATCACGACCGAGTCGCACGTGAAGGCGCCCGCCCAGAAGCAGTTCGGGAACGACTTCTTCCAGCAGTTCTTCGGGGCGCCGTTCCAGCAGCAGCAGCCGCAGGAGCAGATCGAACGGGCGCTCGGCTCCGGGTTCATCATCTCGAAGGACGGCGAGATCCTCACGAACAATCACGTCATCAAGGGGGCCGACAAGATCCGGGTCAGGCTCTACAAGCAGAGCCACCTGTACGACGCGAAGGTCATCGGCCACGACCCGCTGTCGGACATCGCGCTGATCAAGCTGGTCGGCGGTCCCACCGATCTGCCGACCGCGACGCTCGGTGATTCGAGCAAGCTCGAGCCGGGGGACTGGGTCATGGCGATCGGGAACCCGTTCGCCTACAGCCACACCGTCACCGTCGGCGTGATCAGCGCGCTGGGACGGCCCTACCAGGAGGCGAGCGGCCGGTACCAGAACATGATTCAGACCGACGCGTCGATCAATCCGGGGAATTCCGGCGGCCCGCTCGTCAACGTCAAGGGGCACGTGGTCGGCATCAACTCCGCGATCCTGGCCAGCGGCCAGGAGGGGGGCTTCATCGGCATCGGCTTCGCCATTCCGATCAACATCGCCAAGCAGCTGCTGCCGCAGCTCAAGAAGGGCCGGGTCATCCGCGGGTACCTCGGGGTCGTCATGGTGCAGGTCACCGACAGCGAAGCCAAGGGGCTGGGCCTGCCGAAGACCGAGGGCGTGCTGGTACGACAGGTGGAGAACGACTCGCCGGCCTCGCGCGCCGGCCTCCTGCCCGGTGACGTGATCGTCGCCTTCAACGGCACGGAGATCAAGACCAGCAACCAGCTGTCGGACCTCGTGACCGGCACCGCGCCCGGCACGCGCGTGCACATGAAGATCTACCGGAACGGCCAGCCGCAGATGATCGACACGACGATCACCGAGCTGCATCTGGAAGGCCAGACCAGCGGCCCGACGACCAGCGGCGCGAGCTTCGGCCTGACCCTCAGCGACGTGACGCCGGACATGGCGCGGCGCCTCGGCCTGCCGGCCGGCACCAACGGCGCGATCGTCGAAGCGGTGCAGCCGGGCAGCGCGGCCGACGACGCCGGCGTGGAGCCGGGCGACGTCATCCTGGCGGTGAACCGCCAGCCGGTGCACGGCGCATCCCAGGCGGCCGACGCCCTGCGGCAGGTGGGCCAGGGACAGACGGCGTTCCTGCTCATCTCGCGGCGCGGGACCCAGCTGTTCATTTCCATGCCGCGCGAGTAGCGGTCCGCCCGTCCGGCGGCTCTCCGGTACTTCAGCTTGCCCAGCCGGCAAAAGGCCGTTACGCTGTGGTCGGGCTTTCCCCGGGGAGCCGCCGGTCGGGGCCGGCCGGCGGCTCCCCGGGGCCTATCTGACCCGTGATCCGGGGCGACGTGTGCCCGGCCCGGCTGGTGGCCTGCGCCCCGGCCGCTGGACGGCCCGCGTCGTGGAGGGATGCGATGATTCGTTTCGTGCGTGAAATCGGGGAAGTGGCCCGGCGGGTGCCTGCCCGCCGGCGGGCGCTCGGCCTGGTGGCCGGTTCGGTGGCGGTCGGCCTCGTCGTGCTCGGTCTGGCGTCGGCGACGACGACCCTGCGGGCGGCACAGGCGCCGCGCGCGTTGAATGACACCGGCGTCGTCGTCTCGCCGGTCGTGGGACCGAGCTGGCTGGCCGTGCAGCGGCTGGACCTCCGGAACACCGCGATGGGAGACACGTTTGCGTTCGGACCGCCGCCGCCCGCCGGCGAGTCCCCGATCGTGCCGCCGCCGCCGACTATCAGACTGGTGCTGAACAAGGTCGGCCAGACGTTCACCATGACCGGCAGCGACCTGTACCGGCTCAACTGCGAGGGATGCCACGGGCCGAAGGGCGAGGGGGTGCCGCCCGAGATCAATTCGCTCATCGGACCGGTCCAGGGGGCGTCGCTGCAGATGACGATGGCGCGGCTCAAGCAGACGGGCGCGTCGGTGCCGGCGTCGTTCGCCGAGAGCCTGGTCAAGACCGGGCAGGCGACGCTGCACGACCGGCTCGTCAACGGCGGCAAGAAGATGCCGCCGTTCCGGCGTCTCTCGCCGGACGAGGTCAAGGCGCTCGAAGCCTACCTGGATCTGCTCGCCGGCGTGCCCGGCGCCCAGGCCCGGCAGATGACGATCGAGGAACCCTATCAGCGCGTCGGAGAGCTGCTGGTCAAGGGGACGTGCCACATCTGTCACGATGCGACCGGCCCCGGCAAGAACCCGCAGCTGCAGCTCGAAGGCATCCGGCCGTCGCTCGCCTCGCTGGTCCGGGACGATTCGATGGCGCTGTTCGTGCAGAAGGTGGTCCACGGCGCCCCGATCCTGATGGGAACGCCGGCGTTCCTGCGTCGCGGCGACATGCCGGTGTTCTACTATCTCAGCCAGGATGAAGCGGCGGCCGCGTACTATTACCTGCTCCGCTACACGCCGCAGGCGCGTCCCTTCCAGGAGACCGCCGTCGCCGCGTACGCGCACTGACGTGACGCAGGTTTGTCCGCTCGCACCAGAATACGCGTGACCGGTTCCCCATGCGAAGGGAGCCGGTCCCGCCGGCGCCGGTTCTGGCGTCGCAGGACGGCCAGCCCGGAAGGAGAAGTCCAGATGACCAGAGTTCGTTCGTTCGTGTCCGCGGTCGCCGTGGCGCTTGCCGTCGGGCTGGTCGCACCGGCCCTCGGTGCGGCCGGCGGCACGATTGCCGGCACCGTCAGGGCCCATGGCCAGGCAAGTGCCGACACGGTCGTGTACATCGTGCACGCCGACGGTTCGTTCAAGCGCCCGGCCAAGCCGCCGGTCATGAACCAGCACTTCAAGAGATTCATTCCGCACGTCCTGCCGGTTATGCTCGGGACGGCGGTCGAATATCACAACGAGGATTCGTTCAAGCACAACGTCTTCTCACCCGATTACGGCGGCTTCAATCTCGGGGCCTGGGGACAGGGGGCGACGAAGACGCACACGTACAGCACGTGCGCGAACGTGCCGTGCGCGTACCGGCAGATGTGCCTGATCCACCCGCACATGCTCGGTTTCGTCGTCGTGCTGCAGAATCCGTACTTCGCCACGAGCGGCAGCGACGGCCGCTACACGATCAGCAACGTGCCGCCCGGCAAATACACGCTGGCCGTCTGGCACGAGGGGGCGCTGAAGGCCGTAGCGCGCCCGATGACCGTGGAGAACGGCAAGACGACGACGGTCGATTTCACGCTGCAGTAGACGCGACTGGCGCGGGCCGCGTCGGCCGGGCCGGGCCGGGGGGCGGCCCGGCGCTCCGATCAGGCGAGTGCGAAGGCGAGGATGGCGGACGCCAGTCCGGCCTCGTCGTTCGACGGCGCCACGTGCCAGCCCGACGCCTTCAGGGCCGGCGAGGCGTTGCCCATCACAACGGGGACGCCGGCGAAGGCCAGCATCTCCCGGTCGTTCAGGTTGTCGCCGACCGCCATGACTTCGGCGGCCGGGACGCCGAGCCGGGACGCCCAGGCGGCCAGCGCGGTTCCCTTCGAACACTCCCGATCCACCACGTCGACGAGCGAGAAGTCGCGGTGCGGGTACTCGGTCAGCGCGACCGCGTACTCGCGCGCGCCTGCCGGCTCCGCGAGCCGCTCCGCGAGCGTCCGCATCCGCGCGATCCCTCCGTTGAACATCACCTGGATCGGATCCTCGGTGAGCGCGTCGCCCAGATCGTCGACCCGCGCGAGGAACGCCCGGTTCTTCTCGTAGTAGCCCCGCCGATTCGCCTGCGTCCAGTCCATCCGGTCGTACACCACCGGCCGGCCGTCCGGCCGGTCGAAGATGAGCGCGGTGCCGTCACGGAAGTCGAGGGTGACGGCGAGGAGGGCGCGCGCGACGTCACGGCGCAGCAGGCGGCGGGCAAGGGTCTCCCCCGCGCCGGACTTGATCAGCGCGCCGTTGTTGACGATGAGCGCGAGGCCGTCGGCCAGTTGGGCCGCCACGGGGCGCGCGAAGTGGAAGCTGCGGCCGGTGACGAGCGCGACCGCGATGCCACGGTCGCGCGCCGCCGCAATGGCCTCCCGGTTGCGGTCGGGCAGCCGGCCCTGGCTGTCGAGCAGCGTGCCGTCGATGTCGATGGCAATCAACCTGATCGGCATGGTGTCAGCGTATCCCGGACCCGGGGAGAGCGCCCGGACGGCGTATGACCGGCGTCATAGGACGATCGGTCGTACCCCGATACAGTAAGGATATGGCACAGGCCAGGAGGTTGATGATGGTAGTGACGGAGCACTCCGAAATCGGCGCGATCGTGGCGGCCAACCCCAGAGCGGCTGCCGTGTTCGAGAAGTACGGCATTGATTTCTGCTGCCGCGGCAACCGGCCGCTGGACACCGTGTCGCGCGAGCGCGGCGTCGACACGGCCGAGATTCTGGCCGCCTTGTCGAACTGTCCGGACGCGTCGGCGGCCACCGCGCCCAGGTTCGCGACCTGGTCGATCGACCTGCTGACCTCCTACATCGAGGAGAACCATCACCGGTACATCCGGGAGGCGGCGCCGATACTGCGCGAGCATACGGCCAAGATCGCCAAGGTGCACGGCAGGAATCATCCCGAGCTGCTCGTGATCGCCCGGACCTTCGCCCAGCTGTCCGACGATCTGGAACAGCACATGATCAAGGAGGAGCGCATCCTGTTCCCGCTGATGCGCGAGCTGGCGGCCGCGGCGCGTCACGCGCGGACGGTCCCGGGCCCGGCGGGGCAGCTGCCGTCGCCGGACGGGCCGATCGCGGTGATGATGCAGGAACACCAGCAGGCGGGCGACGACATGGCCGCCATCCGGAAGCTCAGCCAGGATTACGCCGCGCCGGCGGATGGGTGCGCCACGTATCGGGCGTGCTTCCAGGAGCTGGCCGACTTCGAGCACGATCTGCACGACCACGTGCACCTGGAGAACAACCTCCTGTTCCCACGGGCGTTGGCGCTCGAGGCGGAAGGCGCATAATGCGGTGAGGCGCCCGCGCGGCCTGAAACCGGCTCGTCCCGCGCGGGCCGCTCCCTTGTGATCAGAAGAGGCCAGACCCGACCCGCCCGCCTGCGCCGGCCATGGCCGCGGCCGGGAATGCTCGCAGGGGCCGCGACGGCGTGCATCGCGCTGGCTGCGGCGCCTGCCGGCGCGCAGATCGCGCCGGACCCCGCCGCGCCGGCCGCGCCATCCGCCACCGCCCGGCCTGCGGCGGCCGCCGGCAGTTTCACCGCCCTCGGCTCGACGCTGGACGCGGTGACGCTGAGCGACCTGCCCACGAGCGACAACCTGTTCGCCGTCCTGGAAACGACCCAGCCCGCCATCGTCAGCGACCGGTTCTCCAACGGCGACCTCAACGTCGGCGCGCCGGCGCGCGTCGGCGCCTTCGGCAGCTCGTGGACCCAGACCCGGTTCCGAATCGGCGACGTCGATATCACCGACCCCGACGGGAGCGGGACCCCGCTGCTGTTCCCCGACCTGTCGTTGTGGCAGCGGATCACCATGACGACCGGTCTGACGGCGACCGGCGAGGATGGTGCGGGCCTGGCTGTGTCCCTCGAGCCGAAGCAGCCGGCGGCGGCGTGGATGGAGACGGGGGAGGCCTCGATGGCGAGCCCGACGTTCGTCCAGGCGGTGTCCGCGTCCGGTCCGCCGGCGATCGCGAGCCTGCACGACTGGCGTCACGCCGATCTGCTGGTGAGCGGACCGCTCGTGGCCGGCCGGCTGGGAGTCGTCGGAGCCGTCTCCTGGAGCCGCTCGACCCAGGTAGTGCGGGGCGGCCCGCTGCCGGTCGAGGGGCGCGTCGCGTCGGGATTCATGCATCTCGTCTTCACGCCGGCGGCCGGCGACGCCCTCGGCACCATCGTCTGGCTGCAGCAGGTGCGGGACCCGTTTCCGGATCGGCTGGCGTACGGTCAGCCGGCGGCCGCCGAAGCCGACACGTCGATCGACCTGCAGTCCACCTGGACCCATCGCATGCCGGGCGGGACGGACTGGCGCCTCTTCGGCAGCTACACCGCGCGGCGGCAGGATCCCGGCGTCAGTGCCGTGAGTCCACTCGTGGTCGACAGCCTGCGCGACGGGCCGGTGCCCGACCTGGCGGCGGCCGGTCTCCATCGCGATCGGCGGTGGTCGCTCGGCGTGCACGTGGCGCCGCCGGCGCCGCCCCTGTTCGGCCGGCATCAGACGCTGACCGCGGGCGCGGAGGTGGACGGCGAGCGCGTGCAGACGGACGCGACGTTCAGTGGGCTGCTCGGCGAACTGGTCGACGGCATTCCGGCGCGCGTGTGGCAGTACACGAGTCCGGGCACCCCCTCGTCGCGACGGGCCACGACCGCGGCCGCCTGGGTCGGCGACCACATCGCGCTCGCCTCACGCGTCGTGGTTGACGCCGGGCTGCGGTACGACGCGGTGGTCGGATCGGCCGCGGGGGCGGTCGACGGCGTGCGCTGGGGCTCGTGGCTGCCGCGCGCGACGGTCCGCTGGGACGCCAGCCGGACCGGGGGCGTGGCACTCTTCGCCGGCTACCAGCGGTCCGCCTGGCAGCTGCCGCTCGATCTGCTCGCATATGGCGATCCCGCGGCCCCCGTGGCCCGGGTGTTCCGGTGGGACGCACCGCCTGGGACGACCGCGCTGGCGCCGGCCGCGGTCGGCCCGCTGGTGGCCATGGTGGGACCGGGCACCGGCGGCGACCCGGCGTTCACCCGCCTCGATCCGCAGCTTGCGCGACCGACCCAGGACAAGGCGGTCGTCGGCATCGAGGCCCGCCCGAGGGCCGGCCTGAGGCTGCGTCTGGCCGGTGTGGCGGCGCGGACGCGTCAGCTGATCGGGCTGGTGGACATCGGGGTTCCCGCGTCGAGCTACGCGGTCACGGGGCTGCCCGATCCCGGAGTCGATCTCCACAGTCCCACGCTGCAGCTTCTTCCGGTGTACAGCCGCCTGCCGGCGAGCTTCGGGCAGGACCGGTATCTCCTCACCAATCCGGCCGGCGACACTTCGACGTTCATCGGCGCGGAGGTGAGCGTCCAGGCGTCGATCGATCGGCTGTTCCTGCTGGCCGGCGCCACCGCCGGGCGGGCTGACGGGCTGGCCGCCGATCCCGGCTTCCTGGCGACGGAGAACGACCCGGGCGTGGTGGGCGACCTGTTCACCGACCCGAATGCCGCCACGTATGCGCGCGGGCGGCTGTTCGGCGATCGCGCGTACACGATCAAGATCACCGGAGTCTATCGGTTTCCCGCAGACGTGCACCTCGGCCTGATCGCCCGCTATCAGGACGGCCAGCCGTTCGCGCGCCTCGTGGTCGTGCCCGGGCTGGGCCAGGGCGCCGAGGCGATCCGCGCGTTTCCGAACGGCGCCTCGCGCTTCAGCTACACGACGACGCTGGACGCGCGCGTGCGGAAGGGCTTCCGCGTGGACGGCCACCGCCTCGATCTGATTCTGGACGCGTACAACCTGCTGAACCGCGCGAACGAAGTGGAGGAGGTCGTGGTGAGCGGGCCGGCGTTCCGGACGCCGACCGCCGTGCAGCCGCCGCGCGCGTTCGACATCGGCGTGCAGGTCTCTTTCTGAGGGCTCAGGGCCCGGGCTCCCCGCGAGCGATCGAGCCGGGGTCCGGGGCGGAGCCCCGGGTCAGGAGGCCGGTCGTCGCGGCCAGACCGCGTAGGCGCGCGCGGCCAGGGCGGCCGTGCCGAGCAGCAGCAGGGCGAGCACGATCCAGATGGCGCCGGGCGCGCGGGCGAGACCCAGGCCGATGCCGGCGACGCCGAGGACGGTGAACAGGAGTCTGGCGCGCCGGTTCGTCTGCTCGAGCGCGCGCAGCGTGTCGAGCGCGGCCGAGGCC
>Ga0307373_10011626_pt1 | contig 12715 bp, 8 predicted proteins | sample OX2MG_FD_202534 | JGI IMG/M metagenome (GOLD analysis project Ga0307373, IMG submission 202534) | Soil microbial communities from Risofladan, Vaasa, Finland - OX-2 | ecosystem: Environmental > Terrestrial > Soil > Coastal area > Acid sulfate soil | place: Finland: Risofladan, Vaasa | collected... | reverse complement strand
ATGCCGTCGGGGAGCTCGACGGCGTCGCCGTCGCCGCGGGCGCCGGCGACCAGGCGGCGGCGGCGGTGGGCGCCGGCATCACCGGCCCCGGCCCCCTGTCGGTCGTGCTCGGCACCTCGGGGGTCGTCCTCGCAGCGACCGATCGCTTCCTGACCGACTCGGCGGGAAGGGTCCACGCCTTCTGCCATGCGACCCCCGACCGGTGGCTGGTGATGGGTGTGATGCTCTCGGCCGCCGGATCCCTCGCCTGGTTCCACGACACGCTCCTTCATGGCGTTGCCTACGACGCGATGCTCGACGAGGCCGCCGGCGTGGCGCCCGGCTGCGACGGGGTGACCTTCCTCCCCTACCTGGCCGGAGAGCGGACGCCTCACGCTGATCCGGACGCGCGAGGGGCGTTCTGCGGGCTCTCGGTGACCAGTGGGCGGGGCGCGATGACCCGGGCGGTGCTCGAAGGGGTCGCTTTCGCGTTGCGCGATTGCCTTGACGTCGTCCATGGCGTTGGAGCGACCGCGACGCGGGGCCGCGTGTCGGGGGGAGGCTCGAGAAGCCGTCTCTGGCTCGAGATCGTCGCCAGCGCGCTCGAGGTGCCCCTCGAGGTGATGGCGACGGATCAGGGGTCAGCCTTCGGCGCCGCCCTGCTCGGTGGCGTCGCGGCGGGGGTGTACCGCGACCTCGATCAGGCGAGCGACGCATGCGTGCGTGTCACCGAGGTCGTCGATCCGGTGACCGGGTGGATCGAACCCTACCGGGAGGCGCGACGTCGATTCCGCGACTACTATCCGGCGCTCCACTCGGTCGGGTGATCGGGCCCGAGTTAGGCTGATCTCCGCTCGAGCGTCCGCGCCGGGACCAGAGTCGGCTCGTCGAGAACTCTCGTGAGCGCCAGTTCCGCGGCGCCGAGCAATGGTCCGTCCGCGCCCAGCTGCGTGGGTCTGATGAGATCGTCCACGTCAAGTGCGGGAGCCATGACCCGAGCCCGCAGCTCCGCCTGAACGATCTGCTCCACCACCGGCCACATGGTGCCGAGCAGGCCGCCGAGGACGACACGCTGCGGGTTGAAGACGTTCACTAGGCCGGACAGGCCGATGCCCAGCCAGCGGCCCACGTCCTCCACGGCTGCAAGCGCAACCGGGTCGCCCCACTCCGCCTGACGGAGCAGGCGCGTGACCGCTTCCGGCCGGTAGTTCTTCTCGGCGATCCCGATGCGACGCAATATCGCGGGGCCACCGATCTCGGTCTCCCAGCAGCCGATCGCACCACATCGGCACCGCTCGCCGAGCGGGTTCACCTGGAAGTGCCCCACCTCTCCCGCACAGCCGGCCGCGCCGACCAGCGGCCGCCCATCGATGACCAGACCGCCGCCGACCCCGACCTCACTGGACACGTAGACGAGGTGATGCACGCCCACACCGGCACCCCACGTGTGCTCGGCCAGGGCGCCGAGATCGGCCTCATTGGCGATCAGGACGGGCAGGCTCGAGCCGAGTCGATCCGCGACGAGGCGTCCCAGCGGGACATCTCGCCATCCGAGGTTCGGAGCGAAATGGACCATGCCGTCGGCGCGCCGCACGACTCCGGCCAGAGCGATTCCCAGGCCCGTGACCCAGCACCCGGCAGGAATCGAGGCCTGGGCTGTTTGAATGAGCTTGCCGACGTCCTCGATGGTCTGATCGACGGCGAGGCGACGGGGCTGATGAGTCACCCGCGCCCTGTGGAGAATTCGGCCGCCCAGTCCGACCACCGCCGCCGAGAGCGAGTTGACGGCGATCTCGGCGGTGATGGCGGCGGCCCCCTCTGGGTTGGGACGGGCGACGAGTGACGGGCGCCCGGGAGCGCCCAGCCGCGCCGGATCCCCCTCCTCAACCAGGCCGCGGGCGCGGAGATCGGCGACCAGCTCACCGATGGTGCTCCGGGTCATCCCGAGCGCGCTGCCCATCTCCGACCGGGAGAGCGCGCCCGACTGGTGCAGCAGCCGGAGCAGCAGGCTCAGGTTGTGACGCCGGACGGACTCGGGCGAGGCCATGGGACTCATCGACCCCGGCCCCTCCGCGCGGCGCGCAACACGTTCGTGGGAATCAGGCCCGAGGCTGCGCGCCGCGGCGGGAGAGCACGTCGATGGTTCCAGCCGCGAGCAGCACGAGCGCCACGACGATGGCGATCCACTCGGATGTGACCCCGAGCAGGAAGAGCCCGTTGTAGATGCCCCCGATGACGAGGCCACCGAGCACGCCGTGGATGGTCTTCCCGCGGCCGCCGAAGAGGCTGGTACCGCCGATGACCGCTGCCGCCACCGCCAGGAGCACGTAACTGTTGGCCTCCTTGATGATGTTGGTGGTGATCGAGACCTGCCACGACGCGAAGAGCACGCCGGCGATGCCGGCCGTCAGGGCGCCGAGCACGAAGCCCCAGGTACGGATGGTCGGGAGCTTGATCCCGGCTCGGCGCGCCGCCTCCGGGTTGCCGCCGATCGCGTACACGTAGCGCCCGAAGCGGGTGCGCTGGAGCAGCATCGTCCAGGTGGCGAGGACGACCAGGACGATGGGAATGATGTAGGGCAGGCCCTCGATTGTCCCGAAGTGCGCCCGGTTCACGTTGCAGAGAGCGACGACCAGGATCCCCGCGGCCGCCGCGACGATGATCTTCAATGCGGTGAGGCTTGCCGGCGGCGCCACCAACCCGGAGCGGCGGCGACGGGCGCTGCGGTACCACTCCCAGCCCGCGGCGATGACTCCGACGACGATGAGCAGGATCCAGCTCACCGCCGGGTCGAACTGCCCCCAGAAGAGGTTGTAGAGGAAGACCTCATTGCTGAAGTGGGAGTTGCCGATGCCGACGAGGCTGCCGCCGAGGACGATGATCGCCACGCCCTCGAGCACCAGCAGTCCACCGAGCGTGACGATGAACGACGGCATCTTGACCCGGGCGACCAGCGTTCCCTGGATGGCTCCGACACCAGCGCAGATCAGGAGTGCGACCAGGATGGCCAGCCACCATGGCCAGTTCAGGCCGGCCGGCTGGACCTCCTCGGCAACCACGACCGCGCCGAGGCCCATGACCAGCCCGACCGAGAGGTCGATCTCACCGAGCAGGAGGGCGAAGATCTCGGCCATCGCCAGCAGCATGTAGATGCTGCTCTGCTCGAAGAGATTCACGAGGTTCTGCGGCGACAGGAACTTCCCGTTGGCGATCTGAAACGCCACGGCGACGATGACGATGCCGAGCAGCACGGGGAGGACGCCGCTGTCGCCGCTCCGGATGCGCTGCCCCCAGGCGCGCAGATACTGACCCAGGGATTGCGCCAGGATCTCCGGCGGGACGTCGGTCGCGGTCACCTCGCTGGCCGCGGTCAGGTCCACCATCGGCTCGGTGGCTGCGGTGCCCGAGGCGGTGGCGGCGATCGGCGTGTCGGTCTCTCTCCCAGCCATGGTTCAGACACTCCCCCCGTCGGCAACCGCTCCAACCGGCGCGCGCAGCCGCCCGGTTCCGGTGGTCATGTACTCGATCACGCTCTGCCGGTCGAAGTCCGTCGCCGGCCCCTCGGCCACCATCCTCCCCAGGTGGAGCACCGCGATCCGGTCCGCCACCGCGAAGACGTCGTTGAGGTTGTGCGAGATCACCATCACCGCCAGGCCGCGGTCGCGGAGGCGGCGCACCAGATCCAGCACCATCCCGGTCTGGACCACCCCCAGGGCCGCGGTCGGCTCGTCGAGGAGGACCACCTTGGAGTTCCACATCACCGCTTTGGCAACCGCCACCGACTGGCGCTGCCCGCCCGAGAGCGAGGCCACCGGCTGGCGGATGGACCGCACCGTGGTCACCCGCAGGCTGCTCAGCGTCTCCGCGGCGGCCCGCTCCATCGTGTCCTCGTCGAGCAGTCCACGACGGAGCCGCTCCCGCCCCAGGAACATGTTCTGGACGATGTCCAGGTTGTCCGCCAGGGCCAGGTCCTGGTACACGGTCTCGATCCCCAGGCCGGCCGCGTCCCGGGTGGTGTGGATATGGACCGGATGTCCCTCGAAGAAGATCTGACCGTGGTCGGCCTGATGCACCCCGGCGATGCAGCGCACCAGCACCGATTTCCCGGCCCCGTTGTCACCGCACAGCCCGGTCACCTGCCCTGCCGGCAGGTCCAGATTCACCTGGTACAACGCCTGCACCGGTCCGAAGTGCTTGTCGATGCCCCGCAGCTTCATCAGCGGCTCCGCCGGGGCCGACGCCCCCACGCTCACCGCTCCTCCGGGGTCGTGATTCATCTCAGTCGCCTCAGACACGAGACACGCTCCCCGTCCGTGCTCCTCGTCGCGAGAGGACGTCAACGAGCACGGCGATCAGGAGCACGCTCCCCGGAAGGATGTACGACAGCGGTGTGGACAGCGTGCCCAGAGAAAGCAGCGAAACGCCGTAGGCGATGCCGCCGATGAGGAGACCGCCGAGGAGGGCGTGGATCGGCTTGCCCCGGCCGCCAAACAGGCTCGTACCGCCGATGACCGCGGCGGCCACGGAGTACAGGATCAACTGGCCGGGATCGGCCACGTTGCTGCTGTACTGCCCGTAGAAGAACGATCCGAGGAGGATCCCGCCGAACCCGGCGGTGGCGGAGCAGAGAGCGAACGAAGCAGTACGCACGAGGGCGAGGTTCACGCCGGCACGGCGTGCCGCCTCGGGGTTGCCGCCGATGGCGTACACGTAGCGCCCGAAACGAGTGCGCTGGAGGAGCAGCGTCCAGAGGCCCACAATAGCCAGGACGATCGGAACCACCTCCGGAACGCCGGGCGGCAGGTTGACACCGCAGATCGCGACGACTACGACGCCGATTGCCACGAGAAAGGCGATGCGAATCGCGATGAGGCTGGCCGGCGGCGCGACCAGGCCGCTTCGTCGCCGCGAGGCGCCCCGGATCCAGAGCGCCGTCCCGGCGATCAGGACCAGCACCGCGAGTGCCACCCAGCCGGCAAGGGGATCGATCACGCCCTGGACCAGGTTGAAGATCACGCTCTGGTTGGGGACCTGTGAGCTGACCGTAAGGGTGCCGTCGGCGCCGCCCAGAATGAGGATGATGATTCCCTGGAAGAGCAGGAAGCCGGCCAGGGTGACGACGAATGATGGGATTCTGACCCGCGACACGAGCGTGCCCTGGATGGCGCCGATGAACCCACAACAGACCAGCGCGGTCAGGATCGCAGCCCACCAGGGCCAGTTGGGTCCAGGATTCACCTGCACCAACTTGAAAGCGATGGTCCCTCCCAGGAGCGCCACCGAGCCGATGGAGAGGTCGATCTCCCCAAGCAGGAGGACGACGATCTCGGCTGTGGCCAGCACCACGTAGACCGTGCTCAAATCGAAGATGTAGACGAGGTTGCTCGCCCGCAGATACGAGTTCTCCGGGCTGATGGCCTGAAACGCCACGGCGACGATGACGATGCCGAGCAGCACGGGGAGGACGCCGCTGTCGCCGCTCCGGATGCGCTGCCCCCAGGCGCGCAGATACTGACCCAGGGATTGCGCCAGGATCTCCGGCGGGACGTCGGTCGCGGTCACCTCGCTGGCCGCGGTCAGGTCCACCATCGGCTCGGTGGCTGCGGTGCCCGAGGCGGTGGCGGCGATCGGCGTGTCGGTCTCTCTCCCAGCCATGGTTCAGACACTCCCCCCGTCGGCAACCGCTCCAACCGGCGCGCGCAGCCGCCCGGTTCCGGTGGTCATGTACTCGATCACGCTCTGCCGGTCGAAGTCCGTCGCCGGCCCCTCGGCCACCATCCTCCCCAGGTGGAGCACCGCGATCCGGTCCGCCACCGCGAAGACGTCGTTGAGGTTGTGCGAGATCACCATCACCGCCAGGCCGCGGTCGCGGAGGCGGCGCACCAGATCCAGCACCATCCCGGTCTGGACCACCCCCAGGGCCGCGGTCGGCTCGTCGAGGAGGACCACCTTGGAGTTCCACATCACCGCTTTGGCAACCGCCACCGACTGGCGCTGCCCGCCCGAGAGCGAGGCCACCGGCTGGCGGATGGACCGCACCGTGGTCACCCGCAGGCTGCTCAGCGTCTCCGCGGCGGCCCGCTCCATCGTGTCCTCGTCGAGCAGTCCACGACGGAGCCGCTCCCGCCCCAGGAACATGTTCTGGACGATGTCCAGGTTGTCCGCCAGGGCCAGGTCCTGGTACACGGTCTCGATCCCCAGGCCGGCCGCGTCCCGGGTGGTGTGGATATGGACCGGATGTCCCTCGAAGAAGATCTGACCGTGGTCGGCCTGATGCACCCCGGCGATGCAGCGCACCAGCACCGATTTCCCGGCCCCGTTGTCACCGCACAGCCCGGTCACCTGCCCTGCCGGCAGGTCCAGATTCACCTGGTACAACGCCTGCACCGGTCCGAAGTGCTTGTCGATGCCCCGCAGCTTCATCAGCGGCTCCGCCGGGGCCGACGCCCCCACGCTCACCGCTCCTCCGGGGTCGTGATTCATCTCAGTCGCCTCAGATCAATGAGTCGCCGATGGTAATTACATCAGCCACAGTCCGACCGCATCGCCCTGGCATGCACATCGCTACGGACTGCGTCACCCCACGTCAGGTTGATGCCGTCCGCCTGGAAATTGGGGCAAGCCGGGCCGCCCCCTGGGGCGACCCGGCTGCTCCACCGAGGAGGCGTCCACACGAGACGCTTCCGGCTTAGACGATTACGAGATTCCGGCCGACGTGCAGAGGCTCGCACCGGCGATGGCGCAAATGGCCGACGCGGGGTCGAAGCCGTCCTTGACGACCGTTGCCTCCATGTTGGTCGCATCAACCCACGTCGCCGTCAAGAGCGACGCCGGCTCGCTGACGCTGGAGTTCGCCGGGTTCACCGTGGTGCCGTTGAGCAGCGCGGCGGGCACCGAGTTGCCGGAGAGGAGGATGGTGGCCATGGCGACCGCATCCTGTGCCTCCTTGTAGACCGGCTTGTAGACGGAGCCACACTGGTATCCCTCGAGGACCCACGCCATGCCCTGGGCGGTCGCGTCCTGCCCGGTCACCGGGATCTTCTTCGGTGGCACACCGGCCGCCTTGAGGACGTTGATCACCGCGTTGCCGAGGCCGTCGTTGGCTTCGATCGTCGCGTTGATCGACGGATGGGAGGTGAACTCCTGCTGGAAGATCGTGCCGCCCTGCGTGTTCGACCAGCCGGGGGCAAAGTTCTCACCCACGAGGGTCATTCCCTGGCTGTTGGTGGCACCGGCGGCAACCGTCTTCGCCGCCTGGCTCCAGACGACCTTGTTGTACCCGGTTGCGAACGAGATCGCGTTCGGGTCGGTGTCCTCGCCGCCGTTCAGGACGAAGACCTGCGGGCTCTTGACGCCCCACGAGGAGACGCAGGACAGGAAGCCGTTGCCGATCGCCTCACCGACGGCTTCGTTGTTGAAGCTGACGTAGTAGGTCTTGGAGCCCTGGAAGGTCGCGCGGTCGTAGCTGACAAGCGTGACGCCCTTGGACTCCGCAGACTGGGCGATTGCCACGCCGGTTGGCCCGTCGAGCGGGCACATGATCAGGACCTTCGCGCCGAGGTTGATGTCGGCGGTGGCCAGGGCGAGCTCGGTCGCGTCGCTCCCCTGAGCGTTGTCGATGCGGAACTGGTTCTGGTTGAACCCGGCGTCCGCAAGGGCGGCGGTCAGGTACGGCTGATCGAAGTTGACCCAGCGTGTTGACGACGTGGTGTCGGGGAGGATCACGCCGATGAGCAGGCTGTTCGCGCCCTTGGTCGCGTAGGCGGTCAGCGGCTTGAGCAGGCTCATGGTCGCCCCGATGTCGGTGGTGAAGGCGCTGACAGTGATTCCCGCAGGCACACCGGGGTTCGTGAGCGTCCCCCCACTCGACGTGCCCGGGGAGCTGCTCCCGCAGGCCGCAACGACAAGAGCGCTGGTACCCACGAGGGTGAGTTTGCTCATCTTCGACAGATCACGGAGCCCCCGGCCCCTGATTCCATCCTGCAAGTGCATCAGACTTTTGCCCTCCAACCGAACCCACCAGATGCGACGCCGCCGCTCAGGCGACGAGCGCCGCCACCAAACCTCCGTGAGGCAGCGTCCGGATGGTTCGCCAATCGAGCGGGGTTTGTCAACTCCTCGAACGAAAAATCACCCCAACGGGTGAATTTTCGTACTCGCGGCCTCTCGACGGCGATCTCCGGAGGACTATTCCTGTTCCGTCGGCCGGATCAGAACCTCGTTGATCGCGACGTGTCGGGGCCTGGTCACGATGTACGCGATGGCGTCGGCGATGTCCTCGGCCGTCAGGCGCTCGATCGCCGCAAAGCGCTGCACCATCCCGGCCAGGATCTCGGGCCGGTTATGCGACGCGAGCTCGGTGTCCACGGCCCCCGGCTCGACGAGCGAGACGCGTACGTGGCGGGTCGTGACCTCCTTGCGGAGGGCGTCGCTGAACGCGCCGACGCCATGTTTGGTGGCGTTGTAGACCCCGCTCCCGTTGCGCGTCTCGCGGCCGGCGACCGAGCTGATGTTGATCAGGTCGGCGACCCGCCGGTGGCTGTCCTCCGCCGCGCGGAGGAGGTGAGGAAGCGCGGCGTGGGTGCAGTAGAGCAGGCCAAGCACGTTGATCTGCACCATGCGCTCCCACTCGTCGACGGGCGCCTCGACCACGGGTCCGAGCAGCATCACCCCGGCGTTGTTGACCAGCGTGTCGAGGCGGCCGAACTCGCTGACCGTCGCCTCCACCGCTCGGACAGCCTGGCTCTGCTTCGTGACATCGGCGGTGATCACCGCTGCCGACGCGCCATGCGCCCGGATCCGGCCGGCGAGCTCTTCGAGTCGATCCGCGCGGCGAGCGACGAGCGCGACCGTGGCGCCGAGCCGGGCGAGCAACTCGGCGGTCGCTGCGCCGATACCGCTCGACGCCCCGGTGACGAGGGCAACCGTGCTCGCCAGGGGTTTGGTCGACGTTGCCATGACCTCGGTAGATTGCCATACGAGGATCGATCGGGCTCCCAGTGCCCGGTCGCGTGAAATGAGTCCGGCCGTGACCGTGGCGCGCATGTCTCCACCCAGGGCCCGCAATAACAGGCGTTCGATCGGGATGTGAGGCGGCCGATGCCCGTCCGTCGTGTCAGAGTCGGCACATGGACAGTGACGGCTACGGCTACGCAGCAGACGATCGCGGCACGGCACGGCTTCTCGACGACCTGCGCACGTTCTCGCCCTCGGCGATCGAGCGGGTCGCGCGGGGATGGGAGTCGTACGGGCGACCACACCTCGACACCTACCACGCCGCGGAGGCGGCAGCCCTGCACGCCATCGAGGAGGCCCACCTCACCACCGGCTGGGAAACCCTCCAACGACAGATCCTGGACCTCACCGAGGGACGGACGTCACTGGTGTCATGGAAGATCGAACATGGCGCGGAGGGCCACCACGCGGAATCCGCGGCCCTCGGCGCTGCACTCGCGCTGCATGCCGCGGGTCATCTGGACCGCGCGCACTTCGAGACACTCCTTCGGCCGATGGCCGAGGCGCTTCCGTGGCTGCTCAGCCCGCCGGGCGGCAGCGCGTAGTCAGCGCGGCGCAGTCGGACGGCATTCGACGACGAAGTACGGCGGCCGATCTTCGGCGGTGACGACGTCGAGGCCGGCCTCGCGCGCCAACTCCGAGAACTCGCTCAGCGAGTTGGTCTTGCCTCCGAGCAACACCATCTCGATGCCGATCGGCCGCGGGGTCCCGTCCGGCACGACGCCGCCGAGGACCACGACAATTCCCGCCGGCCGTGCCGCTTCGGCACATCGGCGCAGGATCGCGACCGTGTCGCGGTCCGGCCAGTCGTTGAGCACCTTTCTGACAACGTAGACGTCCGCTCCCGCCGGAATCGGATCGAAGAAGCTCTGCGCTGCAGTCGTGACCCTGCCGGCCACGCCGGCGGCCTCGAAGTTTTCAGCGGCGCGGGCGACGGGGCCGGGCAGATCGACGAGCACGCCGTGTAGGTGGGGACGGCGTCGGAGGAGTTCCGCGAGCATCGCGCCCGTCCCGCCGCCGACGTCGACGACGGTTCGCACGCGCTCCCAGCCATCGGTGATCTCCAGCGTCGCGTCCGGCGTTCCATGACCGGCATAGCTCATCAGCGTGTCGAACTCAGCCGCGACGTCCGGGTGCGCGGAGAGGTCGTCCCAGAACGGCAACCCGAAGATGCTCCGATACCCGGGCTCTCCGGTTCGAACGTAGTCCAGCAGCGTGCTCCACGCGTGGGTCATCCTCCCCCCGATCCCGTCGAGGCTGAGGAATGAGCCCGGGCTGAGCAGGCTCCGTGCGGTCTCGTTCAGCGCGAACTGACCGGGGGGCGCTTCCAGGAAGACTCCTTTGGCGACCAGGTACGAGAGCACGCTGTGCAACGAGTCGGCCTTGCAGGATGACGCCACTGCGAGCGCGCCGACATCGGTGATGCCCGCGTCGATGTGTTCGGCGATTCGCAACGTCGCCGCGACACGGATGCACCACGGCGTGCAGAGGTCACTGAGTGTCCAGAGATCTGCGGCCGGTCCCGTATTCGACATCGCGTCTGTAACGACCGCGGCCCTCTACTCGCTGACGAGCTCATAGTCGGGATTGAGGATGGCGAGCCGGCGTTGCCACGATCCGACCATCCCCTCGACGATCAGGCGCGCCCCCGGCTCGATGCCGGGAATCTTCGGACGTCCCTGAAAGACGAGCAGCAGGATGCCGGTGTCGTCGGTGATCTCGCATTCGAGGTTCGCGGTGCCCTTGGCGGTCTGCACGCGCAGCGATCGGATCCGACCGGCGACACGCACACGGGTGCGCCAGGTCACGTCACCGATCGGGATGGTTCCGGTCGCGCGACGAGCAAGCTCTCGATCCACGCCGGTGCCACGCATCGGCTTGCGCCGGACTGGATCCGGGCGGTCGGGATGCGCGCGGAATCTGCGGCGCCGCGCGGCTTCGAGGTTGAAGGGAACGATCGTCGCCGCGACGTGTGCGACACCGCCGACGGCGTCAGCGATTCGATCAGCGGTGCGGTCGTGGAGCACGCGCGCGAGTCGCGAGTGAAACGCTCGGCGCGGGAGGAGCACGGTGCACTCGGTCTTGCCGTCCGCGACGATGTCGGCGACATACTCGAGCGCCGCGCGCTCCAGGCGGCGGTCGCGGCACTCGAGGATGTCGAGCGGGAGGTGCGCCAGGCCCAACCTGCTCCACTCTTCCTTGAGCTGTTCGGTGGCGGCCGCATCGATGTTGAAATGCACCGCGCGCACCTCGTCCGGGCGCAGTGTCCGAGCGTACTGAACCGCGCGCGCTGCGGCCATGTCGAGCTGGCCGACCAGCACCAGCACGACGTGGCGCTGCAGGACCGGTGCTTCTGCTGCGGCCACGGCCCCCGTCTCGAGCTGCTTCTCCTCCGCCACATACTGGCGATGCAGCCGGATCAGCCCGTAGTACAGGGGCGGTCCCACGACGATCACAATCCACGCCCCCTCGAAGAACTTGGTGACCATGAGGATGACGACCACGGCGACGGAGAGTCCGCCGGCGAATCCATTGATCACGGCCCCGATCCGCCATCGCCTCTCGCGGCACGTCAGGTGATGCTTGAGCATGCCGAACCCGGCAAACGAGAATCCGGTGAAGACACCGATCGCGTAGAGGCCCACCAACGCGTTGAGTTGCGCCTTGAAAACGATGATCAACAGAATCGCCACCGCGGCCAGCACGAAGATCCCGTTCGAAAACGCCAGACGGTGGCCTCGCTTGGTCAGCTGACGCGGCAGGAACGAGTCACCCGCGACGAAACTCGCGAGGTAGGGAAACCCGTTGAAGCTGGTGTTGCCCCCGGTGAAGAGGATCAAGACGGTCGCGGCCTGCACCAGGTAAAACAGCCCGTTGCCCAGCCAGCTGCTGCCGAGGACGTAGCGCACCTCCTGCGAGACGACCGTCGGGCTGCCGGACAGGTACGGCACCGCGTGCGTCCAGTGCGCAAGGAGTGACGTCCCGAGCACCAGGAACCCGAGGATCCCGCACATGACCAGCAACGCGATTCGTCCGTTCCGGGCCTCGGGACGCCGGAAGCTCGAAATGCCGTTCGACACCGCCTCCATCCCCGTGAGTGATGACCCTCCGTTCGCGAAGGCGCGCAGGCAGTAGAAGATGCCCAAGCCCATGAGGAAGCCGCGTTGATTCCCGATCGGGTAACCGAGCGCGGCAGCGCTGGGGAGCGCGTGTGCGTGGAGGCCACCGAGCGCGGCTTTCACGAGCCCGGTGATCACCACCAGCGACAGTGAAACGACGTAGAAGTACGTCGGGATGGCGAAGATGGAACCCGCTTCGCGAATGCCGCGCAGATTGCCGAAGAGCATGATCAGCGTGACGCCGACGGTGATCGCGATCGTGTACGGCACCAGCGTCGGAAACGCCGATGTGAGCGCGGCGGTTCCCGCCGAGGTTTGTACGGCAACCGTCACCGTGTAGTCGATGAGCAGTGCGACCGCCGCCACCTGCGCGACGTTCGGGCCGAAATTGTCGCGCGCGACCACGTACGAGCCGCCGCTCCTCGTGTAGACGCCGATGACCTGGATGTACGAGATCATCACGAAGATCATCACCGCGAGAATCGCCAGGGTGATGGGGATCACCATCGAGAAGGCGGCAAGGCCGATGATCGGCACCATGATCACCAGCATCTCTTCGGTGCCGTACGCCGACGACGAGATCATGTCGGGCGCGAGCACCC
>Ga0307373_10011625_pt1 | contig 12715 bp, 8 predicted proteins | sample OX2MG_FD_202534 | JGI IMG/M metagenome (GOLD analysis project Ga0307373, IMG submission 202534) | Soil microbial communities from Risofladan, Vaasa, Finland - OX-2 | ecosystem: Environmental > Terrestrial > Soil > Coastal area > Acid sulfate soil | place: Finland: Risofladan, Vaasa | collected... | reverse complement strand
CCAAAACCGGCGCGGATTACCGTCTTACCTCCGCCGAAAGGACTCCACGCGAGTGCGGCCCGGGGTTGCGGTAGGAACTTCGCATTGTTGACGGTGAAAGCGGAGCCTGCGACGCGCGGTTGCGTCTCGATCACCCCGCTCGCATCAAACACGTAATTCGCCGCGCGCCCCGAGGTTTCGTTCCAGCCATTCGTGAACTCGTCGCGAAAGCCCAAGGAGAGCGTTAAGTCCGGCCTTAGCCGCATGGCGTCCTGGAAGTAAAATGCGCCTTCGAGTGAGCGCCAGCCGAGCGGCGTGGCCGTGGGAACGGCGAGGAAGCTGCCGGTATTGCCTTCCAGAAAACTCGTCAGGCTCGAAAACGTGGCCTGCCCGTATTGAGTGAGCGCCAGATTCTCGTTCGACTGGATGCGCTCAAACCATGCTCCCGCGCTGATTTGGTGAATTCCTCGGGTTATGGAAACATGATCCTCGTAGGTAAACAGGTTGCGAGCGACCCGCAAGTTGCTTCCGATGTTGCTCCCCGCCAGGCTGATCTGGCTTGCCGAATTTGGTGATGCGCTTCCTCCAATCACGACGGCCCCTATGGGCCGTCCGACGACGAAGCCTGGGACGTTCACCGTGGGTGCGCCCGTATAGAAATAGCTCGCTCGCGAAAAACCAAACAGCGCCGTGTTGACGATGGTAGGCGAAAACACGTGAGTTTCCTCGATGCTCGCCACCTGTTCTCTCAGGCTTTCCAGGTCAACACTGAGAGGATTCGAAGACGGAGTGAAATCGGAGCTGTCGTCGATCGTGATGACGCCACTCAGCGAATCCACGCTGGAAAAAATGTGGTCAAGCCGGCTGGTTCCGAAATCTTCGCGGATGTTCTGCACGGGGTGGCTGAAGGCTTCCGCGATTCCTCCGCCCAATTCCGGCCCGTTCTGCACGGGCCACAGCGAAAGCAAAGGCGCGACGCCCGGCGCGATCCCCACGTTAGCGAGAGTTCCATTTGGACCCGGCAAAAGCCCGTTGCGCACGTTGTTGTCCGGCACGAGCGTCACATCGCTCAGTCCCAGACGCTGGCGGAAGCCCTCGTAATCTCCGAAGAGAAACGTTTTGCCTTGCCGGATCGGGCCTCCCAGAGCGCCGCCAAACTGGTTTCGTTCAAAAGGCGGAATCGGTCCGTGGTCAAAAAAGTTCCGCGCGTCGAATGCGCTGTTGCGAAGAAATTCGTAGGCGCTCCCATGCACGGTGTTGCTCCCGGAACGGGTGACGATCACGACCTGCGCGCCGGGCCGCTTGCCGTACCCGGCGTTGTAATCGTCCGTAAGCACGTTGAACTCGCGGATTGCATCCACCCCCAACAGTTGCCCGCTGGTTCCTCCGGGCTGCATGTTGATTTCTGCCGCTCCCGTGAATTCAACGCCGTTGAGCAGGAAAAGATTCTCCTGCGGCCGATGCCCGGAGACCGCGAACATGTTGCCGACGCTGGAATTTGAAACGCCAATTCCTCCTGTCTTCTCTGGCGTATAGTTGACGATGCCGGGATTGAGCGTCAGAAGCTCGTCATAACTTCGGCCATTGAGCGGCAAATCTTTGACCTGTTTTTCCCCGACCAGCCCGGCGGTTTGGTCTGTTGTGGTCGTGACGAGCGGCGCCTCCCCGGTTACCAACACCTGCTGCTTGACCCGTCCTATTTGTAAAGAAAAATCGACGATCGCCTGCTGGGTGACCCCCAGGTTGATTCCGGTCCGGACCTCGGTCTTGAAGCCACGCTTCTCAACGGCAATTTCATACCCTCCCACGGGAAGTGACGCCACAACGTAGCGGCCTCTCTGGTTGGTAACTGTCCGCCGGAGCAATCCCGTCTCGAGGTTCTTCACGGTCACGGTCGCGCCGGGCAAAGCGGCTCCGGAGGGGTCAATGACGGTCCCGGAAATCGAGGCGGCAACTTGCGCCACTGCAAAAGACCCCAAGCGAACGAACACCGCGAAGGCAAGCAGAAGTATTCGAAGGTCTCGGCCTGGCATGGCGCGTCCCCTCGGCTTTGCCGCGCGCTGCGCTTTTTCAACTCCAACCATGATGCTGGTCCTCCCTGAACGCCAGGGACATTTGGGCTAGAGGAGCGAATCTATAAACGGATACATACGGTTTATTAAATAAATATATACGGTATAATGCGATACAAGGAACTGTCAAGCGAGGTAGCGGGAAGTGTTCTGATCCGGAAACGCTTGCGCCTTCATCGTTCCGCCAACGCTCTCCGCGCGAACCGAAGTCCAAGCCTGATATAGTAAAAGAAGGAAGCCCGCGCAAGATGCTCCGCGTCTTGATTGCGTGACGGACTCCGGACGCATCTATGATTCAACTCTCTTCAGCCGGAAAGCACTTCGGCTCCAAAACCCTTTTTGAAGGTCTCGACTGGCTCGTGACCCCTGGGCAGCGTGTTGGGCTGGTGGGCGGAAACGGAACCGGCAAATCGACCTTGCTGAAGGTGCTGGCGGGCATCGAGCCCCTGGACGATGGATCGCTTTCCGCCGCCAAGGGGATTACCACCGGTTATCTTCCCCAGGATGGCCTCTCGCTCTCCGGCCGCACGGTGCTCGAAGAGTGCCTCTCCGTCTTCGAGCGTTTGCTGGAAATGGAAAAGGAGATGGAAGCGCTCACGCATCAGATGGCGGAAACTGATCCGGAGAGTGATGAATACGAGCGAATCACGGAGCGCTACCACCGGATCGAAACCGAATTCCACGGCCGCGACGGCTACTCACTGGAGGCGCAGGCTGGCGCGGTGCTGAACGGCCTGGGGTTTTCGCGCGAGGACCTGAGCCGTTCTACGCAGGAGTTTTCCGGCGGCTGGCAGATGCGCCTGGCGCTGGCCAAGCTGCTGCTGATCAAGCCCAATCTGTTGCTGCTCGATGAGCCTACCAACCACCTGGATCTTGAGGCGCGCAACTGGCTGGAGCAGTACCTGAAGGATTATCCCTTCGCCTTCGTCCTGGTCTCTCACGACCGCTATTTTCTGGACGTCACGGTGAATAAGATCCTTGAAATCTGGAACCGCCGCGCCTATTTTTATAGCGGAAACTACGACCACTATCTCACCCAGAAAGCCGAACGCCGAGCCCAGCTTGAGGCGGCCTACCGCAACCAGCGGGAGCGGATCGGTCACCTTGAAACCTTCATCAACCGCTTCCGCTACCAGGCCACCAAAGCCAGGCAAGTGCAGAGCCGGATCAAAGAACTTGAAAAGATCGAAAAAATCGAATTGCCCGCCGGGGAGAAGACCATTCACTTTTCGTTTCCCCAGCCTCCGGCAAGCGGGCGCATGGTGGTTGAGTTTCGCAGCGTCGCCAAGAGCTATGGCGCGAAGCGCGTGTTCGAAAATGCGAGCTTCGTCATCAACCGCGGGGACCGCGTGGGCCTGGTGGGCGTGAACGGCGCCGGGAAGTCCACGCTCATCAAACTGCTGGCGGGCGCGGAAACGGCGACATCCGGTGAATGCCGCCTGGGACACAACGTGGAAGTGGACTATTTCGCGCAGGACCAGTACAAGGCGCTCGACCCGAACGCCCGCCTGATCGATGATCTGGCGAGCGTCGCGCCCGCCGCCCTCAGCGGCCAGACGCAACTGCGCACGCTGCTCGGCAGCTTCCTGTTTTCGGATGACGAAGTCTTCAAGCGCATCGGCGTGCTCTCCGGTGGTGAGCGCAACCGCTATGCGCTTACGCGCATGTTGCTGCGGCCTCCGAATTTCCTGCTGCTCGACGAACCCACCAATCACCTGGACCTGCGCGCCAAAGATGTGCTGCTTGAAGCGCTTGCGAAATTCAGCGGAACGGTGGTGTTCGTCTCGCACGACCGGTACTTTATCGACAAGCTGGCCACGCGCATTTTCCAGATCGAAGGAGGCGAGCTGCACGATTATCCGGGCAATTACGAAGACTATCTGTGGCAAAAAGAGCGTGGCTCGGCCGGCCAGGCGGATTCAGGTGGGGATTCGCGGCGCGCGCAAGGAGCCGGAGCGATCGGGAAACGCGAAGAGCCGCACCCCAAGAAGCTCAATCCGATTCTGATCCGGCAAATGCAGGCGCGCCGCGGTGAGTTGGAAGAAGGGATCGCCCGCTGTGAAGCCGAAATCACCGCGTACGAGATGGATCTCGCAAACTTCAAGAGCTCGGAGGAATCCATTCGCCTTGCCAAGCTCATTGACGAACGCCGAGCCCGGCTGGAAGAAATGACGAAAGAATGGGAACAGATTGCGGCTGCCCTCGAACAGCCGGGGAAAGTGGTTGTGGCCGATCGGTCGTAGCCCAAATGAATCCTTAACGTCATTAATCTCTCCATCGAAGGATTGGCGATCCGGCTGGAAGCTTCCTGTAAATCCTCGACTCCAAATAACGATCAAAACCCACCCCGCAACGCTGCCCTTACCCTTCGAGTAGCTAAGCTGGCAGGTTGCCGGAAAAGCGCGTACGGCCGTCACCTCGCCCCAGCCCCTCTCCTCCTGAAAAGGGGGAGAGGGTGTCGCGCGTAGCGGGATGGGTGAGGGGGCCATACCGCGGCGGTCGGAGGCGGAGCTAAGGTAGTTTGTCGTAGCGGCCTTTGCGTCCAAAGAAAATCAACTCGGTAGGATTCCGGCTGCCGGATTCCGCACAGCGAGCGGCAAAGCCTAGAACACTTCGCAAAAGGCAGTAAATGGGCGATATCCGCACACTATGTCGATAATCGCGTTGACAACGCGGCGCGCCCTTGCAAGAATTCCTCTGTTTGTTCTTGGGATCAACCGTGGGTGGCGCAGTCGCGCGGCCCACGGAAGCGTGAAGAGTCTGTGTGCCAACTGCCGTTTTTGAGTTGTAGCGGCGCTCTATGAGCGCCGAAACACTTGAAAAATAAAGACCGGCGGTCACAGACCGCCGCTACAGCCGCAGTTTTCACACAGACTCTGAAGGCCGGGGACTGATGGATTGGGGAGTGCGTTGAGCGAACAAGCCTATATTTGCGATGCGATCAGGACGCCCATCGGGCGCTACGGTGGAACGCTCGCTGCCGTTCGCACGGATGATTTGGCAGCAATTCCGATCAAGGCGCTCATCGAACGCCATCCGAAGGCGGACTGGGGGGCGCTGGATGATGTTATCTATGGATGCGCAAACCAGGCGGGTGAGGACAACCGCAACGTTGCCCGGATGGCGCTGCTCCTCGCGGGTCTGCCCCAGGAGGTGCCGGGCGCGACCGTGAACCGGCTTTGCGGTTCGAGCATGGAGGCGGTCGCCGTAGCGGCTCGCGCTATCAAGAGCGGCGAAGCTTCATTCTTGATTGCTGGCGGCGTGGAAAGCATGTCCAGGGCGCCGTTTGTGATGGGCAAGGCGGTTACCCCATTTTCGCGCAGTATGAAGATCGAAGACACAACCATCGGCTGGCGGTTTGTTAACCCGCTCATGAAGGAGCGGTACGGCGTGGATTCCATGCCGGAGACTGCTGAGATCGTTGCGGAGGAGTTCCATATCTCGCGGTGTGACCAGGATGCGTTCGCGCTGAGAAGCCAGCAGCGAACTGCACTCGCGATGCGAAACGGACATCTCGCCGAAGAAATCGTTCCGGTCTTGATCCCTAAGAAGGGCGGAGAGCAGGTTCATTTCACCCAAGATGAGCACCCGCGTCCGGACACGACGCTCGAAGCGCTTTCGAAGCTCAAGGGCGTGGTGAAACCCGGCGGCACGGTGACGGCAGGCAATGCCTCCGGGGTGAATGACGGGACATGCGCACTACTTCTTGCCTCTGAGTCGGCGGCGCGGCGGCACGGGCTCACGCCCAAGGCGCGCGTTGTGGCTGCGGCTTCAGCCGGGGTGGCGCCGCGCATCATGGGTGTTGGCCCTGTGCCGGCTACGCGAGCAGTTTTGGCAAAGGCGAACCTCACGCTCGCAGATATGGATGTGATCGAGCTGAATGAGGCCTTCGCATCGCAAGCGTTGGCCGTGCTGCGCGAGCTGGGCATCGCCGATGACGCCGCGCACGTTAACCCGAATGGCGGAGCGATAGCCCTCGGACACCCTTTAGGCGCAAGCGGAGGCCGGATTGTCACGGCAGCGGCGCGCCAATTGCAGCGCAGCCGTGGCCGTTACGCGCTCTGCACCATGTGTATCGGTGTTGGGCAAGGCATAGCCGTCATTTTGGAGCGGGTGTAGGCGGCGTGGCCTATGGGGGGGCGTGACTAAAGTACTGCAATTCGCAATTACGATGACGTATTCTTCCCCCTCACCCACCCCGCTACGCGGGGCACCCTCTCCCCCCGGTTGGGGAGAGAGGGGATGGGATGAGGGGGGGCGGAAAGCTTGACTCATTTGGCGCATGTTTGGCAGACCAAAGTTGTAGCGCCGGGTTTTATGCCCGGCACCGCCACTCTAAAGGCGCTACAGATAAACGCATTTTTCGGACACTAGGGAATTTTCAGGATGAGGTAACCGCTTGATGGATGGGACTAGGCAACTAACCGGCGTCACGCCATACCGGCGCCACGAACCCAGCAGCCAGCCAAAGGCCCTATACGAGCCTTATCGCGCCACGATTCGCCGTGCGCCATCCAAGCCGCCAATCTTGCTGCCGCACACGCTGTCCGAAATAACTGGGCCGGTCTATGGGCATGACGGCATCAGCGAGACGGACAACGATCTTACCCGCCAGAACGCGGGGGAGCCGCTGGGCGAACGGATTATCGTGACCGGGCGCGTGCTTGACGATAGCGGCCGCCCGGCGTCCCACGCCCTGATCGAGATCTGGCAGGCCAATGCCGCGGGCCGTTACTTTCACGCGAAAGATGACCACCCTGCGCCGCTCGACCCTAACTTTACTGGCGCTGGCCGCACGTTGACCGATTCAAACGGATTCTATCGTTTTGTGACCGTAAAGCCGGGAGCGTATCCGTGGCGCAACCATGAGAACGCCTGGCGGCCCGCCCACATCCACTTTTCAGTTTTCGGGCCAGCCGTCGCTACGCGTCTGGTAACGCAGATGTACTTTCCCGGCGACCCGCTTTTCGCCTTTGATCCAATTTTTCAATCGATCCCGGATGAGAGGGCAAGGCAGCGTTTGATCGCCAAGTTTGACCTCGACGCCACGAGGCCGGAGTGGGCGCTTGGCTATCGCTTCGACATCATTCTGCGCGGCCGTGAGGAGACACCGTTTGAAACGTGAGATGGATTTGACTCCAATTCCCTCGCAGACCGTCGGCCCATACTTTCACCTTGGCCTGACTACGGGCAGATTTAGCGGATGCCTGGCTGGTCCTGAAGCGAAAGGGGAGCGCATATTGCTCAAGTGCCGCGTACTCGATGGCGATGGTGCGCTGGTCAACGACGCACTGATCGAAGTGTGGCAAGCGAACGCCAACGGCAAGTATTACCACCCCGAGGACACTCAGGAAAAGCCGGCGGACCCTGCGTTTTGCGGATTCGGGCGCATGGCCACGGCAGAGGACGGAAGCTGCTCTTTCGAGACGATCAAGCCGGGCCGGGTGCCCGGCAACGGTAACGCATTGCAAGCGCCCCATCTGAATATCTCGGTTTTCGCCCGTGGCGTTCTGAAACGCCTGGCGACGCGCGTCTACTTTGCGGGAGACCCAGGCAACGAAGAAGACCCTGTGCTTGCCTTGGCGCCCGAAGAGCGCCGGGGTACGCTTCTCGCGCAGCCCGATCCAACTCATCCTGGTGTTTGGCAATTCGACATCCATTTGTGCGGCGAGCGCGAGACGGTATTTTTTGATGTCTAAGTGCTGCCTCTCATAAGTACGGTGGCGTATTCGAAGATTCCGCCCTCGCCCCATTGGGGGAGAGAGTCTGTGTGACAACTGCTGCTGTAGCGGCGGTCTGTGACCGCCGGTCTTTATTTTTCAAGTGCTTCGGCGATCATAGATCGCCGCTACAACTCAAAAACGGCAGTTGTCACACAGACTCGAGGGGGTGGCGCACAAGCGCCGGGTGAGGGGGTGCCGAAATACGCGAGCAAACTTATGAAATACTGCACTAAGGCCCGGGCGGGCGGTTCCCGGAGTTGCTGTGCGTGGGACTGAGGAGGCGCCTATATGCCGGTGAGACTAATCGAGAGTTTGGCGACCACGCAGGCGCTTGCCGGCTTGTTCTCAGACGAGTCGATTCTCCAAGCGATGCTGGACTTCGAGGTTGCGCTCGTCCGCGCCGAGGCGCGCTTGAATATCGTGCCGGGAACGGCCGTCAATGTGATTGAAGCCGCGGCTAGGGCCAGCGCGTTTGATGGGGCTGTTATCGCCCAGGATTCATTGCGGGCCGGGACACCGGTCATTCCATTAGTGAAAGCCCTAACCGGGCGGGTGCGCGCCAACGATCCAGCGGCGGCTGGCTTCGTGCACTGGGGCGCAACCAGCCAGGATGTGTCCGACACGGCGCTGGTCCTGCTGCTCAAGAGGGCGCAGCCGATTTTGGAGGCCGATTTCACTCGCCTGGAGGAAGCCTTGCGCCGGCTCTCTGAGCAGCACCAGCGGACGGTGATGCTGGGTCGAACGCTTTTGCAGCCCGCGCCGCCCATCACGTTCGGGCTGAAGGCTGCGGGCTGGCTCGGGGCGATTCGCCGCAGCCGGGCGCGTCTTAACTCCAGTTTCGCTGAGGCCTTGGTCGTGCAATTCGGGGGAGCCAGCGGTACGGTAGCGGCGCTTGGCGAGCGTGGGGTGGAGGTGGGCCGCGCGCTTGCGGATGAACTCGGCCTTTGCTATCCCGACGCGCCTTGGCACACTCATCGGGACCGCCTGGCCGCGGTGGTCACGGCGTGTGGCGTCCAAACAGGCTGCCTAGGCAAAATGGCTCGCGACATCAGTTTGCTGATGCAAGGCGAAGTCGGCGAAGCGGCTGAGCCCGGTGGGGAAGGCCGGGGCGGTTCTTCGACGATGCCGCACAAGCATAACCCGGCCGGTTGTTCGGTGACGCTGGCTGCGGCGCATCGTGTTCCCGGCCTTGTGGCCGTCATTCTATCCTCGATGGTGCAGGAACACGAGCGCGGAGCGGGCGGCTGGCAGGCAGAATGGCCCACCGTCGCGGCGATCATTCAGGCGACCGGAGTAGCGGCCTCCTTGATGGCTGAGGTGGCCGAAGGACTCGCGGTGGATACTGCGCGAATGCGCGCCAACATTGATGCCACTCGCGGGGTCATCTTCGCCGAGCGCGCCATGATGCTGCTCGGGCAGCAGCTAGGCCGCGATGTAGCCCACAAGATTCTCGAAGAAGCCACGCGCCAGAGCGCCGCACAGGGACGCCGCCTCGTCGAAGTGCTCGCTGAAATGCCGGAGGTCACAGGCCACATCGACGGCGCGACACTCCGCCGGCTCGAAGAGCCTGAAGAATATCTCGGCTCCGCCGGCGCGTTCAGGAGCCGCCTGCTCTCATCTCCGGAACAGAACAGACCCGAAGGCGGAAAGGGGCAGCGGCCTTGCCGTTCGTGACCATTGACAACACGCGCTTGTACTACCGTCTCGAAGGTAACGGCGAACGGCCGGTGCTCGTCTAATACAAACGCATTGGTTGATGTGACGCCACTCTGGTGCGGCGATGTCCCCACCGGCGAAAAAACCGGCGATGACGACATCGCCGCACCAGCAGACATCACGCCACTTAATGCGTTTGTATTAGGTTCTATTGAGGATCGCAAAATAAGGAGAGACCGGATATGTATACCACTCCCTACATCGGTGGAAAACCCATTGAGGCGCCTCCGGTTGCATTCGCGGATGTCGTCAATCCAGCCAATCAACGCCAGTTCGCGAAGGTTTTTATGGGGCAGGCGGACCATATGCGAAAGGCGATCGACGCGGCGGATGCGGCCAAGAAAACCTGGATGCCCACGCTCGCCGCCGAGCGCGAATTGCTTCTGCTGCGGGCCGCCGACGCGCTTGAGGCCGCGCGCAAGGAGGTTGCCGATCTCCTCATCGACGAGGCCGGATCAACGTTCGGCAAAGCTCAATTCGAGGTGTCGTTCGTAGTTAATATGCTGCGCTCGGTCGCAGGCGAGGCGCGCCGCATCCACGGCGATATCATCCCTGCGGACGTTCCCGGAATGCTGTCGCTTGCCATCCGGCGGCCGCTCGGCGTGGTGGCCGGTATCGCGCCGTTCAATTTTCCGCTGATTCTCGGCACGAAGAAGGTGTGTCTGGCGCTTGCTGCGGGAAACACTTTTGTGCTCAAGCCTGCCGAGGAGGCGTCGCTGGTGGGGCTGAAGATAGCAGAGATTTTCGAGCGGGCGGGATTGCCGGCCGGGGTGCTGAACGTGGTGCCGGGCGATGGTCCGGCGCTTGGAGCGGTGCTGGTCGCTGACCCGCGGGTCAAGTTGATCTCGTTCACCGGTTCGACGGCTGTGGGTAGGCGGATTGCGGTCGAGTGCGCCAAGCACGGCAAGAAAGTGATTCTGGAACTCGGAGGCAAGAACCCCCTGGTGGTGCTGAAAGACGCGGAGTTGGATTACGCGGTGGACACGGCGTGCTTCGGCATGTTCATTCACCAGGGGCAGATTTGCATGGCCGGCTCGCGGATCATCGTGGAGGCGCCGGTCTACCAGGCGTTCTTGGATCGTTTTGTGGCCAAGGCGCGGGGGCTGAAAGTGGGCGACCCGCGTGATCCGGAGACGGTGATCGGGCCGCTGATTCGCGCCTCGCAGTGTGAAGTGATTGACCGCAAGGTGAAGGAGGCGGTGGCGGATGGGGCGCGGCTGCTCACGGGCGGCGCGTACGAGGGCAATTTCTATTACCCGACCGTGCTTGCGGAGGTGACGCCGGGGATGGCGGTGTTCCGGGATGAACTGTTCGGCCCTGTGGCGGCCGTTATTAAAGCCGACGATGCGGATCACGCGCTCGCTCTCGCCAACAACACGGCGTACGGACTCTCTTCAGCGGTGCTAACCAATGATTTGCAGCTTGCAATGCGGTTTGCGCTCGAGCTGGAGGCCGGCATGGTCCATTTGAATGGACCCACGGTGCACGATGAACCACACGTTCCGTTCGGAGGCGTCAAAGACTCGGGGAGCGGCCGGGAAGGCGGCCACTGGTCAATGGACGAGCTGACCGAGGTGAAGTGGATAACACTCCAGTTGGGCCGCCGTCAGTATCCCTTCTGAGCACTCCGCTATGGGTATCATGCGCACCAAGGTCGGAATCGTCGGGGCTGGACCGGCGGGGCTGCTACTCTCGCACCTGTTGCACCTGCAGGGCGTCGAATCGGTGGTGATCGAGGCGCGCAGCCGGCAATATGTGGAAGAGCGCATACGGGCGGGTGTGCTGGAACAGGGCACCGTTGACCTGCTAAATGAAACGGGCGTCGGCGAGCGGATGCAGCGGGAAGGTCTTGTCCATCACGGCATTGAATTACGCTTCGGCGGGCGCGGCCATCGCATCGACATGTATGAGCTCACGGATGGATCTGCAATCACAATTTACGGCCAGCACGAAGTGGTCAAGGATCTCATCAAAGCCCGGCTTGAGGCCGGGGGGCAAATTATCTTCGAGTCTAGCGGAGTAAGCATACATGATTTTGACTCCTCGAAACCAAAGATTCGCTTCCGCACGGACGGCCACGCGCAGGAACTGGCCTGTGATTTTATTGCCGGATGCGACGGTTTCCACGGAGTATGCCGTCCGGCCATTCCCTCCGGAGCGTTAACTGTTTTCGAGCGCGTTTACCCGTTTGCGTGGCTGGGCATACTCGCCGAGGCGCCACCGTCCTCGCAGGAACTCGTCTACGCCTATCACGAGCGCGGTTTTGCCCTGCTGAGCATGCGCTCCCCGCGAATCAGCCGCCTCTATTTGCAGTGTGCCGCCGGTGAAGATGTGAACAACTGGCCCGACGATAGGATCTGGGAGGAACTTCACCGGCGTTTCGCCTCGTGCCAAGGCTGGACGCTTACCGAGGGGCCGGTCATCCAGAAGGGCGTAAGCGGCATGCGCAGTTTCGTCGTCGAACCAATGCAGTACGGCAGACTTTTTCTTGCCGGTGACGCCGCGCACATCGTACCAGCAACAGGGGCCAAGGGGCTAAACCTTGCCGTCGCGGATGTGCGGGTCCTTGCCCGGGCGCTTGCTGACTTCTATTCGTGCGGGAGAACAGACTTGCTCGATCAGTACTCAGCGGCGTGTTTGCGGCGGGTTTGGAAAGTTCAGCGCTTTTCCTGGTGGATGACGTCCATGCTGCACCGCTTTGACGCCGACACCCCGTTCGATCAGCGCCGCCAGCTCGCCGAGCTTGATTACGTGACGAGCTCGCGCGCGGGCTCGAAGTCTCTAGCCGAGAACTATGTGGGCCTGCCGATGGAGTGAACCTCCCACGGCGCCCCTATCACTAACCCAATGCAATCGGACGAATAGCAGGATGGTGGGTGGCTGCCATCGGCTGAAAAAACAGTCTCATTTGTCCCATTTGTCTCCACTGTCTCATGCCAGATTGGTAACTTGATGGTTGGCGCGCGCTGTGCCACTGAACGTCACGCCGGATGGAAAAGGGATTATGACCGCACTTGCCCGAACGCGCTCCGCATGTTTTGAGGTGATGAAATCCTCTATTCCAAAGCCGGCCTCCACAGTACGCTTCAACCCCGCTGGGAAGCAACAACCGCAAAAATGCCCAAAACGACTGATCAAAGCCATAACTTTCCTTTTGAATCTGTTACTTACAACAAAACAAAGCCATAAACAAAGCCAAAACCAAATCCACCGGAATTCCGCTAA
>Ga0307373_10011624_pt1 | contig 12716 bp, 6 predicted proteins | sample OX2MG_FD_202534 | JGI IMG/M metagenome (GOLD analysis project Ga0307373, IMG submission 202534) | Soil microbial communities from Risofladan, Vaasa, Finland - OX-2 | ecosystem: Environmental > Terrestrial > Soil > Coastal area > Acid sulfate soil | place: Finland: Risofladan, Vaasa | collected... | reverse complement strand
TGCAACTCTTTGATAGCCCCGCCATGGGGGCGCCTACGATTTCGCCTCCTGCATGCGGTGCCCCCACGATTACAAATCTTGGTAATGGGCAATATTCACTGTCTATTACCGGCGCTGATGGGCCGAATGGATCGGGAATTGACCGCGTGGAATTTTACGAAGGGAATCCCAGCCCCGGCCAAGAATACCTGCATTTTCTAGGTGTAGACGATCACGATGAGATACAGTCTGGACCTTATTCTGCTCAGGTCGCGTGTAATCCAGGAAATCAAATTTATATGAAGATTGTGGACCAAGCTGGGAACTACTCAATCTGTGATGCGCAAGGCAATCGAGTGTATTCCTATGCTCCTCCGCCGGACCATTACGTTCCGCCACCAACAAAAGGATTGCAAATCGGGACAATTGACATCAAAGATTTGACCGATAATCTTGGACAGTTAAATGTTCAATTGGCTCAAGGTGATTCACCTGTTTCCAGAGTCTATTATTCTATCGATCAAGGATTTGATTCCTGGGACGATAATCTGGAGTGTTTCGGTCCAGACTGTTTTTCAACAAACCTTTCGTCGCAGGTTTTCGTAGTGGCCGCCGGCACGCACACATTGTATATGGCCGCGTTCGATAGTGCGGACAATATATCAACAGCAGCTTTTGCATTCTCAATCTCAGGTCCCGCCAATTCTCTCGTAGGACCAAATATCAACATTAGCTTACTGAATGTCCACATAAATATAGACGCGACGACGCCAGGCTATTATACGGCGACTCCAGTTGCAAGGCTACCACCACTTCCTCCCGGTTACCAACTCGTCGCCAATTCGGCTTACGATATTTGGACTTCTGCCCAATTCCAGGGCCCCATGACCATCACGATTCAATGTCCCCAAGGAGCGTCGGGAATTCCCGTCTCTCAAATGCGACTCTTCCATCTGGATTCTTCCGCAGGTTGGCAAGATATCACTCAATCCGTCAATACCAGCGCGTGCTCGGCTACCGGAGAATCCACTACAGCATCGCCTTTCGCCTTAATGGTTCCCACATCTGCCGTTCCTCCGTCGCCAAGTTCTTCAGCCGGGGGATTAGCGCTCTCCGTGGATGAGGCAGGCAATCTCTGGGAAGTAAACCAGGACAGTTTTGGAGATGTCTCCTTGCAGAAATTCGCACCGCAAAGCTCCGGCCAGACCGTGCTGGTTTCAAGCATCGCTCTCCCCAATTGGGAAGGAGGGGGGAATTGGAGCATCGGTTTCGATCCATCCGGGGACGCCTACGCTACAGCCTCGTCAAGCGGATCCGTTGTCGTTTATGCGGTATCTCCGCAGGCTGTTCCCATTTCAAGCGCAGCGAATACACCACCTGCCGGCAGCCAAGCTATCGTTTTTGATGCGACAGCCGATGCTTCCGGACTATGGATTGCAGGCGCACTATCTCCGGCCTCCAATTCCGGGAACGTCACTTCAGCACAGTTGGCGCTCTGGCGCTACAACTTCAGCTCTCATCTCCTGTCCCTAACGACGACTTATACCCGCAACGGCCTGGATGCCGGCTTCGGCGTGCGAGAATCAAGCGGTGGTATCTGGGTTTCGGGATTATCAGTGGAAGCCTCCAGTAGTTCACCAACAGGACCGCTAGATCTCGCCTTGTGGAAGTTTGATCTGACCGGAACGCAACTCTTAGCAGGCCCCTTTATTGCACCGGATTATTTGTCCGGTATTAGCGGTTTTACACCAGAAGCTAAACTAGAAACTGTAGGTGGAAACTTTTATGTCGCGACGATTAAGAATGTAGGTTCAACTTCATATCCGCAGTTTGGCTTAGGGTTAACAGAATTTTCACCCTCAGGGCAAATTCTTGAACAACGTAATTGGGTTCCACCAGCAGGGGATGCTGCGATACCGTCGGCTATCCTGACAAACGGCCAATATATAGGAATTGCCGGCTATGAAGGACAATCGCAGGGCAATAGCACTACTGGAGTCTGGGCCTATTCCGTGTCGCAGGGGACGAGCCCGGCGTCGCTCTCCTTCGCTGATGAAGTGCCTTTTCCGCAAGCTTCCGGAGAGGCGCTGACGGCTTCGGGTGGGTCGAATCCAAATCTCTGGCTCTCAGTCGCAGGCTCCAGCGTCCCGTATTTATTCCAAAGTAATACGACACTTCCGGGCACGGATATTCTAGTCAGCTCTGAAACTATCGATACCCTCCCTCCGCGCACGAGCCTGACGTTCAACGGCCCTTCTTACAGCACCGCTCCAGGCTCAAACTTCATCTACGTCTCCAGCAGCACCGGCATCGGACTCTCGGCAGTAGACGACGCCAGCGTGGTCTTCGACAGCGCGGGCGTGGGCGTGGCGCAGACCTTGTTTTCGGTCGACGGCTCGACTTTCCTGCCTTACGTTTCATCCTTCACGCTGACAACGGAAGGGCTCCATACGCTGTCTTACTACAGCACGGACTTGAGCGGCCACGCGGAGGCCGTGCAGACATCCTCCGTGGCCGTGGACAAGACCCCGCCGGTGACTCAGCTCAACATCATCGGCTCCTCTCAGGTCGCAAACGGCGATATTTACATCTCAACTTCCGCGTTTCTCGCCATTTCCGCTCAAGACCCCGTGTCCAACGGCGTGGCCTCGGGCCTCAGGGGAACGTTGGTTTCCGTGAACGGAGGACAATTTCAGCCCCTGAATTCCACCGCGCCGTTTGCCGCGGCGCAGATCGGCACCGGAACCTTCGTCGCGTCTTATTACAGCGAGGATAACGTGGGCAACGTCGAGGCGGTCCAGGTATCGACCGTCATCGTTGGCGGAGAGCCCCCGCCGCCCCCGGCGTGCAGCCTTTTCGGGGGCCAAAGTTCGGGCGGCGTGACGATCAGTTCCGCGCCGGACGGCTCGCTCTGGATGGTGAGCCTCAACGACTGCGCGGTAAGCCTCAACCACTACGACTCCGCAGGCGTGCAACTAAGCTCCACAGCGCTGCCGGACGCGAGCGGCCTGAGCAGCTGGAACGTCGATTTCGACAGTTCCGGCTACGTCTACGCCTTGGGTGCATCGTCCCATTCAGCGGTGAGCCCGTCATTCCCAGGCCAATTCGCGGTCTACCGCGCGGACGCCCAAGGGGACTTGATTTCCAGCGCCACGTGGACCGACGGGACGGGATTGTCCTTCGCCCTCGACATCAGCGGGGATTTCTGGATTACAGGGGTCATCCTGGATACCGGATCCGCGGGCGGCTCCTCCGTGGGTGTGTGGCGCTACTGCCCCGGCAAGAACACCATCCGGCAAACCGCGATTTACGCCACGGCGCCGGGGGACAGCAATGGGGGGACGGGCATCCGGGCGGCGGACGGCCGCGTGTGGGTGGCCGACGACTTCACGCCCGCGGCTACGGGCGTCCCGTCGATGGCCCTTTTACAATTCGACTCGCAGGGGCAGACGCTCACGGCCGGCCCTTTCATCCGCCAGGGCTACGACGGCGGCCCGGTGCTGGAAACAGACGCCGACGGCCTTTACATCGCGGACCAGAAGCAGAATCCTACGGGCGGCCCGGAGGACGCGGCGTTCCTGCGCTACGATTTTTCCGGGAATTTCCTGGGCGAAACCGACGTCGCGCCCCTGCCGGGCTACTATACGGCTTTTCCCAACATGATCCGCCCGGACGGCCAGGGAAACTTTCTGGTGGGCGGGGCGGAAGCGGGGCCCGGCGGCAGCTTTCCCTTCACCATCTGGAAGTTCGCGCCCTCGGGCGCGTTCTTGGGGCAGGTTTTCGAGCCGAATTTGGGCGTGGTTTTCGGCGAAGCGGTCGTGAACGGCAATCTTTGGACGGCGGTTTCGGGGCAGGCCGCGCCGTACCAAGTGACGAGCCCCTTCGTCCCGGCCTCCTCGCCGCCGGTTTCCGTGCTGCCGGCCGCCGTGGTCTCCACCATCACGCTGGCTTCGCCGATTCCGCAAGGCGGCATGACGGTGACGCCGCTTGGCAATTTCATCTACGTGTCCCAACCGGGTGTCGGACCTTCCGGCGAAATCCTGCGCCTGGGTTTGGAAGGCCAAGCCCAAGCGAGCTGGCCCGGCGTGGGAACTTCGGGCCGCGGCGCGCTCGGCGCCACTTTGACCGAGGACCTCTGGGCCGCCAATTACACTGGACAGACCTTCACCCGCTTCGATCCATGGGGCAACGCGGCGTTTTCCCTGCCCTTTGGCGGGCCGCTCACCACGACCGTGGGCGGCCTGGTCGGCGCGCCGATTACGGATGATTTCGCCTACACCGCGCCCGGGCAGAATCTGGTTCTCGCCACCAACGCGACCGTAGGCAATGGGCTAATCGCCGTCACGGGCTCCGGCCCGGGCCAGGTAGAAAACCCGCAGGGCCTCGCCTACCGGAGCGACGAGTCTCTCTACGTGGCGGACGAGGGCAACGCGCGGATAGATATTTTTGATCCCAGCGGCAATTTCACGGCGTCCTTTAATCAAGGATTGACCAAGCCCGTCGAGATCGCAATTTCTCCTTCCAGCGAGGTTTACGTCTCCGACGCCGGGGACGGGGCGCTTCACGTCTTTGATTTCTCGGGCAATCCCTTGGGCCTCATCGGCGGGGCAGGCCAGGGATCCTTGGATTTCTCCTCCTGCGCGGCCTTGGGCTTCGACCCGGCCGGACGCCTCTACGCCGCCCTAGGCGATGAGATCGAGGTCCTAAACGTTTCTTCCGTGCCCTTGGTCGCGCCGCCGAGCCTGGGTCCGCTCGCGCTGGCCGACGCATCGCCTTGGGCGCTGGACTTCGAGTTGACCGCGCCGTCGCCTAGGGCCGCGCTCTACGAGCTGCGCGTTTCAAGCCAACCCATCGCAACCTTGGCGGACTTCAACGCGGCCCAACAAGTGCCGCATGGGTTCTTGCCGGGTTCGCCCGGACAAACGGACATCCTTCGCGTGCCGGGGCTTGAACCCGGGACGACCTATTACGCCGCGATCCGGGCGGTGTTCCCCGGAGGCACGGTCTCGAATTTCGTCGCGGCCCAGGGAGTGACGCAGACCAAGGTTCCCATCGGTCAATTGGACACCGTGGCGGGCTTCGTGCCTTTCTCCTGGTTGGGCGATGGCCAAAACGCGACCTTGGCTGGCATCGGCGCGGCCCGCGGCGTGGATTTCGACGCGCAGGGAAACCTCTATCTCACCGACACAGACCTGCTGGAGCACCAGTCCCGCATCCGCAGGGTCGACGCCGTCACTCACATCATTACAACCATCGCGGGCGGCGGGCGGGGCTACGCGGGCGACGGCGGGCCGGCTGTCGACGCCGAGTTCAACGTCCCCCGCGGTATTGCGGTCGACCGCAAGACAGGGAACATTTACATCAGCGACTCGAACAACAACCGCATCCGGGAGATCAACGAGACCACGGGTATTATCACCACCATCGCGGGGAACGGCACGGCGGGATTTTCGGGTGACGGCGGGCCGGCCGCGCAGGCCGAGTTGAACGCTCCGCGCTGGATCGACATCGACGGCCAAGGGACGCTCTTTGTCGCCGACGCGGGCAACAACCGCATCCGCGCGGTCGACTTGAACACCGGCATCATCACCACGGTGGCGGGCAACGGGACGGCCGGATACTCGGGCGACGGCGGCCCCGCCACGCAGGCCGAGTTTAATTTGCCGCTCGAGGCCGCGCCGGGCCTGGCCTGCGACGCGGCGGGAGACCTTTTCATCTCGGACGCGATCAACAATCGCATCCGGGAGGTAAACGCCCAGACCGGCATCATCAGCACTATCGCGGGCGATGGAACCGCGGGATATGCGGGCGACGGCGGCGCGGCGGCCCAGGCCGAAATCAACGCCCCGGTCGGGGTCGCGGTCGATCCGGTGGGCGACGTCTATATCGCGGACTCGGGAAATAACATCATCCGGGAAGTCGAGGCCGGAACCGGGAACATCACGACCGTGGCGGGCGACGGGGCCAACGGCACGGCCGTGGAAGACGCCGCCGCGACGCAGGAGGGCCTCTATCAGCCCTTCGGCCTGCGCTTGGACGCGGCGCACGGGCTCCTTTACATCGGCGACGCCGCGGAGAGCCGCTTTGCCGCCCTTGGAATAGCGCCGTTCTCAAGCTCCGCTTCTTCCGTCACCGTGGCGGGCGCGCCCGCGGCCGCAGTCACCTCCACGGCGGCCGTGACGCTGACGGACGTTTCCGCCGCCCAGCCGCAGCAGGCCGCCGCGCTCCTGGCCCCGGCCGCGGCGCAAAGCTTGGTCCCGCAGAGCGCCGTATTTTCGGCCTCGCCCAACGCCGCGGGCGGTCCGGCGCGTCTGCGCCTGGTTTTTGATCCGCCCGGCGTGTCCTCGGCCACGACCGCCATTTATCAGTTCGAGGGGACGTTCTGGAGCTCGGCGTCCATCGTCGACCAGGCCGTCACCGCGATTTCCAGCGCCGACTACGCGGCGACCGGCGTGGCCTTGTCCTTGTCCAGCGCGCCGTTCGCCGTCATGACCAAGACGCCGGATGATTTGCCGCCGCGCACCACCCTGGCCGTGAGTTCGCCCGACTTCGTGAGTGCCTCAAGCCTGACCTACGTGACCGGCCATAGCTCCATGACCCTGTCATCCATCGACGACCTCGTTTCGACCGGAGACGCCTTGGGTTTAGGCGTGGCTTATCAGGAAATTATCGTGGACTCGGGTTTGCCGGACGCCTTCATCTCGACCTTCACCAACCCAAGCCCTGCCGTCGGCCAAGTGTTCGCGAGCACCTTTGCGCTCACGTTCTCATCCGATTCCACCATTGCGGACGGCCTCCACACCTTGGACTACTTCGCCCAGGACATCGTGGGCAATCGCGAAGCCGTCCATGTCGCGACGGTCGCCGTGGACAACACGCCCCCGATAAGTTCCCTGGACATCGGCCAGCCCAGCTTTGAACTCTCGAGCTCAACCGTACTGGTAAGTTCCACCACGCCCTTGATCGTCGTCTCGACCGATCCCTTGGTCAACAGCGTGGCCTCTGGCGTGGCCGAGTCTTTTGTCTCTATCGGCACCGCGCCATTCGCGGCCCAGGCCGCGCCCGCGACTTTGCCGGAACTTGCAGGCTCGACCGCTACGCCCAGCGGGCCTTATGCCGTGCGCTTCTACAGCGTGGACAACGTGGGGAACGCGGAGGTCATCAAGAGCTCGGCCGTCATCCTGGCCGAGACGTCGCCTACATTGGCCTTGTTCTCGCCGGCGCAGAACTTGACCGGCATCGCGGCTGTGGCCTCGGGGCAGGTTTCCATCCTGGGAAGCGTCTTCGACCTCTATCTCTCCAGTTGGACCCTGTCCTACGCCCCGGGCCAGAACGCTTCTGTCGGTTTTGTTTTAATTAGCTCCGGCTCGGCCAACGTGAGTTCCACGACTCTAAGCGAGGCCCTCCTGGGCGTCTGGAACGCGGCGTCTTTGTCCGGCTGGCAGACGCTGCGCTTAAGCGCCCAAGACTTGGTGGGCAACGCGGCGTCCGTCTCGGTCAACATTTACGTGGGCAGTCCCACCGAGCTCATGGTCCTGGGCAATCCAGAAGTTTTCGATATGCCGGAGGGGGTGACGACCGACGGTTCCGGGAACATCTACGTGGCCAACACCAACGCAGACCAGATTAAGGTCTTCACCGCCACGGGCGCGTTCGTTGCCTCCTACGGCGATGGGCAACACGATTACGATACCGAAGGCAGCGAGATAGACATCAGCACTGAAGCCAGGTTCAACCACCCGCGCGGCGTGGCCGTGGACCAGGTTGGGAACCTCTACGTGGCCGACACGGGCAACAATCGTGTCGTCAAGATCTCCTCGACCGGCGCGGTGCTCATGACCATCGGCAAGACCGATAAAGACAAGGAACATTGGGAGTTCTGCGAATCGGGGCCCCTGCCGGGGCAGTTCAACCATCCCTCCGATATTGCTTTGGACGGCGCGGGGAACATCTACGTCTCTGACACCTTGAATCACCGCGTGCAGGTGTTCTCGTCCTCCGGCACCTTCATCCTGGCTTTTGATTTGCCGCCCGCGGAAAGTGCTGACGGCGGCAAACGAGATGACTTAAAGCCCGACACGCCGCATTGGGTGGACTGGGCCGGGGACTGGGACGACCGCATGCCGCTGGGCAATCCCGCCGGCATCGCGGTCGACCAAGCGGGCGACATCTTCGTGGCCGACGCCAAGGGTGGACGAGGACTTGAGTTCTCTTCGACTGGCTATCTTTTGCTGACCATTCCTATTTCAGAGGCAGGCGTTGCGCCGCCGCAAAGCGATAACGGGGACGGCCATGGCCGCTACCAGCATGGCCCGGGACATGACCAAGGGCCCGGTCACAACCCCAGCTTCACCTTGACCGCGCGCCCCTACGGCATCGCGGTCTCCGCGGACGGCAGCCGCATTTACATCTCGGACGCCAAGTCTTCCCGCATCCTGGACTTCGACGCCTTGGGCGATCAAATCCTCACCTTCGGCAGCCGAGGGCACATCCCGGACAATAAAGCCCCGCCCGCGAACATCGTCCTGGACAAGCCCGCGGGTCTGGCCTTGGCCCCGGACGGCACGCTCGTGGCCGCGGACCGCGACAATGACCGCGTCGAGCGTTTCGGCCTGCCCAACGGCCAGCCCACCTTGATCGTCCCGCCGCTCAAGCCCTGCTTCGACAAGATTTCAGATGTGGTGGACCACGACTTGGGTGGGGACATCAGCCGCTCGGACGACGCGGGGGTCAACGTCCCGCCCGGCGCCATCGGCCAGGACATGCAGTTAAGCGTCTCCACCGTCACGCCGCCGGACATGTCCCAAATGAACGCCATGATGCAGACGGCGCAGAAAAACGGCGCCCAGCCTGTCGATGCGCCGGTGGACTACGAGCCTGAGGGGACGCAGTTCGCCAAGCCCGTCACGCTGACGTTGCCCTATAACCCGGACCTAGTCGCCCAGGCGGGACTGCCTGAAACCGCCGTTCAGGTCAACTATTGGAATCCCACGCAGCAGCAGTGGCTGCCCCTGCAATCAACCGTGGACCCAAGCAACCACACGGTCACGGCCCAGACCAGCCACTTCTCGCTCTATCAAGTGCTGACCTCGACCAGTGTAGCGCCGCTCTCGCTCATCCCGGCCAACGGCGGCGCCACGGTCTTCAACGTCTACAACTTCCCCAATCCCTTTGACCTGGTCTCTAAGACCGTCACCACCATCAACGGGGCGGGGGCGCAGGTAGTGCGCGGCACCATGATCGCCATCTCCTTGCCGCCGGACATCTCGGGGGGCGGGGAAATCAAGATTTTCAACATCGCGGGGCATCTGGTCAAGACCATCGCCTTGGGCAGCCTGCAGGGCGGCAACTACTACTACCAAGAGTGGAACGGGACCGACGACGACGGGCGCGACGTGGCCAGCGGGGTCTATATCGGCGAGCTCAAGGTCGGCGAGCAGACCAAAATGTTCAAGATGGCGCTCATCAAGGGGTCGAACCTGTGACCGCGGGAAATGGTTTGCGGCGCGCGGCTTTTCTCGCGCTGGCCTGCCTCGTATGCGCCGCGCCCAGGGCGCGGGCCGGTTCGCCCGCCGGCACCAGCGGCGCGCAGTTTCTGGAAATCGAGCCCGGCGCCCGGCCCGCGGGCATGGGGTACGCCTTTGCCGCGGTGGCGGACGACCCCAACGCGGTTTACTACAATCCGGCCGGATTGGGAAACTTGAAAGATATCGAAGCGACCGGGATGGAGGACCAGTATTTCCAGGGCGTCAACTATGACTTCGCCGCGCTGGCAGTGCCGCTGGCACGCTTTAGCAAGAACACGGACGCCAATTATGGCGTTGCCGCCGCGAGCATCTACAATTTGTCGGTGGGCGGCATCCAGCAGCGCGGTTTGGTTGAGACCGCGTCGCCTCAGGGCACCTTCTCGTCCCAGGATTACGCCTACGCCATGAGCTACGCCTATGCGCTGGGGGATAGCGGCCTCTCGCTGGGCGGCACGGCCAAAATCGTCCAGTCGGACTTGGACGGCTATAATGCGTCGGGTGAAGCCTTTGACGCGGGAGCGCTCTACCGCAAGGACAAGCTCTCCTTGGCGGCGGGGGTGCGCGATCTGGGTCCGGGCTACGGCTTCGCGGGCCAGCAAGACTCGCTGCCGAGGACATGGTTTTTGGGCGCGGCCTACCTCATTCTGCCGGGCTGGACCGCCGCAGTTGAGGGGGACTTCCCCAGGGACGCGGACCCCTCTTATTCCTTCGGAACGGAGTATTCCTACTTCTTCACCAAGAAAATCAGCGGCGCCTTGCGCGGCGGCTACGCCAGCCAAAACACGGATGGCGGCGGTTACGCGGGCGCAACCGTGGGCGGGGGACTTGGCTATGACGATGTGCGTTTTGATTTCGCCTTTGTACCCTTTGGGGATTTGGGAAACGAGTACCAGTACTCGCTGACGATGAAGTTTTGATGCGGAGGGCCGTGCCATGGATGAGCCCTGCAAGCATGTTCGCATCGTGATCTCGGGCACACCTCAAGCCGGAGAATCCGCCGAACTTCTGTCCGTTCATCGCTGCGGGCTTAAAATGCAGGGCCACGCTCAAAAGTTTAAAATTTACCAGGATCTGCTGAAAAAAGGGCTGGAGGGAAGCTCAGTCAGCGACGTTTGCCCCTTGGCGCCTGGAAGGAACTGGATCGAATGTCCGTATTACCAGACGCGCTGACGACGGCTTAGTTGACTCGGTTCGTCCATATCCAGAATCTTCCCTTTGGCATTAGAATTGCTCCCGGAATGATTGCAGCCGTGTAGCCTCGCAAATTCGGAGCGGGGGCATCCACGACCCGACCTCAATCGGGTGCGACCACGGGGAGCGGGAATATATTCCCGTTCCCCGTTTTTTATTGAAGGATGGAGGACAGATGAAAGGAGATGGTTTAAAGGAACAAAAATCGTCATGGACGCAGTTCTTTATGATGATTCGAGAGCAGTTCCCCTATTCCAAAATGATTGGGGCGCGTATTGCCGGGGGAGTGCTCATCGGCTACGACCGCATCCAGTTTACCGCTATTCTAGCGCCGGGCCAGGAGCCGCCGGATGATCTGCTGCCCAATGATTTTGACGGTCAATGGAAGAGACTCCAACGCTTCTGCCAAGTTCTTCAGGACTGCGTTATCGCCGAGATCCATTTCACCCGCGGCCGGCCTGTGAAGATGCTCTTCGAGAAAACCGGAGGAGATATCGAAGTCTCCGCAAACCGCACGAGGTTTCCGCAATTACAAGGCCGGATTAAGGAGGAAGATTTGCTGGCAGTATAAAACTACCCACGCAAACCCCTTACAGGGGGAAATAAACACACCCGCAGCCGACCGAAAATATCGGACGCCAACGGTGATCGAAAAGGAGATCACACATGGCACCGAATGTCGGTCAATCCGTTCAAGACGTAGCAGGAAATGAAGTCGCGGCTTGGCTAGCCGAAAACCTGCCGCAAAACTCACCTAAATCCATCGTTGACGGCGTCTTAGGCCGTCTCCAAAGAAAGAAGACTCAGCGCGAGAGCAAGGGTCTCAACCATTGGGAGGAGTACGGGCCCAAATACCTTCAGCGTCTACTGCGGCGTTCTGAGCCAATAAGACGTGCGCACCGGCTTACTGCATTTATCGCGTCAAACCATGGCGAAGCGGTTGAGTTTGCCCGCCGAATCACCGGCAACTTAGCCCTAGCCGAAGAAGCCGTCAGCCGGACCTACCTTGAATTCTTATCGGGCCGGACCGATGAGGCGCGGTTCTATCATGCCCTCAAAATGAACGCCCGGAACCTGCTGGAATCGCGGGACCGTGGACACCGGCGCAGCGAATCCTTGGAAAGTCTCACCGCAAGTGTCAGCGCGCGCAGGTTCCTGTCTGGGGATGATACGCCTGCCACTGTCGACTTCCCGTCATCGCGGCTGGAGGATCAGGACCCGCTGGACATCTTGATCGAGCGGGAGGAGCAGCGGGAGCGCAACGACGAGCTCGAGCACGCCCTTAGAGTCGTCAATTGCCGCGGTAATCGCTGGATTCTACGGCGGAAATGGTGGCAGGAATCGGCGCTTCGGGGGTTGGCAAACGAGACCCCTGGCACTGATTTCCGGGGGTCCGCGGAATAGGAAGTAGGGGGACAATTTGCGGGCAGACCGGTCGCCAGTCGGTCAAAACGGGAGAGCGCGCTTAATCTCCACCTGCCCGGCAATCAGCAGAAACGCAGGGAAATAACTACGCAGGAGGCGGCAATGGACGCACAAGAGACGGCGGAAAACAACCCGAAGGAAACGCGGGGACGGCCGGGCAAAACCATCCGGCTGACTCTAGAATTATCCCTGGCCGACGCTCACGCGGCCCACGTGCTGGCGGGGAAAAGGATGAAGCAGTTGGGGGAATATGTCTCGCTGGAGCGGATTATTTCCGAGGCCGTCCAGGCCTATTCCAAGCCTTCCAACGGGGAATCGGCGGGCTAATCATGTCTCTCCAAGCGGCTACGCGCCCCGCAGACAAACCCGCAGACAGCCCCGCAGACGTGTCTGCGGGGCTGTCTGCGGCAGTGGCCCGTCGAATTCCCCAGGTTTTTGCCGCCAAAAATAGCCCTCTTCTCCATCGGCTGCGCCGATTTCGCCGCCCGACCCCGCCCCCTCAACCATACTGGTGTGAGGTGCCGGGGTCGGGTGGACAGAGGGCAAGGGTGGCAAAACCTGGGGTTGGTGTGGGCAGGATGGAAGAACTCATGA
>Ga0307373_10011623_pt1 | contig 12717 bp, 10 predicted proteins | sample OX2MG_FD_202534 | JGI IMG/M metagenome (GOLD analysis project Ga0307373, IMG submission 202534) | Soil microbial communities from Risofladan, Vaasa, Finland - OX-2 | ecosystem: Environmental > Terrestrial > Soil > Coastal area > Acid sulfate soil | place: Finland: Risofladan, Vaasa | collected... | reverse complement strand
TGACCGACGCGATCATCGCCGCGGCCTGGCGGCGCCGGCTGCCGCTGACCGGGTTCTTCGTGCGCAAGGAGGTCAAGCCCCACGGCCTCCAGCAGATCGTCGAGGGCGCGTTTCGCAAGGGCGCTCGTACCGCGGTGATCGACGACACCATCACCACCGGCGGCTCGAGCCTGCAGGCCGCCGAGGCGGCTCGTGCGGCGGGAGCCGAGGTGGTCGTCGCGCTGGCGCTGGTCGATCGCGGCGAAGGCGCCGCCGCGGCATTCGCGCAGGCCGGGCTCAAATATGTCTATCTGTTCACCGCCGAAGAGGTGCGGGCCGCACGCGCCGCGCAGGCTCCGCGCTGAGGCTGGTCGGGATTGATTACCAGGCGCCCGCCCGCGGTTGCGTCGAAACCTCTCGCTATCGGCGGCCGCACCCGCATCGCAGCGGTATTCGGCGATCCGGTCGCGCACTCGCTGTCGCCGGCGATGCATAACCCGGCGTACGCGGCGCTGGCGATGGACCGTGTCTACGTCGCCTGCCACGTCACGCTCGATCGACTGCCCGAGGCGTTGCGTGCCATCGCGGCGCTCGATCTGCTGGGCGTCAATCTCACGGTGCCGCACAAGCAGGCGGCGCTCGCGGTCGTCAAGCGACTGAGCGCCGAAGCGCGGCTGCTCGGCGCGGCCAACTGTATCGTCAATCGCCGCGGCGTTCTCTATGGCGACAATACCGACGCGCGTGGCCTCGAACGGGCGCTGCGGGAACTCGGCGTCGCGCTGGCCGGCAAGCTCGCGATCGTGATCGGCGCGGGCGGGGCGGCGGCCGCGGCGCTGGTTGCTGCGCAGAGACTGCGGGCGGGCCGGATCGTAATCGTCAACCGGACGCTCTCGCGCGCCGAGACCCTGGCGCGACGCTTTGGCCGCGCCTCGGGCAAGAGCCGGATTCAGGCGGCGGGACTCGACGCGCTTGGCGACCGGGAATTGATGGCCGGCGCCGCCCTCGTGATGAACGCGACCTCGATCGGCTTGAAGGCGACGCGCTTCGTGCCGCTCGATTACCGCGCGACGCCGCGCGACTGTCTCTTCTATGACCTAATCTACGCGCCGCGGCTCACGCCCTTCCTGAAGCCGGCCCGCGCGCTTGGCCGGCCGACCGCGGACGGCGCCGCGATGCTGCTCCATCAGGGCGCGCTGGCGTTTCGATTATTCAACCGCGTGCCGGCGCCGATCGCGGTGATGCGCCGCGCGTTGATGAATCAGCTCGGCCGCTTATCGTAGAGACTCGATGGGTATCCGCGCCGCGATGATCGAATAAGTCCGTCCGCTGCCAGCTTGGTCAAAGTCCGCCGGCCGTCACCATAGCCGTTGGGTCGCGATCTGCGCGCCCTCAGCCATCGCCGCCAGCTTGCGCCATACGATTTCGCTGTCGACCGTTTCGCTGCCCGCGAAGGTGCCGAAGCCGCAGTCGCTGCCCGCGATCACATTCTCGCGGCCGACGATCCGGGCGAGATTGCAGATGCGCATCGCGATCAGTTCGGGATGCTCGATGAAGTTGGAGGTCGAATCGATCACGCCCGGAATCAGCAACTTGCCGGCCGGCAACTTGACGTCGCGGAAAACCTCGAACTCGTGCTCATGGCGCGGATTGGCGGCGACGTAGGACACCGCCTGCGGGTGAGCTTTCAGGATCATGTCGATGATGTCCTTGAGCGGGATGTCGCGGTGATGCGGCCCGTGGTAGTTGGCCCAGCACAGATGCATCCGGACGCGATCGGCCGGGATGCCGGCGGTGGCGGCGTTGATCGCCTCGATGTGGATCTGCGCGATCTTGCGGAACTCGGCGACGCTCTTTTCAGAATATCGCACGTGATAGCCCATCGCGAGGTCGGGGCAATCGAGCTGCAGCACGAACCCGGCGCGATGAATCGCCTCGTACTCGGTTTTCATCGCGTCGGCCACCGCGCCGATGAAAGCCTCGTGGGTCGGATAGTGACGATTCTCGAGGAACATCGAAACCACGCCCGGCGAGGCCGCGGTCATGAAAGCCTCTTCGACCTTGGCGCCGCTCAGCGCCGCCTTGAGATTCGCGAGGTCGGTTGCGAGCTCGGCCTCGCCCCGGTACTTGATAGCGCCGGTGCAGCACGGACGCTTGAGCGTGGTCAGCGAGCGATCTTCCGCCCAGCGCCGCTCGAACGCCGGAAAATCGGCGACATCCGCCACCCGCAGCATGAAGCTCGGCACGGCGCTCTCAAAGCCGGTGAGCCGGTCGGTGACGTAGGTCGAGTAGCCGACCTTGCTCATCTCGCCGTCGTTGACGATGTCGATTCCCGCCGCGCTCTGCTTGCGCACCGTCTCGGCGACCGCGGCCGTCACGCTGCGCTCGAAGCCGGCGCGGTCGGCCAGCTCGCCGGCTTCCTTCGCCTTGAGCAATGGCACCAGCGCATCGGGACGCGGCAGGCTGCCGGTATGGGTGGTGAGGATTCGCTCACTGCTGCGTTTCATCGGGTGACTCCTTGGCTGGACGAGATCGCGTCAAGGCAGCAATACGAGTTTTCGCTAGCCGCAGGCAAGCGATCCGGAAGTATCGCGCAAAATCGATTTCTCGACCGCCCGATTCGGCGGACACAGACAGGAGTTGGATGGCGGGAAACAGCGCGCCCGGCCGTCTAGCCGAACATCTCTTTGATCTTGTCGACGAAGCCCTTGGACAGCGGATGGTTAACGTCTTCGCCGGAGGCCTTGGCGAACTCTTCGAGCAGTTCGCGCTGGCGGGCGGTCAAACGACGTGGCGTTTCGACCGAGATTTTGACCAGTTCATCGCCGCGCCCGTAGCCGTGGAGATCGGGGAAGCCGCGCCCCTTGAGACGCATCACCTTGCCCGATTGCGTGCCGGGCTGCACCTTGACCTTGACCTTGCCGTCGAGCGTCGGCACGTCAATCTCGCCGCCCAGCGCCGCCTGCGGGAAGCTGACCGGCACCTCGACCACCACGTCGTTGCCCTGACGCGCGAACAACTCGTGCTCGCGAACGTGGATGACGACGTAGAGGTCGCCGGCCGGTCCGCCGCTGAAACCCGCCTCGCCCTCGTTGCGCAGCTTGAGCCGTGAGCCGTTATCGACCCCGGGCGGAATCCGCACCGCCAGCGATTGAGCGCGCCGCGTGCGGCCCTGTCCCTGGCACTTCGGACACGGGTCGGCGATGATCATCCCCTCGCCGCGGCATTGTCCGCAGGTGGTCGCAATCGAGAAGAAGCCCTGCTGCGTTCGGACCTGGCCGGTGCCGCGACAGTTGGGACAAGTGCGGACCCCGGCCGCGCCGCTGCGGGCGCCGCTGCCGCTGCAGGACTCGCAGCTCGTCAGGCGCTGAAAGGAGACGGTCTTCTCGACGCCGCGGGCCGCCTCCTGGAAATCGATCTCGAGGTCGTAGCGCAGGTCGTCGCCGCGCCGGCTGCGCGATCGCGAACGCGAGCGACCGGCGCCGAAAAAGTCGCCAAAGATGTCCGAGAAGACCTCTTCGAAGCCCTGCGTGAAATCGAAACCGCCGAAGCCGCCGCCGGCATGATTCTCAAAGGCGGCATGGCCGAAGCGCTCGTACTGGGCACGCCGGCCGGGATCGGAGAGGATCTGGTAGGCCTCGTTGAGTTCCTTGAAGCGCTCCTCGGCTTCCTTGCTGCCGGGGTTGCGATCGGGATGGAACTGGATGGCGAGGCGGCGGTAAGCCTTCTTCAGCTCATCGTCAGAGGCGCTGTGCGCAACTTCCAGCACCTCGTAATAATCGCGTTTTCTGCTGGTCGGCATCAGGCCAAGATACTAGTCGAAGCGAGCCGCCGAGGTAAGCGGCTCACATCGCAAAACGGCGGTCATCGGGCGTCGTGAGTGTCATTGCCGACCGGACCGGGTTACTCCTTGACCTCTTTGAAGTCGGCGTCAACCACGTCTTCCTTTTCCTTTTTTTCGGCGCCGTCGCCGCCCCCGGCCGCCTGACCGTCGGCCGGCCCGCCGTCGCCCGGCGCCTGCGTTCCGGCCTGACCCTGGCGGGTCTTGCTGTACATCGCTTCGGCCAGCTTGTGCGAGGCCTGGGCGAGCGCGTCGGCCGCCTTGTTCATCTCGTCGGCGTCTTTGGACTCGAGCTTGGTCTTGGCCTCGGCGATCGCATCCTCGACCCCTTTGCGCGAAGCCTCGTCGAGCTGCGCGCCATGATCGTTCAAGGTCTTCTCAGTCGCGTAGATCATGTTGTCGAGCTTGTTGCGCGCCTCGGCTTCGGCCCGGCGCTTGTGATCCTCGGCGGCATGCGCCTCGGCATCGCGCACCATCCGCTTGATCTCGTCCTCGGTCAGTCCCGAGGAAGCGGTGATCCGGATCGATTGCTCCTTGTTGGTCGCCATGTCCTTGGCGTGGACGCTGACGATGCCGTTGGCGTCGATATCGAAAGTTACCTCGACCTGCGGGATACCGCGCGGCGCGGGCGGAATTCCGATCAGATCGAACTGGCCGAGCAGCTTGTTGTCGGCCGCCATCTCGCGTTCGCCCTGGAAGACGCGGATAGTGACCGCGGTCTGACTGTCCTGCGCGGTCGAGAAGGTCTGGCTCTTGCGCGTCGGGATGGTGGTGTTCTTGTCGATTAATTTGGTGAACACCCCGCCCAGCGTCTCGATGCCGAGCGAGAGCGGCGTGACGTCGAGCAGCAGGACATCCTTGACCTCGCCCTTGAGTACGCCGGCCTGGATGGCGGCGCCGATCGCGACTACTTCGTCCGGATTGACGCCTTTATGGCCTTCCTTGCCGAACAGGCGCCGGACCCGCTCCTGCACCGCCGGCATCCGGGTCATCCCGCCCACCAGCACCACCTCGTTGATGTCGCCGGCCTTGAGCGCCGCGTCGCGCAGTGCCGTTACGCATGGCGCCTCGAGACGATCGAGCAGGTCGGCGCACAGCGCTTCGAGCTTGGCACGCGTGAGCTTCATGTTGAGATGCTTGGGACCGCTCTGGTCAGCCGTGATGAACGGCAGATTGACGTCGGTCTCCATCACGGTCGAGAGCTCGCACTTGGCCTTCTCGGCGGCTTCTTTGAGCCGCTGCAGCGCCATCCGATCCGTGCGCAGATCGATGCCCTGGTCCTTGCGGAACTCGTCGGCCAGGTAGTCGATCACGCGCTGGTCGAAATCCTCGCCGCCGAGGAAGGTGTCGCCGTTGGTGGCCTTGACCTCGAACACGCCGTCGCCGATCTCGAGAATCGAGACGTCGAAGGTGCCGCCACCCAGATCGAAGACCGCGATCTTTTCGTCCTTCTTCTTGTCCAGGCCGTAGGCCAGCGAGGCGGCCGTCGGTTCGTTGATAATCCGGAGCACGCTGAGCCCGGCGATGCGGCCGGCGTCCTTGGTCGCCTGGCGCTGACTGTCGTTGAAGTAGGCCGGCACGGTGATGACGGCCTCGGTGACTTTCTCGCCGAGATAGTCCTCCGCGGTCTGTTTCATCTTCTGGAGCACGAAGGCCGAGATCTCGGCGGGACTGTATTTCTTGCCGCGAATCTCAACGTAGGCCGCGCCGTCGTCATTCTTGACGACCTTGTAGGGCAGCACCTTGCTCGCTCTCTGGACCTCGGCGTCGTCGAAACGCCGGCCCATCAGGCGCTTAATCGCAAACACGGTATTGGTCGGATTGGTAATCGCCTGACGCCGTGCGATCTGGCCGACCAGCCGATCGCCTGTATCCGTGAAGGCCACCACCGAAGGAGTGGTGCGGGCACCCTCGGAATTCGCGATAACGACCGGGTCGCCACCCTCCATTATCGCCACGCAGCTGTTGGTCGTTCCGAGGTCGATTCCTATTACTTTTGCCATTTGATAACGGTCCTCTCGCTTATGGAAATAATCATGTTTTGGCGCTTTTCAACGCCGCCGGGACGGTTCGCCATTATTTCGTTCCGTCCGCGTCCGGCTCGTCGCGCTTGAGCGCGCCTTTCGCGACCGAGACCCGCGCCGGCCGCAGAATCCGGTCGCCGGCCGCGTAGCCCCGATGCATCTCTTCGACCACCATGTTCGGCTCATGATGCGGGCTCTCGACGTGATCGACCGCTTCATGGAGCCGCGGGTCGAAGACCCTGCCCTTGGCCTCGATCGGAGTCACGCCCTGCACGCGCAGGTAGTCGAGCAGCGAGCCCAGCACCATCTGGACCCCTTGGATGATCGTCTGGCCGTTGCCGCCGCCCTGCGCGGCGCCAACCGCGCGTTCCAGGTTGTCGACGATCGGCAGCAGGTCGCGCAGCAGGCTTTCACGCTGCAGGCGGACCGACTCTTCGCTCTGCTGGCGGATACGCTTGCGCGCGTTCTCGAAGTCGGCCACCGCGCGCAGGTACTTGTCCTTGAGCTCGGCGATCTCGCGATCCTTCTCGGCCAGCTGCGCCTCCAACCCCTCGCTCGCGGCTGGAGCCTGGGACGCGTCGGCCGCCGTCGTATCCTTCAGCTCGTCCGCAGCCCCGGGTTCGGTCGCGTCGGACTTGTGATGCTGATGATGGTCGGGGCGCGGCTCGGCCGGCCCATTCTTGCCGTCTGAATGTTCCTTGTTTCGGTTGCTCATGGTTGTAAAGCAGTCTCACCCAATAATGTAAGCATCCTCTCGCTTTTTGCCACCCGGAACTGCAGAAAACGCGGCTGGACGAGGCGCTTGGCGCTCGCTCGGCCCCGCAAGGCCGTAGCCGGCTCGCGATAAATGGATCTGCGTGGCGATAAACGGGCTGGCGCGCGAGCGCTAATGCTCGAGCACTCGCGACAGTGCGCGCGCCGTGTAATCGACCAGCGCGATCATGCGCTGGTAGTCCATCCGCACCGGACCGACCACCGCCAGGCTGCCGAGCGGTGTCGATCCGCTCTGATAGGGCGAGGAAACCACGCTGAAGCCGGCCAGATGGCTGTCGAGATTTTCGGTTCCGATCGAGACCGTCGGGCCGCTCTCCTTGAGGCTGCGTTCGAGCAGATCGAGCAGCGCGGTCTTGTCCTCGAGCGCGCGCAACAGCTCGCGCAGCTTGTTCCGATCCATGAACTCGGGCTGTTCGAGCGCCTGCACGCTGCCCTCAACATAGAGCGCCGCCCCTTCGAGACGGGCCGCGACCGCGCCGCCCAGCACCAGCGCCTCGCGCACGAAACGATCGTAGCGCGCGCGATCCTCCTTGAGCCGGCTCTCGATCCATGATCGCGCTTCGAGCAGCGTGCGTCCGTGCAGCGAGTCGTTGAGATAGCCTGCCATCCGATCGAGCTCGCTCTGCGCGTAGTCGCGCTCGGTCTCGACCAACTGGTTATGCACGGCGCCGGCGGTGGCCACGAAGATCGCCATCACCCCGCGCTCGCGCAGCCGCACGAAGCTCACCCGCTCCAGCGATATCGCTTCCAGTCGCGGCGCCATCACCAGCGCCGCCTGCCCGCTCAGCACCGCCAGCAGGCGCGAGGTCTCGCGCATCACGGCGGCGATATCGGTGTTGCCCGATTGTCCGGAATAGTGCAGCTCGATTTGCGCACGATCCTCGAAGCCGATGCGCCGTTGCGACATCGCCCGGTCCACGTAATGGCGAAAGGCCTTGTCGGTGGGAACCCGGCCGGCCGAGTGATGCGGCTGATGGAGGTAGCCGAGCTCCTCGAGCTCAGCCATCAGATTGCGCACCATCGCAGCCCGCACGCCGAGCGAGTAGTGCGACGCGATCTGGCCTGATCCGACCGGCTCGGCGGTGGTGATAAACTCATCCACCATCGCGATCAGCAAGGCCTCGCGCCGGGGCGATAGTTCGTGCTTTTCGGCGCTGTTAGTCATCTGGTTGGGTTACGTTCGGCCCGTTAGCCGATAGTTGTCAAGTGTCTCAGTACAATTGTGGTCCCGCGGGACGACGATGTTCAAGCGGGGCCGAACGATCCTTCGACAACCGCGCGCACCCTGCTAGGCTGGCTTGACAGGTCCTGATACCGATGGCGCGCAGCCGCAAGCCAATAAAGTCCCGCCGCGTCTATGTGCCGGTGATGCCGGCGGCGACGTTGTGGATCGAAAACGACGGTTACGACCGGCGCGCCTGGAGCGAAATTGTCGCCGAGGCGCCGGCCATCGGCGAGCTGGTCGAGGCCGGCAGCCGACTGGTGCCGCACTTCGGCGCGCTGCTGCAGGATCTGTTCCTCGCGCTGTTCAAGTACAACCTGGTCTGGCAAGCGCCCGACGCGGTGCGCAAGAGCGCGATGCTCAACCGTACCATCCTGGAAGCGGTCATCCCGTCGCCCTCCTTCGAGGCGCTCAAGAATCGCACGCTGCTCGAGGAGGACAAGGCCGCGATCGCGGCGCTGGTGCTGGGCGAGCAGGTGCTGGAGACGATTCGATCGGAGAAGATGCTGAACCGGCGTGAAATCCTCGACCTGTGGGATTTGAAGCATCAGGAGGACGATCTCGAACAAAAGATCGAAGCGCTCAAGAGCGCGATCGAACTCGAGCAGGACAACAAACAACAACTCCCCAAGGAAGAAGTGGAATCAGGGGAGGTAGACCCTGAAAGAAGGGAGATAGACCCTAAAAAAAGGGCAGCCGCTCTCAAACAGCTCAAGGACGCCGCCGAGCGCGGCGCGCAGGTTGCCGAGGCGCGGCTCAAGCAGAAGGCGCGCGCGGTGCAGGATCAGATCGCACACGGCGATCGTACCGAGCTGCGGCGGATGGAGCTCAAGAGCGCCGAGATGGCGGGCGAGATCGATCGTATCGCCGAGGACAGCCATGACTTCAGCCGCGAGTTCGGCCAGGGCGGACGGCTGGCGGCGGGCGAACGGCTGGAACTGGGGCGCAGGCTGGCGCGCAATCGCCGGCTCGGCGAGCTCGCCCGGCTGGTCGGGCGGCTCAAGCACGAGGCGCGCGCCGTCAAGCATCGGCTGCTCGAGCGCGGCGTGGCCGAGGCCTACGATATCGAGCGCGGCGCCGATCTCGGCCGCCTGGTCCCGTCCGAGCTCATCGCGCTGCATCATCCGGGGCTGGCGCGCGATTTCGGGCGCCGCCTGATCGAGGGCGAGCTGCTGCAATACCGGCTGCGCGACGATCAGCAGAAGGGGCGCGGACCGATGGTGGTGTGCATCGACGTCAGCTCCTCGATGCAGGGCGACAAGGAGCTGTGGGCCAAGGCGGTGAGCCTGACCCTGATGGATATCGCGCGACGCCAGCGCCGGCTGTTTCGCGCCGTGCTGTTTTCCTCCGGCGACGAGAGCCTCAAGGTGCTCGACCTCAACCGCGAGCGGCGCTATCAGCCGGAGCTGCGCAAGGTGCTCGAGATGGCGGAGTATTTTGCGGGCGGCGGCACCGACTTCGAGCGGCCGCTCAGCCGCGCGCTCGAGCTGATCGAAGACAAGAAACTCAAGCACGGCGATATCGTGATTATCACCGACGGCGAGTCGCAGGTGAGCCCCGAGTTCCTGCGCCATCTGCGCGCGCGCAAGGAAGAGCTGGGCTTTTCGATCTTCGCCGTGCTAGTCGACCTCGGCTCGAGCGAGCTGTCGACGCTCGCGCAATTCAGCGACCGCGTGACCTCGGTGAAAAAGCTCACCACCGACACCGCGCGCGACATCTTTTTGAAGATTCAGGCCTGACGATGCCGGAACTCTACTTCAATCCGTGGGACCCGCAGTTTCGCGCCGACCCCTATCCCGCCTACCGGACGCTGGTCGAAGGACCGCCGCGCCTGATGACCTTTGCCGGTCCGGTCGCGCTGGTCGCGCGCTATGCCGACGTCGAGGCGGTGCTGCGCGATCATGGGCGCTTCACCGCGGTGCGTCCGCCGAGTCTGCCGATCGCGCGCCGCGGTCCGTTCGCGGGCGCCGCTACGGTGCTGACCTCGGACCCGCCGGTCCATACCCGGCTGCGCCGGCTTATCAGCCGCGAGTTCACGCCGCGGCGAATCCACGATCTCGAACCGCGCATCCGCGCCATCATGGCCGCCCTGCTCGACGCGATCGAACAGCGCGGCGCGGCAGAGTTCGATCTGATGGCCGAGGTCGCCAACGCGCTGCCGGTGATGGTAATCGCCGAGCTGCTCGGCGTGCCGTCGGCGAGTTACGGCACCTTCAAGCAATGGTCCGATGCGGTGGTGGCGGGCGCCGGCCGCACCCAGCCGTGGGAAGAGCCGCCGGCCGAGTTCCTCGACGCGGTGGCCGCGCTGCGCGGCTATTTCGCCGAACAGATCGAGGCGCGCCGTCGCGCTCCGGGCGCGGACCTGGTTAGCGCCCTGGTCGCCGCCCACGACGACGCCGAGGCGCTCAGCTCCGAGGAGCTGCTGGCATTCGTGGTGCTGCTGCTGCTGGCGGGCAATGAGACCACCACCAACCTGATCGGCAACGGGATGCTGGCGCTGGGGCGCAATCCGGAGCAGCTCGAAATGTTGCGCCGCGAGCCGGCGCGGATGGCGGTCGCGATCGAGGAGATCGTCCGCTACGACGGCCCGGTGCAGGCCACCGCGCGCTTCGCGACCGAGGCGGTGAATATTGACGGCACCGAGATTCCTGTCGGCGCGCCGGCGTTCGTGCTGATCGCGGCGGCGAATCGCGATCCGGCAAAATTTCCCGCGCCGGAAAAATTCGACATCACCCGCCATCCTAACGAGCACCTGGGCTTCGGCATCGGCATCCACTTCTGTCTGGGTGCGCCGCTGGCGCGGCTCGAGGGTGCGATCGCGATCGGTGCGATGCTGGCGCGCTTTGCGCGCCTGCGGCTGGCCGACCCGGCCGCGCCGACGGTCTACAAGGGCTCGTTTTTCCTGCGCGGCCTGAGCGCGCTGCAAATGAAAATCGACTAGCGCGCGGCGCGCAACCTCAGGCGGCGAGCGGGAGCACGCCGAGGCCCGCGTACCACGGCTCGGTGCGATCGTTGAGCAGCCCCAACTGGCGCAGGCACGGAATCAGGGTGTCGACGAACAGCATCGAGTTGAACTGCTTTTCGAGCTCGCGCTCGGCGTCCTTCCATGATGGGTTGTCGTTCATCTCGAGCCGCAACTGGTCCATCGGGATGCCCATCTCCTCGAACACCGTCTGGTAGGACAGGAAGCCGTCGCGCGGCACCCCGTTCTCGACCTTGGTGATGGTCATGTCGCAGGCGGCGAAGGCGAACTCCTCGAGCGCGCGGCGCTCCTCGCCGCCGAGCTTGCGCACCGCGTCGCGCAACGCCAGCATCCCGAAGCCGACGTGGCGCGATTCGTCCTTCATGATGTACTCGAGCAGCTCCTTGAGCAGGTCGTCGCCGGTCTGCGCGTGCATGAAGCGGAAGGCGGCGATGGCGAGCCCCTCGGTGATGATCTGCATGCCGGTGTACTTGGGCTCCCAGCGCTCATGCTCCATCACCGCACGCAGCAGGCGCTCCAGCGTCGGATCGATCGGGTAGATGCGATCGAGCTTGGTGACGTACTTGCGGAAGGCCTCGACGTGGCGCGCCTCATCGATCACCTGGGCGGCGGCGCACATCTTGGCGTCGAGGTCGGGCACCGCGTCGACCAGTTGTGCCGCGACCATCAGCGCGCCTTGCTCGCCGTGCAGGAATTGCGACAGGCGCCAGGCCGCGAACTTGCGCCCGAGCAGATCCTGACGCTCGGCGCCGAGGCCGCGATAGAGCTCGGTCTGGCACAGCGGCAGCACGCTCATGTCGAGCGGCGGCCCGCTGATCGGGCGATCCCAATTGATAGTGGTCGAGACGTTCCACTGGTCGCGCTTGGCGTTCTCGTAGAGGCGGTCGAGCTGCGGGAAGCGCACGTCGTAGTCGAAATCGAAGATGCTTTCGACCGGCGTCGAAATGGTGGTCGGAGCCTGAGCCATGGCAACTTCCTCCGATGGGTCAGTGCCTGATGCCGCGCGTCGCCTCAAGCGCAACCGCCGGCGGGCATCGCCGCTACAATCAGTCTAACATCGCCGCGCGCCGACCCATACCGCGGGCGGGCCAGGATCTTATGCTTTGGGCGGGGCGATATCGAAAGCGTTCGCGATCAGCGAGGTGGTGGTAAAAAGGCCGATGGTCGTGACGATATTCACCACGCCGGCTTCGCCGAACAATTCCACCGCCCGCTGGTAAGTTGCGTCGCCGACCTGTTTGGTCTCCAGCAACTCCTGGCAGAACTCGAAGGCGGCCTTATCCTCGGGCGAGGTGAGCGTGGGAGCCTGCCCCTTGTCGAGAGCGTCGATGATCGATTGCTCGAGGCCTTCCTTCAGGGAGGCGCGAACCTGCACGACCCATGGGTACCTGGCGCCCCAATGCTTGATCGTTCGCAGCACCAGCATCTGCCGCAATCGTCCGGGCAACGAGCTGCTGCGCAGATAAGCGGACATGCTGCGATGAAGCCGCATGTATTCAGGGTTGCGGATATAAGCGGTATACGGCCCGCCCGAAGTTCCGTTGGGAGTGCCGAGCGCGACCGACTCCTCGTACACCTGGCGTTGTTCCGGGTTCATCTTTTCCGGGGGGATCACGGCCAGACGGGGCATTTTGCTTTCTCCTTTTTTCGATCGAGGCAGGCACGCACAAGCCTGATCGCGTCCTGAACGTTGGAACGCGCAACGCGCGATGCTCGGCTCACTTATACGCCGCGAGTGCGGCGCCATCCAAACTCAGGCGCCGGCTCAACCCCGCGCAGGTCAACGGAGCAGAGCGCTACGGCAGCGGCTGGGCGGGGCTGATGAAATCGGAAGCGACGTTGCAGCAGAGCTCGAAGCTGTTGCCGGCCATCGGCTCGGCGGCGTAGCCCTCGAGGC
>Ga0307373_10011622_pt1 | contig 12718 bp, 7 predicted proteins | sample OX2MG_FD_202534 | JGI IMG/M metagenome (GOLD analysis project Ga0307373, IMG submission 202534) | Soil microbial communities from Risofladan, Vaasa, Finland - OX-2 | ecosystem: Environmental > Terrestrial > Soil > Coastal area > Acid sulfate soil | place: Finland: Risofladan, Vaasa | collected... | reverse complement strand
CCACCGACCTGCCGCGCGAGAACACCTGTTCAGACCGCCGGTTCGCGAAAGCCGGCCGCCCCAACCCCCAATTTCAGGCCATTTTTTGGGTCAGCGGGAATTGCTGCGGCGGATGCGACACACACGCAGATTCACTTCGCTCCATCTTTGATACGGCCGATCCGCAACAACTAAAAAGCGCCATCGACTCGTTGGTCGAGCGCAACCGAATCATTGCCACATCCGAGCGTATCTTCTTGCCGCCCGATGACGCATGCCTTGACGCGGCGCTGGAGGAAGTTCCGACATCTAGGTTCACCATCGGCGACATCGCCGGGACGGAAGCGGTGGCCCGCTATGCTGCTCGCTCTGGGGTGACCGTGGGCCAGATTGCGCCCGTCGTCGCTCGAGCGCTCGAACGGCTGTCGAGAATCGTGGCCGTGGCCGATGGTCAGTATCGGCACCAGAATACCGTCGCAGCCGCGGTTCGGCGCATCCGTGCAACGTTTCGCGAATATCGACCGTACGACACTGAGGAACTCCTAGCAGCCGCCGAGACTGACGAACAAACGCTTTGCCACGTTCTGGCTGATCTGCAGAGAAACGGATGTCTACGCAAAAGCGTCGACGCGGCCTACAAACCCACCGGGACGCTTTCCAGCCGCGGTTGGCCTTGCTGCGAGTGTGGTAGCCACACACGGAGAGTCGATGCCTTCCACGACAAGCCGCTGTGCGCGAACTGCCGAGGCCAGTCGCCGGAGAAGTACGGCTGCATCACCAAGACCCGCGCATTGCGGGAGTTCCGTTTGAGAGAGCACGAGTTATATCGTTTGACACATGTTGAACGGGACAACCCTCACTACAAACGCGCCGCGCCTATGCACCTGTTTTTGCTGAGCCAGGTCCAGGATTTGGCGAAGTCGAAATGGGGCAGCGACGAACCCTACCTCATCTCGATGACTGAGGTCGCGCCGGAGCATTTGCGTTGGCTGGAAGAAGATCCCGAACGGCTTAAGCAGCTCACGCCAGAGCGATTTGAATTCCTTCTGGCAGATCGATTCAAGGCGATGGGGCTGTGCGTGCAACTGATCGGTCGAACAAATGAACCTGATGGTGGCATCGACTTGATTGCGTATCCGGACCCATGTTCGAACCAGCCCAAGTTCCTGCTGGCGGTGCAGGCGGAGCACCACCGAACGGACCGCAAAACCGGCGCGCCTAAGGTGCAAAAGTTCGTAGGTGCAATGTCGGCAGTGCCACACTTTCGCCTCGGATTTGTCGTGACGAATACGACCTTCACATGGACGGCGGACGAATACGCGCGAAGCCAAAGCCACTTTCTCCGGCTCCGCTCTCTGGAAGACCTGCTCCGCTGGTTCCGCGATGATTTCAACAACGAAGCCGAATGGCGGGAGATTCCCGACTTCGTCGAGTTTGGTGGTTTCCGCGTTCCGATCCTGAAGCCCAAGCTGCCGACGTTGGAGGCATGAATCGGCAGATTGTTAAGGGTTAGGGCAAGCATTGCCAAGCAAGTCGTCTTGGTGAGACGGTGTTTCACGGCGAGTGACATGGTGTCACCTCCACGCTCCATGATCGTACAAGTCACGCCGCATGCTCTCGACGGTTCCGGCCAAGTCTTCCATGTCCTGAAAGTCGATGTTCCGGTGATGGGCGACCCGGTTGCGCAGCCGCCGCACTTTCGACAGCGAATCGCGCCACTGCTCCTTCGCCGAGCTTTGCCCGGTCGCGAAGCGATAAGGGCCGGGCAACACGCGCTCGAAAAGATCGACGACAAAGTCGCCTAGCTCGGCGAACGTCAGGTAATCGACGGCACGCTCTTGGATGGGAGTCTGGCCGGCACCCTCGTCGGCGTCTTCGTGCATGATGCGTTCGACGCGGCTCCAAATGGAGTTTTGCTGGCGGAATTGCTTGCGGTGCTCGACAAGCACCGCATTCAAGCTTTCGCGCAAACCCGCGGCCTCCTGCTTGGCCGACCAATCGAGCAAGGCGCGGTTCAATGAGGAGGGCATCAGTTCCGCGTCGCCTTGCTTGGCCTGAAGCATCGTGCGAACGTCGGCCTCCGTCATGGCCATGAAGACCGAGCGCACAATCGAGCGCAGCATCATCTCGACGTCTTGCAGCAGTTGAGCCACGCGATCGTTCGTCGCGCGGCGGAACAGGCTTTCGGGCCGCACCTGGTTCTGCGGCTGCAACCGCTCGTCGATCAGATACCGCACGGTCAGATTGCGCAACTGGTAAAAGCCGGGTAAAAGGTTCGGCACGAGCACGCCTCCGAGCGCCATCCGGCGGAGCGCCGCGTCTGGTTCCTCAAGCAGGTCGGCGCGATGGCATGGCGGCTTGCCGCCGACACGGAGCAAGCTGAGGTATGCCAGCGACGCTTCGTCCAGCTCTCCCAAGGTATCGCGATAAAGCGCGACGACCGGATCACGGACGAGCCAATCGCCGACGCGGTCCCAGACACTGTCGTCGTAGAGTTTTTCGGTCCAGTTGCCATGGATGTATTCAGCGAGGCCCTCCGCGAGCGATAGGTCGTTCCCGCAGAGGTCGAGAACCAGAAACAGGATCGCATCGCCCCAGCGGCAACCATGGTTCTCAGCGATGGCGCGATAAGCGGCTAGCGCGTCGTCGCGGGCCAGCGTCGGCAAGCAGACGTGCGACCGCGGCAGGCTGTGGAGGCGCACACCGTGCTGTTCGGAGAGCCAGCGCGCGTCGAATGGCCCGAGCCAAAGGAACGGCCGCTTGCCCGGCGGTGCGCCACTACGAATCTCGTGAATCTCACGGAGCTGTTCCGGAAAAAACTTTGCGGCGTGATCGACAATTTGAACAACGACGGGCGACACGTCCGGCCTGATGGCGCTGAGAAGCACTTGCCCGACCTCCTGATGAAGGTTGGCCGGGCCATCGACGGCCTCCGCGCCATGCCGTACTTTCCCGACGCGTCGCGGCGCGGCAAGGATCGCCCGCAAAAAGTCGTCGACATCCATGAGCATCACTTCGGCACCGCAGTTGCGAATCTCCGCGGCGATTTGTGAGCGCAGTGTTGTTAGGCCGCAGCCGCGGGCCGCAATCAGTGCCGTGTCGTGACCTTGCAGGACGTGCGAAACGACCCGATCTATGGCCGGCTGATAGGAAGCCAAGCTCACGCGGGTGCCGCTCATCCGATCGACTCCGGCGTCGGCAAGCGGAAGCGGTCAAAAGCCGCTTGGGTCAGTCGTTCTGCAGCGCGCGTGTCGAGCGTTCGGCGGAAAAATGCTTCGTATAACTGCCCTCGCAGTTCGCGAAGATGCTTTTCGTAATTGGCGACCGTGCGCGTGACCTCGACCATCTTTTCTGGAATGTCGACACTGCGGTGTCCAGCGCGCTGAGCGTAGATAAGGTACTTGCCCTCGGGCGGCTTGACGCTGCGGCTGAAGCTATCGTCGGCAGTATGCACGCCTGTGAAAAGCGGGCTTTGATCAAAGATCAGCAGCTCCTCCGGCAACTCCATCGACGCCTTTGGACTTGAGGCCGCCATTGGCGAGTAAAAGTCGCCGGGAAAGCGGCGGGGGCCGTCAGGAATTACTTCCTCCAACACCGCCTCGACGACTTCCTTTTCCGCACGAGTCCCGCGCGACCGAGTTTTGCGCTCCTTATTTCGCGCCCGACCCAACTGGCCCCTTTCACGCACGAGTTGGGCAACTGCGTCGTATATCGCCCCTCGCTGCGTTTTCGGGTCCAACGCCAAGGCGGACAGCACGGCGTCATCGAGGGCTTGGCGATCCGCGCGTTCCATTTCGGCAAAGACGGAGAGTACCGGCCGCTCAGCAACCGCGTCAAACAGCTTGATGATCTTCGCCGAACTTCTGCGGTCAATTGACTTCAAATCAGGAATTGGAATCGGACGGAGGTCATCCAAAAAGATTTGCAAAAGGCCGCCGCCTAGCGACGTCCTCCCAAACAGTTCCTGGAATAACGCGAAGAGGGTGCTATTCAGAATTGCGGCCGCCAAGCGAGGCTCGATCTCTTGCTTCAAATGCACAATGTACAGGGCATTGTCGGCAAAAACCGGTACATCGGAAAAAAGGTGGTAGCACTTCTCTGCAATGAACCTTGTCCAGCAAATTTGAGTCAACTGGCATTGCCCCAACGCCCACCACCCGGGTTGGCGATTGCGCACCGAGGGGCCATCGGACCAAGGGATCCCGTCTGCGGTAGTTTGCGTCTCTCCCCATTCGATGTACCGTAATGCGCCTTTGTGCCCTTTCCTTTCAAGCGTGGCCTTATCGACGTTGCACAAGAAGAGTCGCGCGTCGATGTCGGCGAGGGAAACCTTGATCTTCTCCGAAGAGCGAGTCGACTTGACGACCGGGAACAGGTAGCAATCTTCGATGCCCCGCGCTTGGGCGTCGTCCGCGCCTAGGTAGAAAAACTCATTTATCCTCGTTGGAATGCCGCTCTCCACGTCGAGCAAGTTGCCGAGCGCGCTCAGGCTCTCCCCAAAAATCTGCCGCCAGTGTTGGACGACATCGAAGAAGACTGCGGGCGCGCGGAGCTGCAAGCCCCATTTCGCCGTGCGGCCGGTTTCCGTGATTTCAGCTCGAAGTTCGCCCTGTCGGCAACTCCGAATTCGAAAGTCTTCGTCTTCATCGGTGCGGAGCTTGAAAGGACGAGTTTTGCGGTCTTTCCACGCGGCCCGCTCAATTCTCGCGGCATGGCGTTGCACCACCGCCCAGCGTTCGGGCGTCGAAAGGGCGGCGCTGCCGGGAAGCAGTTCTGCCAGCGGTTTTTTCACTCTTACAAATTTCACGAGGTGATCGTCACGCTCGCGCTCTGATTCGCACTTCTCGAGGATTGTTGCCACCGTGTTTATGTCGGCTTCCGTGAACCACGGTTCGCAACGGCTTTCAAGAACGGCGATAATTTTGAAATTGTCGAGCAAGAACTGCTGAAGCTCATGGCCGTAATCGACGTCCAGCCAAGCGTTGGACGTTATGATGCCCATGCGGCCGCCGGGGGCGACGAAGCGTGCGATGTGAAAGAAGAGGTAGGCCAGGATGTCCGCCTTCCCTGAGAGCTTCAACTCCGCGTGCTCGCGGAGCTCCGAGTACGGCAGCTTCAGCTTCCTACAGCGGTCAAACTCTTTTTGGTATCGCGCGGAGCGAAACGTAAAGGCATCCGGATAGGCGTCAAACCAATCCTGCGCGATAACCTGCTCAATTTGCCGCTTGTAGCCGGGGACGAGCTTTTCGATTTTTTCCTGCCTGATAAAGGGGAAGTTGCCCACGATCGCGTCGAACATCGGTAAGGCGTGCTCGATGACTTCCGGGCGATCCACGTCGACCTTTGGCGGCGGGAAACGGAATTGTTGGCCTGGGGCTATGGCGAATGCGTCCTGGCAAACGATCCGTGGGAAGTTGGCATGCTCGGCCACCCGTTGCCGAAAAAGATTGATAGTCGCTAGCTCGGCGGGAAATGGGGCGATGTCGACTCCCCAAGTCTGCGACAAGAGATTCACATGATTTGCTTGGCCGAGCGAGCGCAGTCGGTCGTAGGCACGGATGAGGAATGTTCCTGTGCCGCACGTTGGATCAAGCACGTTGTCGGTGGCGGAGCGGACGCAGAATCCGACGATCAGGTCGCAAAGATTTTCGGGCGTGAAATACTGGCCAAAGCCGTGCCGATCCTCAGGCGGAATGAGGCGCTCGAACACCGTCCCGACGACGTCCTGCGGAACGTTGGAAAAGTCGCGGGTGCGGAAATCGTGGATCAGGGAGGCCAACTCGCGCGACGCTTCCGAGGGCCATTGAATACGATCGGGCACGTCTTCGGCAAACACGGCGTGGTAATCAATCTCCAGCGCACGCGTGAACGCGCGGCGAAGAGTGGGCATCACTTGGGAGGTGTCGCTGCCGCGAAAGTCGAGGTCCGGCAGGTGGCGAAACGAACGTCTCAGGCTCTGATAAAAGAGGATCTTCCCCAGCAGGCGGTAAACAATCTGCCTCGCGACGGACGCGGCGAATTCCGCCGAGCGTGTATCGCCGGCGATTCCTTGTTTGACGGCCCAAACCGCTATTTCGTTGCGGAATGGCAAGTCGGCTTCGAGTCGCGTTTCAAGTGACTTGCTGACCGAGGGCAGCAGCGAATGTACCGCGTCGAGCAAACGGCCGACAAAATAGGTCGCATCGATTCGCACGAGGCCCAATGCCTGATCTTTAAGCAGCCTCTCGAGGTCGTGAATGATTTCGCGTCCGCGGTCCGCAATCTTCAGGCGAGCCGGTTCGCCGACCTGGCCTTGATCGGCGGTACTGACCTCGAATAGGTCGGCGTAGTCATGGAGTTTTTCAAGCGAGTCGCGGGCCGCGGGAACACCGGGCTTTGGCGTCTGCCAGACGATGGCGTCGCGGAGCGTCCAGGTGACAAAGTAGGGCGCTTTGTTGGCGCGAGCGCGGCGAACGGCGAATTCCAAGACCTCAGGCGCGTCGGCGGAGCGCGAGGGCACGGTGAGCAAGACCAAGGCGTGCGGGCCTTCCTGCCCGTCGTGGCGGCCGCGCACCAGCACGGTCCAAAACGGCGCCCGCTCGATCGACGTGGCATCAGGGGCCGAGACCTGATCGGCGAAGAGGCAGGCGTCTTCACCCGTGGGAAACGCCGCCAGAAACCGCGCCAACACGTCCGCCACCACCGTTTTCACTTCGCGGCCTCCGGCGCGGGTTTGAGAAACTTCACGTAGGCCATCGTGCCCATGCGGTCGACCGTAAATCGCACGAACGCCGGGTCGCGCTTTTGCAAGGCCTTGAGCAGCTCGGTCGCGCGGCCGATTTCGAGTACCAACCGCTGCTCGGTAAGCAACCGCGTCGCCGCCAAGAGAGCGACGTCAACGATCGGGCTGTAACCGAGCGAGCTTTTCAGATCTTCACCCGCGGCGGTCAAGGCGGTGGTGGCTTGCTCGTCATCGACGAGTCGCGCCGGCCAGCCGTGTGAGGCGGCCAACGCGGCGAAGAAACGGTCTCGGAGAAAATCATCGATGCCGCCGGCCTGTTGCCAGCGAGCGAGCCAATTCCGCAGGCGGTCGGTGGTGCGGTATTCAAACCGGTCGCGATCGGGTTTGGTGAAGAAGCCAAGATCGCAAAACGGCTCTAGCCGCACGGTCGCAGCCTCTTGCCGCGCGCCGCCGCCGGTGTACGACTTGGTCTTCCATTTGTCGATACTCGCCGCCGCCTTCACCAACAGGGCCAGCCGCGAGCGTTCCTCGGCGGTGATCGCGCGGTTGCGGAATTGCTTGTCGATCTGCCGGAAAATGTCGGGCAAGAGATTGCCCGCCTCGCGCTCGTCGAACGACGCACTCGTTTGCGACAGCAAGCCGGCGAAAAAGGGTTGCAAAACGTCGGCGTCGTTATCGACCAGGCAATAGAGCAGGATTGCCGCCTGAGCGTCGGAGATGCGAAACGGATTGTGCGAACGGTCAGCGTCTTGGAAGGCGCGCAGCTCGGCTTCCGGCGTGACGGCCAGCAAAACCAGGCTGCGAGTAAGGGCGGAGTAGGTTCCCTTCTTGATCAGCTCGAGCGACGTGCCGAGATAGGGATAGCGCCGCCAATTGGCCTCGACCAGCTTGCCCGTGCGCGAGGGAAGATTCGCGTCAGCCAGATAGACATCCTGAATCTCCATGTGGACGGCCTGGCCATTGGCCGATTCGAGCACGGCCTTGCGGAGGTCGTGATAGAGGCGGTCGGTGAGCCGGTTCTTGACGTAAGCGCGCGTTTGAGCATCGAATGGGGGCGAGATGCGAACGCGCTTGATCACGCGCTCGATGAGGCGTTTGCCAAGCGTCTCCAGATTGCTCGTCTCGGTGGCGTTGACCAGCGCGCAGAGCGGCTTCAGATAACCAAGCCGTTGCATGGTCCGGTTCGCCGAGTCGAGCACGCGGATGCGGCTGGGCATGTTTTTGTTGCTACTTTCCTAATGACCCCATCCGCCTTGTGCGGATGGTGAAAAAGATGGTGAGCTAGAAATCCCCGCGAAAACTCGTGCCAAGGCCCCATCCAGCTTGCCTGGATGGTGAATAAGATTCGCGCGGCTGCTCGGTAGCCAAACCATCTCCTTCACCATCCAGACGAGCTGGATGGGGTCGATGATTACGTCGTCTCTTTTGTCTAGCACGCCATCTCCTTCACCATCGAGGCAAGCTCGATGGGGTCGAATGCGAAGCAAATCTGCGCTTCGGATTTGTGTGTGGTCGGAAACATTCTCCGCCTCAAAATCCTCCGTGGACGCTGACCCGCGGCCGAACGTCCATGATGAACGCGCGGTCGGTCTCCGTATTAGAAACGAGCGCCTGGCCAACGTCGAGACTGCGAATCAACTCGTCGAAGTCGAGCGTGGCATTGGCATATTTGACCTCTTCCGGCAGGTTCGACTTGATGTTCTTGCGGATGTAGTCGATGTCGCCCTGAACGGTCAGCTTGTGGACCAGCAAGGTATCGACCTGGGCCAGAATGCGAGGATCGATGGCGGTCGGCTGCTGCGTGGCGACGACGAACGAAAGCCCGTAATTGCGGCCCTCACGCACGTACTTGACGATCACGTCGGTGGCCGAAGTGCGGCGTTCGGCGGGCAAAATGTTCTGCGCCTCGTCGATGCAGACCCAGGTGGGCGGAACGGCTTCGCGGAGCGACGATTGCAAAGCCTCCTGGTCCGCCGGCGAAATGTTTTCGACGATGGCCAGGTGCTTTTCGGCTTCGGAGGCCCGGACGCGCGAGGCGATCAAGCGGCGCAGAAGGGCCGCCACGACGATCAGCCGGAGCTCGTCGGAGAGTTTGTTCATGACGATCACGCTCATGCGGCCCGGCTGCAAGAAATCTGCCAGCGACGTGCCCTGGTCTTCGAAGAGCGGATTGCGGCTGTACGTCGTCAATTGCTGTAAGACCGCGCGGCGCGTTTCGCTCTGATAGCTGGCCACAAGCTCTTGGTCGGACTTGATGCAAGCGATCAGCGTTTCGATGGCGTAGTCGCTCTTGGCCGGGTGCCGGCGGTTGCCGTCGGACCAGCCTTCGAGCGTGACCTTGATATAGGCATCGTTAAGAAGCTGCCCCATCCGGTCTTGATAGACGTCGAGTCCGAAAAGATAGCCCCAGTCTTCGGCAGCAAAGTCAGAGCAGTTGACGGTAAACTCGCGGTGTTCGGCGGGCGTGCCGGGCGCACGCGTGCCTTTCGGTATCCAAATATCAACATCAAGCGCCTCCGGGCGGATGTCCCAGCCGCGACGGACCGCAAACTGCTCTTTCAGCACATCACGGTTGGTGGTGTCGTTGAGCAGGATCGACATCCATTGAAAGATGCCAAGCGTGTCGAACAGAAGCGCGGCCGACTGACGCGGATTCTCGGCGATCGAAGTCGCGCGTTCACGCGTGCAAAGCCCTTCGAGCAGGGTGCCCAGCGTGTACGATTTGCCCGAACCCCGTTTGCCGAAGAGGGCCACGACGTGAGCCAACGCGGTGTCGAACCGCACGGGCGTCAACGGGCCGGCCTCGCCCAGGCGACCGAGATAGACCCAGCTCTTAGGCTCGGCGCTCGACGTGCCCGCGTAGCCGGGCAGCGACCGAAAGACGCGCGGCTTTGTCGTGAACTTTTTCATGGAGGGAAACCGGCCAGTTAACCAAACACGATCGGCGCGATTTCGTTGACGATTTCGTCGTCGATGACCTGTTTTTGCACGTCCCACGCGGCGATGGCGCATTCATTGATGGTCTTGATGATGTTTCGCGGCGTCGATTTGACCACGTCCTGGCAGGCGTAGTCGCACAACAGGTCGAACGCGCTGGCGGTAAAGGGATAGGTCTCGGTGGTCGAGGCAAGACTGTTCGCCTGGATTTTCTGGTTGGCCGCCGTCTGATCGACCAGGTGAGCGAGCATTTCCTTGACGAACACTTGAACGTTGGCCGGCGCAGCGAGCGTTTCCAGCTCGATATAGCTGTTTTGCCCGACGCGCGACGTGACGTCGCCGCGCAGAAAAACGCGGGGCGCGTCGTCGCGGGTGTCGGCCTTGAAACCAATCACGAACCCGACCGCGGAGTTGGCATTGTCGGCCAGCTTGCGAATGTATTGGTGCCACGACTCGGCGGCGTCTCCCTCGCGCACGTTCTGCAGCTCTTCCATTTCGTCGATGAACAAAATCAGGCACTCACCCACAGCGCGGGCGAGGTTGCCGCAGGCTTGCAACGCCGATACCAGGTCGCCCACGCCGACATCGCCGAGGCTCCGCGTCACTTTAAGCCCCTGTAACTCCGCGGCGGAAAGCTTTTGACCGCTCAGCCAGCGCCAGGCCGCAAAGCTCTGCGGCCCGCCTCCGCGTAATTCGGTGAACGCCTTGTGGAGGTTCGGGTCGGACGTCAACTTGGCCAGCTCTTGGTTGAAGTTCGACGCTTTGCCGAAAAGCTGTTGCAGCCAGTTCTGCACCGTTTCCATTCCAATGGCTTCCATGTTTTGCAGGTGCCAGTTGGAGGCCGTCGACTTGCTCTGCACCTCGATCTCGAGATGAACGACGAACGGTTTGTCCTTGCAAGAGGGCGGCTTTTGATGTTCGAGCCAATAAGCCAGGTAATACAGCGTTTGAGTCTTGCCGCAGCCGTAGGGCCCCCATACCATCATCTTTGGGACTTGTGGATCGACGAAGGCCCGTGAGATTTGCTGCTTCATTCGCTTCTCCAGCGGGTCGCGACCGAAGTAGAAGCGCGCGTCGGCCGGATTAATTTTGGGGTCGATCGTAAAGCTTTCGCGCTGGTTCAGGCAAAACCAGGTCTTGAAATCCACGGTTACCTCCTTTGTGATTTGATGCCCTGAATGAGCCGGCTTTCGGGCTGCGTTCGGACCCGGACGCTCGCCCAATAATGCAGATCGCGGAGTATCTCTCGGCCCGGCCCTTCGCTATAGACGAGCATGGCCAACTCGGCGTTCGACTCGATTGACCGGCCCGTCAAGTTGCCGGAACCAAACAGAGCGAACGAGTCGGGGTCGCGCTCGGCACAGGCCACGTAAAGCTTCGCATGGATAAAGGGGTTGTAGCGCACCTCGATCCAAGGGCTGCCGAGCAACTCTCGCATGGCCTCGGCTTGGTAGTCCTCCTTCGGTTCGCGCGTCACGACGTAGGTCGGTACGCGCTCGCGCTCCACCTTCTCCCGCAAATGCCGCAACGAGAAACGAGCTTCGGCCAAAGAAGAGATGAACGGCGACACGACGCAAATCGCGCGCAGCTTCGCATCTCGCAAAAAGAGCCGCAGCAAGAACCGCTCGACGGTCCGCTCGTAGACGATTTCCGCAAACCGCTTCGTCGGGATATTTGATTCCATTGCCCGGCACGCTGGTGTTTGGTTGTCATGCCATCGGGGCATGATCGTGTTGCGTGCGATTCTAACGTTCGCAACGTGGTTTTGCTAGCAGGCAGGGCGCTCGACGGCCCGCTGTCGGCCGAAAATGCTCGCCGCGGGTGTGTTGGACTTCGGCCAGTAACCACCAAGCGATTCGAGTTTGCGACGTTTGACGCCGTGGATGGAAGTATTGACCCCACAGCAGATTACGTGACCAGCCTTACGGCGGCAACGGGCCGAAGCTGGCCGACACTGGTGGCTGCGCGGGCGGCGGCCCATGAGGTTCGCACGGTCCTGAGCAACTCCTTGGCCGAGGCATTCGGCGATTACGCGACGCAGGATGTCGACTTGATCGCGTTTGGGTCGCTCGCGCGCCAGGAGTGGACTTCGGGCAGCGACGTCGACTGGACGCTGCTCATCGATGGGCAAGCCACGCCCGACCATCGACGAATCGCAAGGCAAATTGCCGCACAGATCGGATCGACCGAGTTTCGTGGAAGAAAGCTCCCTCATCCCGGTGCCGAGGGCATTTTCGGGAGCATGGCGTTCAGCCATGAAGTCATCCACCACATCGGCGGCCAGGCCGACTCGAATCGGAACACGACCCAGCGGGTTCTGATGCTCTTGGAGGCATGCCCCGTTCGACAAACAGGATACGCCGGCGAGCTGGGACCTTATGAGCGCGTGACCCGAAATATCCTGTTTCGCTACCTTCACGACGATACCAATTTTGCGGCCGGCGGCGCGATGGGCTCACGCATTCCACGCTTTCTCTTGAACGACATCGTGCGGTACTGGCGAACGATGTGTGTCGACTTCGCCTACAAGGAATGGGAGCAGGCCGGCGGCAAGTGGGCGATCCGCAACATCAAGCTGCGAATGTCACGCAAACTGCTGTTCGTTTCAGGGCTGCTCACCGTCTTTAGCTGCTTCAGGAACGATGCGCTTCGGATCGACTCCGCGAAGGCCAACGAGTATTTGCCGATGATGGAAAAGCATTTGACACGGTTTGTGCGCTCCACACCGGTTAATATCCTGGTATGGACGCTCGACCGCCTTGGGCTGGCCTCCCAGGCGGCCGACATCCTCACGCGCTATGACGACTTTTTGCAGCGACTCGACAAAGCGGACGTTCGCAGTCATCTTGGATGTTTGCCGGCGCGTCAGATTTATCGCGACCAGCAGTTTTTGGAGTTAAGGGAGATCAGCCACCAATTCCAGGACGCTCTGGACGAGGTATTCTTCAACAGGAACACGAATTTGCGGGAATTCACGCTACGCTATGGGGTGTTTTGAGATGGTGGTTGGATTTTCAACGGGAAGTCTTGCGTTGGGCAACGTGCGGCTGGGCCTGCAAATGGTCGAGGGGCATGCGACTG
>Ga0307373_10011617_pt1 | contig 12721 bp, 13 predicted proteins | sample OX2MG_FD_202534 | JGI IMG/M metagenome (GOLD analysis project Ga0307373, IMG submission 202534) | Soil microbial communities from Risofladan, Vaasa, Finland - OX-2 | ecosystem: Environmental > Terrestrial > Soil > Coastal area > Acid sulfate soil | place: Finland: Risofladan, Vaasa | collected... | reverse complement strand
TCCCGTCTCGGCTGGTCACGGGATTCGGCCCCGGGCAGGAGGGGACACTTCCCAACGGGCAATTGCTGATCACTCAAGCCGACGCCCACACCTGGGTGCAGGTCTACTTCCCCGGTTACGGCTGGGCCAACTTCGAGCCGACTCCTGACGGCTTCTACCAGCCGACCGGCGCCGTCGCCAGCACGACGCCCAACCCAGCCCCGCCCGCCCACCTGCGGTCTCACCCGGGGGTGCGCTCGGTGGCTCCTTCAGGCAGGGCGCCAGGGGTGCTGCGGCTGCCTAGGAACCCGGGTCTGGGCTGGGTCCCGGCGCTACTGGTGGTGGCGCTGGTCCTGGCCATCGCAATCGGCTACGCCTGGACCCGGCGGGCGCGCACCCCAACCCAGATCCGCCTCCGTCTGGAGCTGCCGGTCCGGCTCAGCGGGGGCGGCGACCCCCATGCCCTGACCGTGCCCGAACTGGCGCTGATCTGCGCTCAGCTGGCCGCCCGGCCGCGGGATCTGGGCCTGGGCCAAGCCTTCGCGCGTCTGGGGGCGGAGGTCGACCGGGTCGCCTTCGGACCGGGCGACTCGGGCCGCCCTTCGGACCTGGCCGGGGAATGGCGACTGGTGCGGGACGGTTATCCTCGGTTGCTGTGGCGCGGCTGGCGGACGGGGCGCCGCCGACCTGCCAAGCAGCCGCTTTCGGCCGAGCGAGTCACGCTGGTCAGAATCTGATGAGCCAAGGAGATTGATTGGACCTCGCCATCCTGGGCAGCGGCGCGGCTTTTTCGGCGACCGGCTTCAATGCCGGCTATCTGGTGGACGCCGGATTGCTGCTGGACTGCGGGGCTCCGGTCACCGGCTTGCTACCCAAGATGGGCCGCAGCGTGGCCGACCTGGAAACCCTGGTGATCTCCCACCTTCACGGCGACCACGTCCTCAATCTGCCGATCCTGATCGCCACCAGGGTGGTCCAGTACCCCAACCTCCCGCGGCTGCGTCTGATTGGGCCGCGGGGCACCCAGGAGCACGTCGCCGACCTGGGAAGGCTCACCTTCGGGCCCGAGTTCTGGGACGACCTGGTGGCCGCGAACGGCCCCCTGATCGAGGAGTGGGAGGACGGCCGCAGTTCGAAGTTGGGCGGCTATCAGCTGACCGCCTATGAGGTGGTGCACTCAGAGCGGCTGCACTGCTTGGCCTTCAGCGTCGAAGCCCAGGGAGTCTCCCTCGGGTATTCCGGCGACACGGCGTATTGCGATGGGATCCGTCGCCTCGCCCGGTCGGTCCAGTACCTCCTCTGCGAGTGCACCGGCTGGTCGGCTCCGGCCCCGATCCACCTCTGGCGAGATGAGGTGGAGGAGCTGATGAGGGAAGCTCCCAGCACTCGCTTCATCCTGACTCACCTGGGGGAGCGCCGGCCCGTGCCAGGAGCTCTTTTGGCCTCAGATGGGCTGCGGCTGACGCTCAGGCCGGGCGCGCGGGACTGAAGGGGGCCAGCTCCGGGGGATCCTCTCCCGCCAGCACCGCCCTGGTGATCAGCTCGGCCGTGATCGGCGCCAGCAGGACTCCGTTGCGATGGTGACCGGTCGCCAAAAGAACCCTGGGGCTGGCCGGGGACCTTCCCAGCAGCGGGCCTCCCCGGGCGAACGGACGCAGCCCGGCCCAGCTGCCCGCGAACCGCGCCGGCGCCAGGGCCGGCAGCAGCCGGCGGGCCGTGGCGGCAACTTGGAGCACGCCCTCCAGGGTGGTCCAGGACTGAAAGCCCACCCGCTCCTCGGTGGCCCCGGCCAGCACCAGTCCAGATCGCTTCTGGAGCAGATAGCCGTGATCCCCGAAAACGATGCGCGGCAGCACCATCCCCCCCGGAGAGATCGCCAGCATCTGCCCGCGGACCGGCTCCATCGCCACCTCCACGCCCACCTCCTGGAGCAGAGGTGGACTCCAGGTACCGGTCGCCAAGATCAGGTAGTCGGCGGAGAGGTCGCGCCTCTGCTGGCCGCCCACATGCACCACCGGGCGAGCGCCCTCGGCGGCGACGCCATCGACCGGGGCCGACGTCTCTATCCTGACGCCGAGCCGGATGCAGGCGCCCAGCAGGGCCTCCAGGACCCGGTGGCTGTGGACGTGGCCCTCGTTCGGATAGACCAGGCCAGCCACCACGTCCGGCCCCAGACCTCGCACCTCCAGCCGAAGTTGGTCGAGGCTGAGCAGCTCGGAAACCTCGATTCCCTGGGTCAGCTGCCAGGCTCGCTTCACCTCCAGGTCAATCGCGGACTCGGCGCTGGTTGTCACTCTGAGAAGGCCACCCAACTCCAGTTCACAGTCGACCTCCGACTCCTCCTGAAGTCGCGCTGACCACTCTGGCCAGAGTTTGGAACTGCTCCGGCAGAGGTCGAAGAACGGGCCCGGGGACCCAGCCTCAACCCCGGCGGCGAGCATCCCAGCGGCCGCGGAGGACGTGCCGCGCCCACATTCCGGATCGCGCTCGAGCACGGTCACGCCCAACCCCGCCCGCGCCAGGGAGAGCGCCACCGAGAGCCCGATCACGCCGGCGCCGACGACAACGCACTCGCCCGCAGAGCGCCCTGGGGTCGGACGGGACTCACTCATCGAGCGTCCTCCGCCCGGGCCCAGCTGCCGGTTCTTGCCGGCGAGTGGCCAGTCCCGGTCGGCCCGAGCCGGGCCCGCAGGACCGCTCGCCATCGGCGGGCGAGCGACGACGGCTGATGATCACAGCTCCGAGGATAGAGAGTTCCATGCCCGCCCACGCCCGGGGTCAGCTCCGCAGCACCCGGCGCCACGAGGGGGGCCCAGTGACCAGGCCTTCGAAGACGAGATTCTCCGCCCCCAAGAAGCCGGCCAGATCCTGGAGCGCCCGGCGGGTCGCGGTGGCGACGCCGCCCGCTGGCTTGCCAGGCTCGGCGTGGATGGCCGTCACGACCAGGCAGCGCCTTCCGCGATCAAGGCGACAGTCAAGCCGGCCCACCAGGGAATCGCCGTGGAGGATGGGGAGAACGTAATACCCGTACCGCCGCTTCGGCTTGGGAACGTAGACCTCCATTCGGTAACGGAAGCCGAACAGCAACTCGGTGCGGCCACGGTCGATGATCAGGTTGTCGAAGGGTGACAGCAGGGTGGTTCGGCCGGGCCATTCCGCTTCCCGGCAGCCATCCCAGCGGGCCAGTGCCGAGGTGGAGGCGAACCAACGACCCGGGATCGGGCCGTCGGCGCCGGTGACGATCACCTCGTGGGCCCGGCGCTTCCGCACCAACAGCTCCAGCGAAGCCGCCGGGCCGCCTGCCCCCCTGAAGAAGTGGAAGCCGACCTGATCGACGGTGGCTACGCCCAGGGCGTCGAGGGTCCTCTGCGTCAGTGCCGCCAGCGCGGACTGGGCGCTCACGGCGGGCTCGGCCACCAGGTCTGGCAGCCACCTCTCGGCCAGGTCCCAGATTCGCCCCCTCCCGTCCCGACCGGCCACCATCAGCCGGCCCTGGAGCCACAGATGCTCCAGCATTCTCTGATGGTCGCCGCCGCCACTCCACGCGACGCGCTCCCTCACCGAGCCACGCACCTTGGCGAAGGCGCTGCCAGGGAGGGGCCCGTCCCGACCCAGCCGAGTGAGAATCTCGCGTCCCAGCCGGCGGTTGGCCGCTACCCAGTCCGCCTGGCGCCGATCCCCAGGGCTCTGCCAGCGGCCATACCGGCGCATCCGCCAGCGATGGAGTCGAAAGTCCTGGGTGGGCACAATCGCGGCAGCGTGAGACCAGTACTCGAAGAGGCTCCGGTCCAGCCAGAGGGCGTCCTCCAAGGCTTGCGCGGGGTGGCTTCCAAGCCGGCTCCAAAGCACCAGCTGGTGGCTGGGGCAGACCACCGCCAGCGGGTCGCGCTGCAGGTACCCAAGGCGCTGTACCAGCTCCACCACGCCGGCCGCTGGAGAGAGTGCGTCCGCAAACACCGCGGGCCTGGCCCCCAGGCCCTGGCTGTCAAGGGCCATCCGCCGCGCATGCTCCAAGCCTATCCGGGGGAGCGCCCCACCACTCATGTCGGCGCTGGGTGGTCGGGGTCGCCGGCCACCACCTCAGCCGAGGCAGGCACGCTCAGCCGTGCGCCACCACCCGCTGGTGTCCAGGCGGGACAGCTCCAGCTCGGCCGCCTCCTGGGCGGACTCCTGCTCCAGCTCCACTCGCACCACCAAGCGGCGAAGTGCCGGGCGCAGTTCCCGCTGCTGCTGCTTGGCGGCCCGGTCGATCCAATCCACCAGCACCGAGAGGTCGTGGAAGCGACCCAGGAGACGCTGCAACCGGCGCAGCTCCTGGAGCACCACCTGGTGTTCGGGCGGCAGAGCCGGCGCGAAGAGCTCAAGTCGGTAGCGCAGCCGTCGGGTGCGCACCCGACGCTGATGGAGTCCGGCGGAATCACCCTGGCCCCGGCTGGCCTTGCGAAAGTGACGCCGCAGTTGGACCGCCGCCAGATCCTTTCCCGGGACCGGCCCGGGCAGTGGCTGGGACATGGGGGGGACTCGAGCCAGCCGGCGCAGTCGCGAAAGGTTGGGACCGCCCACCATCTCCCGGTGGCGCCAGGACATCTCCTCGGCGGCGGCATCGGCGAGCCAGCGTCGCGCCTCCGCCTCCAGCCCGCGCAGCCCCGGACGCAGCTCGGCCTCGCGCCCAGCCACTACCCCCCGGCCGAAGCCGGCCGAGGCCAGCGGGTCATCGCTGCGGTCCCGCGAGACAGCGACCGGTCCCAGCACCTCCCCCAGGAGCTCCAGGCGCACCTGGGCGTCACGCAGGGGGCCCAGGGCCCGTTCCACGGCGCGCAAGCGACGGCCCCGCCGCCGTGATCGCGGCGCCAGACAGCTGTCAAAGCCTCGCTCGGCCTCGCGCAGACGCCGCAACGCCACCCGAGTGTCGTGGACGGCCTCGAAGTCGCTGGCGAGGGGCAGCCGGGCCGCGGCCCACTGCAAGGTCTCGGCCCGCTCGGTCAGGCCGGCTCGGGCGAGATCAACTACCGAGAGCGACTCAGACACCCGCGGTCACCAGATCTGGGGATTGGGGCGCGGCGGAAAAGTCCGCGGGCCGCCACCAATCCGGGCCCCGGCGGGCCAGGGCGGCAATCATGCCGTCCCGAAGGCCGCGCTCAGAAGCCCGCAGCTTGGACAGATGGAGCAGGTCCATCAGCTGGGCGAGGATCAGCGCTCCCCCTCGACACAGGCGCACCCGCTCCAGGTCCATGCCCAGCTTTTGGGCAAGGGCGGCAACCGGGACCTGGCGAAAGATCTCGATGACTTCCTCCACGTCGCGGGGGCGCAGCACTGCCCCCTTGCCCCGGCCCAGCAGACGCGGCAAGTTGGTGATGGTGCCACCAGTTCCCAGGACAGTGGTCCCCCGGGGGGGCGGCACCAGGTCGGGGATCAGCTCGGCAACCCGACGTTCCATCGCCCGCCACTCGTCAGGGGTGGGGGGGTCGGAGGCGGCCAGGGTGGTGATCATGCCGGAACCTAGAGGCAGCGAATAGTCCGCGCAGGCCTCGTGGGCGCGGCCCAACGCCACCTGCGCCGAGGCGCCCCCAATGTCCAGCACCAAGGCGGCGCTCCCGGCGCGCAGGCTCAAGGTGGCCCCGTCGAACGCCAGCTGGGCCTCCACTTGCGGGGGCAGGATCCTGACAGTGTCCAACCCGGCTCGAGAGGCCAGCACGTCCGCCACCAGCGGCCCATTGGTGGCCGAGCGCAGGGCCTGAGTGGCTCCCACTGCGAACGCGCGGGCGCCCCTGTCCCTGGCCTCGGACACCTGGGCTGCCAGGGTGGAAGCGGCCAGCTCCAAACGGTCTGGCCCGATCGAGCCGTGGGTGGCGACGTCAAGGCCAAGCTGGACGAACTCACGGCGCCGGAAGAGCTGCCGGGGGGCGCCCGTCTCGGTGCAGCTGGCGAGCAGGAGATGGATGGTGTTGCTGCCCACATCCACGGCCGCGAACCGGTCCGGCTTGGCCAACTCGGTCAGCCCACAGCGCTGGCGCAGGAGCTGGCCCGGGCTCGTAAACGCATAGGCGTAGTTTGCGCCCGGGGCCAGCGCCGCCACCAGTCCCCAGGCGTCTGGCGGCCGGGGCGGAGGGGAGGATCCGGCCCGGGAACTTATAATCCAACTTGAGAAGTGCAAAGCCTGTACCTGGTGCGGCATGCCGTGGCAGCAGACCAGGATTCCTGGTCGCAACCCGACGCGTCGCGGCCCCTGACCGAGTTCGGATGGCAGCAGGCCCTCGCCCTCGCCCAGGTGCTGGGCCGGGTCCGCGTCGAGGCATTCAGGGCAAGCCCCACCGTGCGCTGCCAGGACACCCTGGTGCCGGCGGCGCACACGACCGGGCTGGCGGTCGAGGATGACCCCTTGCTCTTCGAAGGGGCCCAACCGACCGGCCCCGAAGAGGCGGGGCAGATGCTCCGGCGTCTGATCGAGTCGTACTTCACAGCTGGGGTCCAGGTCGCCGCCGCCTGCAGCCATGGCAACGTCCTGCTCCCCCTGCTGGAGGCAGCCTCACCGGGAGCTGGCGCGCGCTGCCCGAAAGGCGGCCTTTGGAAACTGGAAATCGACGGCAGCGCCCTCCGCTCGGTCAGCTTCGTCGGCAGGCTGGTGCCGGCCACCAGCAAGTGGGAGGCGCGATGATCGAGGCCGAGGTCTCGGCACCCATGCCAGAACTCCTCGGAGCCGAGATACTGGCGACTCTGGCCTCGCTCGGCAACGACGCGGCGCTGCTCCTGGATGCCGGCCGCGCCCTGGTCTGGGCCAGCCCCAACTCAGCCCACCTGCTGGCGCGCCAGCTGCCCCTGGGACAGGCTGTGCCGGTGCCGCTGACACCGGGCACCCCGCTGGCTCAGATCGTCGATGACCCCAGGGCGGCGGAGGTTGTCGGTCAGGCGCTGGCCAGCAACCAGGTGACCAGAGCGGAGATCTCCCAGGATGGCTGGCGCCGGGTGCTGAGGGCCGTAGCCGCCCCCATCGGCAGCTCCAGTGCCGAACCGCTCGTGCTCCTGATCCTCAGTGACATCACCCACGAGCGGCGTCTTAGCCGCGCCCACCAGGACCTGATCGTCAACCTCTCGCACGATCTGCGCACACCCCTGGCCAGCCTGAGCCTGTTGGCCGAGACCCTCAACGGAGAGGCTCGCGACGACCCGGTTGCGAGCAAGGTGTTCGCGGAGCGGATGGCGGCGGAGGCGGAGCGCCTGCACGAGCTGGTGTCCGGCCTGCTCGACCTGGCCAGGCTGGAGGCGGGCGCGGAGCAGGCGCAACTGCAACTGGTCGACCTGGCGGCCCTGGCGTCCCGGGTGACGACCGGTCTGGCGCCCCAGGCCCACCGCCACGACCTCAACTTGGAGGTCAGCGGCGGCCCGACCTGGGCCAAGGCCGATCCGGTCCGGCTCGAGCGCGCCGTGGCCAACGTGATCGACAACGCGATCAAGTTCACCGAGCCCAAGGGCAAGGTCACAGTGGCGGTCGGGACGATGCGCAGCTGCCCCACGATCTCGGTCCGAGACACCGGCACCGGGATCTCTCCCCAGGCCCTGCCCCACATCTTCGACCGTTTCTACACCGGTGATCGGGCCCGCTCCGGGCCCGGGAGCGGCCTCGGGCTGACCATCGCGCGCCAGGCAGTGGAGTTGCAGGGGGGCCAGATCACGGTGCGCAGCCATCCGGGTGCCGGGACCGTGGTGGAGATCCGGCTCTGCCCACCGGATGCAGGAGCTGCCCCGGCGGTCGTCTAAGATCGCGGTATGGCAGACATCACGGCCGGGCGCGAACTCGAGGTCGAGCTGGCCGCCCGCCGGGACGGCATTCGCGTGCTCGGACAGCTGGTGGCGGAGGGGGTGGCGGGCGCCATGACCGGACTGGAGGAGCGGGATGGGGACCGGCTCCGGACGGTGGTGAGCCGCGACCTGGAGATAAACGAGCGCCATCGCCAGGAGCGCGAACGTGGGATTGAGATCCTGGCGGTGAGCCACCCCACCGGACAGGCGCTCTACGCGGTTTTCGGGCTGCTCCTGATCGCCTCGGAGCTGGAACGGATGGGCGACCACGCCAAGAGCTGCGCCCGCTACGCCCTGCCTCTGATCGAGCTGTCCAGCCGCCCCAACCTCGACACCATCCTGCGCCTGGGCCACTACGTTGAGGAGCAGGTGCGGGACATCCTGGAAGCGGTCACCAGCAACGACTTCCGACGGGCCCAGGACATCGCCGCGCGCGACGACCGCATCGACCGCATCTATCACCGCTGCTTCGACGACATGGTGGAGACGATGCGAGAACATCCCGAGTGGGCCTATCCCGGCGCCAACCTGCTCTTCATCGCCCACAACCTGGAACGGATCGCGGATCGAGTCACCAACATCGCCGAGGACGTGGTGTTCCTGGAGACCGGACGCCTGGTGGAGCTGGGTTAGGGTTGGCCGCCGAGCCGGGGGGCACCGGGAGCGGCCGCAAGGTGCTCATCGTCGAGGACGAGGAGTCGGTCCGGATGACCCTCCGCTACAACCTGGCCGCGCGCGGCTACGTGGTCCTGGAGGCGGGCTCCGGAACCCATGGCCTAGAGCTGATGCGTAGCCGCAACCCAGACCTGGTCGTGCTCGACCTGATGCTGCCCGAACTCTCCGGAGAGGAGGTCTGCCGGGCGATCCGAGCTGAGTCGGACGTCCCCATCCTCATGCTCACGGCTCGCGGCTCGGAGACCGACAAGGTCAACGGGCTGGGCCTCGGCGCCGACGACTACATGACCAAGCCGTTCGGGCTCAAGGAGTTCATGGCCAGGATCGAGGCCCTGCTGCGCCGCTCCGAGCGCCCCCAGCGGAGCAACGCCCCCAGCGAACGCATTCGGGTGGGCGGGTTCGTCCTGGACGCATCCTCACGACGGGTGCTGGTCGACGACAACCCGGTCAAGATGAGTCCGCGCGAGTTCAGCCTCCTCTTCTTCCTGCTGAGCCATCCGGGCCGGGTCCACAGCCGGGATGCGATTCTGCGTGCGGTGTGGGGGCCGGACTTCAACGGGGACAGCAAGACGGTCGCCGTGCACATTCGTTGGCTGCGGGAGAAATTCGAGGCGTTTCCCAGCCTCCCCTTCCGCATCAACACCGTCTTTGGAGTCGGCTACCGGGTCGACATCGCACCTGGGGTCCATCTCCAACGGTGACCTCCGCCGGCCCAGTGACGGCGGCGAACAGGGTGGCGGTCTCACTGCAGGCAGTCGCCAAGGCCTACGGCGGTCGGCGGGCGGTTGATGACCTCAGCCTGGAGGTGCTCACGGGCGAGCTGGTCGCGATTCTTGGCCCCAATGGGGCCGGCAAGACCACCACCATCGAGATGCTGGAGGGGTATCGCCGGCCCGATCAGGGTCGAATCGAAGTGCTGGGGATGGACCCCATCACCGACGCCCGTCGCTTCCGTCCCCGGGCCGGCATCATGCTCCAGGAGGGCGGCATCTATCCGACCATTCGGGTCGGGGAGGCTGCCAGCCTCTTCGCCAGCTACTTCGCCCACCCCCAGAGTCCCCTGGCGCTGCTGGAGAGGGTGGGGCTGGCGGACAAGGTCAGGGCCCGCTACCGACAGCTTTCGGGCGGAGAGAAGCAGCGGCTCTCCCTGGCCCTGGCGCTGGTTGGCAAGCCCCAGATTCTGTTTCTGGACGAGCCCACCGCAGGCATGGATCCGAGGGCCCGGCTGCTCACCTGGGAGATCGTCAAGGAGCAGCAGATGGCCGGAGTCACGGTGTTGTTGACAACCCACTCCATGGAGGAGGCAGAGCGGCTCGCCGACCGCGTCGCGATCATCCGTGAGGGCCGCTTGGTGGCGTACGACTCCCCCTCGCGACTCCGGGGCGCCTCTGGCCCGGAGCTGGTCCACGCCGAGCTGGACTCGGAGTTGCCGGCCACTCTGCTGGCGCAGCTTCGCCAGCTGGAATTCCTGGAGGGGGTCGAGGACCGCGGCCAGGGCCGCTACGACCTGGTCTCGGGCGAGCCTCTCCGAGCCGCCGCCGAGCTCACCCAGATGCTGTTGCGGGAGGGGGGCCCCCAGCTCATCCTGCTGCGCGTGGGCAGGGCATCCCTGGAGGACGTCTTCCTCAGCCTCACCGACGAGGAGGAGGCTTGATCCCGGAAGGGACTGCTGCCGCGGCGCCGGAGGCGCCTGCGGCCAGCCCCATCGGACGCAGCCTGCGGGCGCAGGCCCGGGTCGAGCTGCTGCTGCTCTTGCGCCAGCCCGAGAACCTGCTGGTGATCCTGGTGCTGCCCGTGCTTTTGCTGCTCTTCTTCGCCGAGGTCCGAGCCTTCCCCTCCATCCATGGCCGACCGATCAACTTCCTGGTCCCGGGAATCCTGACCCTGGCCCTGATGTCCACCGGGATGGTGTCCCTGGGCATCTCGACCGCCTACCAGCGCTACTACCGGGTGCTCAAGCGTCTGGGAGGAACGCCCCTGCCCAGAGGGGTTCTGGTGGCGGCGAAGGCCGCCTCGGTGCTGCTGGTGGAGGTGGGCCAGGTGGCACTGGTACTGGGGATAGCCTATTTCGGGTTCGCCTGGCGACCGCCGGGGTCGTTGCCGCTGGCGATCCTGGTGATGTTGGTGGGAGCGATCATGTTCGCCGCGATCGGGCTGACCATGGCAGGGGTGATGCGGGCCGAACTGACCATTGGCGGAGCCAATGGCCTGTACCTGATCTTCCTGATCCTGGGCGGCGTGGCCATGCCGGTCCAGCAGCTGCCCGACATTGTCCGGCAGCTCGCCAGCGTCCTCCCTCCGACTGCCCTCAGCGCCTCTTTGCGTGCCATCCTGGCCGGAGGCGCCTTCCCGGCCGCCCCAGTCGCGCTGCTGGCGGGGTGGACCCTGCTGCTGCTGGCAACTGCGATTCGATTCTTCCGCTGGGAGTGAGACCATATGGCGGAGGTGGGGAATCGAGACTGGTGTTAGCGTGGGAACGATGCTGGAGGTGCTGCGCCGCATGAACCCATTCCTGAGTCGAGCCACCCTGCCCAACGCCACCGAGGCTCTGCCCGGCCGGGCCGATAGCATGCCGCTCGCTGGCCTGCACACCGTGCTGGGGCATCCCCTGCGCCCACCGTTCCCGGAGGGCATGGAGTGGGCGATCTTTGCGATGGGATGCTTCTGGGGCGCCGAGCGCCGGTTCTGGACCTGGCCAGGGATCCACACCACGGCCGCCGGCTACAGTGGCGGGCTGACGCCGAATCCCACCTACCAGGAGGTCTGCAGCGGGCGAACCGGGCATGCCGAGGCGGTGTTGGTGGTCTTCGATCCCAAGCTCGTCAGCTACGGCCGCCTGCTGCAGGTCTTCTGGGAGTCCCACGACCCCACCCAGGGGATGCGCCAGGGAGCTGACTCGGGCACCCAGTACCGGTCTGCCCTCTACTGCGCCACGAGCGACCAGGCGGGCCAGGCGGAGGCCTCTCGAGCCAGTTACCAGAGCGCGCTCACGGCGGCCGGCATGGGCCAGATCACCACCGAGATCTCGGCGGCCGGCCCCTTCTACTACGCCGAGCAGTACCACCAGCAGTATCTCGACAAGAACCCCAACGGCTACTGCGGCATGGGTGGCACCGGAGTTGCCTGCCCGGTTGGGGTGCTCGGCGCCGCCTGAGCGGGAGCAACGCCCGGGCGAGAGCCCTCTGGCTAGGGGCCGCCGCCATTCTTGGGGGATCCGCCTCATGACCCGTCCGGGGGGTGGCCCCGGCGGCGCGGGCGGCAGAGCCGGGAATGGAGTGCACTCGCCACCGGTCCGGCAGCCTCGCGAGGGGCGACCACCGAGGTTGGTGCGGCGGCGCTCCTGAGGATCGGGCGAGTCGTGTTCGGCAGCCGACCGCGCTCTCCGGCCGGACCCAGCGGTGCCGCGGGCGCAGCGGACCGCCGCCCGCCAGTCACCGCCATACTTTTGCAGGTGGAGCAAGGGGCAGTGCTGGGGGAGGACGGACTTCGCCGCTGTCCCTGGGGCGTCAACCCGCCGGACTACCAGCGCTACCACGACCAGGAATGGGGCAGACCCGTCGCCGACGACCAGAAGGTGCTCGAGAAGCTCTGCTTGGAAGGATTCCAAAGTGGGCTCTCGTGGCTCACAATCCTGCGCAAGCGCACCTCCTTCCGGCGGGCCTTCCTGGACTTCGATGCGGCGGCGGTGGCAGCCCTGGGCGAGGCGGACGTGCAGCGCCTGCTGCTGGACTCGACGATCGTGCGTCACCGGGGCAAGATCCTGGCCACCATCGACAACGCGCGGGCGACCGTGCGCCTGCAGGCCACCGGTGGGTCTCTAGCCGCTCTGTGCTGGGGATATGAGCCGCACCAAGCCCCCATCCCAGTCACCACCGGCGACCTGGCGGCCACCACTAACGAGTCGACCGCACTCTCCCAGGCGCTGCGTCGGCTGGGGTTCCGCTTCGTCGGGCCCACCACCGTCCATGCCGCCATGCAATCTCTCGGGGTGGTGAACGATCACCTTGCTGGCTGCTCGACCCGGACGGCAGTGGAAGCGGAGCGGAACCGGTTTTCACGCCCGGAGGGGGCGGGGCCGCAACCGGGCTGGGGGCTGAAACCGACCGGAGATGGCTGAGTCCTGACCTGTGGGCATAGGCAAGGCGGGAACTCCGGGCCCTGTTTGCTCGCTGCAGGTCCGCCGGGCCCGGGCCGCTTGACCCGCCGAAGCGAGCCGGTGGGGAGTGGCCCGGCGGTTCTCATCTTCGGGCCGGAAGCACGCCGGTGTGGA
>Ga0307373_10011616_pt1 | contig 12722 bp, 7 predicted proteins | sample OX2MG_FD_202534 | JGI IMG/M metagenome (GOLD analysis project Ga0307373, IMG submission 202534) | Soil microbial communities from Risofladan, Vaasa, Finland - OX-2 | ecosystem: Environmental > Terrestrial > Soil > Coastal area > Acid sulfate soil | place: Finland: Risofladan, Vaasa | collected... | reverse complement strand
CGCGTTGGCGTCCGCGACCGCTGAGCGAGTCGGAGAGGGTGGGCTGCCGCATCCGGCGAGGGCCAGGGGAAGGAGCATCGGCATGCCCAGGAAGAGCCGGCGCCGGCCCCATTCGTGCCATCGTCTCATGACCGCTACTCCTCTCCTTGCTGTTTCGGTTCAGGTCCGACTGGGTCCGCCCGCCGTGGCGCCCGGTAGGGGAGTCGCGGTTGGCACGGCGCTCACGGGGGTCGGGGTGACGGTGGGAATGCCGAGGGGATTACCGCCTGGGTTCGCGGTCGGACTGGGGATGGCGGTACTGGTGGGGATGCTGGTGGGACTGGGAATGGCGGTGGGCAGGGCCGGCACCTGCGCTGGGCCGCGGAAATAGAGCTGGCCCAGCTGGTTGGCGTTTTCCTCGGTGAACCACACCGTTCCCTGGGGATCCACGAAAATCCCGAAGGGAGCGCTGTTCGGGGTTGGAACCTCCCACTCGGTAATCTGGCCGTCGGGTGTAATGCGGCCAATCTTATTGCCGTCGCCCTCGGTAAACCACATGTTCCCATCCACCCCAGGGGTGATGTGATTGAGATTGCTCGCCGCGGTCGGCACGTCGAACATGGTAATGTTGCCCTGTGGCGTGATGCGGCCAATCTGGTTCGATTTGAAGGCAGTGAACCAGAGGTTCCCATCCGATCCGGCGGCAATGTCCCAGGGCTCGCTGTCCGGAGAGGGGACGGGAAACTCGGTGACCTGGCCGTTCGGGGTAATCTGTCCGATGGCATTGCCGGTGCCCTCGGTAAACCACATATTGCCGTCCGGCCCAGCGGTAATGTGCTGTAGGTCTTTCTTGGGGGCTGGCACGTTGAAGACGTTGGTCGTCCCGTCGGCATCGATATGGACGATTGTGTTGTCCTTGGTCGAGGTATACCAGAGGGTGCCGTCCGGCCCGGTGGCCAGGCTATAAGGGTTGCTGCCCGGATCGGGCGCGGTAAAGTCGCTGACCGTGCCATCGCCGTTGACCCGGCCTATCTTCCCGGCCGAGGGCTCGGTGAACCAGAGATTGCCGTCCGGCCCCATCGCGATTCCCGCTGGATAGCCGGCCCCGGCAGGTAGAGGATACTCGGTGAAGCCGGTTTCATTGCTGATGCGGGCAATCGCATGGACCTTCTCCTCGGGCACCCAGAAGTAGCCGTCGGCGGCCCGGAGAATCCGGCCCGGCTGGCTCGAGCCCGTGGGGAAGGGCAGTTCGGCGAAGACCGGGCCGGCCGGCGGGGCCAGCGGGCTGAGCAGGGTGCCTAGCACGTAGCCGCTCAAGCCCTGATAGGTGACGGCGTACCACGGCTTCCCATCGGCGCCGATCACCGGCGGGAGAGTGGCCACCACGGGCTGCCCGTCCAGAATGACCATCTTGACATTGCCGCCGGCGCTGGGAGCGTCGCGCAGGTTCGCCCCGGCGGCGCTGAAAATGGGCGGCGGCACCGAAATGTAGCGCACGGACAACCCATGCGGTACCGGGGTCGCGGTGGGACGTGGGGTCGCGGACGGATGGGGAGTAGCGGTTGGGTGGGCCCTGGGCCGCTTCGGCCCCGGTCTGGTGGGCGTCCCGGTGGCCGCGTGCCCGTAGGGCGTCTTCTGGTGCCCGGTACCGGATCCTGGCTTGGTACTTCTGGGTTGCGGGGTCGGCGTCCCACGCGGGGCGGCCTTACGGGCGGCGGCGGTTGCCTGTTCCTGGGCCACGGCGGTCTGCAAGGCCACGGCGGTCGCTTGCGCGGCAGCGATGGGATTGGGCACCACGGTGAGATACCACCACGGTGGATTGCCGTTCAGGGAGGCACCCCAAAGGCCGGCGAAATCGTGGGTGGAAAGGCTGTGCGTGCGTCCATCCCAGGGGTCGTGAAAGCGAATACTGTTGTCGGCACTGATCCCGGAGACCACGAGAAAGTGGCCGGACCCGGCCAGGGCGAACCAGAGGAGGCCGCCATTGGCGATGTAGACAATGACCGGATGGCCCGCCGCCAGTTGATCCCTGAGACGGGCGAGCCAGCTTCCGCTGGCGGTTTGATGCCAGAGGGCGTCAAGGGGGAGCGGCAGTCGCGACGAGGGAGCGCGGCTGGCCTGCTCGATCCCCTTCCGCAGCCCATCGACGGTCACGCCGGCCGCCAGACCGGGTGCCCAGTCCCATTCACGGACGTAGCGGGAGACGGCTTGCAGGGTAAGGCCGGGGAGGCCTGCGGTTTGGGGCCGGCGGTAGAAGTCAAGCACCATGGTGGCGGCGGCGATCCCCGCCGCTCCGCTGTCCAGCCGGTGCTCGTCCACCGGCGGGATCGCCGCCAGCAAATCCCCGTTGATCCCGGTCGGAGGCGCGGTATTCGGATGCGTCTTGGCACCAGTACCGTGCCTGGCAGCCCGCCCGTTCGCGCCTGGTGCCGGCTTCCGGGGCCGGACGGCCCGCGCATGCGCCCCGGATCTCGGGGTGGCCGCGGGGCGCGCGCCGGACCATGGGGCCGCCCCCGTCCTGGACCCAGCCGACCCCCAGAACAGCGAGGCAAGCAGGAGCGCGGCCAGACCCAGCCGGAAGACGGAGACGGGGCGCTGCTTGCCGCTCAAGCTCTGCCAGGCCATCATTCACTCCAAACGCAAGGTGGCGAGCATGCGCCAGAAATCGTCCAACAGGGCCGGCGAGTCGGCGCGGGCGTAAAGGGTCAGGGTGCGGGCGCGGGCCGGCACCACCAGGCGAAAGGCGCTGATTCCCGCGCCGCCGACGCTGTAGAGATGCCCGGTGCGATTCCCGGCCGGCAGTGAGCCGAGATCGAGGATGGCGGAGTCGCCCGTGACCGGGAGGCGAGCACCGTTAGTCCAGCTTATGGCGACTCCCGGCAAGCCGCCGGGGAGGGCCGCGCTTGCCGCTCCCTGGGGAGCTAGGAATAGGATGCCCGTACCTCGCGCGAGGGGAACCTGGCGCCAGCCCGGCGGATAGGCGAGAGTCAGTTGCCGGCTCTGGTCCGCATACAGTGGCCAGTGAGTCGGAGGAATAATCGTGGCGGGCGGCTCATAGGCCAGGTAGCCGCCGAAGGCGCGGGCAATCGGATAGGATCCGGCAGGCGGCGCCAGGGGCGGGTGACCGGGCGGGGCGGCGGGCACGATCCGCCACGATCCCGGTTTCTGGACCGGCACGACCGTGGATTTGGGACGCGGCGTGGGAACCGCGGTCGGCAGCGGCCGTGGGGCGGCGTGGTGTGAGAAATGGCCCTCAGCCACCAGCCAGGCCGCCAGGGCAGCGCCGATCATCACGATCACCGCCGCGAGCAGTATCGGCAGGCGCCGGCGTGCCGGCGCCTGCCGACGCCGCGCCATCGACCGGCCGGTCTCCAGGCCCGGAAACGTGACCCTGGTCGCTCCATCATCCACTCGCTGGGGATCAGTCGCCGCAGGCTCCCGAGCGGCGCTTGATCCGGCGGCTCGGGAGGCGCTGCCATCCAACGAAGAGGTGGTGATAGCCGCTACCTCGGCAGAGATAGGCCCAGCGCCGGAGGGCGGCGTGGAGGCGGCCGGGGCGCTAGCACTGACCTCCGCCGGGTTCGGGTGATCCCTCCGACTATGGTCGGGTGGTAGCGCTGGGCCCACCGCGGTCGGGGGCCAACCCATGTGAACTGATTCCACACTCGCAGTCGGAGTGCGTGCGGCAACCGAGGATTCCCCTGGCTCATCGGCCGCGCGTGCACCAGCGTTGGCGGCGGGCACGTTTCTCGTCGCGGCGTCCGCGCCGGTTATCTCGGGAGGAGCGGTCTCGACGGTCTGCCCCTTGATTGGCGGGGCGGCGGCAAGCGCGGTGCCACAGCGCAAGCAAAAACGCGAGCGGCGGGGATTCGCCGTCTGGCACTGGGGACAGACACGGGTGAAATCCTCTCCTGGGTCGTCCTTCATCGTCTGCCCTTCACGCTCTTAATCGAGGCTTCCCCTGAGGAACAGGTCCACTCTAGCAGACGAGCATTAGGTAAGCGTTAGGTGCCCTGATCGCTGCGTTACCCTCTGTCGGGTTGGTTCGCCGCATGGCCAGTTAGACCCGGCTCTTCCGAGGCGGCAGCGGTAGGCATGGTCGTGAGGTACGGCGACCCCGCTCGTTCAGCGAGACGCCGCCAGGCGGAGCAGTCCGCCCAGACCGAGTACGGCCCCGGCGGCGGCGGCTAGCCAGAGACCAAGACCGGCGCTGACGTCGAGGTGGACTCCTACCAGGGAGAGCAAGCTCAAACTGACCGTCGTCGACAAGGAACCGAGGGCCGAGGAGACGGTGCTGAGATCGCGAATGGCGATGAAGACAATCACGGCCCCCAGTACAAGTTCCCCCAAGCCCTGCCAGGTACGCTCATCGCGCCCGCGCGCCAACGCCGCTAACTGGATCAATGCCGCGATCCCGCCCAGAGCCAGCACGACCCACCCATCGTTCCCCATGTAGGTACCGTTGAACGATTGCGCGGCGCTGATTGGACCCGTGCCGGTGTTGGTGCCGCTATCGGATCCGCTGACCGTAATCCAGGGGAGGAAGTTGGCCAGCATGGCGACCAGGCCCGCGCCCAGGGCCAGCCATGTGGCCACGCCGGTCACCTGACCGGAAAGAAGCTCACCTCTAACCGGAAGGGGCAGCCGTGGTCGCGTACCGGCGTCTGGCCGGGGCCGGTTATCCGTCCAGGGCCTGGTTTCCCGATCGCGGTTGCTACCATTCACCGGCCTTCCCGGTTCAGCGGTGTCGAGCGCCGGCCCCAGTGGGCTCCGCGCCGTACCGGGCGAGCTATCAGCGCGGGCGGGCTCGGCCTCCGCCCGCTCGCCTGCCTCCTCGTGTTCGAGAATCTCCGATCCCACCTTGGCCCCGCACTGACCGCAGAACCGCGCCACCCGCGGATGCTCGGTCCCACAATGAGGGCAGAATCGCCCCTGGATCGCTTTATTGTTCATTATGCCAACCCTCCCGCCTGCTCCTCCATGCTCGGCTCGGAACAATTCGCTCGCGGATACGCGAGCAGTCTAGCAGAGAAACGTTAGGCCAGCGTGAGGTGGCGAATAGGAGGGTTAGCGAATGACCGATTCCCCGCAGCCAACGCAAAAAACGGCGCCGGTCGGTATCGTCTCACCACAGGCAGCGCAGACCGTCATGGGCTCCGCCGGCACGGCCTTCGGCATCTCAATGGCTGGTTGGCTAACCGTTAAACTCTCATCCTCCCGAGAGACGGTCGCTGGAGGATCGGGCTCGATCACCGGAGGCGCGGGGACTTCGGACGTTCTCGCTTCGTCGGAAACCATTGGGGACGCGGCGGCCTCACTCGTCGTATCTTCCTCGGTCATCGCTGGGACGGCGCCAGCGCTGCCCGGAGATTCGTGGTCGGCGGTGGTCGCCGGCGGAGGGAGTCCAGCCTCGGCGATCAGCACGGTCGGCGCCTCCTGGCCGCCGTGGGGCGACGCGGGAACCGGCGGACTCGGCTGGGGTGCTGGGGAAGGAGGAAGAGGACTGGCGGGCATGCCGGTGGGGGAGAGCGGCGTGCCGCACTGCAGACAGAAGCGCATGCCGGGCGGACTGGCCGTGCCGCAGTTCGAGCAGGCAATCTCCTGGCGGACCTCGGCCGCCCCGCCTGTCGTGCCGTAAGCCTGGTTCACGGCCCGGCCACACCCGCGACAGAACCGAGCCGCTTGCGGGTTCGTCACGCCACAGACGGCACAGGCGGTTTCCCGCGCCTCCTCGACGAATCCCTCCCCCTGAATGGCGCGGACCTCCGCCTCGGCCTGACTGATCTGGCCGCGCAATCCATCGAGCTGGTCGCGGAATGGGACGATTTGGGGATGATCGATTTCATCGCGCCCGGCCAGGTCATAGACCAGATACCCAAGACGGGTGACGCTCGTGTTGAGTTGGCCCTGCAGCGCCCCGACGCGCGCCTGCGCTCGATTAAGCCGCACCTGGCGCTCCGCTTCGAAGCGGGCCCGCGCCGCGCGCCGTTTGACCTCATCCACCAATGCCATGGCACTCCACCTACTCGTCTGAACTCCCTACGAGTACCGCGATCGCCAGGGGTATGATACCAATTCGCGGTGACCCTGGATCCTTCTCGCGCCGCTCGGCGCGGAGGCGTTTTTCCCGCGAAGACGGCCTCACGCTTAGCTAACGCTTGCCCGCTATAGTGTGAGGACACTGGGGAAAGTTCGGAGGGGACTCGTATGGAAGGAGAGGCGGTCGCCCTGTCCTGCCCCGCGTGTGGCCGTCCGCGAGGGCCGCGCGATCGGCATTGCGGAGGCTGTGGGACGCGTCTGGCGCCCCGGCCCTCGCTCGTGGGCGAGCGGATCGGGCCCGAGGAGATCCCGGCCAGCGCCGGTGCCGCCGGCAAGGTGGATAGGCTGATCGCGGCCAGCCAGGCCGGTACGGAGGCGCCGGCGGACGTCGGCTTGGCAAACGGCGATTCCTCCGCGGTGCCCGAACCGGCGGTGATTGGCCTGGATGAGCGCGGGGCGACGGGGTTCGCGGACTCCCCGCTCGACGTCGCGGCTGCCCGTGCGCCGGTCGAGTACGTCCTGGTGATCAGCCAGCCGAACCTGCCCGACCGAACGGTGCCGCTGGTGGGCTCGCGCTGGACTATTGGCCGGGGAGCAGGCTGCGACGTGGTGCTTGACGCGCCCAGCGTATCTCGTCTCCACGCTTTCCTGGAGGCCGCGGGCGACCGCTTCGTGCTCCGCGACCAGGGGAGCGGGAATGGTCTCTACCAGGCGGGCATCCGAGTTGTGGAGGCGAGCCTGGCCCCTGGGGAGGAAGTCCGTATCCCCGATCCTTTCGGCAATATGTTGTCACTCTCGCTGCGCGTCCGCACCCCGGACCGTGCGGTGCCCGACCAGACAGAGGCGCCCGAGGATCGTTCGCGCGTCATTCCCCTTGGCAGCGCCCTCCTCACGCTCGTTGGCCGCGATGAGGCGAGCGGCCTTCGCCTTGACCTGCCTCTTGTCTCTCGCCGTCATGCCCAGTTGGAGCGCGCCGGCGGGGCGCTCTGCGTGCGCGATCTTGGCAGCACGAACGGTACCTTCGTCAACGGCGAGCGGATCGTCGCCATGCAGGAACTGCGGGTGGGAGATGAGCTGCGCTTCGGGCCGGCCCGCTTTCTCTATGAGGGCGGCTCGCTGCGCCAGTTCGTGGAGCAGCCGAGCGTGCGCATCGACGCGGTGAACCTGGTCCGGCGTGCCGGCAAGGCGGGGCCGGTCCTCCTGGACACGGTCTCGCTGTCCATTCAACCACGAGAATTCGTGGCCCTGATCGGCGGCAGCGGGGCGGGAAAATCTACCCTGATGAACGCGCTCTGCGGCGCCGCCCCCGCTCAGGGTGGGCTGGTGCTCTTCAATGGCCAGAACTTCTATCGCCGGCCCGACCCCTATCGGGGGATGATTGGCTACGTCCCCCAGGACGACATCCTGCACCGCGACCTTCCGGTCGGCCAGGCCCTGGACTACGCGGCCCAGTTGCGTCTGCCGCCCGACACCACGGCGGAGGAGCGGGCGCGGCGGATCACCGAGGTGCTGGCCGAGGTGCGCATGGAGGGGCATCGCGAGCAGGTGATCAGCAGGCTATCCGGTGGGCAGCGGAAACGGATAAGCATCGCGGCGGAACTGCTGGCCCAGCCCAGCGTCCTCTTTCTCGACGAACCGACCTCCGGGCTTGACCCCGGTCTGGACAAGACGGTGATGGGGCTGTTGCGCCTCCTCTGTGACAAGGGAAGAACGATCATTTTGGTGACCCACGCCACGGAGAACATTGGCCAGTGTACCCTGGTCGCCATCATGCGGCGGGGCGGCAGCCTCGCCTACTTCGGTCCCCCACGGGATGCCCTGGCGTTTTTCGGCGTTTCCTCCATGCCGGACATCTATACCTTGCTCGAACAGGGCGACGACCACACCACGTCGCACCAGCAACGTTTCCAGGAGTCGCCGCTCTATCAGCGCTACGTCCTGGATCGGCGCCAGGAAGCAGCGGCACTCACCGTGGGCGCGGGATCAGCTCCACGGGCAGCACGCGGTCTGGACCTCCGAGGGGGACTCCGCCAATGGGGCATCCTGAGCCGGCGCTACGCCGAGTTGCTCCGGCGAGACCGGCTTAACTTGCTGATCCTCCTGGCCCAGGCTCCGGTGGTGGGGCTGCTGCTGTTCCTGGTGGTGTCCAACCAGAGCTACACCTCGGCCGGTTTGAGCGCCACCCAACAGGTCTTGTTGATGCTTACTCTGGCGGCGATCTGGTTTGGCACGATTAACGCGGCGCGGGAGATCGTCAAGGAACGGCCCATCTATCTGCGCGAGCGGCTGGCTACCTTGCGCTTGTGGCCCTACATCCTCTCCAAGTTCGCCGTATTATCGCTCCTCTCGATCGGGCAATCGCTCGTCCTCTTGGGCATCGTCTCGCTCAAGACACCACACCTGCCGATGCACGGTGTTCTCTTGCCCACCTGGTTCGAGATGGCGATTACCCTGTCCCTGACCTCGCTGGCGGCCCTGGCCGGCGGGCTGCTCCTGTCCAGCCTGGTGAGCAGCGCCGATCGAGCCATGAGCCTGGTGCCCATTGTCTTGCTGGCGCAGGTCGTATTATGCGGCGGCGTCTTCCAACTGAGCGGGGCCACCAGCCTGCTGGCCCGGCTGTTCATCAGCCGATGGTGCCTGGGCCTGCTCGGCCAGATCGTGGATCTAAACCGGTTGGCGGCCCCAACCAGGCTCCCCAACTGGCCCGATCCCCTCTATGGCGGCGGGACGGCGAACCATCTCCTCATCCGCTGGGCCGTCCTGGTCGCCTGGGGTGTAGTATTCCTTATCGGTACCTACTGGTCGCTGCGGCGGAAAGATCCGCGGAAACGCTAGAGCACGGGAGGGAAAGAGGCATGTTCTTCAACGTTTTGGTTTCCTGGATTGTCATGCTGGGGTGCATCTACGTGAGCTACCTGGGGGTGCGGGAACTGGCGGGAAGCGCCATACAGCGCCCGCTCTCCCTGCTCCTGACCCTGCTCCTGGTGACTATGGGGGCCGGGGTGCTGAACCTGACCATCGATGCTTTTACGGGAGGATGGCTTACCCAGGCGTATGGCTACGGCGGTTATTTCGACAATCGGATCTACTCCGTGATCTCCATCGCGCTCTGGGCCGGATCGGCGGCCTTGATCTATCGTGACACCCGCCTGGCGCTGGCTCAGGCCTCGTGCCCACGCTGTGGGGCGCCGCTTCTAGGCCGGGTCGCCTGCCCTGGATGCGGCTGGGGCAAGCTGCCGATCCCCGCCGTGGTGACCGCGATGATTGCCAGGGCACCGATGACGGCGCCCCGATCGGCAAGCGGCGCCCCGACCATGATGGCTCTTGGCGGCCCATCGGGCGGGTCGGCGGCCACGCCGAGTGGGGCAGCCGGTTTTTGCATGATGTGTGGCTCCGGGATGGGTCAGGGGCAAACCTTCTGCGCCAAGTGCGGCACCCCGGCGGGCGCCGCCTCCTCATAAGGGGACGAAGAAGTGCGTTGCCCAACCTGTGGGCAGGAAAATCCGGCGCGGGCCCGCCACTGCGGGCGGTGCGGCGGCGGCCTGAGCGGATCGCTTGGGTCGGGCGGATCGGGCGGATCAGACCGATCCGCCGAGTCAGCCGAGCACGCGCACGTGCCTGGCCTGCCGTCCGGAAGCGTGCTCGCCGGACGCTATACGGTGGAGCGGCAGGTGGGCCGGGGCGGGATGGGCAGCGTCTACGCGGTAACCGATGGCCGGCTAGGCGGGAAACGCTGGGCTCTCAAAGAGATGATCAGCGAGGGTCTGAGCGCGGATCAACTGGCGATGGCGGTGCGGGCCTTCGCCCAGGAGGCTACCCTGCTGGCCGGCTTCTCACATCCTAATCTGCCCCAGGTGATCGACTTCTTCAGCGAAGGGCCGCGCCATTTCGTAGTCATGGAGTTCGTGGAAGGGCGAACCCTGCAAGAAGCGGCCCGGATTTCTGGCGGAACCGTACCCGAATCGGTGGTCTCGGCCTGGGCCATCCAGATCTGTGCCGCGCTGATCTATCTCCATGGGCGCCGGCCACCCGTGATCTTCCGCGACCTCAAGCCAGCCAACATCATGCTGACGGCGGACGACCGGATCAAGCTGATCGACTTCGGGATTGCCCGGCTATTCAAGCAAGGTCAGGAGCAGGATACCTCCCGGCTCGGCACCCATGGCTACGCCGCCCCCGAATGCTATGGTCAGGGGCAGAGCGACGCCCGCACGGATGTCTATAGCCTTGGCGCCACCCTGCACTTCTTGCTCACCGGTGATGATCCGGCGGCCCACCCCTTTATCTTCAAGGGCGCGCGTACCCTCAACTCCGCGGTTTCATCCGGCATGGACGGGGTGATCAGCCGGGCCGTGAAACTCGATCCGGAACAGCGTTTTCAGACCATGGAGGCGGCGCGTACGGCCCTGATCAGCGTGGGACTGAGCGGTGGACGTGCCCTGCCAGGCGGATCATCCATCCAGCCGGCACCGGCGCGTCCCCTACAGTCAGTGGCGCCACCCATCTGGCGACCACGCGCGCTCTCGGACCCACCGCCGCGGGCCGCATCGCCGGGCGTGCGGCAGCCTCCGCCGCCGGCTTCCGGCTTGCAGCCGTCCACCCTCCCCGCCCAGACCGGTGATCGGACCGGCGCTGGGCGTGATCCGGCCCAAAGTGGAGCGGGTGCCGCGACGAGCGAGCCTCTGGAAGCCGCGGATCGGACGGCGGCGCGGGGGGACGCGCCCGAGATCATCATGCCGGCGAGCGCCTCGACCGCCGGTGTGGCCGGGCAAGGAGGAGACGCGGTCAACCTGGGCGGGCGGATTGAGGCCATCGTCCTTCCCGAGGAGGAGCCTGCCGGGGACATTACCGCGCAGGCGGGAGGCGCGGGCACCGCGTCGCCGGCGCCGGCGCTCGGCGCGGGCCGCGTGGGGCGTTGTCCGCGCTGCGCGGCGACTCTGCCGATTGGGGCCATGTTCTGCGGTGGGTGCGGCCAGCAACTCAGCGGCACGCTGGCCGGCGCGGCGCCGGCCAGGGTCACGGCGGTGCTGTGCGCACGATGCAAGCGGCCGCTCCTCAGCGGATCGCGCTTCTGCGGCCACTGCGGCGCCACCACGGAGCCGCCCCGCCCCATGCCGCTCGGCGCGGCCCGCTCCCCCGAGCCTGGCTCACGGCCCTGCCCGCGCTGCGGCCAGGTCAATCCTTCCGTGCGTTGGCACTGTGCCGGATGCGGGGCGGCCTTGCCGCTGTAGGGTGAGAGTACTCGAAAGGCGCGGCAGCCGATCTCGTACAGCAATCTGCCCGGACGGCAGCACTTCTGGTCAATGTAAGGCTCACTCTGCCTAACTCTTTCCCGGCCGTGGTGCCTTCCCGCCGTGGCCGACTTCGCCCCCTCCACCGCCGAGCGGAATCGTGTTCAACAGATTCAACTCGTCCGACACCGCCCTGTAGAGATCGTCAAAGACCAGGCGCGGCCGTACTGGACCTCCTGGTCATGGTACCGAGGCACTACTGGCAGCACGTCAACGCCTATGAGCCGTACCCGCCAATTCGGCTATCGCGTCCCCAGTTCGCTCGTATTACAATGCATCCATGCCAGTCCATGACCGTACAAGAGGGAGGGGCGCTTGATCGATCCCGAGAGCCACCGGGCGCTGCGTCGCGAGATCGCCGAGCGGATGCTGGCGGATCGTGCGGTGCTCGATACTCTCCGCCAGGAAATCCGTCCGCTGCTGGCAAGTACCAGGCGGATCCAGCCGCGGGCCACCACCGCGATCTCCCTGGTCGGTACCGACGGGGGAAACAACCGTTTGCAATTTGACCCCTTTCTGATCCAACTCATTCGGGTGGTGGATTCATCGAACAATGAGTATTGTCTGGAGGCGATCACCCCCACCACCAGCACGGCGGCGTTGAGCAGCCGCCAATTCGACCACCCGGATGGGCCGACCAGCCTCGGCAAGCTGATGACCTATCTGGGCGTGTCGCGCCTCTCGGATCTGAGTCCGATGATTCGGCCCGACAGTGACCGGCGGCCCCCCAGTCCGAGTTGGGTTCAGGTATATCGAGAGTTGGTGGAATGGGCCACCTTGTTTTCCCTCGTGCGGGAGAAGGATTTCGGCTCGGATACCCTGATCGTGTTCGATGGCCTCCTGCGCAGCAAGGTCTTTGCCGGCGACCTGTTCCGCCGCTTCCTGACGGGAATCAGCGAGGGGATCGACACGCGACTGCGGAAAAGTCGGCGTCAAATCTTCCTGGTCGGGGTGGCCAAGGGGAGCCAGGTGCTGGAGCGCTATCGCCTGGCCATGGCCCTGGAAGGCGTGCTGACCACCGACTATCCGGCGTTCGTGGAGATCCCTCGCGAGATCGAGGAAAAAGCCTATATCTATGCCGAGTACGCCCGCGGTGATGACCGAGCGGTCGCGCAGGCCGAGGTGAACAAGTTCGTGGGCGGCAAGATGTTCTTCGTCAAATTTGGGAGCGGGCGGCGCGATCCCGTCTGGCCGATTGACCTGTTCTTGGCTCAGGTAGCTCAGGCGCAGACCATTCTGGGCTATCTGCTCTCGGACGCGGTCGAGGGCTTTCCCGTGCCTTTTTACCCGCGTTGCCTGCAGCGGGCTCACGAGAATGCCGCCCTGGTGGACTTCGACCTCGACATCTTGCAGGATGAAATCTTCGAAGGTATTCGCCAGGTGCTCGGCGCCGAGGCCCCGGTCCTGGACGCC
>Ga0307373_10011615_pt1 | contig 12722 bp, 8 predicted proteins | sample OX2MG_FD_202534 | JGI IMG/M metagenome (GOLD analysis project Ga0307373, IMG submission 202534) | Soil microbial communities from Risofladan, Vaasa, Finland - OX-2 | ecosystem: Environmental > Terrestrial > Soil > Coastal area > Acid sulfate soil | place: Finland: Risofladan, Vaasa | collected... | reverse complement strand
AGGCCTGAACACGCCGCAATTCCGTTGGGTGCTCTCGCGCCTTCCCCGCCTCGCCCAGCCCGTGCCGCCGATCTACCAGCCCGAGGTGGCCGCGCGGGCGGTGGTGTACGCAGCTGATCATCCGCACCGTCGCGAGTACTGGGTCGGGGGGACCACGCTCACCACGCTGGCCGCCAACGCCATCGCGCCCGGGCTTTTCGACCGGTACCTGGCTCTCACGGGCTTCGGCTCTCAGCAAACGTCCGAGCCCCGACCGTCCGATGCCCCCGCCAACCTCTGGGAGCCTGTGGACGGAGCCGACGGGCGCGACCACGGGGCGCACGGCCCGTTTGACGATCGCTCGCACGCGCGCAGCGTTCAGCTCTGGGCCTCGCAGCATCATGGCTTCCTGGGGATCGCCGCGCTCGCGGCGGGGGCCGCCGCCGCGCGGCGCGTCCGGCGATGAGTCTTCCCGCGGTGCGGATGGCTGTCGGGATGGGGTTGCTCGTCTGGCCGGCAAAGGGCGCGCGACTGCTGGGGGCGCCACGATCCGATCGCTGCGGCCGCCTGGTGATGCGCCTGCTCGGTGCCCGCCACATCGTCCAGGGCGCCCTCGTCGCGTCGAACCCGTCATCGCGCGCAGCGCGTCGCGGTGCGGTGATCGACCTCGTTCACGCGTGCACAGCCGTGGCCCTTGGCGTCCTCGACCGACGGCAGCGTCGTCTAGCTTTCACCGAGGGCTGCGTCGCCGCGGCTTTTGCGGTGGCTGGGCGCCGACGATCGCACCGCCTTGCCCGGGTGTCGCGTGGATAGCCGGCGGGCCGGTGACTTCCGGGGCGCTGGCTCATGTGCGCTCACGGCGCTGCGCGCCGACGTCCTCGGCGGCCGAGGGCCCGGAGCCGACCATGCGGAGATCGAGCACCACACCCGCTGTCGCCGTACGCTGGCTGGGAGGTCGATGATCGAGCACCTCGAGGAGACGGCACGGCGGACGGCCAGCTTCCGCTCGACCGACTGAGGGCGCGCTCAGCCTGCGTTCGAGTGCCCGAGACAGACGGCGCACTCCAGGAGCAGAGCGTGAACAAAGGCCTGGGGAAGGTTGCCGCGCATCTGGCGCTGCGCGACGTCCCACTCCTCGGAGTAGAGCCCGGGCGGGCCGCAGGCGGCGCGGGTGCGCTCGAAGCGGCGGAGTGCCCGGATGCGGTCGCCCGCGCGGTCCTCGGCCAACGCCAGGACGAGTCCGCAGAGCAGAAAGGCGCCTTCGGCTTCTCCGAGCGGACGCTCGTCGGGTCGGAAGCGGTACACGTACCCGTCCTCCGCGAGCTCCGAGCGCACGGCCTGGAGGGTTGCAACGCTTCGCAGGTCGTCGGCGGCAAGGGCGCCGCGGATGGCCGGCAGGAGGAGCGCTGCATCTACGCGCGGGTCGTCGGGCGCGCGCTGCCAGCGGCCCGAGCGGTGCAGGGAATGACGGGCCGTGTCGGCCACGATCGTGGCGGCCAGATCCGTCCAGGCGGCCGTCGCGTGCGGGCCGGTCTCCGCCGCCGCGGTCAGCCCCGCCGCGCAGATCAACCGGCTGTGGGCCCAGGCGCGCGGCTCGATCTCCCACATCCCGGCGTCGGGCTCACGCCATCTCTGCCGCACGGCATCAGCGGCAATCGCGAGGGCCCGGTGGCCGTCAGCATCGAGGCGTCCGCCGCGCGCAGCCGCGCCGAGGAGCAGGAGGGCCTCGCCGAAGGCGTCGAGCTGGAACTGCCCGTTGACCCAATTGCCGGCGACTGCCTTCCCGCCGGGATAGCCGGGGAGGGGCAAATCGCGCTCGTCTGGGACGAGCCTCCCGTCGACGGTGTACGCCGGTTTCAACCCCGGTCCGTCGGCAAGCAGGCGCTCGGACACGAAGCGCACCGCAGCGTCAAGCAGCGGGTCGAGCCCCGCCGCCGCCGCGGCGAGCCCCGCGTAGCACTGGTCGCGGATCCACGCGTAGCGGTAGTCATAGTTGCGCCCCTGGCGGGCACGCTCGGGCAGGCCCAGGGTCGCGGCCGCGACCATGCCGCCGTCTGCGCTCGTTAATCCCCGCAGCACGGCGCAGGCGTGGCGCGCGTCGCGCTCGCCGATCGCCTCGGGTAGGCGGGGGACGTCTTCGGACCATGCGGCCTGCGTCGCCTCCCAGAGCTGGTCGGGGTTGGGAGTGTCGCTCGCGAACGGATCCGTGCTGAGCTCGAGCACGAGGTCGTGGTGCGCGTCGGCCGCCACCACGAGGTCAAAGGCCAGGGCGTGCCGGCCCGCAGAGGACGACGTCGGGCTCGCGCGCTCGGCGCCCTGCAGGCGCAGGTGCAGCGGGCCAGAGCGGCCATGCCAGACGCCATGCTCGAGGGCCAGCTCCGTCATGGCGTGCCGCCCGAAGCCCGCGGCCGCATCGAGGACCACCCGCATCTGGGCGTCGCCGCTCCGGGCGACCACCCGTCGCAGGAGTATCGCCACGCCCCGCTCAGCAGGCCGCGCCAGGGCGTCGCGGCATTCGATGACGCCCGAGTCGGTAACCCAGCGCCCTCTCCAGACCAGGGTGCCCTCCTCGTAATTCCCGCCCCAGACGCATCGCTCCGTGGGAGAGATGACGAAGCTCCCCTGACCGCCGATCAACGAGCTGAACACGCCGTCGGAGTCCCACCGTGGAAAGCACATCCAGCAGACGTCGCCCCGAGGTCCGACGACGGCGCCTCGCTCACCGTCCGCGATCAGCGCATACTCGCGCAGAACATGCGGCGCCCGCGAGGCATCGACGAGAGCGCCCCGGAGCGGGCCCGCCACGTCCCTCAGATCCCGGCGGAAGTCGAGTAGTACATTTGGTCCTCGCGCCACCCGCCCTGGCCCATGCCGATCGAGCGGTAGTCGTCCACCAGCTCGATGGCCGAGATCCACTTGACCATCTTGAAGCCGAGCTGGGTCTCAACGCGTAGCCGCAGCGGCGCTCCATGCTGGATCGGTAGCGGTGCCCCGTTCATCTCGAGGGCGAGGATCGTCTGGGGGCGCCCGGCCAGCTCGAGTGGCAGCGTCCCGTAGAAATGTCCGTAGCGCCCCTCACCCTCGGTGAGCCCCTTGTCATCAAACGCGTAGAACACGACATGACGGGCGGCCGTCTGGGGGGCGGCCAGCTCGAGCACTCGCGCAAGCGGGACCCCCGCCCACTGGGCGACCGCCGTCCAGCCCTGGATGCAGTTGTGCTTGGTGATCTGGGCATCGACTCCGAGCGCGCGCAGATCGGAGAGGGAGAGCTCGAGCGGGTGCTCGACGAGACCGCCCACTGTCAGCCGGTAGTCGGCGAAGCCGCCCGCGGCGAGCCGCTCGTACCCCTCATCTGGAGGGGGAAAGCCGTTGACGCGGTGGTAGGGCGACACGTCTCGCGGCGAGAACCGCTGGCGCGAGGTGAAGGTACGCGTGATTGCGCGCTGGAGGGGGTCGACCAGCGCTCCGAGGGCCCGCTGGACGCGCCGCGGATGCGCCAGCGAGGCGCGCGTCGCGATCACCTGCACGGAGAGGATCGCCGCGAGCCCTGCGACGGCCAGCCCGATCGCGAGGCCGTGGCCGCCATCCGCGTTGCCGAGTGTGATCTTCGCGAGCTCGGACGGAAGGCCGTGCACGATCACCAGGATCGTGTGCACCAGCGTGAAGACGGCGAAGGCCACAAGGCCGAGGAAGTGGAGGCTCCGCGCGCCCTGCTTGCCCCCGAAGAGGCGCCCATAGCGCGGGAAGCGGGCGAGCACCGACGGAGACATGGCTGCTCCCGTCGCGATCTGAAACGGGGCTAGGACAAAGATCACGAGAAAGTAGGTGAGCTTCTGGGCGGGCTCGAAGGGCTGCCCGGCGATCGGGTGAGGCAGGCGGAACTGGAGGTAGTCTCCAACTGCACGGAGCGCGTCGGGCACGATCGCCCAGTCGGTCGGCACCACGTACCGCCAGTAGCCGGTGGCGAAGATCATCACGATGTAAACGAGACCGGTGAGGATCCAGAACTGGACCGTCATAAAGTGCCAATGGCGCCCGAGGCCAAGGTTCTTGCGACCGGGCAGGGCCACGACCGGCGACCACGACTCCTCCTCCTCGAGCGAGCTCCACAGCCGGCGCGAATCGGCGGAAAAGACGCGTCGGGAGAAGCGCAGCCACTCGCGCCCCGGATGGCAATCGTCGCTCCAGTAGAGCTTCGGTAGCGAGGACAGCACCTCGACCCCGCTGCGCGCGAGTAGCAGCAGGAACAGGATGTTGAGGAAGTGGGTCACTACGATCCAGAGGGGGAAGAACGCGGGCACCTCGCTCAGACCGCCCGCGCTGCGGCCGCGGCGCTCTGGCCGGCGTCGAGGGCGCCCCCCGCAAGCCGATCGGCGAGTCGCGATGAGAGCGCCATGATCGTCAGCGCCGGGTTCGCAGCGCCCTGGGTCGGGCATGCGCTACCGTCGGCAACGAGGAGATTGGGCACGCCCCACACGCGGTGGTCGGAGTCGATGACGCTCTCCTCGGGCGACTCGCCCATGCGGCAGCCGCCGATCAGGTGCGCATAGCGGCGGATCGTGACCACGTCCTGGGCGCCGGCGGCGTCGACGATCCCCCGGATGATGCGGGTCGAGTGCTCGATGTTCGCGCGGTCGTTCTCGCCCAGCGAGTGATCGAAGCGTGCGATCGGGATTCCCAGCTCGTCGGCCTCGTCGGCGAGCGTCACGCGGTTGTCGGGATTCGGAAGCAGCTCGTTGAGAGCCCCGATGGTGGCCCAGTGGTTGTAGTCGCGCATGTACTCGCGCAGCGCCCGGCCGCGGTGCCCGTCGGCCAGGATGTGCTCGGCCCACCCGATCGGCAGCGGGGAGACGGTCTGGATGGAGAACCCACGCGCGAACCCGCGCCGTTCGTCGGTCTCGTAGAACTGCTCAGAGGAGACCTCCGGCGGCGGCGCCTTGTACATCCGCAGTTCCTCGGGAAAGCGACCGGCGGTCTGGGTCGCCCCCTGGACCATGACGTAGCGGCCGACCTGGTCGTTGGCGTTCCCGAGCCCGTGCGGATGGCGGCCCGATGCCGAGTTGAGGAGCAGGCGAGGCGTCTCGATCGAGTAGCCGGCCACGACAACGACGCGGGCGCGCTGGAGGCGCTCCCGCCGGTCGCCCTCGCGTATGTACGTCACCCCGATTGCCTGCCCGCGAGCGTCGATCTCGACCCTGGCCGCCATGCAGCGCGCACGCACCTCAACCCCGTGGGCGAGGGCGTCGGGGAGATGGGTGACGAACGGACTCGCCTTGGCGTTCACCTTGCAGCCCTGTAGGCAGTACCCGCGGTAGATGCAGTGCGGCCGGTTGCCAAAGGTCCCGTTGACGATCCCGACTGGGCCGACCCGCATCTCGACACCCGCCTCGATCGCACCCTTCCAGAGCACCGCCGCGGCACCACCGATCGGGTGCGGGGAGAACGGGTAGGCATGCGGGTCGCCCCACGGCCAGTTCTGACCCGCGACTGGGAGCTCGCGCTCCAATTCTTCGTAGTGCGGCTTGAGGTCCTCGTAGGAGATCGGCCAGTCGGCGCCGACCCCGTCGAGGGTGCGGGTGGCGAAGTCCGATGGGTGGAATCGCGGCGTGTAGCCGGCGTAGTGCACCATCGAGCCGCCAACCCCCCGTCCGGAGTTGTTCTTCCCCAGCTCGACCGGATCGCGGCCGCCGATGATCCGCTTCTGGGTCCAGTACAGATCGTGCGAGCCGGCCTCGTCACTCACCCAGTCCTCGTCGGGATCCCAGAAGGGGCCTGCCTCGAGGATCACGATCCGCCACCCGCGCCGGGCGAGTCGTTGGGCCAACACCGAGCCTCCCGCGCCGGCGCCAACGATACAGAGGTCCACCTCGTCCTCGTCGCGGTAGCCCCGCATCGCATTACGACCGGGCAGAGCGCGGCGATGGACGTCGAGGAGGTAGCGCGAGTCGTTGGCGCGAGGCCCGCGCGCGCCCTTCAGCAGTCCCATCAGGCGCCGCCCGCGTCGCCGTCGCGGACCGGGTCGACGTCGACGGCACCCGGCCGCTCGAACGGCTCCCGGGTGGCGAGCGGACCGGTGCGCATGAACCCGCGCGGATAGGCCGGCCCTCCGAAGCCGATCTCATTCCAGGCCCACGGGTGGGAGTAGAAGGCGGCGAGCACCATTCGCATGCAAACCGACCACGCCCGTGACACGTCGAGCCCCGTGAGTGCCGCGGCCGCGAGCGTCCCGTCCTCCAGCCGCCCGGCGATCGCCCATCGCAGCCGCGCGTCGCACGCCGCGTATCCCTCGACGCCCCGCTCCCGCGCCGATTCGTCGAGGCCGGCAAGGACGCGCCGCCAGATCTCGCGGTCGTCGGGTAGCCCGGCGTACTGGAATCCGTCGAGGCGCCCCGAGGCGAGCTTGGCATCGACCATCTCGGCCACCGGCACGCGCGGCTCGGCGTCCTGAGCGAGTGCCATGTCGCAGAAGGCCCGCAGCGCCGGCTCCTCACGGGGAGTGAAGAAGCGCAGCGGGGCCGCCGGGCCCAGACGCGCGAGGACCGTTCGACGCGTGACCGGGTCCCAGGCTGCCGCCTCCTCGAGGACGTCGAAGTCGGGGTAGCGGCCGATCATCTGCGGCGTGGTACCGCGGCGCTGGCGTGGGAGCCAGCTTGGCGGCGGAGGCCGGCGACCGGGGCGCAGGTTCGGCAGGTGATCGGGGCGTTCCATGGGCCTCCTCATCCCTCACCCTCCCGCCGCAGCAGCGCCGCCAGGATGCCCATACCGCCAACGATCCCCATCAGCCCAGGGGCGACGATCGGAGGTCCCATCGGCAGGTTGTACGTCCACAGCCGCCAGCCACCCGGGCGCCGCGCGACCCCCCGCCCGTGGTAGTAGACCCCGATCAGGCCGTCGAGCGCATAGACGGCAGAGGCGACCGGCAGCGCCGTCTTGGCCCATCTGGGGCTGAAGACCCCGGCGATGCCCGCCACCACGAGCGGCGCGGTGACGACGATCGGGCTCCACATCATCTTGTTGCCGAAGCTCGCCCGATAGTGCTCGATGTAGACCTCCGTGGTGGTCACGATGGCCGCGAGCGCCGTGAGGCCCGCGAGCGAGCGCTCGAAGCGCCCATGCTCGATGTTGCCCACCAGCCGGTCGAGCCGATGCTCCGGTCGGCCCCTCACAGCGCGTACCTGGCGGCGTCGGCGCCCCTCAGCTCGAGGCCCAGCCCCGGGCGCGAGCGATCCGGCCAAAGAGCCCCCTCGCACGGTTCGAGCACCCCGTCGAAGAGCAGCCGCTCCACTCGGGCGTGGTCGTGAAAGTACTCGACGTGGCGCGCGACGGGGAGGGCGCAGCAGAGGTGGGCGTGGATTGACGGGGCCGTGTGCGCGGACAGCGGCAGGCAGTGCGCCTCGCAGAGCCCCGCGACCCCGAGGAACACCGTGGGGCCCCCACAGCGGGTCGAGTCGGCTTGTAGGCAGTCCACCGCCCCGGCGCCGAGCATGCGCCCGAAGTAGGGGAGGTCGTAGCCGTACTCCCCCGCCGCAACCGCCATGCCGGGCGGTGCGTTCTGGCGCACGAGGGCCAGCCCGGCGAGGTCGTCGGAGGAGACCGGCTCCTCGAACCAGGTCACCCCGAGGCCGTCGAGGGCGTGCGCCATGGCGAGGGCTGCCGGGCGGTCGAAGGCCCCGTTGGCGTCGACGAAGAGCTCGACCTCCGGTCCGATCGCCTCGCGAGCGGCCGCGACCCGCTCGGGGTCGCGCTTCGGCTCACGTCCGATCTTCATCTTCACGAAGCGCATTCCGGATGCGGCCCACCCACCCAGCTGCTCGCGCAGCCGCGGCAGGTCGTAGGAGGCGAACCCGCCGCTTCCGTACACAGCGATGCCCTCCCGGGCGCGGCCGAGCAGATCGACGAGCGGGAGGTCGAGGAGGCGTGCCTTCAGATCCCAGAGGGCCATGTCGGTGGCGGCGATCGCCGACGAGGCGATCCCGGGGCGGCCGACGTTGCGTACGGCGATCGCCATGGCCTGCCATGCACCCGGCGTCGCGAAGGCATCGCGCCCGGTGATGACCTCCGACAGGACTGTGTCGATGACTTCCCCGGCCGCCGGGTGGGCGTAGCTGTAGCCGAGCCCCGATTGACCGCCTGCGTGGGCGCGGACGACCACGACCGAGGTCACGTCCCAGGCGATGGTGCCATCGCTCTCGGGCTGGTCGGTGGGAATGCGGTAGGCACCCACCTCGAACCGCTCAATCGACGGTCCGCCGTCTCTCATCGCCCGCCTCGATGGGGCATGAACTCCTCGAGCTTGCCCTTGACCATCTGGGTCACGGCGCCCAACCGATCGGGGTCGCCCTCGGCCATCGCGAGCGTCATCGACTTCATCTGCTCGAGGGTGACGTGGGGCGGTAGCGGGGGGACGTCCGGATCGGTGATCGCTTCGAGGATCACCGGGCGGTCGGCGGCGAAGGCCTGGTCCCAGGCGCCCGCCACGTCCTCGGGCCGGTCCACCCGGATGCCGCGCAGTCCGACCAATTCGGCGTACTCGGCGTAGGGGAAGTCGGGCAGCTCCTGGGAGGCGGCGAACTTCGGATCGCCCTCCATTGCCCGCTGCTCCCAGGTGACTTGGTTGAGGTCGTTGTTATGCAGCACCATGATCACGAGCCGGGGATCGGCCCAGCGCCGCCAGTACTTGCCGATCGTGATGAGCTCGTTCATACCGTTCATCTGGAAGGCGCCGTCTCCGACGAGGGCGACGGCCACCCGGTGCGGATGGGCGAACTTCGCCGCGACGGCGTAGGGGACGCCGGGACCCATCGTCGCGAGGGTCCCCGACAGGGAGGCGAGCATTCCGCGACGCAGTCGCAGATCGCGCGCGAACCAGTTGGCCGCCGAGCCCGAATCGCAGGAGACGATCGCGTTCTCGGGCAGCCGGGAGGAGAGCTCGTGGAATACCCTTTGGGGGTTGATCGGGTCGGCGTCGTTCATCGCCCGCGTCTCGATGAGGTCCCACCAATCGGCGACGTTCGCCTCGACTGACTCTCGCCAGGTGCGGTCCTCTTTGCGCCGCAAGCGCGGGAGCAGTGCCCGCAGGGCCTCGGCGCTGTCGCCGACGAGGTTGACCTCCATCGGGTAGCGGATGCCGAGCATCCGCCCGTCAATGTCGATCTGAACGCCGCGTGCCTGGCCCGGGCGGGGTAAGAACTCCGAGTAGGGGAAGCTCGAGCCCACCATCAGGAGGGTGTCGCAGCCCATCATGAGGTCCCAACTGGGCCGGGTACCGAGCAGCCCGATCGAGCCCGTGACCCAGGGCAGGTCGTCGGGCAACGCGGCCTTGCCGAGCAGAGCCTTGGCGACCCCCGCGCCGAGCAGATCGGCCACCTGCGTGACCTCGTCGGCCGCGGCGAGTGCCCCGGCGCCGACGAGCATTGCCACGCGCTCCCCGGCGTTCAACACTTCGGCGGCTCGCGCCAGATCGTCGTCCCGAGGGATGACGCGCGGCACCGAGTACCCGACCCCGGAATGGACCGTCCCGTGCGCACGAGGCGGTTCGACGACCGCGTCCATGTCCTGGAGGTCGTTCGGGACGATCAGACACGTGACCGTGCGCTCCGCCTTGGCGATCCTCATCGCCCGGTCGATCAGGTGGCGTACCTGAGCGGGGTCAGTGGCGACGTGGACGTACTCGTGGGCGACGTCTTTGAAGAGGGAATCCAGGTCGATCTCCTGCTGGTAGCTCCCGCCGAGCGCGGACCGGGCCTGCTGACCGACGATCGCTACCACCGGCTGGTGGTCGAGCTTGGCGTCGTAGAGGCCGTTGAGCAGGTGGACCGCGCCCGGGCCCGAGGTGGCCAGGCACACGCCGACCTCCCCGGTGAACTTGGCGTGGGCGCAGGCCATGAACGCCGCCATCTCCTCGTGGCGCACCTGGATCAGCTCTGGGTCGTTGCCCGCGCGATTGAGGGCGCCGAGGATCCCGTTAATCCCGTCGCCGGGGTATCCGTAGATCCGCTCCACGCCCCACGCGCGCAAGCGTGCCACCAAGAAGTCGGCGACGGTCGTGCTCATACCGGGGCTCCTGACAATAGATCGTTAGGCGATATTAAAGTATACTTCGTGCGGCGTCCCGGCAAGCCTCGACGACCCGGTGGCGGGAACGACGTAGGGCCAACCTTCGACGATCGACGCCGTCCGCCGGAACCCCAGAACGATGAAGCCCGATGCTACGACCGACGAGCGGATGCCCGCGCAGGACTACCGCGAGGCTGCCGTGCTGCGGGAGGGGCTCCGGCCGTTCCTGCGGCGCAGCGAGGAGATCGCCGCGGCGAATGGACTGGCGTTCCAGCGCCTACTCCTGCTGATCACGGGGGCTTCGGACCGGTCCGAGCGTTCGACAGTGACCAACCTCGCCGGTCGGATGCAACTCGCTCAGGACACCGTGACCGACCGCGTGGCCCGAGCTGAGGCAGCCGGGCTCCCCGCCCGCGAGCAATCCGAGGACGATGGGCGGATTGCCTACCGGCGCCTCCCGAGCGAGGGCGAGCGCCGACTGGCCGGAACGGTCGCCAGCCTGAATGCAGACCGCAGGAGCCGAATCGCGCTCGTCAGCGCGCTGGATCGCTCCCGCCGCACCCGCACCTGAGGATGGTCCACGGCGGCGGCGACCGACCCTACACGAGCTTGTGAAAACGCGGGCGCGATGCCGCTCGTTTGTCGCATTCTTGTCGCAGTCCGCACCGATTACGGGCGGTCTTTGGCGGTCTTGAGCGGATAACCGCGCGACACATCGGCTTACTGAGATCGCCCCAGCCATGCGGGCAACCGCATGGGTAAGGCGAAGGCGACGGCCGGAGTCGAACCGGCTCATGGCGGTTTTGCAGACCGCCATGCTGCGGTACTTCGCGGTCATGACGGAGCAAGAGGCCAGTAGCAACGTGCGTCACTAGCGCGCTCGGCGTCTGCAACCGACGCCCGAAACTGAGCCCGGCCGCCAGACGACCGCCTGACTGTCCCGCACCCTAACCGGCCTCCAGCGCGCTCACATTGCTCGCACTATTGGGGGCTTACCGGGGGCTTACCAGTGCTCTGAGAAGGTCCCGTGTGGGCTCTCGTGACCCAAGGACATGAACCGAAACCGTGTTGTTCATGGGCGTTTCTAAAGCCGGCGCGCGGATCCGAATCGCGGACCCCTTCATTGCGAGGAAACGCCCAGCGTCAGTCGCTCACCTAGATCGAACCGACGCGCCAGCGTGCGGCCGTGTATTCGGGATCTCACACCGGGGGCCCGTCCCCGCTGGTTGTCGACTGGCGCCATCGTCGTCGCGAAGCGGAAGGGTGTGTGACCGAATACTCCCGCATCGCGCACCACACGACCTGCGCGCCTGAGGGGGTGTCTTAGTGGGTGAATTTCCCCGAATGCCCCTGCCTGCCAGGCCCCGAAAATGCAGAGGCCCCGCTGCTGGCGGGGCCTTTCTTAATGGCGAGACCCAGACTCGAACTGGGGACACCACGATTTTCAGTCATCCATGTAGCCGTGCGGGATGTCGCGCGGTGGTCGTGATCTTGGGGGAAACGACCCGGGCGACTCCCCGACCACATCACGGTCCACATGGTCCGTCGGAGATCCGAGGCCAGCAAACGCCGCCGCTGCCCCATCGAGTTGAGAGTCCGCGAGCAGATGCGCATAGACCTGCGCGGTGACGTTGGGGTTGGCGTGCCCGAGCTGTCGGCTCACGACGATCAAGGGCACACCTGCTGCCAGCATCAGGCTCGCCGCCGTGTGCCGCAGGCCGTGCGGGGTCACCAGGGGCACACCATCTGCGTCCACGAGTCCCGCCCGGCGCAGCACGCGGGCAAGCGACTGGTTCGGAGAATGGGCGTTCATCGGTGCGCCGTTCCTACCGGGCCACACGTAGCCGGTCGCGCTCGCGCCTCCGGATCGCACCCGCCAGCCGGCCAGACGTTCGGCGAAGCTTCGCGAGATCGCGACCCTGCGCGAGCGCTTGCCTTTGGTGGTGCGCTCCTGGCGCACTCCGCGCACATCGCTGACGTTGCGGCGCACGTGCAGGCGTAAGGCAAGAAGATCAACGTCCTCCCAGCGCAGGCCGATCACCTCACCGCGCCGCAGCCCTGATTCGGCCATCGCGCGGATCATCGTCTCGGTACGCAGCGATCCCTGGCAGCTCTGCACCAGCCGAGCGAGTTCAGCCATCGACAGCACGCGCTCGTGGGCCTGGCGGGTGTGGGTCTCGGGCGCCGGCAGCCGCACCCGCCGTGCGGGATTCTCGGCGATGAGTCCCCACTCCACGGCGGCTTGGAGCAGGCGCCGCAGCGTCGAGACGACCCCGCGCACCATCCGCACGCTGGCGCCACCGCGCAGCAAGTCGGCGACCAGCTCATCCACGTGCTGGCGGGTGATCTCGCCGACCGCAAGCTCGCCCAGCACCGGTGCGAGCCGCAGGCGCAGATCGACCTCGACCTCCGCCAGGGTGTTCGGGGCAAGCACGCCGGTGCGCGTGCGCATCCACTGCTCGGCAAGGGCACTCAACGTGAGGCTCGGCGGCGGACCGGGCACGGGTGCCGCGATGACCGGCCGCCCGGCGGCCTGCAGCCGCCTGCGCTCGGCGCGTGCTTGGGCGACCGAGCCGCGCACGGTCACCGCGCGGGTGAGACCCGGGCGAATCCCGGGTACGAGCACCTGGTAGGCACAGCCGCAGCGCCTGCCGGGCCGCTCATCGCGCGAGGCAGGACAGGCGATC
>Ga0307373_10011614_pt1 | contig 12723 bp, 11 predicted proteins | sample OX2MG_FD_202534 | JGI IMG/M metagenome (GOLD analysis project Ga0307373, IMG submission 202534) | Soil microbial communities from Risofladan, Vaasa, Finland - OX-2 | ecosystem: Environmental > Terrestrial > Soil > Coastal area > Acid sulfate soil | place: Finland: Risofladan, Vaasa | collected... | reverse complement strand
GCGGCTCCACCAGGAGGCGCCGCCACCCGGTGGCGGCGAGGGGATGATCGATCTCCGCCCGGCCCCGGCCCACGGCTCGAATATAGGGGGCGGCGTCGGTCGTCGTGGGCCCCGCCCGGGCCTGCCGCGGGCTCCGCTCGGGATCGCGCCGGCCGGCAAGCCGCCTCCCCGGGTCAGGTACCCGATCGGCGAGCGGTCCCTCCTCGGGGTCGGGCGCGATCACCCCGCGACCGCTCCGGATGATCGACTGCAGCTCCTCCGAGGCGAAGCCACTGGCGACGGCGGCGTCGTAGATGACGAGCGCCACCGCCGACTCCAGCAGGGTGCCGACCGGGAAGTGGAGCGGTTGCTGGCTCACCGGCAGCGGCCCGAAGCCGCCGTCGTAGGAGAGCGGGAACGTCACCAGGATCAGGAGGATCAGCCACAGGGAGCGCTGCACGTGCTCCCGTCCCTCGGCGTTGCTGAGCAACCAGATGGCGGCGCACATCGCCACCACCGCGGCGGAGAAGGTGATGTCGTAGAGCGGGAAGCTCCAGGCGCCGGCCACCTGGGCGCCGGTGGCGGTCAGCACCCACCCGCCAGCGTGGTTGATGAGGATCCAGACGACCAGGAACAGCGCCCCCAGCACGGCGCCCACCTGACGCGACATCCAGCCCCGCTTCCAGGCGTAGAACCAGGTGAACAAGGGCAACCCGACGAATACCGCGGCGAACACATTGGTCAGGGTGGCGAAGCCCGACCAGTACACGATCATGATCGCGGCCAGGTAGCCGACCGGGGACCAGAAGCGGGCATTGCGAAGACGGAAGGGGCGGGCGAGGTCGGGACAGTGCTTGCGCAGGACGGGCAGCCCCACCCCGCCCATGACGTACGTCAGCACCGTGCACGAGGTGATGAAGCCCACCAGCTTGTACCAGCTGGGGGCGGGGATGAAGAAGACGCAGCCGACCACCAGCGCCGCGATCAGCGAGATCCACGGCACCCGGAACCGGTTCATCCACTGGAACGCACGGGGGATGTAGCCGTCCACCGAGAGGCCGTAGTTGGTCCGCTGCGCGGTGCCGAGGTAGATCCACCCGGTGCCCGACGGCGAGACCCCGGCGTCGATCAGGAGAACGGTGCCGAAGGCGCCGAGGGCCCCGATCCCGGCCGCCTGCAAGGCGTGGTAGAGCGGCCCCGAGGCCCAGACGCTGCCGGTCAGCGCGGCCCAGTCACCGGGATGGACGCCGGCGGAATGCCAACGCAGCGCGCCCAGGAAGACCACCTGGATGAGGGTGTAGACGACCATCCCGATGACGACCGAGAGGATCGTGGCGAGCGGGATGTCGCGTTGGGGGTTGCGGGCCTCTCCGCCGAAGTCCAGGGCTTGGCGGAAGCCGAGGTACGAGAAGATGATCCCGGTGCTGGCGGTGGCGCCGAAGATCGACGCCGGCCCGAAGGGGGTGAACCCGCCGGTGTAGCCGCCCAGGTTGACGCCGCGGAAGGCGGCGAACAGGAACAGGAAGGTGACGGTCGGGATCACCAGCTTCCACCAGACCGTCCAGCGGTTGACCTCGGAGAGGAAGCGGATGCCGAGGAAGTTGAGGACGAAGAAGATCAGCATCAGCCCCACGCCGAAGAGGATCCCGTTGGGCCAGGCGACGACCGTGACCCCGCTGCTGACGCTGAGGAGATGGGCTGTGGGGTAGTAGCCACCGACGTAGGTGACCACCGCCTCGGCCTCGATCGCCGGCACCGAGACCGCGGAGAGGAAGTAGGCTCAGCCGAGGATCCAGCCGGTGAACGCGCCGTGGGTGAGATGGGGGTAGCGGACGATCGCTCCGGAGCGCGGCAGCATGCCGGCAACCTCGGCGTAGCTGAGCGAGACGAAGATGACGAAGACGTCCCCGACGATCCAGGAGAGGATCGCGGCCGGGCCGGCGAAGGCGGCGGAGGCCAGCGCGGCGAACAGCCAGCCGGAGCCGATGATCGCGCCCAGCGACAGGAACAGCAGGTGCTGGAACCCCATGGTCCGGCGCAGCTGGCGGTCCGACGCTTCGAAGTCGACCGCTGGAGCGGGCGCAGTCGTGACGGCCATCGCGTTCCTCCCTGCGGGGGTGTCGGTGCCGGGGCCGTCCGCCGAACCGCCGCCGCCGTCTCCCATTGGACCCTGTCGAACGACCCCGATCCGTCCGATATGGTGCGCCGCACGGTCGGAGACGCCAAGGGCTCCGACCCCCCGACTCCGCCGTCGGGGCCAGCTATCATGCCCACGGGTGATGGATATCCTCGACATGGCGGGCGGGGTGCCGGAGTTCGACCGGGTGGCGGCCGCGCTCCGTGCTGACGCCGGCGACCTGGCGACCTTCCTGGAGGTGCTCGCCGTCAAGCTGGAGACGGCGCTGCCGGGCGGGGTCCGGGTGGACCGCGCCGGCGGCCTCTGGCGCAAGCCCAAGCGGGTCGTCCGCCTGAGCTGCGATCTCGGCGACGAGCGCTTCCAGCTGGCCGCCGCCGCCACCGGGCTGGAGGCGGTCCGCACCCGGGTGGTGCGCGGGATCGCGCTCAAGAGCGAGGTCCTTCCCCTCGACGGGTGGATCGAGGCCCTGAGCGGGGCCCTGGCCCGGTCCGCCGCCACCAGCGCCGCCGCCAGCCAGGCCCTCGCGCGGCTGGTGACCTGATCGTGCCGTGGTTCCGCTCCCAGCCCGGCCCCGACCGCGCTGCGCAGGCGGCCGCCGCCGAGCGCGACCTGCGCAGCCAGGCCGAGCTCGCCGCCGGGCGGCTGCCGCTGGTGGCCCAGGAGCGGCTGCAGCGGCAGGCGGGCGGGGGGTCCGCCTGGACCAGCGACCTCTCGGTGGACGAGCTGGCCGCCCTCCACGACGTCAGATTCGAACCGGTGGGCCAGGTCCTGGGCAGCACCATCTACCGGATCAGCGCCCTGCGTGCGGGGCTCGGCGGGGGCGGGCTGGGCTTCGGCGGATCCCTGGGCGGCCTCGGCTTCGCCACCGGCGCGACCGAGAACGCGGTGCTGTCGGCGGCGCTCTACGAGTCGCGTCGGCTGGCGCTGGGACGGCTCCTCCAGGAGGCCGCCGGGCTCGGCGCCCACGGGGTGGTGGGGGTCCGCCTCACGATCCGCGCCTACGACTGGGGGGCGGGGCTCTCCGAGTTCAGCGCCCTCGGGACCGCGATCCGGCGGCGGGGCGCAGCCCCGCTGCCCCGGCCCTTCACGTCCGACCTCTCCGGTCAGGAGTTCGCCAAGCTGGTGCGGGCCGGCTGGGTGCCGGCCGGTCTGGTCCTGGGGGCGTGCGCGATGCAGGCGGTGGTGGTGTTCGGCGCCGTGGGGATGGGCTGGAACACCGTCTCCAGCTGGTGGAACCAGGAGGTCACCCCGTTCACCGCCGCCCTCCACCAGGCCCAGCAGGTGGCGCGCCAGCGGATGCGCGCCGACGGCGCCCAGCTGGGGGCCGAGGGGATCGTCGGCGTCCATCCGTGGCGCGAGATCCACGAGTTCGCGACCGGCAACGAGAGCGTCCAGGGCCGCCTGGTGGAGTGGGTGATGGCGGGGACCGCGGTCGCCGCCTACACCAAGGAGCACCGCAGCCAGTCGCCGCGGCTGACCGTCCCGCTCACCGACCGCCCCGCCGATTCGGCGGCGCTGGTCCCGTGACCGTGCGTCCGTCCCCCGACCCGTCCTGCGAGGAGGAGGCCATCCCATGACCGACCAAGCGGTCGCACCCCAAGACCTGCCCGAGGACGCGCTCAACCGACTTCGTGAGATGCGCGGTGGCGACGGTCGTGCCGCGCTGTTCACCAGCGACCTCTCGGTGAACGAGTTCCTGCTGGTCAAGGAGGCCGGCTACGACCCGGTGGGCCTGGTGGTGGGGAGCTCGATCTACCACATCGGGATCCAGGTCGCCAACTACAAGCAGAACCAGGAGCTCCAGGTCCTCAGCCAGGCGATGTACCAGGCCCGCGAGCTGGCCATGACCCGGATGGAGGAGGAGGCGGTGGCGCTGGCGGCGGACGGGGTGGTGGGGGTGCGCCTGGTCATCAACCGCTACGAGTGGGGCGAGCACCTGGCCGAGTTCATGGCCATCGGCACCGCCGTCAAGGGCCGCGGCCAGCCCTTCCGCACCACCCAGGGCAAGCCGTTCACCTCCGACCTCTCCGGCCAGGACTTCTGGACCCTGCTCCAGGCCGGCTACATGCCGCAGGGGTTGGTGATGGGGAGCTGCGTCTACCACGTGGCTCACCAGGGGATCGGGCAGTTCCTCCGCCAGGTGGGGCAGAACCAGGAGATGCCCAACTTCACCCAGGCCCTCTACGACGCCCGCGAGCTGGCCATGGAGCGGATGCAGACCGAGGCCGGTCAACTCAAGGCGGAGGGCATCGTCGGCGCCCAGATCCACGAGAACAACCACGGCTGGGGCAGCCACGTGATCGAGTTCTTCGCGGTCGGCACCGCTGTCAGCGGGACCCGCGCCGACCATCAGATCGCGAGGCCGCAGATGGTCCTCTCGCTCGACCAATAGGGTGCGGCATCGGCGCCCGTGGTCGGGGTCCGGCCGCGGCTGACCCACCGGGCTCGGCGCTCGCCGCGCCGGCGCCCGGGGACCCGTCCGCCGGCGTCGCGCCGCTCGTGATCCTGCACGACGCGGAGACCGACGGCCACGCCGCCGAGGGCCACCCGGAGTCCCCCGCCCGGCTGCGAGCGATCGCGGCGTCGATCGCCGCCGACCCGCGCCTGGCGCTGGTCCCGCGCGCGGCGCCGACCCCGGTCGACCCCTCCCGGCTCGAGCTCGTCCACACCCCGGCCCACATCGCGCGGGTGGAGACGGCCAGCCGCGGCGGCGGCGCCTGGTTCGATGCCGACACCTACTGCGCTCCGGAGTCGTATGCGATCGCCCGGCGCGCCTGCGGCGCCTGCACCACCGGCGTGGAGATCGTGGTGGACGGGCGGGCGCGCACCGCCTTCGCGCTGGTGCGACCGCCCGGTCATCACGCCACCCCGCAGACCGCCATGGGGTTCTGCCTCTTCAACAGCCTGGCGGTGGCGGTGCGGGTGGCCCAGCGGGAGCTGGGGGTGGGCCGCGTCGCCATCGTCGACATCGACGTGCATCACGGCAACGGGACCCAGGACGTCTTCTACGACGATCCCACCGTGCTCTACTGCTCCCTGCACCAGCTGCCGCACTACCCCGGGACCGGCCGGGCCCGCGAGACCGGCAGCGGCGCTGCCGAGGGCACCACCCTCAACTGCCCGCTGGCGCCGGGAACCGGGCCGGCGGCATGGCTGGCCGCCCTCGAAGGGCAGGTGCTGCCGGCGGTGGAGCGCTTCGAACCCGAGCTGATCTGTGTCCACGCCGGCTACGACGCCCACGTGGCCGACCCCCTCGCCGAGCTGCGCCTCACCACCGACACCTACCGCACCATCGCCACCCGGCTCGGCGCGGTCGCCGCCAGGGCCTGCGGCGGCCGGATGCTCTGGGCCCTGGAGGGCGGCTACGACCTCCCCGCCCTCGCCGACTCGGTGGCGGCCACCCTGCGGGTGCTGGCGGCCGGCTGAGGCCCGGGGGCCGGGGGCGGCCCGACAGCGCCACAATGGCCGCGGCGGCAGGACGAGCGAGCCCGCAGCGGCGTCCGGCGGAGTCCGCCGGGTCCTGCCCGAGGGCGTGGGGAGAGGAGCGGTGCTCGTCCCGATCCTGGAGAGCGACCCCGACTACGGTGCCCTGGGCGCGACCCTGCTCCGCCGCCTGGGGGTGGCCGAGACCCCGGTCGTGGGCAGCCTCGCCCAGCTCCTCGACCTCCTCCGCCAGCGCGAGGTGGCCATGGTGGTCGCCGACGGCGCCCTGCTCGGCGGCCGCTCCGGTGTGGTGCGGCTGCGGGAGTCCAGCACCGCCCCGCTGGTGGTGCTGGAGGGCAGCGGGGAGCCGCCGCCCGTGCTCCTCAGCGCCGGCGCCGACCACGTCCTGGTCAAGCCGTTCGCGCCCGGCCTCTTCCGCGCCACCGTCGAGGCGATCCTGCGCCGCCTCCGGATCGAGCGTTCGGCCGCCGGCCGCGTGGTGCGGGTCGGCCCCCTGACGGTGGAGCCGGCGGCGCGCAGCGCCAGGATCGAGGGCCGCCGCCATTTCCTCAGCCCGCGCGAGGCGGACCTGCTGGAGTACCTGGCCCTCAACCAGGGGGTGGTGGTGTCGCGCCGGCAGATCATCGAGGGGGCCTGGGCGGGGGACCCCGAGGCCAGCCCGGCCGCGGTCACGATGTGCATGCATCGGCTGCGACGCAAGCTGGAGGCCGATCCCCACCGACCGGTCCAGCTCCGCACCCGCCGCGGCGACGGCTACGTGCTCCTGGGCGCGCCCGCGACCCCGGACCTCCCCCGGCGGGCCGCCGGATGACGCGCGGGACCATCATGCTCACCGGCGCCAGCGGGTTCGTCGGGGGCGCGGTGCTGCGGGCGCTGCTGGCGCGCGGCTACGCGGTGCAGGCCCTGGTCCGCGACCGGGAACGGATCGCACCCCACGAGGGGGTCCGGGTCCACCAGGGACAGCTGGCGGACGCCGACCTGGTCCAGGCCGCCTGCCGGGGCTGCACGGCCGTCATCCACTGCGCCGCCGACTACCGGCTGGCGCTGGCGCGGGGGGACACCGAGCGGATGATCGCCGCCAATGTCGGAGGCACCTGGCAGGTGGTGGACGCGGCCCGGCGGGCGGGGGCGGGCCGGGTGGTCCACTGCAGCACGGTCGGGGTGCTCGCCTTCACCCGGGGCGGCCGCGTGGTGGACGAGACGATGGTCGCCGGGGACCCGAGCACGCTCCCGGGACCGTACAAGCGATCGAAGTGGGCGGCCGAGCAGCTGGCGCTGGCGGCGGCCGACGTGGAGGTGGTGGCCGTCCTCCCCAGCACCCCGGTCGGCGCCGGCGACGTGCGCCCGACGCCCACCGGGGCGGTGATCCGGGACTTCCTCCGGGGGCGGATCCCGGCGACCGTGGCCACCGGCCTCAACTGCGTCGACGTCGAGGCGGTCGGTCGCGGTCACGTCGACGCCCTGGAGCGCGGTCGGCCGGGCCGTCGCTACATCCTCGGCGACCGCAACCTCTGGATGGCGGAGCTGCTCCGCCGGGTGGGGTGGGCGGGCGGCCGCCGGCCGCCGCGCTGGCGGCTGCCGCTCGCCCTCGCCTACGCCGTGGCCGGCGCCAGCCAGGCGGTCGGCCGCTGCCGCGGGGAGCCGCCGGCGGTCCCCCTGACGGCGGTGCGGATGGCGGCCCACCCGATGTTCGTCGACGCCGCCCGAGCGCGGGCCGAACTCGGATGGGATCCCGGCGACCTCGACCGCGCCCTCGCCGATGCCGCCGCCTGGTTCGCCGGCGGCCCCGCGCGGCGCGGGGCCTGACCGTGGCGCTGGCCGCGGCCCTCGGCCGCTGGTATGCGTTCCTCCCCTGGATCGCCTGCCTGGGGCTGGTCGGATGGCGCCACGGGCTGGCCCGCGCCGCCGCCCTCGGCGCCCTGGGCTGGGGGGTCGCGCTCGCCGCGGAGTGGGGCTCGACCGGCGGCCCGGGCGTGCCGTTCGGGCCGTACCTGTACCGGGACGCCGCCCTCGCCCACGACTGGCGCGTCCTCGGGGTCCCGGTCTTCGACAGCCTCAGCTTCACCTGGCTGTCGTTCTGCGCCTTCACCGTGGCGGGAGGGGTGGGCGGCCGCGGCTGGCGCCGGTGGCTGGGCGCGGTCCTGGCGGTGGTCGCGGTCGACGTCGTGGTCGACCCGGTGGCGCTGCGCGGGGGGCGCTGGTGGCTCGGCCGGATCTATCGGTACCCCAAAGGCGGCCCCTGGTTCGGGGTGACGCTCGCCAACTACGCCGGCTGGCTGGTGGTGGCGGCCGTCCTGGTCGGGCTCTGCGCCGTGCTGCTGAGGGGACCGGTGCGGCCGGGCGCTGCGCGCTCACCGGTCCCGACCGCGGTGGCGGCGGGCCTCCTCGCCCTGGTGGAGCTCCAGATGGTGGTCCTGGCGGCCCTGCTCCGGGTGGTGCCGGCGGCCCTTGCCAGCGTCGCGCTGCTGCTGGTGGCGCTCCGGGTCGCCCACCGGTCGCCCGCCGCCGCGGTGGCGGGGGGCGAGCGCGGCGCCGGGGCTGCGGGCCCTGCCGAGCTGGTGGTGGCGTGCGCCCTCGGCTGGGAGGCCAGCCTGGTGCGCCGCTCGGTCGGCGGCTGGCGGTCGGTGGCTCCCCCCCAGGGGGTCCTGCGAGCCTGGCGGCGGGGGAGCACCGCCCTCTGGCTGACCGGGATGGGCCCGGTGTCGCTCCCGGCCGCGACCTGGCCCCGGTCGGCTCGGGTGGTGCTGGTGACCGGGATCGCCGGCGGCCTCACCTGGTCCTGGACCGCCGGCGACCTGGCCGTGGCGACGGCCCTGGTCGACGCCGCTGGCCGGCGGCGTCCGCTGGCGGACGGGCCCGCCCTGGCCGGGCTGGCGATCGGGGCCCGCCCGGCGACGTTCGCGTCCGCCGCTGACCCCGTCGACGGCGACCGGGACCGGGCCAGGTGGGCCGGGATGGGGGCGGATCTGGTCGACATGGAGACGGGCAGCTGGGCGGACTGGGCCGGCGGCCTGGAGGAGGGGCCCGAGGGACCGGTGCCGGTGCTCTGCGGGCTGCGGGCCGTCGTCGACACCAGGGGGCGCAGGTTGGGGAGGGCGGCGAGCCTGGTCCCCCACGGGGCCCCCGGCGTCCGTCTCGGCCGCCTGCTCCGCCTCCTCCTGCGCGACCCCCTGGTGATCCCGCGGCTCGGGCGCCTCGCCGCCGACCGGCGCCGCGCCGCCCGCCGGCTGGGCCCGGCACTGGCCCGGCTGCTCCAGCCCGGGATGCTGGCGGCGGGTCCGCCCCCGGGGCCGCGACCGGAGACGGGGGCACCGGAACCCCACCGCGTGCGGTCGGGCTCGGCGGCGCCGGCGCCACGGCTCACCTCGGAGGGACCGTAGGGATGCGACCGCGCGACCTCGGGATCGTCATCGGCACCGGCCGCCCGGGCCCGCACAACGCCATCACCGACGTCGCCGGGGTCGGGGTGGGTCACGCCACCCTGGTGCGCGGCTACGGTCCGCTGGTGGTGGGCCGGGGGCCGGTGCGCACCGGGGTCACCGTCGTGATGCCCCGCCCGGAGCCGATCTTCCGCCACCCGCTCTTCGCCGGCTGCCACCGGCTCAACGGCAACGGTGAGCTCACCGGCCTCGAGTGGGTGCGCGAGTCGGGGCTCCTCACCTCGCCGATCGCGCTCACCAACACCCACAGCGTGGGGGTGGTCCGCGATGCCCTGGTCGCCTGGGAGGTGCGCCAGCGCCAGCCCGGCGAAGCGTACTGGTCGCTCCCGGTCGTGGGCGAGACCTGGGACGGAGTCCTGAGCGATGTCGGCGGCCAGCACGTCAGCGCGGCCGACTGCTGGGCGGCGGTGGGGGCTGCCGGCGGGGGCCCGGTGGCCGAGGGTGCGGTGGGCGGCGGCACGGGCACCATCTGCCACGGCTTCAAGGGCGGCATCGGCACCAGCTCGCGCCTCGCCACCGTCGATGGCGAGGTCCTCACCGTCGGGGTGCTGGTGCAGGCCAACCAGGGCCGGCGGGATCGGCTGACCGTGGCCGGGGTGCCGGTCGGACGGCACCTCACCGCGGCGGAGGTTCCGCTGCCGGGACCCGAACGCCACTCCGACGCGGCGGAGCCGCCCGAGGGCACCGGCTCCATCATCGTGGTGGTGGCGACCGACGCGCCGCTCCTCCCCGGTCAGTGCCGCCGGGTGGCGCAGCGGGCGGCGCTGGGGATCGGCCGCACCGGCGGGGTGGGGGAGCACACCAGCGGCGACCTCATCCTCTGCTTCGCGACCGGCAACCGCGATCTCCCGGAGGCCGCCGCCGCGGCCACGACCGCCCCCAGGACCACCGTGACCATGCTCGACGACCACCGGATCGACGCCCTCTTCGACGCCGTGGTGGAGGCGACGGAGGAGGCGATCGTGTCGGCCCTGCTGGCGGTCGACACCATGGTCGGCCGCGATGGCATCATCGCCCACCGGCTGCCCCCCGACCGGCTGCGCGCGGTGATGGCGGGCGCGGGCTGAGGGCCGGCCGAGACGGTGGCGGTCCGGAAAGGAGGGTCGCCACCGCGGCGGCTCGCCGGGGTCGACTCAGCGCAGCTCCGACACCCGATCGCGGCCGCGCTCGGGGCTGATCTCGGTCGAGCGGCGCGCCTCCGGGCGGCGGCCGACGCGGACCGGGTCGCGGGCGGGCCGGCCCCGGTCTCGCGCCGCCGGTCGGGGTCGGTGGGCGATCACCGCCTGCGGGAGGGCCGGGTTGAAGCGGTCGAGCGCCGCCTCGCCGGTGGCGGCGCCCACCTCGCGCCGGCCGACGGCGGTGGGGCGGTGGATGGTCGCCGGCACGACCGCTGCCGAGATCACGGCCGCCGGGCGCTCGGACCCCACCGCGACCGGCCGGTCGCGGCCCGGCCGCCGGAGCCGGGCCTGGTCGCCGCCGGCGGCCATCAGCGCCGCGGGGTCGAGGGAGATGGTCACGAGCCGGCCCCCGCCGGGATCTCCGGCGCCAGCGTCTCCCAGCCGGCGCCCCCCGGCGGACGTGGCGTGGCCGGGCTGACCCCAGCGACCGCGCGCCGACGATCGTGCCGGCGTCGACCGCGTCGCCGACTGACCCCCCGCTGGTCCGGGAGCCGCCCGCCCCGACGGTCATGCTCAGGGAGCAGAGCACCTGGGCACGGGTGAGCGCGTGTGCACCCCATACGTGGAGGCGATGCTGGCCATCCCGGTGGCGGACCCGGCCCGCAGCCTCCCCGCCAGGCAGCGCCCCCTGACCGGCTCCCGTGCCCGGTCCCCCGGTCAGCCGGGCCCGCCCGCCAGGCGGCCATCCGCTCGCATCGACGCCGGCACTGGCCCCGGCTCCGACCGCGTTCCGATGGCGGTGCCCGTCCGCCCGCCGGCGCGCGCTCGGGCATGGGGGGGGGGCTCGCCGGAGCCACGACCATCCCCACCGTCAGCTATCATGCCGGAACGGCAGTGACTCCTCGCACGCCATCACCGCACGACGGGCAAGCGGCCCGGTTGGACACGGCCAGCCTGCGACACCGAGCTCGTGCGGCCATCAGGGCGAGCATTGTCGCGGGAAAGGTCGAGGCCGGGACGATCTACCCGGTCGTGCACTTCGCGGAGTGGCTGGGGGTGTCCGCCACCCCGATCCGGGAGGCCCTCTTCGACCTCGCCGGCGCCGGCCTGGTCGAGGTCGTCCGCAATCGCGGGTTCCGGGTCCCCCTGCTCAGCGAAGAGGACCTCGACGACCTCTTCGCGATCCGGATGATGCTGGAGCGCCCAGCGGTCGTGACCGTGGCGGCGGTGCATGGGCTGCAAGACTCGACCCACCTTCGCCGACTGGCGCGGGAGGTCGAACGCCACGCGGCGTCCGGGGATGTGATCGCGTTCCTTGCCGCGGACCGCGACTTCCATTACCAGCTGCTGGCGGCGCACAGCAATCGGCGGCTGATCGACATGATCATGGAGCTGCGGGATCACACTCGCCTGCACGGGCTGCAGTTGCTGGCCCACTCCGGACGGCTGCTGGAGTCTGCCCGCATCCACACCGAGCTCCTCACCGCGGTGGAGACCCAGGACATCGCCGCCGCGGACACGCTGATCGTTCGCCACCTCCGCCACACCCGTGGGGTGTGGGCGGGCCGGGGCGAGGGGGACGAGTCGGCGCTGCTCCGGGTCGAGCCCGAGGGCCCGACCCGGTCGGACCACCCCGGGTCCGACCCGCCGGGCAAGCGCAGGAGCGCGGGCCCAGGTGTCGGTCCCGCCCGCCGGTCGGCGCCGGCCGGGCCGCCCCGATCGCTCCGCATGACGCCACCCGGCAACGGCGCCCCCGCCGCCGGCCCCAGGTCGGGCGATCAGGCCGCGGTCGGGCCCTTTCCGCTGCGGAGCACCGAGGGTTTCCCCAGGAACGCGGAGTAGTCCACGTCCTGGTAGGGCGTCGTGCACGGCGTCCCATCCGCGATCAGCATTCGGCGTGCGTCGAGGTCCATCAGAACGGACGCCACCGTCTCCTCCCGGCGGGGCGCCGGAAGGCGGGGGTCCGGATGGTAGCAGACGCTGGCCGGGAAGTTGCCGTGATCGGCCAGGGCGGTGGCACAGGAGGCCAGGCTCAGTCGGTCACCGGAACTCCCCAGCGCCTGGCGCAGTCGCTCCAGTCGGAATGGGCTGTCGGGGATCGCCCAGACCGACAGGTCGTTCGCCTGCATCGGCGCCGCCACGCAATGGTTGGTGTGGAGCGCGAGCCCTCGATCCGGCCACACCAGGGCGATGGTCGCCTGGTCGCCGGGCTGTGCCTCCACGTCGACGCTGAGCCCATCCGCGTGGGCCAGCAGATAGTTGGCGGACGACGAGCGGGGGCCGGATTGGAGGGTGGCCAGAGCGTCGGAGATGGTCTCCGAGTCGAGCAGGGCCCGCAGCAGGACGTGGTAGGGCAGACCAGGATGGGCTCGGTCGTTGGCTGAGATCAGGGTGTTGGTCACCACGCCGATCCCCGAGGAGTTCATCCCCGTCTTCGCCAACAGTCCCGCCTCGACGACCGTGACGTAGTCGGGCCCCTCGGCGCGCTCGACCTCCAGGATGACCACCGTGTCGCGGGCGTGGAGCAGCCAGTCCCAGTTCTGCCCCAGCAGGGTGTGGCCGTCGACGCTGCGGCTGGGCAGGACAGCCAGTGCGCTGCAGCCGC
>Ga0307373_10011612_pt1 | contig 12724 bp, 8 predicted proteins | sample OX2MG_FD_202534 | JGI IMG/M metagenome (GOLD analysis project Ga0307373, IMG submission 202534) | Soil microbial communities from Risofladan, Vaasa, Finland - OX-2 | ecosystem: Environmental > Terrestrial > Soil > Coastal area > Acid sulfate soil | place: Finland: Risofladan, Vaasa | collected... | reverse complement strand
GAATGGAACGTGAGCGTGGCCGAGTGTGCGCCTTTCACGCGCGGCGAGAAATAGAGCTGGAATACTCCCGACGCGCCCGGAAGCAACAGCGAATCCGGCTGCGAAAGAAGCGTAAACGCGGAATCTCCGCCGAAACGAATATTCGAAATAACCAGCGTATCGCAGCCCGTGTTGCGAAGCGTATCGGTGAGCGTCGTATCCCCCGCGCAGAAAGAAAAGCTCCCAGCCTGTAGGGACGTGCTGCGCACATCCAGCGCCCCCATGCCCTGAATGCCGCGACCAGTGAGCGCAATCTCCGGGTCTTCCGTAAGGCCCATCGAAGTAACATGCAGCTTCACAATTCCCGAAAACGCGCCCGAATCCGGCGGAACGAAATGATATTCGAACGTTACGGAATCTCCCGGCGGCACGATAATCGGCAGCGAATCATTCGCTCCGCTAAATCCCGCGCCGGTGAGTACAAGACTTGTAATCGTATCCGGCGCGCAGCCCGTGTTCGTAAAGAGAACAGAGGTATCCCGCTCCGCAACCCCTGTGCATTTCGTGAGAGCGCCAAAATTAATAGTGGAGTCTGCCGAGGCGAGTTGCGGTGGAATCGGCGTTGCCGTTGCTTGGATATTGATTACCGTGTCGAACGCCAGCGAGGTATCGAGCTGATTTATCATGCCTGTGATATGAAGCTTCGTACTGAACGAGCCAGCCACTTTGTTCGGGATAAACCGAACGTAAAACGAATCGCTCGCGCCGCCACCGAAACTTAGTGGCATGGGCGGCACTGAATCGAGAGAGAAATGAATCGTATCACCTTCCAGTTTCGCGCTCGTAAGCGTGAATCCGTTCGGGCAGGCATTGCTGAAAACCTTCGTCAATGCTCTCGATGCTTCGCAGGCTTTCACTGTGGGAACTGCGGACATGGAGATTGCCTCGCTCCAGGGTTCCGCAAGTTTGCCATCGCCACCATCCGTCGTTAACCAAACTCCGCCCGCGGTATCGAAAGCAATCACCGTTCCTCCGTTGCAGGAAGGTATTACGCAAAAGCGTGTGTCAGGCTGATTCGATGGACCGCCTACCGATTTCCATGTTTGACCTCGGTCCATTGACCGGAACATGCCATGTTTGATGCTTTGAACATATATTGCGTTGGCGTCTCCTTCTATATCTCCTGAAACGGTGAGCCACTGAGCGAATGGAAGTATTTCTCCTCCCGGCCGCCAGGTGCGGCCGGTATCGAGGGAATACCAAAGTTGGTTTGAATCGATTGTTACATTGCCAATCGTGACTGGATAGCCTTCGGGATAGACAAAAAAAATCCCGCTCGATCTTTGGGCATAAGCTCCCCATGCTTCCGCTACGAGCGGAGTTTGAGACCATGAATTACCGGCATCTGTCGTTACATAGGTGAACCTTATGAGACTGCCTGGATTCGGGGGCTTGCTAATTATAGCACCGGTAGTCATGCAAACGCTATCATTCATCAAGGCAATACCACCGTCGCTAACATATAGAGTGCTCCCGCTCGACCTCACGGAATTATATAGCGGTGAATCAACCGGCAACCACGTATTGCCACTATCGATTGTTTTATAGATTCCATTCGCGAGCGATGGCGAAGAGCCCAAACCGATGGAAAACCAACCATCCTTGCGGTCACGCATGCTAATAGAAGTGATGGTGATGCTACCAAACCCATTTTGCAAATTGGTCGGCAAGATTATAGGTGTCCACGTGCTGCCGCCGTCAGATGTTTTAAAAAGAGCTGGCCGGAGCTCGGATAATATCCAAGGGGGTGAACCGAATGAAAATAAAGTATCACACCCAACAAATCCTGACTGCGTATCGAAGAAAAAGCCACATCTTATCGCGCCTGGCAAACTACCAATTTGCTTCCAATCCTGCGCAAGCGCAGGTGCCACAAGGGCGCCTAAAGCTGCCAGGCAGAAGAAATGTACTATGAACCGTCTCATGGTCAAGAAAAACGAATACCGTGCGAGGACTTTCCTCGCACGGTATCCGTTGAAGTTATTTTACAACGAGCATGGTCTTACTTGCGATCACGACTCCTTGTGGGAATTCAATCGTATAGTAATAAGTGCCCGCGGGTAATTTATTTGCGGTAAAGTAGAAAAAGTGCGTACCGGCGTACGTAACTTCCTCATTGTCCCTCAGGACTTCCTTGCCTGTTGCATCGACGACCTGGATTGAAGCCACTCCATCTGCCGAAGTGGTGAATGGTATTGTGGTCTTGAAGCCGCTCGATGCACCGACCGGGTTCGGGTAGTTCTGACCGCCGCTGTCACTCGGCATCGCCGCCACCTGCACACTCTTCTTCAAATCCACGATAATGGATGTATTATCGCTGCTGCACGTACCAGGGTTCGTGGGACTTACTAACGAAATATGCTCGTAAGTTCCCGGATCATTGTCACAACGAGGAATGTATAAGCAGATCTCGCCACAGTTGGGGATGTCATTATTAATGGGTCCGCCATAAATTGTAACTTCTCCTGTAGTGGCATCATAATTTGACACGAAAGCAGCCCCACTCGGGCTACTAGTCACTACCCAATAATTCGGATTTGGATTGAATGGCGCGGTACTGCATGCGAGTGATGAACCTCCAACCCCGCATGTATTGTACGGATCAAGCGGCGGGTCGCATTTGAGAATGAACTGAGATTGTGTTCCTGCCGCATTATAGAAGCAGACCTTGGTTCCGCAGGTACAACCTGTGCAGTCTGGATCCGTTCCCCATGGCGCGACTGTAATGTAGCTGCACCCCGTGCCACACGCTGGCGTCGCTTGACAGGTTCCTTCATAGAGAGGCAGCAAATTACCGCTTTCCCATGAAGATCCCTGAGCCGTAAGCCAATTCCATCGATCATAATGTTGGAGGCAATCATAAGTGCCACAGATGTAGACGGTCAAAGTAACGGGCCATTTAGGAGTTCCCGAGTTACCGAGCCACATTCTATCGGTATGGCTGGCAACGATTCGGAAATTGCCATTCCCGGCTCCCCAACCTTTGTCGAAGGTCTCTGTAGCAGTTCCCTGTCCCGACCAGCAAGTTTCATCGAAGCAGTCAGGAGCGGGGCCTGCCCAGGCTCCCAGCACGATATCGACTGTATCCGTGCTGGTATCGATTGTTATCGTAAACTCCTGGCAGCAACCATCACTGCAATATGGAGCATTGCCATCATAAACGACGGAATTCACCGCTTGTGCCCGCCCCGTTTTCGGCGCGGCGGATATGAGCAGCATGGCCGCAAGCACCGGCAAGATGATGCCAACGGCCCTCCACGCCGCGTTGTTATGGCCTCGCCGAAGCGTCAGCCGTGAATGCTCCGGGCCTGTTTTGGCGCGGGAGCAAATCGAGTTTTTAGAGTGTAGTCTCATGACCGAAATAAATTAAGTTAAGGAAATTATTCCGGACGTTTGAAGCTTATGGTCTTTACACCATAAGCTCCTACGCCGGAACGTTAGACGCGATCCCGCGTGAGAAATCACGCGTGCGTGGCTTTGGTAAAGGGACGTGCCGCCATGCGAGCACGTCTCTTTTTTTGCGCGCGCGGAAATGGCAGGCTGGAAGCCCTGCCCCGCACGCGCGAAAAATTTTTGAGTTAAGGGAATAGCAAACGGGATGTGCCCCTCTGTTGCGAGGGAGCGGAGAGTTCGATTTTCGGGCGTTCCGATGTTCTTATTGCGTTCCACACTCCAAACGGTTAGAAACTCATTTGGCGAAATCAATTTTTTAAATCACCTCGATGACCCGCGAGGCCGCGGACGCAACAGAAAAACAGAACACCCCAGGACGGGGCTTTTGCTTTGCAAGGACTCGTATGTACTTTAAGTTCACTGCAAAGCGATGTGAGACGAATGCTCACTTTATAGGAAGATGGAACGTCGCTCATTCAGGAGTTAGTTCGCATTAGAGAAAAAAAAAAAACGGCTTCCATAAGAAAGCGATATACACCTAATTGAATCTTCTCCCCCCTCCCGCGGTTAACGGCGCGGCAAATTATGATAACCGAAATAACCACCACGCAACTCGCCGATCTTCGAGCACGCCTCGCGGAACTTGGCGACTCTCTTTGACTTAGCTCCTAAAGAGCGCCGGATCGACACGCTCGAATCGGAATCCGGCCATACGCAATTTTGGGGCGATCCCCAAAAAGCCCAGAAGGTCATGCAGGAACTTTCGCGCCTCAAAAAAGAGCGCGATGATTTCCAGAAGCTGAAAGCCCGCGTCGATGACATCGAAGAACTCGTGGAACTCGCACGCGCAGACGATTCGCTTGCCGCGCAGGTCGGCGAGGAGTTCTCGCATTTAGTCGAAGATCTGAGGGCGCAGGAAGTGGCCGTCATGCTCGGCAAGCCGGATGATAAGAAGGACGCGATCCTCACCATCAACGCCGGCCAGGGCGGCACCGAAGCCTGCGACTGGGCCGAAATGCTCGAACGCATGTACACCCGCTGGGGCGAACGGCAAGGCTATAAAGTCCGTATGCTGGATGAACTTGCCGGCGAGGGCGCCGGTATAAAATCGGCCACGCTCCAAATTGAAGGTGAAAATGCGTTCGGTTATTTGAAGACCGAAAATGGCGTGCATCGCCTCGTCCGCATTTCACCCTACGATGCAAACGCTCGGCGTCACACGAGTTTCGCGAGCGTCTATGCCTATCCCGTGATCGAAGAGGATAACACGGAGATCGAGATCAATCCGGCGTTGTTGCAGCGCGACACGTTTCGTTCCGGCGGCAAGGGCGGGCAGAATGTCAACAAAGTCGAGACCGCCGTTCGATTGACCTATAAATACACGGATGTCGAAGGTAATCCGCACACGGTCATCGCCGCCTGTCAGGAGGAGCGTTCCCAGTTTCAAAATGGCGAGCGGGCGATGAAGATGCTGAAATCACGTATTGCCGCGATTGAGCGCGAGAATGAAGAAGCGCGCCTCGCCTCCATCGAAGGCTCGAAGAAAAAGATTTCGTGGGGTTCCCAAATTCGCTCCTACGTTTTCCAGCCCTACACGATGGTGAAAGACCACCGCACGAAAGTCGCGAAAACCGATGTCCATGCCGTGATGGATGGCGACATCACCGAATTTATGAAGTCCTACCTGCTTTACGAAGGCGGCAAGCTGAAGGTGAGCGAGGGGGCGGAGGAAGAATTATAAAAAGCAATTTCGATTCACCCGTCATTGCGAGGAGAATTGAACGACCGAAGGGAGTTCAATTCGACGAAGCAATCTGTTCGCTTCGATAGAGGGATTGCTTCGTCGAACGAATCTCCCTTCGGTCGATTCGCTCTCCTCGCAATGACATGCTTAAAACTTTTAGGCCCGATTATGAACAAGTACATTAAACCACTTCCCGATTTTAAGTCGGAGGAGGAGGAATTCGAGTTTTGGGCTACGCATGATTCTACGGATTACTTCGATTTATCGAAGGCCGAAGCCATTCGGAAGAAAAACGCTTTTCCAAACTTGAAACGCACCGAAACGAAGGTGGAAGTAGCGTTGCCCCCTGACCTCGAAGAGCGGCTGAAGGCGCGTGCCAAGAACGAGAATGTGCCAATCGAATTTCTCCTTCAACGGTATGTGCGCGAAGGAATCGAGAGAAGACCGTAACCTCGGAATTAGTCGTAACAATGCCCTTCACTGCTTTTTTTCTACTCCTTCTGTTCTTTCTTTTATCCACAGCAATGAATTCGAAGCCCGTTTCGTAAAATGCATTTACGCTCGTTGGTATTACCGCTTGAACGAGCAATGCTTGGAGATGTCTGGCAAAGGTATTATCGCGAAACAATGGCAGCACGTGATGTCGGAAAAAGTGATCGAGAAAATTCCGAACCGTGCCGATTCGAACATCATCGCCGTGTACACCGATTACGAATCGGACGCAAACGGCGAATATACATTCCTAATTGGCGCGAAAGTAACGTCTGCTGACTCTGTTCCGGAAGGGATGATTGCAAAGCAAGTTCCAGCAGCGCGGTATGCCATTTTCACTTCAAAGAAAGGGCCGGTCTGGGAAGTTGTGCCAAAAATATGGCAGAGGACTTGGTCGACACTATCTTCTGAGATGGGTGGCGAAAAATCCTTTGTAGCGCCAAGCAAGATAGAAATGTCATGTCGTCTGCGGGCCGTAATTCCGATACTCTCGTTGCTTGTATAGCTCGATCACCTGCGCCCGCGTCTCCGAGCGATGGCCACGATTCGATGGACAGCCACGATGCCTATGCACCAACCCCGCATCGCCATCCTTCCGGTAGCGGGCCAGCCGGTGAATTACGTCCAAATAATGCCGTTCTCGTTTGCTCATTGTCAGGAGTTCGTTCATACAGGTTAAAGCGAAATGACCGCCTCAACACGCAGGGGCACCTGACATTTCTATCTGGCTAAGAACATGACATTTCTAAATTGCTATTACAATTTTCAAGAAATTTTTGGCAAACGCTTGACATTGCCATTTTTATTTCGTATCTTTGGAAATGCTTTGATGGGCACCTGCTGCCAGCGGCATGTGTTATCAGAAGCACTGAAACGGCATTTGGCGAATTTGGCTCAAAAAGGGCATTATTCATTAAATGACAATTCAATTGAGAGAAATAGGCACCATTGGCATACAGCAAATGGGACTAATACATCAACCTGGAGGAAAAAATCATGGCAATCATTCCGGATCGTGACTCCCTGCCAAGACAGCAGCGAAGAGTCCTGGATTACATTGAAGAATACTTAGAAATTTCGGGCTATCCGCCTTCGATTTCTGAAATCACCGATTATTTGGGCGTCAGCTCGACGTTCGGCGTGCGAAAGCACTTAGAAGCGCTGCTTCGCAAGGGATTTCTCATGCGCGGCGGGGCGGGGCTATCGCGCGCAATTATGGTCACGCGGCCCACGGTGATGGTGGGCGGCGAGCGGCATTCAAACGCGATCCCGGTGATCGGGCGCGTCACCGCCGGGGAGCCGATTCTGGCCATCGAAAATGTCGAGGGCTGGCTTTCATTCAAGCCGATGGACCTCTCGCGAAAGACGTTCGGCCTGCGCGTGCAGGGCGAGAGCATGAAGGATAAGGGCATCCTCGATGGCGATCTCGTTATCGTGCGCCAGCAGCAAACCGCAAACGATGGCGATGTCGTCGTCGCGCGGTTGGATGATTCCGCGACGGTAAAGACATTCCGCGAATCGAAAAAGGGCTTTTATCTCGAGCCGGCCAACGCGAAGTTCAAGAACATCCCGATTTCTCCAGAAATCGATTTTCAAATTCTCGGCAAAGTTACGAGCGTCATCCGCTCGCTCGATGAGAAACGGCCTGGCATTTTTCAACTCAAATTTCAATAATTTTTCCATACCCATGAACCATTCCATTTTAGAAAAACCGGCATTCCCCGATCTGACCTATCGGACGGCTCGGACGGATTATGACCTTCCCGAACTGGCGACGATTTTTGGACAGCCCGACAGCGCAACGAAGCAGAGAAAAGATTTTGGCGCGACGACGCTTGGCGCGGTTACCTACCGCCGGGTCGATCCGCTGCGCGAGCCATTCCAGGTCGCGGACCGGCGGCTGCAAACGCGCCTCGAATCGCTGTGCGAAACGCTTCGGGCAAAATACTGATTTTGCGCTGGGAATATCATGCGTGAATTATGAGATTGCGGCATTTTGCCGGAACCTCTTGCTTCATCGTATTTTTGTGGAGCTTCACTTATCCTCGAAATACGATGAAACAATCAGGCACCCTTTCCTTCCTTCTTCTTTGCCTTTTTCCACTCGCGGCCTCGGCGCAGTCGCTCGATCTCAGTTCACCACTCCCCTTCGACTCCTCCGTCCGCACGGGGACGTTGCCGAACGGACTGCGGTACTATATTAAGCATAATAGTTACCCGGAGCACCGCGCGGAGCTTCGGCTCGTTGTCAACGCCGGCTCCATCCTCGAAGATGACGACCAGCAGGGCCTCGCGCATTTGAACGAGCACATGAGTTTCAATGGGACGGCCGAGTTCCCGCATAATACGCTCGAATCGTTCCTAGAAGAGCATGGCGCGCGCTTCGGCGCGGACCTGAACGCACAGACAGGGTTCGACCAGACAATTTATAAGGAATCACTGCCGACCGATCAAAACAACGTGCTGGATACCGGCGTCGATATTCTTGCGCAATGGGCGCACTACGATACCTTCGACTCGGTCGAATTTGAAAAGGAACGCGGGGTCGTCCGCGAAGAATGGCGGATGGGCCGCGGCGCATTCGAGCGCATTTACCGCAAGCAGGCGCCCGTCATCTTCGCGGGTTCCCGTTATGCCGACCGGAACCCGATTGGGCTTCTTCCGGTGATTGATACCGCGCACCGCTCGACCATTATGAGCTTCTATCACGATTGGTATCGGCCCGATTTGATGGCCGTTATTATCGTCGGCGATTTCGATGTCGATTCGATGGTAAACGAAGTGAAGCAGGTCTTTTCGCCGCTTCCGAATCCACCCAACGAGCGGCCCAGAATCGAGTACCCGATTCCGATGCACGCGCAGACCTACGTCGCCGTCGATACCGACCGGGAAATGCCGCAGACGGTCTTCACCATGTTCTTCGAGCGCCCGGCGAAAGACGAAGTAACCGTTGCGGATTATCGCAGGAGCCTCGTGACCGATCTCTATGAAGAAATGCTGAACGACCGCATTCAGGAAGCCATCCAAAAAGGCGAAGCGCCGCTTGCCTATGCGGGCGCCGGGGATGGACCGTTCATCGCCCACTTGAGATCCTTTAGCATTTTCGCATTACTGCAACAGGATTCCGTCGATGCCGGAGTGAAGGCGATTTTGCAGCAAGTCTTTCGCGCCCAGCAGACCGGCTTCGATGCTTCGGAACTCGATCGCGCGAAGAAGAGCTTGCTCGCCAAAATGGAAAAGAGTTGGAACGAGCGCGACAAAACCAAATCCGCGTCGTTCGTTGGCGAGTATATCCGCAACTTCACCGATAAGGAACCTTCGCCCGGCATCGACTACGAATATGCACTTTACAAACAATTTGTGCCCGGCATCACACTCGAGGAAGTGAACGAACGCTCGGCGCAACTTATGCAAAATGCCAGCCCCGTCATGACGTTCGAGGGGCCGGCCGCGAAGGATTTCACGCCGCCGGCGAAAGATCAACTGCTTGCCATCCTGAACGATGTAAAGAGCGAACATTATGCCGCTTACGTCGATAATACTTCGAATGCTCCGCTTATCGCCGTGGCTCCCAAGCCGGGAAAGATCGTCAAGGAGACGACGCTGGCTCCGATTGGAGTTACAGTATGGCAGCTTTCGAATGGCGCGCGCGTGATTGTGAAGCCGACCAATTTTAAGGATGACGAGATTCTGTTCCACGCCGTCGCGCCAGGCGGAAGTTCCACGGCGCCGAATTCCGAATACGAGTCTGCCGAAAGCGGCGATAATATCGTGGAGAGTTCGGGCCTTGGATCTTTCGACGAGCCGACGCTTGAAAAGATGCTCGAAGGCAAGGAAGTCGCTGTCTCGCCGAGCATCACGATGTATCAGCAATCGCTCGATGGGCACAGCACCAAAAAGGATCTTCCAACCTTATTTCAGCTTGCGTATCTCTATATGACCGCGCCGCGCTATGACTCCGTGGCCGCGGAGACGTGGCTCACTCGAACGAAAGCGACGCTCCAAAATATGCAGAAGATGCCGGAGGCGACCTACTTCGATTCGCTCGGCGTTGTTCTCACACAGGATAATTACCGTACGCGGCCCGAATCGGTGGAACTCCTGAATGAGATCCGTCCCAAGCTCGCGTATTCGTATTACAAAAAATTCTACGGCGATGCAAGCGGCTTCACCTTCTATTTTGTCGGAAATATCGATATGAAAACGCTGCGCCCGCTCGTCGAGGATTATCTGGCTTCCCTGCCATCCGCCCATCACCGCGCGATGTGGAAGGACGTCGGTATTCGTCCGCCCACGGGCGCGATCGTTCGGAATATCTATAAGGGCGAAGCGCCGAAGAGCATCGTCACGCTGGTTTATACGGGACATAAGCCTTTTTCGCGCCTGAATCGGTTCCGGCTTTCGGCCATGGCGCAAGCGTTTCAAATGAAGCTCCTACAGGATATTCGCGAAGATAAGAGCGGCGCCTACTATGTGCGTGTTTCTCCGTCGTTCCAAAAATATCCGAAGGACGAATATCGCATCTCGATTAACTTCGGCTGCGACCCGGCCCGCGTCCAGGAACTGGTTGCGGAAGTCCGGAGACAGATCGACACCCTCAACTCCAAACCGATCGAAGCGACATACGCCGAGCGCGTTCACAAGATCATGGCCAATGAGCTCGAAGTGAATCTCAAAGAGAATAAATATTGGATGAGCGAACTCGAAGATGCATTCTGGAACAATCTCGATCCAGTTTCAATCAACGAAAGCACGGCGCTCATCAACTCCATATCGCCATCCACGGTATTCCAGGCGGCGAAGGATTATTTTAATCCGAAAAATTGCGTTCAGGTCGTGCTCTATCCGGAGAAGAAATCCTGAGCAGATTAACCACCCGCATGATCGCTCATGCTTCCTGCCCCCGCCTTGAAAAGGCGGGGGTGCTATTATAATGCAAACGCCACTCTCCCGCCGGCTTGGTATTCGGTATCCCATCGTCCAGGCCGGCATGGTCTGGACGGCGGGATGGAAACTGGCGGTTGCGGCAGCGCGGGCCGGGGTGCTCGGCCTCATCGGCGCAGGCTCGATGCGGCCGGAATTGTTACGCGAGCATATTCGAAAAGCGAAAGCGACGGAAGTAGCCGCGCACATCGGGGTAAATATTCCCCTGATGCGCGGTGACGTGGATGCGCTCGTTCAGATAACCATCGAGGAAAGCGTGAAGATCGTCTTCACCAGCGCTGGGAACCCGAAAGTCTTTACGGCAAAGCTTAATGACGCGGGATGCTTCGTTGCTCATGTCGTGGCAAGTGTGAAGCATGCTCGGAAGGCCGAAGAAGCTGGCTGCGACGCTGTTGTCGCCGAGGGCTTCGAAGCGGGCGGCCATAACGGCATCGACGAAATCACGACACTCTGCCTCGTGCCGCAGGTTGTCGATGCTGTTAGCATCCCGGTCATTGCCGCGGGCGGGATTGCGGATGGAAGGCAGATGCTTGCCGCAATGGCACTTGGCGCGCAGGCCGTGCAAATCGGCACTCGCTTCGCCGCAACGGTCGAATCGAGTTCCCATCCGCTCTACAAACAAGCGGTGGTGGAAACCGAAGATAATTCGACCGTCCTCGTACTAAAGAAGCTCGCCCCGGTGCGGCTGAAAAAGAATCGCTTTGCTCTGGAAGCACTGGATGCGCAGCAGCATGGCGCGACGAAAGAAGAGGAATTCGAACTTCTCGGACGCAAGCGCGAAATGCAGGGTATCTTCGAAGGTAATCTCGAAGAAGGGGAATTGGAAATGGGACAATCGTCGGGATTGATAAGGGAAATTCTGACGTGCGACGAGGTCGTTCCGAAGCTGATCGAGGAGTTCGATAAGGCGTTGATAGGAATCCATTCGATTCACGGATAGATGCCAGCTCTCCTTCGCCGCTTCCATTCCCGCGGTACTTATCGCGGCCTCGGCACGAGCAAGCTGGGCTTATGGCCGCTCGTCATGACCATCTTCTTCTGCGTTAGCGGCGGGCCGTATGGGTTGGAAACGATTGTTCAGTCAGGACGCGGCATGGCGCTTATCCTGATCGTCGCCGTTGCGATAATTTGGGCGCTGCCGATTGCATTGCTGAGCGCGGAACTCGGTTCCGCTATCCCCGAAGAAGGCGGATATTACGAGTGGGTTAAGCGCGGCGTTGGCCCACGCGCCGGGTTCGCCTGTGCTTGGCTAACCTATCTTTATAGCTGCGTCGATGTCGCGATTTATCCCGTGCTCTTCGTGAATTATCTTGGGGCCATCGGTTTTGGAACGTCCGATCCGACGCTCAGTCTCGCGATTCGAATTGCCATGGTCGCCCCGCTCGCCTGGCTGAATGTTCGTGGCGTCGTCACCACCGGGAATGCCGCGCTCCTCTTTGCAATCGCATTATTAGTACCGTTTATCGTCTTGCTCGGCTTGGGAATGATTCCATCGCTCCATCATTTCTCAGCGATTACTACTCCAATAGTGCCTTCGGGTATTTCAACTACCGGGGCAATCGCAATGGGTCTCTTCGTAATCATGTGGAATTATCTCGGATGGGATTCCATCTCCACTATTTCCCGTGAAGTGAAAGACGCGCCACGAATATTCCCGAAGGCGCTCATGATCGGATTGCCGCTCGTCGTGCTCTTTTATTTTCTGCCAGTCTTCGTTGGACTGGATGCAGTCCCGGATATTTCAAAATGGACGGATGGAAGCTGGCCTATCATTGCCGGCGCGATTGGAGGGCCAGGACTTCGAATTGCTGTCGGCATCGGCGGCCTGCTTAGCGCCGCGGGGCTTTTTGTCGCCGGTCTGCTTGCCGCATCCCGCATCCCATTCGTCCTCTCGGCAGATGGCTATTTGCCCGAATCCTTCACGAAGCTCCATCATAAATTCGCAACGCCCGCGCGAGCCATCATCATCAGCGCCGTGATTTATTTGATATTGAGCAGCTTCTCGTTCCTACAACTCGCCAAAGTAGATGTGCTGCTGTATTCTTCTGCATTGCTGCTCGAATTCTGGGCACTCCTCCGGCTGCGCCGGCTGCAGCCGGAACTCGCCCGGCC
>Ga0307373_10011611_pt1 | contig 12724 bp, 14 predicted proteins | sample OX2MG_FD_202534 | JGI IMG/M metagenome (GOLD analysis project Ga0307373, IMG submission 202534) | Soil microbial communities from Risofladan, Vaasa, Finland - OX-2 | ecosystem: Environmental > Terrestrial > Soil > Coastal area > Acid sulfate soil | place: Finland: Risofladan, Vaasa | collected... | reverse complement strand
CGTCGAATGAGTAGCGACAGCTGGCTGCAGCCAGCCCCGGCATCACCTCCTTCGGCTCGGGGATGGCCACCGGTGCAGCCTTTACCGACTCCACGCTCAGGTGGCGGCGGGCCACCAGCCACTCATCCGCCTCATCACCCGTCGTGCCTACGGCTTCCACTCGGCCACGCCCCTGATCGCACTGGCAATGCAGAGCTGTGGCGACAACCGCCCAGCGCTGCCCGGGCGGACCGCATGACCCACGGAGGGGTCACAAGTGCCAGATTTGTAAGAAAGGCGTCAAAGACGCTGGATCGCGCTGACGCGATTCCCAGGACGGGCGAGCGAGGGACGCCCGAATTTAGCGGGTCCCCGTCAGGGCCTGCAGAGACAGGCTCGACAGGCCCACCACCGCCCACAGCGACGCCCCCATCAACAACGGCCGGAGGCCGGTCCGTCGCATGGCGTCGAAGCGTGCCGAGAGCCCGACCCCGGTCAGAGCTACGGTGATCAAGAAAAGCGCCGCCGGCCCCAGCACCGACGCCGACCCGGACGGCACCAAACCTAGGGAGTTGGCGACCGCGGCGAGCACGAACAGAGGGATGAACCAGGGCACCAGTCGCCACCCGCTGATCGCCAAGCCTGTCGGCATGCGCCGGGAGCGGGAGACCCAAAACTGCAGAGCCAGCACTATGGGAACGATCATGAGAGTGCGCGCCAGCTTCACCACCACCGCCTCGACGGCTGCGTGCACCCCATAGGCCGAACTCGCCGCGACCACCGACGAGGTGTCGTTGATGGCGGTTCCCGCCCACAGGCCGAACCCCTGCTGGGAGAGGTGCATGAAGTGGCCCAGGGCCGGGTACAGCAGCACAGCCACGACGTTGAAGAGGAAGATCGTTGAGATCGCGTAGACGACGTCGTCTTCCCCGGCGTCCAGTACGGCCGTGGCAGAGGCGATGGCCGAGGCCCCACAGATGCCAGTGCCGACGCCGATCAGGATGCGAAGGTTCCCTGTGACTCGAAGGAGCCGACCAAACCAGAATGCCGCGACGAGCGCGATAGCGAGAGTCCCCAGCATCACCGGGAGGGAGCGGGCACCTGCGGCGGCCACCTGGCCCACCGAGAGCTGCAGCCCCAGAATCACCACGGACGCCTGCAGCACCTGCCTCCCGGCGAGCGACGCGCCGGCGCGCACCAATGGCTTCTCGCCCAGCAGAGGGGCCAGGGCCATGCCTCCGACGATCCCGATCACCGGCCCTCCCACCTCTGGCACGATGTGGCCCAGCCAGAAGGCGCCCGTCGCGAGAGTGGCGACAATGAGCAGCCCAAGGGCTCCGCGTCGCAAGGTTGGAGCCCGGGCGAACGCTAGCCTGTCCCGGCGGGAGCGGGCCAAGTCCGATTCCGGAGGTTGCGGCACTCAGCCCAGAGTCGCCCATTCCTGACGCCCGGCCTAGCCCGCATCTGCCTTGAAGGGCATAAGCTCGGGTTATGGTGCTCCCACCTCGCACTCCCGACCTCGTGTCCCTGGACCTTCTTCTGTCACTCGCGGCGACCGGGAGCATCGGGGGCGCCGCGCGCCGGCATGGGCTCTCCCAGCCGGCCGTCAGCATGCGGATGAGGGCACTGGAACAGCGGCTGGGACTGCGTCTTCTGGAGCGTTCGTCGACCGGCTCCAGCCTCACCACGGACGGCGTCGCCATGGCTGAGTGGGCGAGAGCAGTGGTTGAGGGAGCCCGATCCTTCATCGCCGCGGCCGATGCGCTGCGGGTGACAGAGAACCTGGAGCTGAAGCTGGCCGCCAGCAAGACGGTCGCCGAGTACCTCATGCCACGCTGGCTTGGGCGGTTTCACGAAGACCGGCCGAAGTTGGCGGTCGCCCTGCGCATGGGGAACTCCGAAGAGGTCGCCGAGATGGTGTCTTCGCGGGACGTGGACCTGGGGTTTGTGGAGGGGGAGTACCCGCCCCAGGGGCTCATCTCGCGGGTTGTGGGTGGAGATGAGCTCGCCGTCGTGGTCGCGCCCGATCATCCCTGGGCAATTCGCAAGAGGCCGATATCGCCGCAGGAACTGGCCGCCTCCCAACTGATTCTCCGCGAGCCTAGGTCAGGGACCCGCCAGGTGCTGGAGAGCCGCCTTGCCGCCCTCTCCCTGAGCCCCGTGCCGCTGCTTCAGCTGGAATCGACCACAGCCATAAAGGAGGCCGTGGCGCAGGGCCAGGGCCCCAGCGTCTTGAGTCGGCTGGCGGTCACCCGCGAATTGGAGGAAGGTCGGCTGGTGGAAGTGGAGGTCTCCGGCCTCAGCCTGCGGCGCAACTTTCGTGCGGTATGGAGGGGCCAGCCGCCCAGGCCGCTGGCGCAGCGCTTTCTTCGTGCCATCCTTGCCGAGGACCATCAGATGGGTGGCCGTTTGAGCGGAGCGTAAAGCTGCAGGGCGGGGGCCAGGAGTCTCTGGAACTCGACGAACTGTGGCTCGAGAAGCGGTTATACGCGGCGAATGGCCGCTCGGGATCTCGGTATTGATCTCACCTGGTGTCGGAGGGGCGCAGACATCACGGCGCGTTTGCCTCGATGCCTCAAGCGGTCCGTGACGATCTCGACCTCGCCGGTGTTGCGGTCGCATTTGCCACCGAAGACCTGGCGCCGGACTCCGTCATCCTGCTCGAATCAGCCGACTGGTGGGGGCCAGTCCTCACTTTCGGTGGGGGCGTGATGTCGGGCGTGGTGGCAACCGCGATTTATGACGGCATCAAGACGGCGATCGGCCGCGCTAGGGAGGCCAATGGCAACGTCTGCGCCCACCTTGACCTCGAGGAGCTCATCGAAGTCACTGGCGATACCAAGCGCCAGATCCGGACGACTTCACTCTCAGGGGATCCCAAGACCGTTCTGGACGGGCTTGAGCGAGTGCTTCGAGACCGGACGGCCGAGGATTGAGGGCATCTAGTATGCGGCAGCGACCTTCCCGGCCAGTGCAGGAGTGAGCGTTGCTGCGGCGATGCCCCAGAGCTTGTGGTCAATAACCGCGAGACGTGAATTGACGAGGACACGCCGGTCCACACCTACCACGCGTGCGAGGACTATCGACCAAAGGGGAAGAAGTTGGAACTGACGACGGGTTACTGGTACCCGTTGCGATTCATCGTGACAGGGATCGACGGTGACGATTTTGGGTAGGAGCGGTGCCATGGGACGAACCGTATACTGGATGAACGTATCGATCGATGGCTTCATCGAGGCTGTCGCAGGCGAACACGTCACCGAGGGCCCTGCCTGGGCACGGATCGACGAACGGCTGTACGAGAGCTTCAACCAGCAGCTCGGCGACCTGGCATTGCTGGTCGAGGGGCGCGTCATCTACGAGATGATGGAGGCCGCGTGGCCACAAGCAGGGGACGACGAATCGCTCCCCGGATACCTGCGGGAGTTCGGGCGCATCTGGACCACGATGCCGAAAGCGATCGTTTCGCGCACGCGCACGAGCGCCGACCACAACACGGTCGTCATCGGCGGCGACGACGTCATCGAGCAGATTGCAGCGATCCGAGCCGACACTGAAGGCACGATCGGCGTCGGTGGTGCCACGCTCGCGACCGCCCTCCTTCGCGCTGGACTGCTCGACGAACTGCTGCTCTACGTGCATCCCGCCGTACTCGGCTCGGGCCGGCCGCTGTTCGACGATCTCGTCGACCCGCTCCTGTGCGACCTGATCGAGTCGACCGACTTCCCGAACGGCGTCGCACTGCGACGATACTCGGTCCGCGGAGCACGCTAGAGGCGTGTCGGTGTCATACGAGCGGTCGCCTCTCAGAGCGTCGAGGATCTCACCGCGCTGCTGACCCCGGCGGGAGAGCGCTGAGGTCGAGACAGTTACCGGTACCGGACTGCGTAGGTCAGGTGGGTCACCCGCTGCGTCGGCTCCGCGCGCACCGGATCCAGGGCCACGTGGCCGGCGTCCACGCCCTCGAACAGGCGGATTCCGGAGCCGAACAGCACGGGTGAGAGCGCGATCGTGAACTCGTCGATCAGGCCGGCGTTCACGGACTCCAGGATCGTTGCGCCGCCGCCGGCGATGCGGACGTCCCGGTCGCCGGCGGCCTCGCGGGCCTGGTCGAGCGCGGGCTCGATGCCGTCGTTGACGAAGTGGAAGGTGGTCCCGCCCGGCCGCTCCCTGGGGTCACGCTTCTCGTGCGTCACGACGAAGACCGGCGTGTGGAACGGCGCCTCCTCCGGCCACATCTGCTCACCGGCGTCGAACATCCGCTTGCCCATCACGCTCGCGCCGGTGCGCTCGAACGTCTCCCGCGCGATGTCGTTGTCGCGCCCTTCCTCGCCGCCCTCGCCGAGCTTCAGGTTCTCCCGGAAGAACCGCTGCGGGAATATCCACTGCTGCAGTTCCATCCACTGCTGCCCCATCAACTCCCCGAAGGACCCGGGCGCGATGAACCCGTCCAGCGACATCGACACGCTGAAGAACACCTTCCCGGCCATCAGTCCTCAACTCCCTTCCGAACGATCTCGGTGACGTAGGCAGCCAGGTTGCTCAGGGTCTGCTGGCCGCCCTCGATCGCGTGGTACTTCCCGACCCCTCGTCGCGCAGCTGCTTGGTGGGGAATACCGTGCGCATCTCGATCCGGGTCGCCGCGCCGTCGGGCGCGAACGTCAAAACCGACTCGAAGGCGTTCGGGTCGCCGCGGGACTCGCCGTGCAGCAGCGTGATCCGCTCCGGCGGGGCGATCTCGGTCCAGGAGATCCACTCCTGGTAGTCCGTCCCGTCCGGTCCGTGCATCACGAAGTCCCACTCCCCGCCGACGCGGAACTCGAACGCCCTCGTGGTGGTGGTGAACCCCTCCGGTCCCCACCAGCGCGACAGGTGCCGCACCTCGGTGAACGCCTCGAACACCAGCTCCCGTGGGGCACTGATGACCCGGGAGATCACGATCTCGCGGTCGGCCGTCGCGGACTGTGCCGGCGCTCCTCGTCCCGTCGCGCTCATCAGCTACTCCTCCTGCCTTGCCTGCTTGAGGTCCTGCACGTACTCGTCCAGCCGGTCGAAGCTCTCGTTCCAGAACCGCTCGAACCCGCCAGTCCACTCGTGAACCGGTCGCAGCCCGCGGGCGTCAAGGCCGTACAGGCGTTGCTTGCCTGCCTTGCGGTACCGCACTAGTCCGACCTCCCGGAGCACCCGCAGGTGTTTGCACGCCGCCGGCTGAGTCATCCCCAGCTCCTGGGCCAACTCGGTCACCGGCCCCTCACCCGCCCGCAGCAGCACCAGGATCTCCCGGCGCTGATGCTCGGCGATCGCGTTGAAGACGTCCGACGTCGTCGCTGCTCGTGCCATGGCGCCATCACATTCCGATATCGGCAAGCGTCAGCGGGGAGGAATCAGGCGGATCCTGATCGGGAAGGTGCGCCCCTTCACGTCACCCCGCCGAGGACCATCCAGACGTTCTGATCATTGCTCCAGAGCGGTTGCGGCGTTGGTCAGTATCTGTCGGGACAGTTGAGGGTCGTCCCCGGAACCGGGGTGGCTTGGAACGATCTAAAGCAAGCTGGATCGGTCTATTCCGGAGCAGCCAGCGCAAGTCCGCTCGGAAGGGCGGACAGTGCGCCCGCAATAACTCGCTGCTCCGACTTCGGGATTCCATTACGGGTGGCCACCTCCGGCCAGTGTTGGAGTACGCCCGCCACCTCCAGAATGATGGCCCTCGCTCGAGTCTCCGATAGCCCGTATACCTGGCGTGTGGCCAGGGCAGCACCAAGATCGGGAGCTGTGGTCTCTCCGTCAATCGAGATCGAGTGTTGCCGCTCGGCACGACCTGGGTTCATATCGAACGCTGGCGATAGCCGCCAGCCGGCCGGGGTACAGAGGAACGCGTGATTGCGCAGGTGGTCGTCGCGATTTCCGGCAAGGATATTGAAGACCAATCGCCGAAATAGCTGCTCTAGATCGTCGCGGACGCTGGCCGCCGCGCCAAACCGCCTGATCGCGTGGGCGATGTCCAGATAGCTGGCCTCCTCTCCGTCGCTGCGCTGCGCCAGCGTCATTGCCGAGGCATACAGGCGCCGCGACGTGCCGTCTCGATCGAAGCGCCTCGTGGCGAAGGTTCGGCCTCCCTCACCCAAACTCAGTAGCCGCGTTTCGGCGACCTCGATGCCGGCCTCCCGGGCCAATTCGGCGTAGACGTACTCCCAGGCGGCGATGTCGGCGCGATCGGTGCGAGACGGGAACTTTGCGATCCAAAGGCTCCCATCCGGGTCCCGGAAGTTGGCCTTCGGCCGGGCGCCGCCGAGTGAGCTTCCCGGTGCAAGCAGCAGCTCGAGATTGGGATCGTCAATTGGAGCCTCGGGATTCATCTCGAATGCCATGGCCGCAGCCTCGAGGGCGCTGAGCTCGGCCAGCGGCGGTATCGCCGGCTCGCTGTCATCGACAAAGGATCCGTTGACCCCCCGCCGAAGTCGGAGCGCACCCATTCGCGTCTGGTCATCAACCCCCGTGAGCAGCAACCAGGGGTTGAGACCTCGCCCAGCTCGACGCTCCATAAGGCGGACGCCCCACGAGTCGGGTGAGGTGTCGCCCAGGATTGGCGGTGGCGCGGATCCAGCGAAGTATTGGTACCCCTCGACTCGGGGAAGCCGTGGCTCGAGATCGAACCCCTCGGAGCTCTCAAGCCACGATCTTGCGTATACGAATGCCACCGCCCCCGAGTCGGGCCAAAAGGAAAGAACCCCTGCCGGTCTCGCCGGCCCGAGTTCGGGAGCATCGAGGACGACGATGAGATCCTCGGCTTTGACCTTAGAGGGCATCGGCAAGATTCCGCTCGGGACTGCGACTCGGGCGCGGAAGGCGTGCGTCAGCGAGCCGCTGCCCCAGGTCGTCAACGGCTGCAATGCGATCGAGATCGCCGTCCAGACCGAGTATCTCCAGAACCTGAGCCAGGACGGCGAGGCTAACGCTCAGGTCACCTGCCTCCAGCCGACGAATGGTCATCCTGGCGACCAGGGCTCGCACGGCCATCTCCGCCTCCGTCATCCCTCGGCGCCGTCGTGCCGCTCGAATTCGCTTGCCCAGCGCCTCAGCCCGTCTCGCGAGGCTTGGTGAAAGAACTCTGTTAGGCCGGCTCATGAGATTTAGTTTAGACGCTTGAGCCGGTTATGGCTCATCTATGTATCTTTGGATAGGGCGGCGCGCCGGTAGAAAGGGGAGTCGATTCGAGAGCCGGACCTGGCCTCCACAAGACAGGTACCGCATCGCTACAGGAGATGCGCGGTCAGCTGACGGCCGAATCCGCTGCCGACCCCCGGTGGTCAGCCAGGTGCATGTCGCCCTCGCTCGCCTCCTTTCGAGCCGTGGGGCTCAGGCCTTGGTGGTTCATAGAGGATCACCAACAGGTTCCAACAGCCGACCTGTGGGCCGCCGCCGGGCTATCTCCGAGCGAGAAGACCATCCGGCGCAAATTCGGCAGCTTTCGAGGTGCGGCCCGACTGGCCGGCGTTCCTTGACCCGGCCGAACGAGCGTTCGCTGTCGTTCGCCGAATGAAAGGCGTCGAACACCTATCAATCCTCGATAGATCGCCGCCACCTCGTTGAGGGGGCCGAGGCTCATGACAAAGAACGGCGCCGTGCCGTTTCACAGGAAGCACACAGCACGCCAAAGCGGGCCGAGTGACGTGACCTGTCCGCGGTTATCGCTCCAGGCAGGTCTCCTGGCTTCCATGTCGCATGACAAGCAGAAGGGACCACCCCGTTGACAAGATCATGGGACCGCCTCGGGGCTCGGAACGGTTACTGCAAATGATGGCTGGTCGAGACTAGCCGGCGCACCTCCAGGCCGGGGTCGGATGCCGCCAGCTGGTCAAGGCGGAGCAGTCCGTCGTCCAGCAGCGAAGCGGTTGTCGGCGGGCTGCCCACAGGCGTTGTAGGGCGTGGCTGGCGGCATGGCCCAAAGGGGGCGCGCCAGCGCTCACGTGTCGGCTCGCGGGAGGCGCGGCTTCTGCCGGTTGCGATAGGACTCCCCCTCGAGGATGAGGTCGTAGGCGGCATTGACGAGGCGGTCGACCGCGGACTGGGCGAGCATGGGGTCGGCCATCATGGCCAGCCACTCCTGGGGCTCCCGATTCGAGGTGACCAGGGTGGAGGCGCGCTGGTGTCGCTCGACCACGATCTCGTAGAGGTCGTGGGTCTCGATGGCGTCCAGGGCCTGTAGAGAGAAATCGTCCAGCATCAGGAGATCGACGCGGAGCAGACGTCGCAGCTCGGCATCGTAGGTGGCGTCGAGGCGAGCCTGAAGAATCTCGCTAGGCTTGGTCAGTACGGAGGTGCTTTTGGCTTTCTGTTTCACACCTCAAGCTTGAGGCACCTTCGTTCAATTCCCAGGTGAGGCTGGACCAGGCGCGTCCCCGCTGAAATCCGAAGAGCCAGAGACAGAACAGGTGTGGACCCGAGGGGATTCGAACCCCTGACCTTCTGAATGCCATTCAGACGCGCTCCCAACTGCGCCACGGGCCCACTTCGGAGAGGAAATGATAGTCCGGCACTCGTCTGGGCCGTCGAGAGGTGAGGTCTTATGACTGGGCGAGTCGCCGGCTTACTCATCCAGGTCAGGGTGCATGGTGGCAGAGGCCCCGACCGCCTCCTGAACTCGGACCAAGGTCACGATGAGGCTGAGGAAGACCAGGAGGTGAACTGCGGTGCACCATTCGCAAATCCGGTGAATGATCTCCAGCTCCGCCCGAATCAGCCAAAGTGCGGCCGCGATACCGCCCAACGCCCAGATCGCATGGACCACCCTGATGGTGGGATCGATCTGGCTACGAGCAAGCCCCATCCCGGCCAGGATTCCGCTCACCAAAAACCAGACGACGCCAGCCACGCTGACCGGTACTGAGGTGGCGGGAACCACCGAATAGCTGCTGTGCGTGACCGCGTCGCAGTTCACCAGCGAGGTCTGAACGCACGCCAGGGGAGCGTGTTGATAGTGGGCCACCGTGAGGTACACGGAGATGCCGAGGCCGATCAGCGCCATCACCAGAAGCGCTGCGCTGAGGCGACTGGCGGTCATTTGCCGAGCTGGGACTCCAGCGTGGTGATCTCGGGCGCAGAGCAGGTCGACAGTGGCTTGCTCCCCGTGACCTGGCAGATGGCGGCGGTGATCCAGTTGGCGTTTCCGACAATGTCCTTGGCGACCAAGGAGTCGGGATTGATGAGGTCCGAGGCGATCGTGCTCCAGGAGAGATTCTGAAGCACGTCAGGCGGATATCCACTTCCGACCGCGATGTGGCGAGAGGCGATGTCGACAAAGGGGATGGATCCGGTTGAGTTGTATTTGGTGAACTCGGACTGCTGCAGGGCGTCGGGGGTGGATTTGGGCTTTTGTTGCCGGTCGCTGGTCTCCACAAAGCTGAAATCGATCACCGAGCTGGTGTAGGTGGCTCCCGTGAAGGAGAATGTCGGCGTATTGGGGAAGACGTCGGTCGACGATGAACTGCCGAGCGACATGTTGCGCAGCTGGCCAAATCGTGAGGTGGCGAGAACCAGGCTCCAGCGCTCGGCCGCGCAGTAGGGGCAGTAGTCCGCGCCCACGTAAATCACCATGGGCAGTCCGGCCGAATTCCTGAGGACGGTGGAGGATCCGGTCGAGAAAGGGTTGGTGGTGCCGCCCGCACCAATTTGCGATGACACCGCCGGGCTCACCGCGGCGACCCGGGCCGCGATCTGATCGCCCGTGATGCCGGCGCTGCTGGGCCCAGGCGATCGCAGCAGGGACAGGTAAACCAGGGCCGCGACCATGGCCAGCACCAGGCCACCGGCGATGATGATTGGCCAGGGCCCCTGCCACCACGATCGTTTGAGGGGGCGCTTCAGGGGCGGCCGAATTGGCGCGCGCCGCGCTTCGGTCGGCGGCACGCGCCGCTCCGCGCCCGGTCCGTTGGCTGGGTTCCCACCCCTGTTCGGTGCTGCCATCCCAGCGCAAGGCTAGCGCCTTGGGTGCGGCGGGCGGTTGCTGCAACAATCAAATATCTGTTGGGCAGCGGCCGGACTCGCGCCTGAGCGCCTGGTCTTGCCGCCGCCGACGTTGAGGGATTAGTCGAGGGATTAGAAGGAGGCTCAGATGGCGGTCAAGAGCTCCATCTCAGCCGGCGTCAACTGCCAGAGGGCCGCCTCGGCGTTCTGCTTCACCTGGTCCGGAGTGCTGGCGCCGGAGATCACGCTGGACACCACGTCCTGGCTCAGGAGCCAGGACATGGCCAGCTCCAGGAGGGTCCGGTTCCTCTCCTGAGCGAACGCGTTCAGCGTATTCAGGCGTTCGAAATTGGCCGGGGTCAGCAACCGAGCCGCGTGCCCGGGGCTGCTGGCCAGGCGCAATCCCTCGGGCAGGCTGCCCGGGTGGTACTTGCCGGTCAGGAAGCCCAGTGCGAGCGGAAAATACGGAATCAGCCCCAGCCCGAAGTGGCGTATGGCCGGCAACACCTCGTCTTGGATGCGGCGTTCGAGGAGGTTGTAGTGATGCTGGGCCGAAACCGGAGGAGTCAGGTGACCGGCGCGGGCGGTCCACTGCGCGTCGGCGATCTGCCAGGCGGCGAAGTTGCTGTGGCCGATGTAGCGGACCTTGCCCTGAGTGACCAGATCGTCAAGGGCGCGCAGCGTTTCTTCGATCGGGGTCTTGGGGTCTGGAAAGTGGATCTGCAACAGGTCGATGTAATCGGTTCCAAGCCGCCGCAGGCTGTCTTCCACGGCCTCCAGCAACCAGCGCCGGGAGGTGCCCGACCGCCCCGGCTCCGGCGAAATGGCAGCTCCCGCCTTGGTGGCCAGGACCACCCGCTGTCGTCGCCCCGCGAGCACCTGGCCGATCAGGCGCTCGGATTCTCCGCCGGTGTAGACGTCGGCGGTATCGATGAGCGTCACGCCCAGGTCCAGCGCCTGATCGATGACCAGTCGCGTCGCGGCGGCATCGATGCTGCCACCGAATCTGTTGGTGCCAAGGCCGAGGGCCGAGACCAGCAGTCCGCTTCCACCAAGCCGCCTGTACTCCATTGCTGAGGAACTCCTTACTTATCCGAGAGGCTGGGTTTGGGCAGGGACTGGTTCGGCGACGAGGGGGCCCGCCACCCCACGCGGTAGAAGGTGGATCTCAACCTGGGTCCTGGAATCGGGGCTCGCGCTTCTCATTGAACGCTCGGACCCCCTCGATCTGATCTGGATGTCCGATGGTGCGGCGGTAGGCCTCGAGCTCTGCGTCATAGGCGATCTCGGACGGCACAGCGCCGCCCAGGCGGATGGCCTGCTTGACCTGGCGGATGGCGAACGGAGAGTTCCGCCCGATCCGGCGCGCCACCTCGAGGGCCGCCGGGAGGAGTTCGTGGGCAGGATGGATCGAGGCCACCAGGCCCATCCGAAGGGCCTCGGCGGCATCGATCGGGTCTCCGCTGAGGAGCATGCGGAGGGCGCTGCCGACTGGAATTCGCCGGAGCAGGTTCTGGGTTCCGCCCGCGCCGGGGATGATTCCCCGCCGCACCTCGGGCTGCCCGAACAGGGCACTCTGGGCGGCCAGGATGAAGTCCGTCTGCATCGCCAATTCACACCCTCCGCCCAGGGCGACACCGTTGACGGCGCTGAAGATCGGGGCTCGAAGGCGGCGGATGCCGCGCATGGCGCGTTCGAGGACCTGGTGCTGGTCCAGCCACTGGGCGGCGTTCATCCGGCCCCGCTCGCGCAGGTCGGCCCCAGAGCAGAAGGCTCGATCCCCAGCCCCGGTCAGCACCGCACAGCGCAAATCAGATCGGGCCTCGAGCATCTCCAGGTGCTCGCCCAGCTCCCGCGCCATGTCGGTGTTGAGCGCGTTCAGCACCTGGGGCCGATTGAGCGTCAGCAAAGCGATGTGTCCGCCGTCGCGCCACTCCAGTTCGACCGAGCTCATCAGCTCAACCCTGGGCCCGGCATCGGATCAGGCGGCCAGCCGTCGCAGGTCCCCGAGAGCCTCACCGGCCCGCGCCGCGGTCTGTTCCGCGTGGTTGCCCTCGAGGTAGATGATCTCCTCGCTGAAGCCCCTCTCGAGGTCGGCCCCGACCAGCTCCAGTAGTTCCTGGCGCGAGCTCCCTGACCAGCGCAGCAGGTTGCATCGGCGAATGGTTGACTCGTCGCGGCCAATCGCGGCACAGGCCTGCATCAGCTTTTCTGAGGCCGCCACATAGTCCGTTCCGCGAGCCGGACCGGTCGGATTCCAGACGTCGGCGTGTCGGGCCACCACCTTCAGCATCAGGTCACCGCCGGCGCCGATCCAGATCGGCGGGTGGGGATGCTGCAACGGCTTTGGATTGGCAATGGCGTCGGTCAGGTGGTAGTACTTGCCCTCGAAGCTGGTTCGATGGTCGGTGAACAGGGATTTGATGACGCGGAGTGATTCGTCGAGCCGCCCGACCCGATTTTCGAGCCCCGTCATGCCCAGCATTTGGAATTCATTCTGGGCCCAGCCAGCGCCGATTCCGAATTCCAGCCGGCCCCCGGAGAGGTGGTCGACGGTGACCGCCAGCTTTGCCAGCTGGGCAGGGTGGCGGTAGGCGTTGCCGGTCACGTTGCAGCCGATCCGGACCCGCTGGGTCGCCACGGCCATGGCCGCCTGCAGCGCCCAGCCCTCGAAGACCGGATGATCGGGTCCCGAGGGTCCGATTGAAGCCAGGTGGTCAAAGTCCCAAACGTGATCGAAACCCGCCTCATCAGCCACCCGCCAGACACCCCGCAGTGCATT
>Ga0307373_10011609_pt1 | contig 12726 bp, 9 predicted proteins | sample OX2MG_FD_202534 | JGI IMG/M metagenome (GOLD analysis project Ga0307373, IMG submission 202534) | Soil microbial communities from Risofladan, Vaasa, Finland - OX-2 | ecosystem: Environmental > Terrestrial > Soil > Coastal area > Acid sulfate soil | place: Finland: Risofladan, Vaasa | collected... | reverse complement strand
GTGCCCCGTTTCGCCTTCAAGGACCGGCTGTCCGGGATGCGGAGGTCGATGGTCAGGGCACAGGCGTGGAGCATGGGACCAGGATGGCCGAATGACGTGCCCCGGTCGACCGGTCCGGAAGGAGGCCGGCCGGATGTTCGGGGTCGAGACCGGCGATGGCCGTGAGGGTTGACACGTCAACGGATCGTGGCCGTGCCCTGAAGTAGCAAGGTGCCGGCGGCGCCGAGGGCCGGGTGCCGGCGGCGCCGAGGGCCGGGTGCCGGCGGCGCCGAGGGCCGGGTGCCGGCGGCGCGCCGAGGGCCGGGTGCCGGCGGCGCGCCGAGGGCCGGGTGCCGGCGGCGCGCCGAGGGCCGGGTGCCGGCGGCGCGCCGAGGGCCGGGTGCCGGCGGCGCCGAGGGCCGGGTGCCGGCGGCGCGCCGAGGGAGGTAACGCGACCGATCCCGGCGCACTCGGGTGGAGCGTGCCGGGATCGGTCGAGACCCGGGTGAGCTGCGGCGTCCGACCTGCGGGGGGAGCGCAGTGGGGGGAGGTGTCAGGCCGAGCCCGGTCCCAGGGGAACGGGCCGGTTCGTGCGTCAGGCGGTGACGGACGATCCGGAAGTGGATGTCGATCCGGCGTCGGCGTTCGTCGACGTGGAGCTGGCGCCTGTCGACGGTGCCCGTCCCATGGGGCCGTCGCCAGGACCGCCAGGTCCACCAGGTCCACCCGGTCCACCCGGCATGCCGATGCCGACCGAGGCGGCCGTCACGGTCGAGCCGCTCTCGGTCCCGAAGACGGCCACGTGGCTGCCGACCTTCACGTCGGCGATCGTGGCCGACGCGACCCCGAACTCCCGATAGGTGGTGGTCGAACTCACGTCGACGGTCACGATGGTGCCGTCACGGCCGGTCAGGGTGAAGGTGTTCGCACCCACCGACGCCACGGTGCCGACTGCTGCCGGCGGGGTACCGCCCATGCCGGGGCGCCCGCCGGGTCCCCCGGGTCCGCCGATGGCCACCTTGGTGGCCGTCACCGTGTTCGAGCTGTCCGTTCCGAAGACGGCCACGTGGGCACCCACCTTGACGTCCGCCAGCGACGGCGAGGTCACCGCGGGGTCGACATAGGTGGTGGTCGAACTCACGTCGACGGTCACGGTGGTGCCGTCACGGCCGGTCAGGGTGAAGGTGTTCGCACCCACCGACGCCACGGTGCCGACCGCTGCCGGCGGGGTGCCGCCGAAGCCGTCATGGCCGAACGGGGCGCCCGGAGCCGAGGTCGACGGGGTCGAGCCAGAACCGGCGGCATTGGCGACCGCGCCACCGCCGACCGCGAGGCCGAGGGCGACGGCGGCCGCCGTGGTGACCCGGAGCCCACGCCGACGGCGCCCTCGCAGATTCGGGAACGGGTCGGAGTCCGCAGCGGCGGGACCGGTGGACGGGCCTTCTTCGTGGCTACTCATGGTTGCTCCTCTGGATTGTCGATGCTGTGGGATGACTTCGAGCGGTCCTGTGTGACGGGACCCAGCATCGACCCCCCACCTGTGCGCCACCTGGGAGCAGGGGCACTGGTCCCTTGGAGTTGGCGACGAACCGCCGTCGACGAACTCACCCGCCCGGCGGGTCGGGCTCCTCCCCGAATGGCGGTTGTGGACGGAATTCCCAGGTGGGGGATCCGTCGTCCGCCGTGCCGGAGCGTTCCAGCGTCCACCCCTCGTAGGTCTTCAGGTAGTGGTGGTGGTGGCACAACAGCGCCAGGTTGGCGAGTTCCGTCGGCCCGCCGAGGGCGAACGGAACGACGTGGTCGATCTCGAGGCCGAAGGGAGCACCGCAACCCGGAACAACGCAGCACCGATCGCGGTGCGCAAGAGCCGTCCGTAGCCGCCGGTTGACGGTGCGGCCCAGGTGGGAGATGGCACGAATGTCCCCCGAACGGTGGTACACCAGCCGCAGGAAGGAGTCGTTGGCCAAGTCGCGGGCCATCGCCACGGGTATGGGCCCCTGATTGTCGATCTCGCACACCTCGTCCGGTCCTGCGTGGCCCCGCAACAGGGCGTCCAGATCGACCCGGACCATCAGCGAGCAGGTCGGTGGGCGGTCGATCACGTCCGCCCCCGCACCGCCGGGACCCGGGACGCCATCGGAGGCGGACGGGGCGCTGGAACCCGGCCGTCCGTCGGCGCGTCCGCTGCCCGGGGTCGACCGGACGTCCACCTGCGGACCCGCACCGTGCCCGGCGCAGACGTGCTCGTCCGACGGCCCGGGGTCCTCGTCGGATCCGTCGTTCCGGGCATCCCCCGCTGGCGTCCGACCGGTCAGGAGCAGGAAGAGTGCGTCCGCCCGGAGTGCCCGGTCCGACTCGGGCGGGGTCGGCTCCACCCCCTCCACCCGGGTCGCCTTACGCAACCGGGTCACGGTGTGCTGCAGCTGCTCGAGGATCTTCGCCCCCCGGTCGGCGGTGTCCCGCCCCTGGAAGCAGAACGCACCCTCGGCATCGGTCCACGACGAGAACTGGCGCGCAGCGTGAATCCGCCGAACGGCGCCCACCGGGTCCTGACGCCCGACCGTCGAACGGGCCCTCTGACAGCGCTCCCGGACCTTCTGCAGTGGTTCGTCGGCAGCGCCGGAAAGGAGGGTGGCCTCGCTCCCGGGATCGAGTACCGCCGCCCCGGAGAGTTCGGCGACCTTCGGGCCGGACAGCACCCCGCTGCGCAGCGCCTCTTCCGTGCCGGGGAGCTCGGGCAGGCGATGACCCACTTCGAGCGTGTTGCGGGCATGGCCGGTGGAGACGCCCTCCAGCTCGGCGAGCATCACCGCCGGCGAGCGATGTCCGCTGTCGCGCCACACGCCGGACTCGTCGATCCGGGGCGCCAGGAGCGTCTTGCCCGCCATCGACAACCGCTCGACGGCGGCGAACATGCGGTAGAGCTCGGCGGCGTCCGAGCCGGTCAGGCGGGCCGGGTCGAGCGTGGCCAGCACCTCCGAGAGGAGCCCGGTGGCCCGGCCCACCCGTGCACCGATGCCCGGGCCCGCGTCGCCCGTGGCCACCCGGGATCGGGGCACGCCCGCCCCGACGACGGGAATGGCGTCGGCGAGAACGGACCGTCCGGACGCAGAACCCGTGCCAACTCGTGTCGTCCGGGTCCTACCCGACATGGTCGAAGCCATGCCGAGAGTCTCGCGGGTGGGTGTGACACCCGACGCTTGCCCGGGACCGGCAGGCGACGCGCCCCGTCGCCCCACCGCCCCGTCGCCCCGCCGCCCCGCGCCCGGCAACCCCGCACCCCACCACCCCGCGCCCGGCAACCCGGCGCCCAGGCACCCCGACGCTCCCGTGGTGAGGGCTACGCTCGACGGGTACGGCGCCGGCGCCGGCTCGCGAGCGAGGGGACGACCACGGACAGCCCCGAGGACCCACAGGTACCCTTCGACTACCGACGGCCCCTGGGCGAGCACCTGATCGCATCCGGGCTGGCCAGCGCCGCCGACGTGGACGCCGCGCTCGAGGAGCAACGGCGCACCGGAAGGCGGCTCGGCGAGACCCTGATCGCCCATGGCGTGCTGGACGAGGTCGACCTCGCAGGCGCCCTGGCGTCGATGTTCGGGCTGCCGTTCCGGGACCTCGCCCTGGCCCCGCCGGACCCCGAGGCGGTGGGATATGTCCCGAGGGCCTTCTGCTGGTCCCGCACCGTGCTCCCGGTGGGTCTGGAGAACGGCGCCGTCGTCGTCGTCGTGGCCGACCCGCGGGACATGCAGACCATCGACGATCTGCGGATGCTCGCCCCTGGCCCGGTGCGGCTGGTCGTCGTCGCCCCCGATCAGCTCCACCGGGAGATCGAGCGCAGCTTCGACGATCTCACGTTCGTGTCGGCCGACGACGGTCCGCAACCGGTCCCTGCGGACCGGCCCCTCTCCGTCGACCTCCGCCCGCAGCAGGGGTCGCCGGCCGACGCGCCGGCGTACGCCGACGACGATGTCGCCGGAAGCCCGGTGGCCTCCTTCGTCAACCAGCTCCTCCGGCGCGCCGTCGACGAGCGGGCCTCGGACATCCACTTCGAGCCCACCGAGGGCGACCTCCGGGTGCGCTTCCGCGTCGACGGGATCCTCCACGACGCCACCACGGCGCCGGCGTCGCTCGCTCCCGACATCCTGAGCCGGGTGAAGATCATGGCCGGGATGGACATCGCGGACCGGAGGCGCCCGCAGGACGGTCGCATCTCGATCGTCGCCCGCGGCCAGCCCGTCGACGTGCGGGCGGCCAGCCTCCCGACGATCGATGGCGAGGCGCTCGTGCTCCGACTGCTGCACAAGGACCAGAGCCTGCTCGACACGGCGAAGCTCGGGTTCGAGCCGACCGCACTGGACCGCTACCGACGGTCGTACGAGAAGGCGTGGGGCATGGTCCTCGTGACCGGACCCACCGGCTCGGGCAAGACGACCACGCTCTACGCCACGGTCAACGCGCTCAACGGACCCGGGCGCAACATCATCACCGTCGAGGACCCCATCGAGTACCGGATCGCCGGGATCAAGCAGTCGCAGGTGAACATGCGGGCCGGCTACACGTTCGCCACGGGGCTGCGCGCCGCGCTGCGGGCGGACCCCGACGTCATCCTGATCGGCGAGGTCCGGGACCTGGAGACGGCCCGCATCTGCGCGGAGTCCGCCCTCACCGGTCACCTTGTCCTCTCCACCCTCCACGCCAACGACGCGGCCTCGAGCACCACGCGACTGATCGAGATGGGCCTCGAGCCCTATCTGGTGACCTCGGCGCTCGAGTGCGTGGTCGCCCAGCGCCTACTCCGCCGCCTGTGCCCGTCCTGTTCCGTGGCCGAGCCGGCCACCGCGAACGAGCGCCTCGAACTGTCGTCGATGTCCCTCCTCGAGTCACCCGACGAGGAACTCGTCGTCCGGCGACCCGTGGGCTGCCCCCGGTGCAGCCAGCGTGGCTACCAGGGACGGTTCGCGGTGCAGGAGGTCCTGGTCATGGACGACGCCCTGAAGGCACTCGTGCTGGAACGGGCACCGGCCCGGGCCATCGTGGCGGCCGCCACGGCCGGCGGGATGCAGACGCTCCTGCAGGACGCCTTCGCGAAGGTCCGGCTCGGTGCGACCTCCCTCGAGGAGTGCCGGCGCGTGCTCAGCTGATCACGGGCAGGGCCCGACCGAGGGGGAAGTCCCGGGGACGGCGGGCCCGACGCCTCAAGCTCACCGGACGATCGGTCGATGACCACTCCAGAAGTACCGAAACGGGTGACGGACCGGCCCCCTGGGGGCGCGGCGTGGAGCGGCACCGACGCCGAACCCATGAGCGGAGGTCGGCCATCTCCCGAGGAGCAGCCGTGCCCAACCCGCCCGCAGTCGTCGATCCATCGAGGCCACCACCGGACGCCCGGTCCCTGCGTCGACCGCACGACCCCACGGCACGCATGGTCGCCCCGTCCGGGGCGCGACACGCGGTGGTTCGACGATGACCGACGCCGGCGGCACCCCGGCCCTCCGGCCCCGGCGACGGTTCTGGATCGTCACCTCGCTGGTGGTCGCCGTCGTCGGGATCACCTGCACGCTCCTGGCCGCACGGTCCGCCTCCCACGCCGAGGCCCAGAAGTCCCACGAGGCAGCGGTCACGACGTCCGTCCAGGTCGCCTCGAACCTCACGCTCGCCCTCAAGCGCGAGCAGGACCTCGTCGTCAACACGGGTGCATTCCTCCTCGGCCAGCCGTCCGCGACCCAGGCCCAGTTCCAGCAGTGGACGACCGATGCCAACGTGTTCGAGCGGTACCCCGAGGTCCTGGGGATCGTCGACGTCGTCGTGGTGCTCCAATCCCAACTGGCCGCCTACGCGGCCGAGGTGAGCGCCAATCCGGCCGGAGTCCTCCCACCCGGCACCACGTTCACGGTGACACCGCCGGGCAACCGTCCGTACTACTGCTTCCCCAAGCTGTCCCAGAACCGCTCCGGCCGCCTCGTCACCCCTGCAGACACCGATCTCTGCGGCAACTCGCTCGGCACGGGATTCCTGAATACGACGAGGACCGGGGAGAGTACCTACCTCCCCTACGGGCACGGCGCGGACGCGACGATGGTCATCGGTGCCCCGATCCATTGGCCGGACTCGCCCACCTCCACCTCCGCGGCCAGAACGGACGCGTTCGTCGAATTCACGGGAACCGAGATCAGCCCGGCGACCATCCTGAAGAGCGCGTTGCGGGGCCACGCCGACACCGCCCTGGTGTTCCGCTACTCCCGCGGTGGTGTGAACGCCTCGTACGCGGCGGGCACCGCCGACGCCGGCGCACACCGCACGTCGATCGACCTCCACAACGGATGGACCATTCTGGTGCTCACGAGAACGGTGGGCTCCGGACTCGACCTCACCGGCAACGTGCTCTGGATCCTCATCAGCGGCCTCCTGCTCAGCCTCCTGCTGGGCGCGCTCGTCTACGCCCTGGGGACCGGCCGGTCCCGCGCCATGGCACTCGTCCACGAACGCACCGACGAACTCCGTCACCAGGCGCTCCACGACGCCCTGACCGGGCTCCCCAACCGGGCGCTGATCCTCGACCGGATCGGGCAGATGCTGGCGCGGAGCCGACGGGAGCACCTCCCCGTCGCCGTCCTCTTCCTCGACCTCGACAATTTCAAGGACATCAACGACACCCTGGGCCACCGCGCCGGCGACGACCTGCTCGTCGCCGTCGGCATCCGGTTGACGAGCGCCCTGCGCGAGGGCGACACCATCGGTCGGCTCGGTGGTGACGAGTTCGTGGTGCTGACCGAGGGCGCGCCCCTGGCCGACGGGGTGGAGCCGGTCGCCGACCGCATCCTCGCCGTGATGGTCGCACCCTTCGAGATCGACGAGAGCGATGCGCCCCTGAACGTCACGGCGAGCATCGGCTACGCCGAGGGCGACCGGGCCACCCCGGAAGCGCTGCTGAAGGACGCCGACATCGCCCTCTACCAGGCCAAAGCAGCCGGCAAGAACCGCGCCGTCCGGTTCTCCCCTTCGATGCAGACGGCCGTGGACGATCACCGCCACCTCGAGGTGGACCTGCAGGGTGCGCTCGAAGCCGGCCAGTTCCTCCTCGTGTACCAACCGGTCGTCGACCTCGCGACCGGCGCCATCGTCGGTGTCGAGGCGCTGCTGCGATGGGACCACCCCGTCCGCGGCATCGTCGGTCCCGAGGAGTTCATCGACGAGCTCGAGTCGAGCGGACCCATCCTCGAGGTCGGCGCCTGGGTGCTGCACGAGGCGTGCCGCCAGGGTGCCCGCTTGCACAGCGAAGGACATCGTCTCTTCGTCTCGGTCAACGTCTCGTCGAAGCAGTTCGAACGCGATCGCATCCTGGACGACGTCCGGGATGCCCTGGCCGTGAGCGGGTTCGACCCGGGATCGCTCGTCCTCGAGCTGACCGAGACGGTCGTCATGCATGACGTCGAAGACACCGTCGAACGACTGTCCCGGTTGAAGGCGCAGGGCCTGCGCATCGCCATCGACGATTTCGGAACGGGCTACTCCTCGCTCGCCTACCTGCGCAAGCTCCCGATCGACGTCCTGAAGATCGACCGGTCCTTCGTCTCGGCGATGACCGGTTCCGAGGAGTCCGAGGCACTCGTGCACACGCTCACCCAGTTGAGCAAGATCCTCGGCCTCCACACCGTCGCCGAGGGTATCGAGACCGACGACCAGTGGAGGCGGCTGCAGGAGGAGGGCGCGGATGCCGGGCAGGGAACCCTGTTCTCCCGCCCGCTCGCGCCCACGGACCTGGACCGCCTCCTGGCGTCCTCCACGCTGTGGTGGCATGTGCCGGTCCCCGTCCCCCACTGACCCGGACCCACCGCACCGTCCCCCACTGACCCGGACCCACCGCACCGTCCCCCACCGCACCGTCCCCCCCCGCACCGTCCCCCGCCGCACCGTCCCCCGCCGCACCGTCCCCCACCGCGAGGTGCTGCACCGCCGCAGCTAACGTGGACCGTCATGCCCACCGTTGCCCGGCGATGAGGACGGTCATCGGGGAGGTCCTCCCGCTGGCCATCGTGGTCACGGTCTCTCCACTCAACATCGTGGCGGCGATCCTGCTGCTCTTCAGCAGGCGACCGGTCTTCCACGCGTCGTGCTACCTGGCCGGGTTCGCGGTCGGGGTGGCGGCCGTCGTGGGCGCGCTGGCGGCCGTCGCCGGGGCCGCCGACCTGTCCACCGACACGCAGCGGTCACGGGGTGCCTCCGGACTCCTCCTCGCGCTCGGGATCGTCCTCCTCGTCGTGGCCGTGCGCAAGTTCCGGTCGCGTCCCGCACCGGGTGAGACGACGCCGCTGCCGTCGTGGATGGACGGGATCTCCGCGTTCGGTCCGGGGCGCTCGCTCGTCGCCGGCCTCGCCGTCGGCGCCGCCAACCCCAAGAACATCGCCGTCGGACTGGCGTCCGCCATCGCCATCGCCACGGCCGGACTCGCCGCCGGGCAGGCGGTCGGCGTGGTCGCCGTCTACACGGTGGTGGCCTCGCTCGGGGTGGCGCTGCCGATCGTCGTCATGGTGCTCCTGGGCGACCGGGCCGACGAGGTGCTCCGCGGCTGGCAGGCGTGGCTCGGCCGGAACAACGCGGCGATGATGGCCGTCCTCTACCTGATCTTCGGCGTCCTCCTGGTGGGCAAGGGGATCGGCGGGATCTAGTCGGCCGCCCCCGGGACGCCCGTCGCCGGTCGCTCCCGCCCGCCGGCCGGACAGAGCATCGGAACCCCGGGTCCCTACCCGTCGGGTCCGGCGGAGGTGCCCACCCGTCGGGACCGGCGGAGGTCCCCACCCGTCGGGACCGGCGGAGGTCCCTACCCGTCGGGTCCGGCGGAGGTGCCCACCCGTCGGGACCGGCGGAGGTCCTTACCCGTCGGGTCCGGCGGAGGTGCCCACCCGTCGGGACCGGCGGAGGTCCCTACCCGTCGAGCCCGACGCGGACCGTGGCGGCGACGTCGTCCCAGCCGAACCCGACGGCCTCGGTCAGGATCCGGCGGGACTCCGGGTCCACGAGCACCAGGAAGGGATACCCGGTGACCCGGTAGTCGGCCCACGCCCGGTCGTCCATGACCACGTCCCCGGCGAACCCGGCCGCCCGGACGGCGACCTCGCCGGCGTCCACGGTGTCGGGTGCATGCGTCACGACGACCGGGACCACTCCGCCGGGGCCGATGTCGGCACCGCCGGACAGACCCCGCCAGAACGACTCGCACCCGTCGCAGCGCACGGCGAGGAAGATCAGCAGCAGGGGTGCGGCGGCCCCGTCCAGGACGACCGACACCGGCGACCCGTCGGGCCGCAGCCCGTGGAGGTCGGCGGCAGTCCAGTCCGGGGCCTCGCCGGGGACGCCGGTCGGGATGGGCCGGAGGCCGGCCACGAATCCGGGATCGGCCAGGGGGTTCGTCCGGTCGTCGGTTCCGTCCACGTCAGCCTGCGATCGGACCTGTGCCGGTAGTACGGCGGAGGGACGGTCCGTCGGTCAGGACGGGTCGGCCGGGCCCGGTGCGAGGATCTCGACCGCGTCGCCGTTCCCGCACCAGCGGCACAGGACCCCTTCGACCGACTCGTCCAGGACCTCGACGTCCTCGATCGTGAGCTCCCCGCCCACGGAGTAGTGGTGGAACGCCCGGGTCCGCCGGGTCGTCACGACGTCGAACCGGGTGAGATTGCCGCACGCCGCACAGCGGTAGCGGACCACGTCGGTGTCAGCCGGCGTCGTGGCGGCCGGCGTCGTGGCCGGCGTCGTGGCCGGCGATGTGGTGTCGGCCGGCGTCGTGGCCGGCGACGTGGCGGCGGCGGGCGTCGTGTCGGCCGGCGTCGTGGCGGCCGGCGTCGTGGCCGGCGATGTGGCGGCGGGCGACGTCGCGGCGGGCGAGTCGGCGGGCGCTGCGGTGGCGGACGAGTCGGCGGTCACGCCGACCACGGTAGTCGGCCGGTGGGGACCACCCGTCTGCCGGTGCCGAACACCTGTTCGCTACAGTGTCCCCATGGCACTCGCCGTCCAGCGGTCGTTCGACGAGCTCGGGACCCCGCTCCACGAGGTCACCTTCGTGGTCCTCGACGTCGAGACCACCGGGGGCTCCCCGGCGACGTGCTCGCTCACCGAGGTGGCCGCGGCGCGCTACCGCGGCGGCGAGCTCCTCGGCACCTACCAGAGCTTCGTGCGGCCGGACGAGCGGATCCCGCCGTTCATCACCGCGCTCACCGGCATCAGCGACGCCATGGTCGCCGACGCGCCCCGGGTCGGCGAGATGCTCCCCTCCTTCCTCGAGTTCCTGGGCGGAGCCGTCGTGGTGGGCCACAACGTCCGGTTCGACCTCTCCTTCCTGAACCACGCCCTCTGCGCCACCGGACGGGAGCGCCTGTCCAACGCCACCGTCGACACGCTCGCCCTGGCCCGCCGGCTCGTCCGGGACATGGTCCCCAACTGCAAGCTCGGAACCCTGGCCGCCACGCTGCACCTCCCCCACCAGCCGTCCCACCGAGCGCTGACCGACGTGCTCGCCACCGGCGACCTCCTCCACGCCCTCCTGGAGCGGGCCGGCTCGTTCGGCATCGTGGGCCTCCAGGAGCTGCTCGACCTCCCCCGACTGGTGGGCCACCCCCAGGCGGCCAAGCTCCGCCTCACCACCCGGCTCCCCCACCGCCCGGGCGTCTACTGGTTCACCGACGCCGCCGGGCACGTCCTCTACGTCGGCAAGGCCACCGACCTGCACAGCCGGGTCCGCTCCTACTTCTCGGGCGACACCCGGAACAAGGTCGGCCGGCTCCTGCGGATGATGGACGCCGTCCACCACCGGGTCTGTCCCGGCCCGCTGACGGCCGCGGTGCTCGAGGGCCGGCTGATCCGGGCCTGGGCACCGCCGTTCAACACCCAGGGCAAGGCCCGACGGCGTGACCCGGGAACGACGGCGCGTGGGCTCGCACCCGGCACGGCCCCCGGCAGCCCCGCGATCCCCGCCGGCACCGCCGGACCGGTGGCGGAGGCGCCCCGCCCGCGCCGCCGGGGCAGGCGCCCGTCGTGGTCGGCCGCGGACCTCGAGGGCGACGCGACCGAGCTCCTGGCGCCCTTCGCCGAGCGGGTCTCGGCCCTGGCCCGCTCCCAGCGCTACGAGGACGCCGCCCGCGTGCGCGACGAGGCCGAACGCCTCCGCCAGCTCCTGGGGCGTCACCGCAGCGTCGAGGCGCTGCGGAAGGCGGGCCGGATCGTGCTCCACGTCGAGGGCGAGGGCACCGTCGAGCTCGCCGACGGGCTCCTGGTGGGGACCGGCCCCCTGGTCCTCGGCGACGGCGGCGGCGGCGGTGCGGGAGCGGACGGTGGACGGGACGCGGCGCTGTCCGTCTCTGCGGACGGGCACGACAAGGAGCGGGTCATCGTCGCCCGGTGGCTGGCGTCCCACGCCGACAGGGTCCGGGTCCTCGATGCCGGCGAGGGCCCGGGGCTGGCCATGCGGACCGACCGGATCCCGAGGCTCACCGAACTGTGCGGGCCGCTGACGTCCCCGCCCGTGCCGGTGGCCGGCCCGGCGCAGGGGGTGGCCGCCGGCTGAGCCCCCCGCCGACCCGGACCGGATATCGGGACCAACGGCCCTGTTGGCCGGCGGCGGTCGCGCCGATGGACACCGCGTAGCAGAGGGGCGGAGTCCGAGCACAGCGAGGAGGCTCCCCATGGTGATGGCGCCGATGAACCCACAGGTCCGCCCGGAACCGGTCGTCCGGGGCCACGGTGTCACCCACCCGGCGCCGGCCCGGTCCGTCGTCCCCGCCGCACCCGACCCGGGCCGGCCCGTGCGGCTCGCCCTTCGGGCCGAGTCCATGGTGGCGGTCCTCCTGGAGCCCGGCGAGTCGGTCGACACCCGGTGGGTCGAACGCATGCGGGGCCCGTACACGAGCCGGGCCCGCCACCTCCTGCAGCGGGCCCTCGCCGCACCGGCCGCCGGCCGTCCGCCGGCCGAACGGCACCGTGGCGATCCCGTTCCGGTCTGGGCCCGTGAGGCGGCGGCCTGCCACCGGGGACTGCTGGACGCCCTCGGCGTGGACCTGCCCCTCGCGACCGGCGGGTCCGGTGTACTCGCCGGTCCCGACGGCTCGCTCCTCATCCAGCACCTCGTCCCGGCCATCGCCCTCGGCTGGTACCTCGTGACCACCGTGCACGCCACCGACCGCGACGTGCTGCTCCTGGAGGGCACGTACGCCGAGCACGGGTGCGACGAGGCCCCCTTCCCCGTCCGTTGGTCCTGACACCGGCGGGCGGTCCGGGGCGTGATCCCGTGCACCGCCGGCAGGGTCCGCACCGGCCGCGCCGGCCGGCGCCGGCCCGCCGGGCGAGCCGAGGACCTCAGGCCGGCTTGCGGCGCAGCTTGAACCGGGACCCGGTCGGGTCCTGGGCGGCCGCCATGCGACCGTACGGCGTGTCCATCGCCTCGCTCAGCACCGAACCGCCGAGCTCGCGCACCCGGGCCAGCGCCGCGTCGGTGTCGTCGACCTCCCAGTACACGGACCATTGGGCCGGCTCGCCGTCGGCGAGGACCGACGACGCGTCCATGATGCCGGCGAGCTCGGGCCCACCACCCGGCTCGCGCAGCGTCGAGTACCGGAACTCGTCGGTGTCGCCCACCGCGTCGGCCGCGACCTCGAAGACCGTCCGGTAGAAGTCGACCGCCCCGGCGTGGTCGCGGGTGAACAGCTCGAACCAGCTCGGCGCCCCGGGCTCGTCGAGGACGACGAATCCCGGGAAGGT
>Ga0307373_10011605_pt1 | contig 12729 bp, 10 predicted proteins | sample OX2MG_FD_202534 | JGI IMG/M metagenome (GOLD analysis project Ga0307373, IMG submission 202534) | Soil microbial communities from Risofladan, Vaasa, Finland - OX-2 | ecosystem: Environmental > Terrestrial > Soil > Coastal area > Acid sulfate soil | place: Finland: Risofladan, Vaasa | collected... | reverse complement strand
ATCAGTTTGCGCGGCGCAATTCCTCTGTCTCGGGCGGTCTTCTCGATCCGTTCCAACAGCTCCGGCGCCAGACGGACGGTATATGGAATTTCCGGCATCGGACCGCTCTTCATTTGTTCAAGGCGTACACGCCGTACACTTCAATGAATCCGGGAACTTAGGCTGACGTGCTGCGGACGAGCGGGCGCGCCGTACACGCCCGCGTGTACGAAGAAGCACGCGGGATCACGCCACTTTCCGCCGGTCCGTGTACGCTTCGGTACACACCGTTCATCCAAAGGGATGAGTGACGTGTCAGTCCTGAACACGTGCGAAGCACGTCAGCCGGTACTTCGATGCGGCAAGTCACGGCTGCACCTTCGCGCTGCCGTTGGATGGAGCCGGAATTACGACGCGGTGCGGCTGGGTGTCAGCGGAGCGAGACCACAACTGGAATTCACGGTCGGTCTCGAGAAAGGCGCGAAGGATCTCGGGAATGAGCACCCTAGCGTCCACCGGCTCGGCGTGAACGTGCTGGTAGTAGCGCGCGTAGCGTTCAAGGCTGGCGTCGAGGTCGCCAGCGAGCATGACGCGGACTTGGACGGAGCGCAGTGGCTTGCTGATGCGAGCGAGTTTCATAGTGAACCTCCAGAACAGCGGAGCTTGATTTGCGTCGGAATCGAGTCAGGGGAGGACGTAATTCAGCAGGTGGACGACCAGCAGAGCGACGCAGCCGCCGATTCCGGATCCGGCCAGCCGGCGCGCCTGTTCGTCGTGCCCTCCAAGCGCGTAGAGGATTCCCGCGAGGGCAAACGCTAGGACGATGATCGCTGGCGCCATAGAATCAATCATGAAGTTCTGCAAGACAATCAGCGTCCGGTCCCAAGGCAATTCGCCAGCAGCCGGAGCGGCCCAGCAAGGGCTGGCTGAGAGGAAAAGAGCGGATGTCGCACTAAGGGTCACAAGCCTGATTGCTGTGCGTCGAAATGATCGTTTCATCGCAGTTTCCTTGTCCGCGGAATGTTTCGGTGTCGGCTGGGAGCGGTTTCGTTGATGTCCTGAAAACATAATTAAGGAATTTCATAATCTATGTCAAGAGAGATCTTCGCAGGAGATCCCTTAGGGATTGGCGGACGCCCCGCGATCGCGGCTTCTATTCGAGGGGTACGGGGTCTCGCGGAAGATGCGGCCGTGTCATGCCGGGCTTCTTGGAGCTGACAGCCTTGATGTGCTCGACGAGGCTCACCTCGTCCCGCCGTTCGAGGCGCTTGTGCGAGCGGTCGCCGAGGATGCGGCCTTCGACCGCTCGTGTCACACCGCCAGGTTCATCGCGAGATCAGGCTCGATCAGGATCGTGAGCGCCTCGGTCGGCACGGGAATGCGCTCAAACCCGTAGCGCTACCGGAGCAAGTCGATGATGGTTTCCTCGCACTTGCGCTCCAGTTGCGGCGACCGGTCCTGTCCGGGACCGTCTTCACGGCTTTTTCTTCATCACGCGAGAATGCTCAAGTTTATACGGGTCTAGCCGGGGCCACATTCATGAATTTTCCGTTCGCAACACGGCACGCTCGAAAAATTTCGGCCACCCCTAGGAGACGCAATTTGCTGCGATCTCCTTCTAACAGAGCTGGATGGGCCAGCAGGGCTTCTATACCTGCGCGGGACAGCGGCCGCAGCCAGATCGGCCAAACGAAAACCCAGTCACCATCTTTGCGAACAACTCCGACCGCCCTCATCTGGCGTTCGGTTTGGCGCTCGGTTGGTACCACGGAAAAGGACAGGAAGCCGATTGCTGCCAAGCGGTTAGCACCGATCACCGTTGGGGCCGCACCGGCCAAGCTGGGATCCTCGTAACGAAGCGCATAACGCTGATCGTCTTCCGGACCCCAGCGGAATCCGTCTGCGTCGTCGTCATGCCGCCAAGGCTGGAACAACGCCTCACCGATTTTGCCCGGTTCTGTCATATCTGGAGGACACTTGAACTTTCGCAGACGGTTCGGAAGTTTTCCACTCGGCACATCGACCAGACGTTCCAGGAAATTCTGATGCCCTTGTCCGAACATCATGACCAATGGGGCTGCGTAGAGGCCGCCGGCCTCTTTCCGAGGCCACTCGGCCGTCAACGCCGAGGCGAGGGCGGCTCCAACGGACTCTTTCTGCATGCGAGCGGCGTATGAACGATAATCCTCGGCGGTAAAATCAACATTCTTACGTTGATCTACGTCGAAATGCTGGGTGAGCTCCGCGAGTCCTTCATTCGCCGCCTGCGCGATCTCGATCTGCCCCGGAAAAGCGGCGAGGCGTAACTGTGCCGTCCACGGCGGCCCCATTGAAGCTTCGATCCGCGTCGCGCCGAGCGACATTTCCATGTACGGCATTTCCGCGCTCATCGGAGCGCGGCCCCATTGAAGCTCGCGCGCTCACCCGGGCGAGGCGGCCGTGCGGTGCAGAATCGACATCACTCGCGTCGCGAGCAAACCCAGCGCGAGCAGCGCGCTGCATAACCACGCGAAAACATCGCCAGCCGCGGAATAGAACGCGCGGACATTTTTCCACTCGACGGTCTCTATCTCGGTCGTGCGCGTGAAGAGTTGAGTGGCGTCCTCGACGCGACCCAGCGGCGTAATAATCGCGCTGATTCCCGTGTTCCCGACTCGGACCACCGGCGTGCGATTCTCGATGGCGCGCATCACGGTCATGGCAAGCAACTGGTAGGGAGCGGAACTCCGGCCGTACCACGCATCATTGGTGATGTTAACCAGGACGTTCGCACCCGCGTGTACAACGCGTTGGCTCAAGTACGGGAAGATTGATTCGTAGCAGATCAAAACTCCGATTCGCGCAGGTCCGACCTTGAATATGGTCTGCCGGTCACCGGGAAAGAAATCGGTGGGCGCTTCGACCATTCGCTTTACAAACCGTCGCAACAGAACAGGCCCGTGGTGCGGCAGCCTTGTATGTAGCGAATGTAGTAGAACCATCGACAGACGTGGCGCGGCAGGCCGGTGCAGCCTTGGGGAAAGTACCCGGTCTAGCAGCGAAGGTCGCCGCGCCTTCACGGCGCTCAAGCCCGAACGGTTGTAGGGGAGGAAAATCCCGGATTGCAAGGCTGGGCAAGCAGCGCGATGAGGTGCGGTGATGGCGGAAGCAAAACGGTTTATCGGGATCGACGTGGCCAAGGCGCAGTTGGACGTGGCGCTGGGGCCCAAGGGAGAGCGCTTTGCGGTGGCCAACGACGAGCGCGGAATCAGCGCGTTGCTTAAGCGACTTGAACCCGCGGACTTGGTGATTATCGAAGCCACCGGCGGTCTGGAAGTCCCCGTCGCCAGTGCCCTGGCGACGGCGGGAATCGGGGTGGCTGTGGTCAACCCACGCCAGGTGCGCGACTTCGCGCGCGCCACTGGGCAACTGGCCAAGACCGACGCGCTTGACGCCCAAGTGCTGGTGCGCTTTGGCGAGGCGGTCAAACCCCAGGTGCGAGCGTTGCCGGACGCGCAGGCCCAGGCGCTCGCGGCTGTGGTCAACCGCCGCCGCCAACTGGTCGAGATGCTGACGGCGGAAAAGAATCGCCGGGCCAACTCGCCCAAGGTGATCCATAAAAGTATCGATGAGCATGTCCGCTGGCTGGAAAAGCGGCTCGCCGGGTTCGACGACGAACTCGCCGCTTTGGTTCGCCAGACCCCGATCTGGCGCGAGCGCGACGAGTTGCTCCGCTCCGTGCCCGGGGTTGGTCCGGTGCTCGCGGCCACTCTGCTCGCGCACTTGCCCGAGCTGGGTGCGCTTAATCGCAAACAGATCGCCGCGCTGGCCGGACTGGCGCCCTTTAACCGCGATAGCGGAAAACTGCGCGGCAGCCGTTGTATCTGGGGCGGCCGCGCCCAGGTCCGGCGCGTCCTGTACATGGCCGTGGTCTCCGCCGTGCGTTCCAATCCAGTGATCAAGGATTTTTACGCCCAGTTGCGGGCACGCGGTAAATACCCTAAATCCGCTCTCACCGCCTGCATGCGCAAGTTGCTCGTGATTCTCAACGCCATGCTGCACAACCAAACTCACTGGCACGCCCCCGCGCTCACCCCCTCGACCTCAGCCCTTTCTCCCCTCTTGGGCGCGGTTTCTGAACACGGTTGCTGCTAGAAGTTGCCGCATTCATGGGCGATCGCTGCAACCTAAACCACTCGTCCCGCCTAAGTCGTCGGACCACGAAAAACATCAACCTGATACTCGCCCAAAGAGACTATGAGAACGGGAGCGGGGAGGTTATCGGGGTCTAGGTACTGATGGCAAGGAACTTCGTTCTTTAGCATACCCGAAAGAAGCTGACGGTAATGATCAGCCGAGCTAGGGGATAGGCTCCAACGAAAGGTATTTTGCGTCTGCTGAACTAGTTTGCCGCCATTCGCTTGATGATCTAACTCCACAGAGATAATGCACCGTCCGTCCGATTGAACAGGGTTCCCATCCCCAATCACAAATGCTGGACGCCTCGAGTCATTCCGAGTGCATGCGAACTCTGCAAGTTGCGACATCAGCCAGCTGATTGCGGGGCGATCAGCCAGCAAGAGCAGCACTTCATCGTTGCCCTTGAACGAGAATAGATGCGCAACGAATGGGATATTTTGCTTCATCGTCACTTTCGCGGCGGCAATCCGCCAATTGGGATGTTTTGCCACGGCGTGTTTGGACCCTGATCCCAAGGATTGTAGTCCCAGTGAGGATTATGCCACGTGTCATCCGGAGAGTAGCGCCACTCCCCACCATTTGGATCCCAGAGGCTCAAGCCGCCGGCGGCTCTCTCGGACGGCCGACTTGGAGCACCTATCTTGCACTGATCCGGATTGGGAATCGGCGGCATAAGTCCTGGTGGGGGAAGTCCGGGCCCTGATAGCTGCGGCGGTTGCGTCGGCTGAAGCGGTGCGTTCGGACTGTAAGGATTGTCGGGATTGTCAGGGCTTTCAGGGTCTTCTGGATCGTCGGGAGGCTCCTCTTGTAAGCCAACGCGGTCGGTGAAATTGGTCGGATTATTACTCACGTAGCTGTACAAGTTGATCCCGCCAATAAACCCAAGCGGATCCTGTGAGATAAACCGTTGAAAGCCGCGGTGATAATATCTGTGACGGTAGAAGTACAGGCCGGTGCCGTCGTTTTCACGGCCGGTGAATTGGAAAGGATTCGTGCTCGAACCCGCTATCGTGGTGTTCCCGAAGGGATCGTAGGTGTAGCTCGTCGCGAGGCCACCGGCCGAGTTTGCCAGCGCCAGTGTGCTGCCGAGCGCATCTGTCAGGTAGCTGCTCGCACCCGAGGCATCGGTGCGCTGGAAGTATTCGTCGATACCGAGCCCCGTCAGCATGTTGGCGCTCGGCGATCCTGACTGCAGCTCCTGCACTGGGTTCAGCCCGTCGTAGAGGAAACTCGTCGCCGTAGCGCCGATGGTCTTGCTCATCCGCCGCCCCAACGGGTCATAGACGAAACTGGCCGTATTCGCGCCCGTGATCGCGCTCAGATGATTGCGCGTGTCCCAGGCGTAGGTGTTGCTCCCATCGTTGAGGAGATTGCCGTTCGCATCGTAGCTCATCGCAGTGCCGTTGAACGCCGTCATCTCGTTGTCAGCATTGAAGCTATTTCCGGTCACCGGCTGCGGCAGGTTGGTCTGCGCGAAGCTTCCCGTCTTCTCGATCACATGACCGTCCGCGTCGTAATCGTACTCGAGGTCTCCAATCTGGTTGCCAGCCAACGTCCAGATCATCGCGCTAACCCGCGAGTCATTGTCATAACTATACGCCACCACGATCCCGTTGGGCAGCGTCAGAGTCGTCCTTCGGCTCGCGCTGTCGTAATTGAACGAAACCGACGCGCTTCCCTGGGTAATTCCCGTCAACCGGTTGGCGCTGTCCCACGCGTAGGAGGCCGCCGCGGGCTGCCCCACCACCGTCATCGCGGTCCGCCGCCTCGCGTTGTCGTATCCGTAGCTGACCTCGCCATTGGCCGTCTGCTCGTCGGTCAGATCGTCGAGCCCATCGTAAGTCCGCGCGATCGTTCCCGCGATGGAGTCGACCACCTGCGTCAGGCGGTCGCCCCCGTCCCAAGTGTAGCTGATCGTGCTCTGATAGGCGCTGCCATTGTAGCCAAACCCCGCAAACGTCCGCCGGTTCAGCCCGTCGTAGGTGTAGTTGGTCGCGTTCCCATTGCGATCTTTGTGGCTGGTCAGATTGCCTGACCCGTCGTAGGCGTACGTCTCGGCGGCGCTAAGCGGATCCTTCCGCGACGCGCGGCGATCCATCGGATCGTACGTGTAGGCCGTCACGTTGGCGTTCGCATCGGTCACGCTCGTAAGATTGCGGTCTCCGTCGTACGCGAATTTAGTCAGACCGCCAAGCGCGTCCACGATCTGCGTGAAGTCGTCGAGTGGCGAGTAGCTGAAGTTGGTTTGGTTGCCCAGCGGGTCTTGCATCCAGGTCATACGGCCCGCGGCATCGTCAAACATAACTGTCTGCTGACCCATCGGGTCAGTTATCGACGTCAACTCTCCGTCTGCGTAGCCAAAATGCATCGTGTCGCCCGCGCCGTCAGTGAGCGAGGTAATCTGCCCCTCCGGGTTGTAGCTACCGGTTGTCTGATTCCCAAGAGGGTCGATGATAGCGGTCAAGTTGCCGTTCGTATCATGGTTGAGGGTCCAGACGTGGCCTAGCGGATCGGTAATGCTCGTCAACTGATTGAAAGTCGGGTCGTAAGTATATGCCGTCGTAACCGCGTTTTGTGTTCCGGAGAGTCTTGTGACGCTCGTCACGTTACCGAGCGTGTCATACGCGTACGCGGTCGTTCGACCAAGCGCATCTGTATTTGAGAGTTGAAGATTCGTGTTCGGATCCCGGGCGTGCGCGATCTGCTGCTGTTCGGGCCTACCCACGGCAATCGTGTCGCCAGTGCAGTAGCCGTTCTGATTAAAACTCAGCTGCCGCTGGATCCCGTCGGGATCGGTCACGCTGGTCGAAGTTACGGCTGTCCCGTTCAGAGTGTATCCGAACGTGAAGACTCCACCATCCGCATGCGTTTGCTGGGTCACACGATTGTTCGCGTCATACTGATTTGTTACGACCGCGTTCCCATTTGGCGTTGTTACGGCTTGTAGTCTCCCCGCCGCATCATAGGTGTATCGCGTGACTGCACCGGACGGATCCGTGAATGTCGACAGCCTCCCGCCATTATAGCTATAGTTCGCAGTTCGCCCCGTATTGTCTTGAATCTGCGTCACCTGCTCGCTCGTATTGTATGTGAAACCAAGCCATCGGCCACTCGGCGAACTAATGGCGGTTACATTGTTGTTGGAATCACGGCTGATGATCACAGCGTTGCCATTCCTGTCCTGGATGGAGGTCAGCATCGAAGCGCCACCAAACGTCATTCGAGTCCCATCTTTCATTGAGAGCAGCCAGCCTTGCGCGGGCACCCACGTGATTTGGGAGCCGAAGTATTTGGTTGGCGACGAGGTGTGTTCGAATACCGCGTCTTCGTATCCGGTCCCGGAGGAAGTGCGTACGTAGTGCACGCGGCCACCATCAGGCAGAACCAGATCCGCATAGGTATAGCTTCCGCCGTCGTCAACCACGACGAATATGTCGTAGTTATGCGTCATCGATGGTCCGAAGGCACTCGTGCCCGCGTCCTGCTCGCGATACGTGCGCTCCAAAGTGATCGGAATTATGTCGCGAAGAACGAAATCAACGTGACTATACTTGAACAGTCCGGTTGCCGGACTCACTGGATCACCAACAAGTGGACAACTACCTGGTGGCGGTCCTGGCAATGGAACCGGATCAGGGCGGCACGCGGCAGCGCATGTATAGAGTTCAGGAATGCATTGCGAATCGGCCAGACCGTGAAAGCATTGGTAATATTCCGTGATGCAGTCATTGCGGCAAGCGGTGAAGTCAGCGCAGGCCGGTTGCGGAGCGACGATTAAGTAAGACCAGATCCAGAGGCTCACAAGCAGACGGAGGCCAATTCCTCGACGCCCTGCCTTTTCAGAAGTGGCGAACGCGGGTTTGGCCGAGACGATCAAGGCGCCTACGTTCGTTCTGTCCTTGGATTCAGGACCCATCGCGACCCCCTGAGAACCTATCAACATCCCGTCCGAGTTATCGACCGCTCCCGTGATAATGGTTCGCAACCTGGGTGGCGCTGAGTGCATAAGCGTAGATTGCGACCTCGTCCATGCCGCCCTTGAAGTACGAGTCCGCGGACCATGGCGATCGACCAATATAGTTGTTCGATCGCACAACGTTCGTTGGCGCCCAGCCGGTCGCAGTCGCGCTTAGTGAACCATTGATGTATAGGGAGGCCGTGCCGCTGGACGCTTGCCACGTCACGACCACGTGCGTCCATTGATTAAGGGCAATCGCTCCTATGCCTGCGACTATCTCGTGCCCGGTACTGCCATGGTAAATGTCCATTCGCGGTATCCCGGTCGTGCCTTGCGAGGCAGCGATAAGGACATTGTCGGAAGCAGACCCGTTTGAAAAATCGACCAGCCTCTGCCAGTTTTGATTCGCGGCCGGGTTGACCCATCCTTCAATTGTGAAGTCGCCGCCGTTGAACCAGGTCATAGTCGGCAAATTCACATATCCGCCGACCCCGTCGAGCGTGATTGCGCTGTCCGAGGTCAAAGCTCCGCTCTGATTGAGCGTCACACCCCCGGTGTAGACGCCATTTGGATTGAGCATCTCGCCGAAGCCGCTATTGCCTCTGTTCGTGGCATCTGCGAAAACAGGACCAACGGATTCGTTCAGTTTCCAATAGGAAGCAGGCGAATCGGCGAGAACCGCCGCGTCGTAAGAGCCCCCGCCCGCAGCGCTGTAGTGATCGGATACTTGGGTCGCACTGAGCGCGGTGCCGTTCCAGACCGACACTTCGCCTATGGAACCCTCAAAACAGTAGCTGTTGGGAATTGACGGCCAATTTGCCAAATTGTCATAGCCGATGCGCCAGTAACCTGTGTAATTCTGCGGATGGGCAGATGATGTGCTCGCGACGAGGGAGCCGTCGACATACAGCATCAGAGTCGTGCCATCATAGACTCCCACTGCCTGATGCCAGTTGGCATCGTTGTACGCGCTCGGTGAGGTGACCGAGACGACACTCCCGGTATATTGTCCCAAGACGAGTTGGCCGGAGTTCGTCATGTAGAGCTGCCGATCATATGAACTGGACAACCCGCTCCTTTGATTGCCGAACCCGATCAGTTTACCTCCGCTCGTTGTGCTCGTCTGGAACCAGAGTTCGAACGAGTACTCGGTAGGGCTCGAATACGAGCTTGTCGTCATTATGTAGCCAGTGCTTCCCGAAAGATTTATCGCGGTGTCCGGATTGGTCGGGCCGCTGACGCCGACCTTCATGGTCGGCACCGCGTCCGCTGCGGTGGTTCCAGTGGCTTCGTCGAGGCGCCAATAGGCCAAAGGTCGATCTGCCAGCACGGTTTGCGCGTAGCTGTCGCTCGTGTTGACCGAGCCGGAAATGTCGCTGAGGTTATAGAGCTGAAGCGTTCCGTTGCCGGTGTTGGCACCGTTAGGATTAACAACGGCTGTGTACGTTCCGGTCGTGAGAAGTGCAGCCCCATTCACCGATGTTCCGCCGCTGCTCCAGGTATTCGAGGCCAATAAGGAGCCGTCGGGATTATGAATTTCAAGCGAGTTGTTGCAGCAGGGGTACGTGGCGTTGGTCAAAGCGAGAGTGACAACTTGCCCCGCCGCGCCGTTAAATGTGAACGTCGGGTTTTCCCCCGGGGTCGAGTCGGTAAAATTCACCGAGGGCCCGCCGATGCTCAGGCTCGCGATGTTGTTTACGACGTTGTACAGATTGACACTGATCGCTCCAGCTCTGTCGTTAGTGTCGATGAAGACTGTGTAAGTTCCTGCGGTCGGCAGCGTCTGGGTGTCGATGAATGATGAAGATCCGCACCACAAGCTAGACGTCAGGGTCGAACCGTCAGGCTTCAGAATCGAGACCGTCGGACAGTCCAGCGTCGAGTTGAACCAGGAGAGACTAACCTGCTGGCCGGCGGTGCCGCTGAAGGTCAAGTAGGCGTCTTGACCAGCGTTCAGGTTCTCCGTTACCGTGGACCCTCCAGGCGTGATCGATCCGTTGATCTGAGTCGCGTCGTTGAGTTGAATGGAGATTGATCCGGCTCGATCGTTTGTGTCGATGAAGATGGTATAACTGCCGGTAGTAGGCAGGGTCTGCACATCGATGAAGGAGGAGCTTCCACACCAATTGTTCGAGGCGAGTGTCGAACCGTCCGGTTTGAGAATCGAGACCGTCGGACAATCCAGCGTCGAGTTGAACCAGTTCAGACTAATCTGTTGGCCAGCGGTTCCGCTGAATACCAGATAGCCATCCTGACCCGGAACGCTGGCGGTTACTACAACGGGCGGCCCTCCTACCGAGATTGTCCCCGCGGAAGCGGTTGCGCTGAAAACGCTGACGTTTACGCTACCTGCGTTACTGCTGCTGATGGTTATCGAATAGGTCCCGGTTCGCGGCAGAGTCAACGTGTCTATGAACCAGGTGGTACCGTTCATTACGTTTGAGTACAGAACGCCACCAATCGGGTCATAAATCTTGACGGTCGGGCAGCAGCCATACGTAGAGTTCGTAAACTGAAGCGAGATGGCCTGTCCCTCGGTACCCGGAAAGTCGAGCACTGCAACCTGATTGGCAGAACCGAGGCCTACAGTCATCGCGTTAGCGCCGATGGAAGTCTGACCGGTGTAACCGACACTGGAGGAAGTAATGCCCGGCGGGAGCACGAAGAAATCACTGCTACTGACCGCCGAGCCAAACTGCGTCGTCACCGTAATGGGGCCGGAGCCGGTCGCTGCGGGTACTGTGGTTCCGAGATTGGTTGAGGAAGCGGACGAAATCACTGCCGCCTGCCCGTTGAAGTCTACGACGTCGTCTGCCGCATTGGTTTGGAAGTTGGTCCCGCTAACCGTAACCGCGGCTCCAGCAGAACCGACAGTTGGGGCGAAGCTGGTGATGACGGGGCCGGATGAGGCTGTCGTGACCGTGAATGGCTCGGAACTGGTAGCTGAGCCATTTGGCGCGGTAACAGAGACCGATCCGGTCGTAGCGCCGGTCGGAACAGTGGCGATGAGTTGATTGGCAGTAGCTGAGGTAACAGTCGCCGCTGTCCCGTTGAAGCTCACCGAATTAAGGCTGACAGTTGGGCTGAAGCCAGCGCCGTTAATTGTTACCGTGGTCCCGATCGGACCTGCATCAGGCGAGATTTCCGAAATCGAAGCTGATGAGCTGCCGCCGCTCCCTCCGGGGGTGTCCATGGTAATCGATAACAGATTGCCGACCGCGTCGTAATGATAAGTCGCGCTGTTGCCGGTGGGTACATCGATGGCTTGCACGAGGCGGCCGAGTTCGTCGTAGACGTACTTGACGTCTCCTGCGTACGCGCTAGCCGCGGCGGACGCGATGAGCCCGAGCAAGACCGCGACGAGAATAAACCGGGAGCTTCTTAAGCGGGAAATCGGCCCGCAAACTGCTCTACCGACGATATGGCGGCTCATCGACGACTCGCGCCCTCCCCTGGGCGATGCGCCCAGCAGTCTCATTCAGTCAGCGCACCACTCGAACCACCCCACCTCCCGAAAAGCCGAAGCGTCACTCGTGTTCTGACCGGGATGCTGGCTCGGTCGCAGCCCGCCGCGAATAGACCTTTGGGTCGGTGCTAACCCTTGATCTAGCTCTAAAAGCCGTCCTCCCCGCTTTTCCGCAGGCTCTGGTGGAATCGACTCCTCCGCGATTTCACCGGGACGCCGTGGTCGTGGTGGCGAATTATCTACATCCGCGCGTTTAGGTCAAGACCCGGCAGTGGACAGATGTTACTGATTAGTTAACACACTCAGCGCGGCTTGGGGGAAAACCTGCGCTTTTCTTTCGAACACTGCCGCGCGACGACTGAACCTCGCCACTTCTTGAGCCGAATCGACGAGGGCCGCGCGCAGATGCGTGCAAAATGGTCAAACCCCGCGAGTGACAGACTCCGATGCCATCCAGCAGGTCGGAGCCATGCCCACCAGTTCAACCGGCAAGGCCAAATCGAAATCCCACTGTTAGGCGGAACCTCAACAGGTTCTGTGCGAGAATTGCGTCAGAGGCGAAGAGTTGAGCGATTTGTTACTGCCGTTCGACGTGCGCCGATGCCATCGGATGACAGATTCTCGGGCGAGCTCGTGTCGTAACAGGCTTCCGTAATGTCCCGAAGCTTACACGTCGAAGCAGAGCTGCGTCTCTACGTCCCTAACTTCACGGCAGGCATCGCATCGGTGCCGACCTCGAGCAGCGCGCCAATTGATTGTGCCCAATTTTGTGCCCTACCCACCGATCAATTGGTGTCATTCGGTAACAACCCAGCGCATCGGGCCGAATGCAGAAAAGCCTTCTGCCACAAGGGTTTTAGTGCTATCCAGCGCTATCGGCCGATACCTATGATTCTTCGTCCTTTCCGCTTGGGGTGCGTGTGGTCGCCGGTTCAAATCCGGCCACCCCGACCAACAGAGAATATCGTAAGTTCGATGATCTGATGGTGTCACGGTTGGCCGTGGTGCGAGCCGCATCAGACGATTGCGCCCTATTTTGTGCTCTCTCTTCCTGACTTTCGCGGCGATGGGTAGATTCTCCGCTCCGTTCCAAAGTCGCATTGGCTTGCCGTCGGGCTTGAACCCGAATATCAGCGCAACGACCAAT
>Ga0307373_10011604_pt1 | contig 12730 bp, 11 predicted proteins | sample OX2MG_FD_202534 | JGI IMG/M metagenome (GOLD analysis project Ga0307373, IMG submission 202534) | Soil microbial communities from Risofladan, Vaasa, Finland - OX-2 | ecosystem: Environmental > Terrestrial > Soil > Coastal area > Acid sulfate soil | place: Finland: Risofladan, Vaasa | collected... | reverse complement strand
TACCCGGCCAGCCCGGACAGGGTGGATCCGACCAGGAACGCGACGGCCCGGAAGACGCCGCTCAGGCCGTAGGACAGCACGGTGTGCTTGTGGACGACACCATTGACGGTGACGTTGCGCGTCACCCGGGACGCCGTGAGGAATACCAGGACGGCGAGGGGGAGGACGATGATGCCGATGGCCTTGAACTGCCGTGCCAGGTAGGCTTGGGCGCCCTCCTGAACCGCTTTGGCGATTTCGATCATCGACGGGGTCCCCTGCTCGGCCCGGAGCATGTTCCTCATGAGGAACACGCCGGTCACGATGGCGGCGACTCCGCACGCCAATGCGAAGAAGAGCCACGCCCACTCGGCGTGGTACAGGTGGAACGGCTGATAGCCGCCCTCAGCGGTAAGTCGCATGACTCAGACGGTTTCCTTTCTCCTCTTCTTGTTGTGACTCTTGTTGTTCGACTGGTTGTTGCCCGTGTGGTTGGCGCCGGCTTCGCTGATGCGAACCAGGATCTGGCGGGCCACCCGCTCGCCGATGGTGCGGTCGTGGCCGTCGACAGCGACGACCAGCGGCCCGTCGAAGGGGTGCTTCTCTTTGATCTCGACCTCGACTCCGGGACGCACGCCGAGGCTGTCCAGGAACATCGCGACGTCGGGGTCTGTCGAACCCGGAAGGGCGATGGTGGCCCGCGCCCCGGGCGCGAGGTCGTACAGCGGCGGCAGCGCCGGGATGCTCTCACCACCGGTCTCGGGGATCGCGAACCCGTGCGGGCACGTCGAGGGCCGGTCGAGAGCCGCGTACAGGCGATCCTCGACCTCTTGGGGCAGCTGGTGCTCGAACGTCGGCGCCAGCCGGTCGGCCTCCGACCAGCTGTAGCCGAGCATGTCGGCGAGGAATCGCTCCACGATCCGGTGGCGCCGGACCACAGCCATGGCCCGGCGCCGGCCGCTCTCGGTCAGCTCGACCCCACGGTAAGGGGTGTGCAGCGCGAGGCCGCGGTCGGCAAGCTTCTTGACCGTCGCGGTCATGGTCCCGGGCGAGACCTTCAGGGACGCGGCGAGATCGCCCGTGCGCGCCCCACCATCGGATTGCGGGTCCGATGTGAGCCGCCAGATAGCCTTCAGTGTCTCGCGTTCAGATTTCGTAAGCGCCGCGTCCATGGTTTAGCCGGCGGCGACGGTAGTTTTTTGGCGCGACAAAAGTCAAGGTGGGGCGAAGGTGATCAGGCGGCTTCGCGGTGGCGCTGCCAGATGTCGTTGCACTCGTCGCAGACCGACTCGGGTACCAGGCCGATCCTCATCCCCAAGGCGAACATCCTGCAGGCGAGGCAGAGACCGAACACGGCCTCGAGCCCGGCGGCCCCTATGAGCGCGGCGAGCACCCTCCGTGCGGCCTTGGGGCGCTTGAACCCGTAGTGCAGCGCGAGCGCGCCGGCCGACATGGTGAGACCCATGCCCTGGGCCAGCCGCTTGGGGGGGCCGGGCGAGAACTTGTGCTCCACCTTCAGCCTCGGGGTGACGACCTTGGTGGCAAGCTGCCCCAGAGGGCTGAGTTTGGGCCCGGTCGCGACCCTCGCGGCGAACCCGTAGGCGAGCGGGGCCATCAACCACGGCTGGTCGAGGACGACAGCGCTGGTGGCCATGGCGACCACACCGCCCGCAACGACGCGGGCCGAGGTCTCATTGACGGGGTTCGGGAAAGAGAACAAGCCGGGCATACGCACGGCAAAGGTTACCGGAAAGGTCGGGATTACGGCAACGTCGGCGGCCGCTCTTTTCCCTGAGGGAAGTCACCTCTCCTCGGAGGTCACGACCCGGATGATCTCCGACGTGTGGTCACCGCTCTCCTCCGCCGGGCCGCCGAAGAGGGTCATCCAGACCGACGTCCCGTTGGCGGCCAGCTCGAAACGGACGTCGTCCACCAGGTTGCGGATCAGCGGGATCCCGAGGCCCCGTTCGAAGTTGAGCCGCTCGGGGTCCGTGACAGGCGGGTGCTCGGGCAGCTCATCGGGGTCGAACCCCTTGCCGGAGTCGGCGATGCACAGCTCCATCCGCTCCGGCGCCTCCCAGAAGCGGATGACGACCGGCGCGTCGGTCCCGTTGGCGAGGTTCGCCTCGATCGCGTTCGTGCAGGCCTCGGACACAGCGAGCTTGAGGTCGTCGATGCGGTCCTCGGCGAGATTCCTGCGTGCGGCCGCCAGGGACGACACGACGAGCCGGACGATCGCTATGTATTCGGGGCGTGACGGAAGCGACAGCTCGAGCGACAGGTCCATGGCCATGAGCGGGGGCTACCCCGCGGTCGCCTCCTCTATGGTCGGCGAAAGCTGGAACACAGTGGTCAGGCCCGTGATCTCGAAGACCTTCAGGATGCGGCTCTGGCTGCACACGATCGACAGCTCCCCGTCGTGGCTGCGCAACCTCTTCAGCCCGCCTACCAGTACTCCCAGACCGGTCGAGTCCAAGAAATCGACCCCCTCGAGGTCCACCACGATCTGGCGGTGCCCCTGGCTCACCAGCTCGACGAGCTTCTCACGCAGGCGGGGCGCGCTGTACACATCGATCTCGCCCTTTACGGCGAGGACCGTGTAGGGCGAGCGAGTTTCGTCTACTTCGAGGCCGAGCTCCATGGCTAAGTCCCTTCCCGTCACCTTGACACTCTGTAACACACGACCTTACTGCCCGGGGCGACAGGCGGCGGATTGAGCGTCAGCCGGGCGCTTCGCCGGCGGCGCGCCGGGCCGCAACGCGAATACTCGCAACCCGAAGCTCGCCTCGCACGTACCAGATGTGGACGGCGAGGGCCAGCGCCAGGACGCCGAGGGCCAGCTCGGCGGCGGCATCGATGCTGCCCTTGGTCTTCTGCTGGACAGCGAGGGTGCCGGATGCGAGGGCGCCGTTGAGAGTGGGCTTGTCGTTGTAGGGCAGGGCCCCGGGCGTTCCGGTGGCAGCCCCGCCGGAGTCCTCAGCGTCGGCGAGCGACGGGACGGCGGTCGCCGCCACGCCGCTGGCGGAGTTGAGCTGTGCAGGGCGCATCGTCCCGAGGGGCGGCAGGGGCGGCACAACCGCGTGCCCGGGTGACCCGCCGGTGTAAGCAGTGCCGCCACCGCCGGCGGACGCCGCGGGGGCGGGCACGTAGACCGAGGAAGCCGCCGGCGTGGACGCGACGACATGCGAGGCGGATGCGTCGGCGCCGAACCTGAGAGCCGAGACGGTGTAGCTCCACGTCCCGGTCCCGGGTATGTCATGGAAAGACGGCGGGTTCGCGCACGGCGTGCCCGCGCCCGGACCCGCCCCGTCGGTGCTGCAGGTGTAGACGGGCTGGTTGTCACGGGACACCGCGTAGCCGACCAGATCGGGTTCGGGCCCCGCCTTCCAGTCCAGGTTGACGCCGCCGTTGGATTGTGTCGCGGACACCTGCGTCGGTGCAGCGGGCGCCACGGCGATCTCGGTGAGAGTGGAGTTGTACTGGCTTGAATACGTGCAGGGCGTGCTCGACGACGTGGCACTGCACGCAGTGACCCTGTAGGTGCCGTTGAGCAACCAGTTGGTCCCGTCGAGCGTGTATTCGAGCGAAGACGGCCAGTTCCAGCAGTACGCGGTCGTTCCCGACGGTGCTGGGGCGGGTCCCTGACAAGACGCCGGGCCGCTGGGTCCGTTCGCAACGGTCAGTACGACCTGCTGAGAGTCCGGCGCGGGTGCCGAGGAGGGGCGGCCGACGCCGGGCACCCAGGAGACCTGGACTGCCTGCACGCCGGTCGGGATGTCGACCTGGATCTGGGAGGGGTCGGCGCGGCAGGGAGCGCCCGATGTAGAGGCGCCGCAGGGGAGCGGCGCCGCCTGGAGGGTTGACGACGAGGTGGTGGCGAGCGCGGCTGTCCCTGGCCACGCGAAAGCGGCGCAGGCGAGAAGAACGGGAAACCACCGCCGCCACTTCGTCATGTCGGGTTCGGCTCCGAGCTGACCATGTCCGCCTTGATGACGATCCTGTGCGAGGCGGAGCCCTTCGGGTGGCACGAGGTGAGCGTCAACTCGAACTGTCCCGGTGTGTTGGCCACCACGCTCCAGTCCGTCGGCAGTACCACGAATGGCGCCTGCGCCACCCGGTACACACACGAACCCACGGGAGTCTGCAGGATGATCTTGTCACCCGGTGCCAGCCGGTCCACGTTGGCGAACGGCTTACCGTAGGTGGTGCGGTGGCCGGCGATGCCGACGTCGCCCGCGTCGCAGGGCAGCGGTGTATCGGGATAGTGGCCCGCCCCGGCCCGGAGGGCGTTCTCGTCGATGCCCTGGACGACCACCACGTTCACGCCGAGCTTCGGGATCAGGATCCGGGTGAGGCTTTGGCCCGACCGGAGGGTTCCCGCCAGGTAGGCCTGCCGGACGGCCGGAGTGCCGAGCTCCTTGCTCAGCTTGCCCTGAAGATCGTTGTGGACGAAGTCGGTGTAGACGGGAAAGGCCAGGAACAAGACAGCGACCGCGACAAGAGCGGCGCCCGCGAGGGTAAGCCCACGCCTCGCGTTCTGGCGCTCCGCCAGCCAGTCGAGCACCCTGTCCAACGTCCCAGCTCCTTCTGCTGTCCCCGCGCCAGGCGCGCTTCTACAAAAAGTAGTTCGGCGTCAGCGGGCCTCGACCTTCGCCGCTAGTGTGAGATGTCATGAAGAAGCTTCTCTTGCTCGCGATCCTCGTAGGACTTTCCGCTTTCGCCGCCAGCAAGCTCCGCAACCAGTAGGCGCCGGCGTCAGCCGGCGGCGAGGACACCTTCGAGCCGGGCGACGGCAGCCGCCGCCAGCTGCGCTGCTCCGTCGGAGCGGATGAGCCCCTGAAGAGCGACCTCCCCCTCGGCCCAATCCGAGCTGAGGTCCGGACCGACGAGGCCCAAGGTGCGCAGAACTGACCCGTCCGACACGGGGCTCGCCGTAGCCCGGTGCTGCTGGTAGGCCGCAAACATCCGGGGCAAGGCGAACCTGTAGGCGCCGGCCAGGCGCGCGACCGTCTCCACGGTCTCCCCTACCAGACCCATCGCCGTGGCGGCCGCGGGGCTCGGCGCGCATACGAGCGCGCCGCGATCGACGTCAGCCAGCACCGGCAGGCGCTCCCACCACTGAGTCGCGCGCCAAGCGTGGTGCTGCGAGTGACGGTCGAGCATGAGCTTCACCGCGCCATCCTGCGTGGACGCAACCCAGCCGCCGAGTATCTCGAACATCCTCCGTTCGCTCCAGCAGTGGGCGCCGGCGAGCCTCGCCGACTCATCGAGACTCGTGCTCAACAGTCCGCTGGTCGGGGTGCCAACCCCCTCTGGACGAGCTCGAAGAGCCTCTCGTATACATCGTCCACCGGCCCGAAAGGGAACTCCGGCTTCGAGATCAGAAGCGACACCGTGCCGTGGATCATCATCCACAGCATCTTCGCCATCTCGAGTGGTTCCTCGCCGGATGCGACCTGCTGGGTTGCTATCGCCTGCACGACATCATCCGCCACCGGCACCAGCCCGGCGGTGTCCGCCAGCCGCTCGTCGACGAACCGGTCGGGCGTCTGGTCCGGCCTGCTCATCATGAGGATCCGGTAATGCTCCGGGTTCTCCAGCCCCCACTGCAGGTACGCCCGGCCCCGCCGGCGGATCCGCTCCCAAGGGTCGTCGATCCCCTCGGCGGCGTCGGCCATCACACGCTCGAGTTGCTCCGCGTGGCGCTCGCAGACCGCGAAGACGAGGTCGTTGCGGTCGGTGAAGTGGAGGTAGATGGACGGCGGTGTCACCCCGACCGCGTTGGCGATGGCACGAATCGAGAGCGCTGACTGGTCGTTGGTCTCGATGAGAATGCGTTCCGCCGCAGCGAGGATCTCGTCACGCAGCTGCTCACCCTGCCCTCTGGGAGAACGCGCTCTTCGTTGGGCCACGGCCGGAGCCCCTACCGCGCGCGGGGCGTAAGTCACGCGCGAATCCTAACCCCCGGAGAATCCAAATAACCTGGCAAGGCGCCCTTACCTGTAGCGATTGGTGATGGGCATCCGCCGGTCACGGCCGAAAGCTTTCGGTGTCACGCGCACGCCTGGAGGGTTCTGCCGGCGCTTGTATTCCGCCAGATCCACCAGCCTGACGACCTGCCTGACCACCTCCGGGTCGTGTCCCGCTTCGACGAGCTCAGCCGCGGTCATGTCCCCCTCCACGTAGGCGACGAGGATCGGGTCGAGCACCTCGTACGGCGGGAGGCTCTGGTCGTCGCGCTGGTCGGGGCGCAGCTCCGCAGAGGGAGGCTTGGTGAGGACCGCCGGCGGGATCACGGGGCATTCCCCTGTCGAGTTGCGCCACTCGCAGAGGCGGTACACGAGCGTCTTGGAGACATCCTTGATGACCGCGAACCCGCCGGCGGTGTCTCCGTAAAGAGTGGAGTAACCGACGGCGGTCTCACTCTTGTTGCCCGTCGTGAGGACCATCCAGCCCATCTTGTTCGAGAGGGCCATAAGGATCACCCCACGGATGCGGCTCTGCAGGTTCTCCTCAGTGAGATCGGCAACGCGACCGGCGAAACTCGGCTCCAGGACTTCGAGGAGAGCGGCATGGGCGGGCTCGATCGCGATGGTGCGGAGGTCGATGCCGAGGTTCGCCGCGAGTTCGGCCGCGTCCTTTTCCGAGGCGTCGGAAGAGAAGCGCGACGGCATCGCGACGCCGTGGACATGGGCTGCGCCCAGAGTGTCGGCGGCGATGGTCGCCACGAGCGAGGAGTCGACCCCACCGGAAAGCCCGATCACCACGTCATCGAACCCGTTGTTGGTGACGTAGTCGCGGGTGCCCGTCACCAGCGCCGTGTAGACCTCCTCTTCGAGTTGCAATGGCGCAGCCCTCGGCGCCGGCAACCGTGCCGCTCCCACGTCTGCACCGGGCGACTCGCCGGTGACCTCCACCACCGGGAGCGGATTCGAAACCATGCGGCCGCGCGGGTCGAGAAGACGCTTGCGATACACGGGCCGGACGTTGACGTCCATGATCGCCACCTCCTCCACGAACTGTGGGAGGCAGCCGACAAGCCGTCCCGATGCGTCGAGTACGAGAGAGCCGCCGTCGAACACGAGCTCGTCTTGGCCCCCGACGCAGTTGACGTACACCAGCGCGCAGCTCGCGTCGGCGGCCCGCGTCGCGAGCATCTGCTTCCGTTCTGTGGCACGGCCCATGTAGTAAGGCGAGGCATTGATGTTCACCACGAGCTCCGCTCCGGCGGCCGCCTGCTCCGCGATCGGCCCCGCCGGGCTCCACGCGTCTTCGCAGATGGACACCCCGACCCGCACGCCGGCGATTCCGAACAACTGCGTGACGCCGCTACCCGCTCTGAAGTAACGCTGCTCGTCGAACACCGAGTAGTTCGGTAACAGCTGCTTGTGGTAGATCCCGCGCACCTCACCGCCGGCGCACACCGCGGCCGCGTTGTATAGATCCATCTGCTCGTCGACAAATCCGACGACCGCGGCGCACCGACCGGTGGCCGCCGCCACCTTCGACAGTGCCTCGCTGTTGTCGGACACGAAGCCGGGCTTGAGGAGGAGGTCCTCGGGCGGGTACCCCGTGACGGCGAGCTCGGGGAAGACCGCTATGTCCGCGCCAGCCTTCTCCGCTGTTGCGAGCGCGGCGATGATCTTCTCGGCATTGCCGCCGAGATCACCCACGATCGGGTCGATCTGCGCAAGGGCCAATCGGATTCGGGCCACGCAGGAAGCGTACGCCGGTAGACGACGCGATCGGTGATGGAAGGGCGGCCGGCCCTTGGCGCCGGCGGCTCCCGGGGCGCACACTGGGGCATGGCCGCATCGGCCCGGCCCGAGCCGGACGAGATAGAGCGCAGCGCCGACCCGAGGGGGGCTGCGCTCGTCGTCGAGCGCGTCACCAACGCCAGGGCCGGTGCCGCCGAACGGCTGGAGGTCGACAGAGCGTTGCGCTCGGCTCTGGTCACCGTCGGCGTGGCGAGCCCGTGGCTGGCGCGCGTCTGCGTCGCCGACGACATGGCCCTGGACGTGCTGTCCGACCTGAACACGCGTCTGGCGCTCGATCCTGCTGCGCTGCGTTCCTTGGGGGACGGCGAGCCCGGCACACTGCTCGCGCGCGCCAAGCGCCTGGCGGTGCTCCGCATAGCTGCGCGCGACCTGCTCGGCATCGACGACCTGGAAACGGTCGGCGCGAACCTCGCCGATCTAGCCGGGTCGTTGCTGAGCCTCGCGTGCGTCCTCACCGGCTCGGCGGATCGCGTCTCGGTAATCGGCATGGGAAAGCTCGGCGGCCGGGAACTCAACTACTCGAGCGACGTCGACGTGATGCTCGTGGCTGGATCCGGGAACGAGTTGCCTGAGGTCAGGACGATGCTCGACGCAGCCCGCGAAGCGTGGAGGATCGATCTGGATCTGCGGCCGGAAGGCCGGGTGGGGCCGCTCGTACGCACACTCGACTCGTACGCGGCCTACTGGGACCGCTGGGCACAGACATGGGAGTTCCAGGCTTTGATCAAGGCTCGGGCCGTCGCCGGCAACGGTGCTCTGGGCGAGCGCTTCATCGAAGAGGCGTCGAGCCGGATCTGGGCGCGGCCGTTCGGCGCCGCAGATCTGTCGGATGTACGCAACCTCAAGGAGCGGGCCGAGGCCGCCGTCGTCCGTCGCGGACTGGAGGATCGTGAGCTGAAGCGCGGTCGGGGAGGAATACGCGACATCGAGTTCGCTGTCCAGCTCCTCCAGTTGGTGCACGGGAGGTCCGACCGTTCTTTAAGGTCGCCATCGACCCTTCCGGCGCTGAGGGCACTCGCCGACGGTGGATATGTCGGACGCGATGACGCCGCGGCTCTTCAAGAGGCGTACATCTTTCTCCGGGCGGTCGAGCACAGGCTGCAGCTGCACGAAGACCAGCAGACCCACGTCCTACCGCAGTCCACGGCCGCCAGGCATCGCCTTGCACGGGTGCTCGGCTACCGGGATTCGTCCTCGACCACTGCCAGTGTTGCATTCGACGCCGACCTGCGCAGGCACCAGGCCACGGTCAGAGGGATCCACGAGCGCCTCTTCTTCCGTCCATTGCTCGAGGCGTTCACCGAAGGGGCGGGTCACCGGACCGCCGGCGAGGCAACCGCTACCGAGACGGCCGCCGAATCGGGTGCCGCTGACGGACCCGGGCAGCCGGCAGGACTTCAACCTCACGCCGTCGAGCAACGCCTGGAAGCCTTCGGCTTCGCCGACGCGGCGCGTACGTCCACAGCCGTGCGGGAGCTGACCCGCGGTTTCTCGCGCACGTCGCGGCTCATGCAGCGGATGCTTCCCGTGCTTCTCGACTGGCTGTCGGAGTCGCCCGACCCCGACCTGGGGTTGCTCGGCCTGCGCTCACTGGCGGCTGCGCCGCGCGCGCAAGGTGAGCTGACGGCCCTCTGCCGCGAATCGCCCGAGGCTGCGAGGCAACTCTGCCTGCTGCTGGGCACCGGACCGCGGTTCGCTCGCGGCTTCCAGCACCACCCCGAAGAGCTCACGGCCCTGGCGAACCGGGAGCTGCTCGCGCCGTCGAACCGGGACCAGATGACCTCCCGCCTGCGCAAGAGCATCGCGTGGAGGTCCGGAGAGTCGGCGCTCGAACAGGGTCTTCGGGTGTTCGCCCGCTCCGAGACGCTGCGGATCGCCGCGCGCGACGTGCTCGGAGCCGCCGACGTGGTTGCGACCGGAGAAGCGCTCTCGGACCTGGCGGAAGTCGTCATCTCGGCCGCACTGGAATCCGCGGCGGCAGAAGTCCCGCTGGCTGTCGTCGGGATGGGCCGTCTCGGCGGGCGGGAGCTCTCGTACACGAGCGACCTGGATCTGCTGTTCGTGTACGACTCATCCCGAGGCGGGCTTGTGGATGGGGGTGTGGCGGTAGCGGCGGAGGTCGCCGAGGCCGCAGAAAGAGCGACGGCGTCGGTCGTGAGAGTGATAGCGGGGGCCACACCCGCCAGCGGGATCTACCGCGTGGACACGGCTCTCCGGCCCGAGGGCCGGCAGGGACCGCAGTCCCGCAGCCTGGACGCCTACGGCGCCTACTACCGGCGGTGGGCCGAGCCGTGGGAGAAGCAGGCGCTGCTTCGCGGACGGATCGTCGCCGGCGATCCAGAGGTGGGAGAGCGCTACGCGGAGATAGCGAAGTCATTTGTGTGGGGAAGGCCCTTCGGTGCTGACGAGATACGCGAGATCCGCCGGACGAAGGCCCGGGTCGAACGCGAGCGGGTACCCCCCTCCGAGGATCCGGCGTTCCATCTCAAGCTGGGTCCGGGCGCCCTGGCGGACGTCGAGTGGACGGTGCAGCTGCTGCAACTCCAACACCGGGTGGTCGCGCCCGGGACGATGGAAGCGCTCACGCAGCTCACCAGCGCCGGCGCGGTATCGGTGAGCGACGCGAAGGTTCTATCGGCCGCCTACCGGTTCTGCGAGCAAGCCAGGAACCGCCTGGCCCTCGTCCGGGATCTCCCGGGAGATTCGCTTCCGAGCACCGGTCATGTCCTCGGCGTCCTCGCTCGCAGCCTCGGCAGAACTCCGACCGGGTTGCGCGACGAGTACCGAAGGCACACACGTCGTGCCAGGAGAGTGGTGGAGCGCCTGTTCTACGGCGGCGCGCCGGCGAGCTGACCACGTGTAAGTCAGCCGGCGGAACCTGTTAGATCCTCGCCCGTTTCTTCAGCGAAGTCGGGACCCGGTGGTCGAACGTCCACGCCGGAGGCTGCCGGGTCGGGCCTGGGCGTACCCGTGCGGACCGGGGGTGCGCCGCGACCGGCGGTAATCGGCGCCAGGACGTTGCGGGCCGAGGCGATGGGAGCGGCAACCCCCGGCTCGGATTGCTGCGAGGCGGCAGCCGCTCGTCGGGCGAGACCGGGTTCGATCGGAGCCGGCTGAGTGGACCGCGGCTGTGGCGCCAGCGCCGACACCGGGGTCGCCGCCGGGGCCATCACCGTATCCGGCCCTTGCGGTTCGTCGAGCGGGATCGCCGACAACTCCTGCGCGAACTGGGTCGCCGTGGCAGGGCGCCCTGCGGGATCCTTCGTGAGGCCTTTCGCGATGAGGTTTGCCAAGGGGAGAGGTACTCCGGCAACGCGCAGCGGGGGCGCCGGCTCGCCAACGATGCGAAGCAGCAGCGACGCCGGCGCCTCCCCGTCGAACGCCTCGAAAGGAGGGCGGCCGGCGAGAAGCTCGTACATGGTCGAACACAAGCTGTAGACGTCCGCCGCGGGCGACGGCGCTCCGCCACCGAACACCTCTGGCGCAGTGTGAGCGCTCACGGGATCATCCGCGCTGCGCGTCGCGAGCTCGAGCCGGGCAAGCCCGAATCCGCCGACTACGACTTCACCCGAACGCGCCAGCAAGATCTTCGAAGGCCGCACGTCCCGGTGAACCAGCCCCTCTCTCGCCGCCGCGTCGAGGCCGGAAGCGACCCGGCTTGCGACCCTGGCAACTTCAACCGCTGCGAGGGGACCGTCACGACGAAGACGGTCGCCGTAGGACTCGCGGCAAAGCTCCGTGACAATCGTCGCCGATCCGTCGTTGCGACGTAAGAACCGGAGGATAGTGGCCACGTTCGGATGGTCATTGATGGCCTCGAGAGCGGAGATCTCGGATTCGAGCTCGTCGAAGAGATACGACTGCACGGCGCCAACGAGGATGACGCGCATCGCGACCCACTGCGAAGTCTCGATATCGAACGCGCGGTAGAGAGTCCACAAGCGGCTCGAGCGAAGGACCGTCAGGTCGGTGTAGCCGCGCAGGACACGTCGGCGCCTGCCCGTCACCATCGCGAGCCCGTCACCCTCGCGAGCCCCGGTGCCGCCCGAGAGCGACAGCCATCCGTACACGCTGGCGACGGTCAAGCGCGCGGTACACGTCGCGCCCCAGCTCGCGCTGACTGTTCCAGGCGGCGAGCGCGGTGTCCAAGTCCGGCGGATCGAGGACCGAGCACATCGCGCGGTCGGCAGTGCTGCCCACCTTGCTGACGCGCTCGGGGATGCCGGCACCGAAGTACCGTCCGGCCTCGATGGCGATCTCCGAGCTCGTCGACCCGTCAGGGATGGCCATCCCCGCCCGGGTGAGGGCGTCGAGCAGTTCGAGCCAGGCTCCTCCGGCGAGCAACGCCGGGTCGTTCGAGAACCGCCTCCTGCTCCTGCGGCGCCTGGTCGCCACCACGGCTCCGAGCCCTACCAGAAGGACAACGAGGACGCCCAGAACGGCAATGGTGGTGACCGCCCACGCTGGCAGCCCGCTCTGGGCGTGACGCCGGATCTTCACGGGCTTGGCAACGGCGTGACCTCCGAGGGCCTGGTTGCGCGGAACCGCGTTGGCCGTGGGAGCCGGCAATGTCGTCGGTGTCGCTTGAACCTGCTCGGGCGGTGGCGAGGACAGACCGGTCGTCCCCGTCGGTGTCGGGTCGGCAACGACCCAGCCCATACCGGATACGGGCACTTCGACCCACGTCCACGCCTCGCTGTCGGAAACCGTGTAGGAGCCGGGGGGCAGGATCCCCGTGCCCGGCTGCAAGCGGAACCCGGTGGCCAATCGTGCGGGCACACCGAGATAGCGGGCCACGAGAGCGAAGAAGGTGGCGAACTGCTCCGGCGTCGCGCTGCGGTTCACCGTGACAGCGTTGATCACCTGTGACAACGACGTACCTCCCGACCCGCCACCCCCAGCAGTCGACCCCAGCGTGGGATCCAGCCGCCTCTCGTCGTGCCGGAGGGCCAGCAGTGCTTGCTGGAGGAACC
>Ga0307373_10011603_pt1 | contig 12731 bp, 6 predicted proteins | sample OX2MG_FD_202534 | JGI IMG/M metagenome (GOLD analysis project Ga0307373, IMG submission 202534) | Soil microbial communities from Risofladan, Vaasa, Finland - OX-2 | ecosystem: Environmental > Terrestrial > Soil > Coastal area > Acid sulfate soil | place: Finland: Risofladan, Vaasa | collected... | reverse complement strand
CCGCCCCTCCGTGGATGCGGTTCGAGAATTCAAGATTATCACTGACCCTTATTCCGCAGAGTATGGCCGCAGTCCCGGAGCTGCCATCATTGTGACCACCAAGAGTGGAACCAACAAGTTCCATGGCGAAGCCTGGGAATTCAATCGCACCTCCGCGACGGATGCCACAGACTTTTTCACGAATCGGGCAGGTGCCAAGAAACCGGGCTTAACGCAGAACCAGTTTGGGGGTAACTTCGGCGGGCCGATTATCAAAAACCACGCTTTCTTCTTTTTCAATTACGAAGGAACGCGAATTTCTCAAGGCGTGACGCGGCTTTCCAATGTGCCGCTACCCAATGAGCGCGCCGGGAATTTTTCGCCCGCGGCGGGTGCCGCCAATGGCGTCACTTACGGTCCGATCTTCGATCCGACAACGGGCCTGCCATTCCCAGGAAATATTATTCCTTCTGACCGCATTTCCCCGGTGGCAGCAAAGATCATGGGTATGATACCGCTTCCGAACGTTACGCCTCCGCCCGGTCCGCTGAATCGCGAGAACTACCTCATCAACCCCAAGCTGACCAGCAACACGAACAATTACATCGGCCGGGTGGATTGGCAAATCACTCCGCGCAACAGCGTGTTTGTGCGCTATTCGGACATTCCTTGGACGCGCTTTGTTCCCGGTCCCTTCGGAAATAGCATTATTGATGGCACCGGCACTTCAGCCTGGGGCCGGCTGACCATGAACTCCCAGGCTGCGGCGGTCGGATGGACGGCGATGATTTCCCCGAGGATGGTCAACTCATTTCGTCTGGGTTGGGGTCGAAACTGGTCCCATGGCGTGCAGACGCCTTTTGAACGGAATACCCTCTCATCGATCGGCATCCTCGGTATTCCCGACAACCCGCTTTATGACGGCGGCATTTCTGGGATGGACTTCGCCAATGTGGGGGGAGTCAACATGCCTTATTTGGGATCGCCGGACTACCTGCCGAAGTGGCAATTTACGAATCAGTTCGAAGAGGCAGACACGCTGAACTACACCCATGGCGCCCATGAATTCAAGTTTGGGGTCGATTACCATCTGCCGATGCGCAATATCTACCTGGACGAACCTGCCCTTCGCGGCCACATGTACTTTGATGGCCAGTTTACGGGCAATGCGCTTGCCGACTTTCTGCTTGGATATCCCTACGGGGCCCAGGAATCGGTCTTTCATCAGGTGGACATGAGGATGTGGATGCAGTCCTACTTTGCTGAGGATATCTGGAAAGTGATGCCGCATCTGACGCTCGACCTCGGTCTTCGCTACGATTATGCAACCTGGCCGCATGAGGCTGCCGACCAGATGACGAACCTTGACCCAGCGACGGGCCAGCTGGTGTATGCGAAGTCCGGGTCAGGACTTTCGCAACAGCTCGTCCATCCGGATAAGGATAACTTTGCACCGCGGATCGGCATCGCTTATCATGTGACCCCCAACACCGTGCTGCGCGCTGGTTATGGGCGTTTTTACCAGCAGTTCGAGCGCATCGGCAGTGAAGATCAGATGTCGCTGAACCCGCCGTGGCTTCTGAACGTTCTGCCAACGGTCCCGGTTACGGATCACACGACGCCGGTTTTCTATCTTGACCAGGGCTTTCCCGCTTCCTATCGCGACGTTGCCAACATCGACCTGACCAAAGTTCGGCTGCGCGCTGTCGATCCCAATTCCCAGATGCCCATCATTGACCAGTGGAGCGCCGGTTTCCAGCGGCGATTGCCTTTCGACATCGTTGCCACGGTGGATTACGTGGGCACGAAAGGCACTCATCTGTCTTACTTGCGCAACCTGAACCAGCCGATTCCAGCAGGAACGATCAACCTGCCTTATCCGAACCTCGGCATCATCGAGTACCGGCAGAATGGCGGTAATTCCACTTACAACGGGCTCGAAGCCACAGTCGAAAAGCGGTTCAATCACGGACTGACGTTCCACATCGCGTATACTTACTCGAAGTCGATTGATGACGCAAGGGACAATCTTTCGGGATTCGGATCTTCCTTTCCGGAAGATTCCTATAACGTCTTTGCCTACGATCGCGGGTTGAGCAACTTTGATTTCCGGAACCGCTTCGTCTTTGCCTACGTTTATGATTTCCCGCTTGGGAATGGACACCAATGGGCTACGACTGGTGTTCCTGCCGCGATTCTGGGCAATTGGCGGATGAACGGCATTTTCACGCGGAATTCCGGTTTCCCCTTTACTGTGACGGCCTCGTCGCTCAGCAGTTTTGTCGGGCCTCTGGCTGACACACGTCCCAACCGAGTCTGCAACGGAGGTCTTTCCAGCGGACAGCAAAACGTTAATGAATGGTTCAATCCGGCTTGCTTTGCGGTACCGGATCCCGCTGCGTTTGGAAATTCCGGTCGCGACATCCTGATCGGGCCGCCCTTCACCAATCTGGACTTCAGCCTCGACCGATCGTTCCCGTTCAGGCTGGGCGGTGAAGGCCGGCAGCTAGAGTTTCGCTGGGAAGTGTTCAACCTGTTCAACACGCCGCAATTCAGTATTCCGAATTCAGACGTGTCGAGTCCGGGTACAGTGGGGCGCATAACGAGTCTTGCAGGTGACCCGCGCGTGATGCAGTTCGCGCTCAAGCTCATTTTTTAAGGTTAATAGGAACTGGGCACCCGCTTCCAGAGAGGGCTAGTTATACGCAGTACATAGTGCTCAACGAGGAATGGTACGTCATCAAGCCATGGGAGGCGCGTCCATATGGCCAATAAAGGGCTCTTCCTGTACAGCAACGAAGATAGGGCACGGTTGCCGCGCCGGATGTTAAGGAGGTCAATCCGTGGTCACCTCTTGGGTCTCGACGGAGCAAACTGATGGTCGAAGATTGAGAAAATGCTGGACCAGTGAAAAAGTCTGGCAGCCACCATATCCGCGCTGCGCCAAGCTCGAATCCGTCTCTGATGGATTGGCTGTCCAATTCGTGTAACAACGCGGAAAGTGAGCTTAGGTATAAGTGAGCGATCCAGGGCGGCGGACCATGCTCGGGACGAGGCACATACGAGTTTATATCTCTATCTTGGCGGCCTTATGTGTTGGGGCATGCATTGCGGGAGTTTGGATATTTCTGAAAGGGCCGCAAAGAAGAGGAACATTAAGTCAGCACGTTCCCGCGAACGATCCAAAGGCGATTCTTGCCGAAGCAAATCACTTTGCTTTCCTTTCTAACTCCTATCGGGCGGAGCCTCTTTATGCCAAGGCCGAAGAGATGTTCCGCGAGCGCGGCGACAAGCGGGACGAGCTATATGCCAAGATCGGCCGACTTCGAGCTGAAGCTGAGACGATGTCATTCGTCAAGCTCTCCGACTTTCTCGAATCAAAACTCGCGACACCGCTGGTTCAGAACGATCCGAAGCTTAAGCTTTGGTGTCTGAGTGCGAAGGGTATGACGGACATCGAGGTTAATGTCCCCGCAGCGAAAAAAGACTGGCAGGAGGCAGAGCTGCTAGCCAGCACGCTCAAGGAGAGGCAATGGGAAGCTCGTGCCCAGGGCGAACTGGGGCTGATTGCCTTCCTGCAAGGCAAGAGTCTGAAGGCAGGCCAATTGGTGGGCGGCGCCCTGTTGTCAGCCATAAAAAGCGGTGATGTCGGAGCAGAGATACGCTATCTTGAGCTGGTTGGGAACGGACTCGAAGTTCAGGGGCGGCCAGCGGACGCACAGTATTTCTTTGATCGTGCGATCAATGTAGCGAAATCCTGCAAAGACTGCGGCTTTCCTTACATGGCTTACGAAGGGAAGGGTGAAGCGTTGACGGCACTCGACAGAACAGAAGAGGCGAGGGCGGTCCTCATTGAATGTTTAAATGAGGCGAGGAAAGAGCGACGCACGGGGCATACAGCGCAGACACTAATCCTGTTGGGGAAGCGCTCTCTCAAAACTGGCAACGCGGCAGAAGCGATCAAAGAAATGGAGACTGCGGCCATCATAGCAGGAAAATATAAGTATTACCGAATGGGTGCGGATGACCTCTTTGATTTGGCAAACATCTACGAACAGCGAGGGGACCTTGCAAAGGCAGAGAAGCGGCTCGCCGCAGCTCGTGACGCAAGCATGCGCTTAGGTGACCGCTATAGCCTGCCCCGCGACCTTACGGCGCTGGCACGGCTCGAAGTGCGATTGGGGAAAATCCAGGAGGCGGAGCGTCTTTACAACGAAGCTGAAGACGTTGTTGATAGCGTGGTGCTGAACGCCCCAGGGCCATATTCCGGCGGATCATTCGTCGGAGAGGCAAGCGACACGTACCTGGGGGATTTCGAACTCGCAGCCCAGACGAACAACCTCAATCGCGCGTTCCACGCCTTGGAGCGAGCGCGTGGACGAATCATTGAGGATGCGCTGGAGCACAGAGCCCCCCATGAACATACTGATTCTCCAGCTTATGCACGCATCGAAGGTGCCATCTCGCGCATCCAGCTAGAACTCATGCGTTCAGAGAATGCTCATGAGCGGCGGAAGTTACTTGAGAATCTAGAAGAACAAGAACAGCGACTTGCCTATTTGAATGACGTCAACCTTCCACGAGCGACTCTCCGCCTGTGGCAACCACCAAAACTTCGAGAAGTTCGAAGCACACTCGCGCCAGACGAAGTCATTTTGGAATACGTACTCGATGAACCTCGGTCATTTTGTCTTTCTATTTCTCACGACGATGTGCAAATCACGAAGCTGGATGCAGGCAGGCGGGAAATAGAAGATCTCACGGAAAGATATCTGGAACAGGTGAGAGCCCTAAAACCCGCGTCCGATCTTGCCAGAAAGCTCTATTCGGTTCTCCTTTCGCCGGTCCCGTTGCTGGCCGGGAAAAAGCATTACGTTGTTGTCCCGGACGGGAAACTATATTTCCTCTCTTTTGGCGCCTTAAAAGATTCAAGCGGCCAATACGTGGTGAAGTCCGTGGATGTAACCTATGTGCCTTCCGCTTCCGTGCTTGAAGTCCTCAAGGGGCGGGAGAATGACCATCCGCCCACGCGCGCATTTCTGGGTGTTGGCGATGTTGCTTACAGCCCGTCGAACTCAAATTCCATCCCCGGACGAATCCTGCGTGGACTCTATGACCTCGCTGGCGTGCACCAACTTAGAAACCTTCCTGGAAGCAAGGAGGAAGTAATTAACGCAGACCGAGCGTTGGGCGGGACGGGCAGCGTAGTACTCCTTGGGCCGAAGGCTACGGTCTCGACGTTGGAAGCCGAGCCTCTTGGAGATTTTAGTGTTTTGCATCTCGCGGTTCACTCGATTCCCAGCACGGAATTTCCCACCCGAGCTGCCCTCGTGCTCGACCGAAGTCCCGGATCGAATCAGGCCGGACTTCTTCAGGAGTGGCAGATAATTGATTTGTCTCTGAATGCTGATCTGGTGACGCTTTCGGCGTGCGATACTGGAGTGGGCAAGCTCGAAGGAGAAGAAGGAGTCACCGATCTCGCGGATGCTTTTCTCTTCGCCGGAGCGAAATCCGTAGTTGCAAGCCTTTGGGAGAGCGATGACGCGTACACCGCGGCCTTGATGCAACAGTTTTATCGGCATCTGGCACAGCACGAAGACAAAGATATCGCCCTGCAGCAGGCGAAGCTCGACCTCATTCGAGAGTACGGCGGCGACGCGCTGCCGTTTTATTGGGCAGGATTCATCTTGGAAGGAGAAGGATCATCGCCGTTGACTATCCCATGAACCTCACTCGGCCCGAACGTGAAAAGATACTTCAAAAGGTAGTCGGTCTGGTGGATAAGAAGCATTTCAAGCCGGACCTCAACGGCGTGGATTGGCACGCCGTCGTTGAAGAGCGACGCGCGCGTGTGCTAGACAGCGAGACGCCGGAGCAATTTGAACGGGAGATAAATGAGATGGTCGCACAGTTGAAGACGAGCCACACCGGGTTTTTCCACCAGAGTGCCCGGACCATTCCAGCTCGCCTTTCGATTAACGCGACCTTCGACAAATGCGACATTTCCGGGGTAGAGCGGTGGATGTTTTTGGACATCCACGAGGGTGGGCCGGCGCACAACGCAGGCTTGGAGCCAGGCGACGTGCTGCTTGCAGTGGCGGAAGAGGATATACGACCGCCGAAACAACCGATCTTCAAAATGGGGCAGGCCACGCGGGTCACTGTCCTCAAACGTGATGGCAAAGAAGCATCGGTGACTTTGGATGTCCCTTCTCCGAAAATGAAGAAGCACCCTGTCAATCTTCCGCAGGCCGTCGTGTTCCGAAAACTTGACGATGGAATTGGCCTGCTGCGTGTGACAATGTTTCCGGGAATCGTCGGAATAGACTTCGCCCGTGACATTGATCGCGCGGTTCGAGAGTTGCAATGCGACCGGCTAATCGTGGACATGCGAGGGAACACCGGCGGCGGCATTGGCGGCCTGCGGCTAATGAGTTACCTAACCTCTGAAAAGAAGCCCGTCGGATACAGCCTGTCCCGCGCGCGGGCTGAAAAAGGATTCAAGAAGGAATCATTGTCCCGGTTTGGGAAAATACCGCGCTCCAAACTCGCCCTTATATGGCTCGTTTTGCGCTACGCGCGTGGTGCCGGTTCAGTCGCGGTCGTAACCGAGGGGCTTGGACCTCAACCTTTCCACGGGCGTGTGGTGATGCTCGTGAATCACCACTCGGCAAGCGCGGCGGAAATTGTGGCAGGCTTTGCCGCAGAAAATAAAGTCGCAGCGATTGTAGGCACGAAGACGGCGGGGCGCTTGATGAGCGGCGGCGCTTACAAGGTCGGCCATGGATATGTGCTAGGCCTTCCCGCCGGCGCTTTCTATACCTGGCAAGGCACACTGCTCGAAGGCAAAGGAATTCAGCCTGACTTCGAAGTGAAACAGACTTACGAATCCCTCAAAGCAGGTCTAGACCCGCAAATGGAAAAGGCGATTGAAGTCGCTCGGGCGCTCTGAGATCTTAAGCCAGATTTGAGGAAGCCGGAGGGTTGGGCCTGCGTGGAAGCCAGTCGAGCTCGACAGCAATAATATGCGTGCCCCTCGCCATACAAATTACCACGACAAGGGCCGTGCTTAACCGAACAGACAGAATCTACCTATTGTTCCCGTGAAGCATCTTTGCGCATCTGGCGAGACGCTTCTCCAGCCGATCCTCTTCGGATTGGCTGGAGCGACCCCTGTACTGCTGGGGAAGGGCGAAGTATCTCTGTAACCAATGCTGTGCTTCCCGCCAGCGCTTGAGCCGTACAAGAGCCCCTGTAAGTCGATCCACCCAGTAACCAACCTGGAGTTCCTGAACATGTACCATCGACCTACCAAGGTTGAGCAGATACTCGCAATGTCCGCTAAACACTTCAATCGCCGCTTCGGGATTCTCCTTTGCTATATCCATCGCGCCAAAGGCTCTCTGCTGCGCGGCTGTGTAATCCGGCCTACGGAACACTTCTGACTCGCGAAGCCAAGCCTCGCGCTCGCGCCGATCCTCATCGCTCTCAGGGAGGCGTCCCGTCTGCTGCATAGTTCGTAACTTGTCGACAGGCAGTAAGATCGCCTTGAAGTAATCCGCCGTTAGTGGCATTCCCAACGGGGATCCGTCGCCAATGGTCACTGTAAGAGTAACTCCGGCGCCCGGCACGGCAGCGCCCCGGCCCTGGCTAATCTCCGCGATTAACGTCGCCCTTGCCTGCCGGTCCGAAAGCGGCACCTCTCGCAGAAGGGCGATTACATCAGCGACCTTGGATCCGTAATTGCGCCCGCTCCCCCCTTGGATTGCCGCAAGCAGTTGGGTCTCCTGTTCTGCCGCAACTTCATCGAGAAATCCGGGGTTCAGAAGTACCGACTCAAGGAGACTCATAAATCTGACGAAAGTATACTTACGAACTAGGGATAAAGTCGTGTGATCGCTAAAGGCGATTAAATACTCCCCTTGCTGGTCATCAGTAAGCTGGCTAATCCGAGTGAGATAGTATCCAGGCTCCGGCACAAGTTGGCTCTTCGGCGTCTTGCCTCGCGCGACGTGGTCCACAGGCAGATCCTGAAGGAACCCCCGGCCCGCTAAACAATGACGCAGATCTTCCTCGTACACCCGATCGTTGGCTGCAGATTGTTTCAGTCGTTCGATTGTCTTCCGGTATTGGCTCGCGTCAATTAAGCCTAGCCGCAGGGCGTTATCCGCTTGGCGTTTGTGGTTCAGAACTACCTGTGCCCGTCTTTCGCCAGCCATAACCTCTTCGGGTTCGCGTACGTACATTTCGAAGTTGAGGCCTTGCTTCTCAGCCTCTTCCAGGCCCCTGCGGGCGATGGCAAGGGCTCTGGATGCTTGTTCGCTGAGGCCAGAGAGGGAGAGACGAGTTGCGAGCTTCCCAGTTGGCTCTGTGAGAGCCAACCACCTCCACGAATAACTTGCATATCTCGATTGTTGCCATTTAGCGGAGGTAATATGCTCTAGCCAGAGGAACGCTCTGTCAACGTTCCAGTCATCGAGGGCGGTCAGGAAGAGCATCTCTCCACATTTGTAGCGGTAAGCAGCACAGTCGGTCACCTCGCTGGCAACTGAATTTTCGTCTTCCTCCAGATCTACCCCCTCTCCACCCATTTGTCTCTCTCGTAAGAGGATGTGGACAAATTGGAACGCCTCGTTCACTTGTACCATGGCCTCGTGCGAGCCGCCGGCATCTGGATGGTTTCGCAGTGCGGCACTTCGGTAGGCGGACCGTAATGATTCATACGTCAAAGGCTCGCCGAGGCCAAGTAGTTCAATTCCCTCCGGATATTTTGCGTGCGCGACTTCGAGAGGCGTGGCGCCGACATGCCCTCTTCCCGACTGCCCGACGCGGAGCGACTCGGAGATGACGCGATCAACTGCTGCTGCGCCTGAGGATGAGCCTGTCAGCTCAATGAATCGTTCTAGCGTGCCTACCAACCGTTCGTGGAAATCGCGTCGCGGGCCAGCTCGCTTAAGGGCTTCATAGTACGCTTCGCACTCCCGCGCGTCGAAGTACGCCGCAACAGATGGAGTGGACAGATAATCCATGCCTTCGCCTGACTGACCGGACACAGAGTTCTTGCTAATAGCAACGGACGCTGCTGGCGATTCCGAAGGCCTGTCCCCCGATTTAGGTTCTGACTTGGACACAGCCGGATTTTGATTGGCCTTAGAGCGTAAGCGTTGAAGCCAGGAAAGCAAATTCCCCCTCGCGACGTGTATCAAGCCCGCCTCACCTATTGGTTCGCACAATTGTATAGACTTTACTGGCGAAGCTCAATCGCCCGGCTTGCCCGAGCCGTCGCGCCGAACCCACTGGCCTGCGAATTCCTGCCCGCTTCGCGGCCGAGGGTCTGGTCCCCCATATGCTCCAAAATGAGGGGGCAGATGCCTGCATGAGTGCGACATTTCCCTCTGCTTCCGGAAGTCTGCATCACCATCCAATTCCGGTTTCACTTCAGCAGAACTTTATAAGAACGCCATTCCCATCCAACGGGCCGCACGTAGAACTTATATTCCCCAGCGGGCAAGTGGCTCAAGTCCATCTTCACATGAAGTATTGGTTCGCGGTTTTCAATTCGAACGGTTCCCGAAGCGGAGGCAAACACCTTTCCGTTTCGTTGCACCGATACCTCATAGGGGCCGGGCTGATATCCCAACTCAAGTTGAATGGCGAGATCCCATCGCCCGCGCGGGATGACCGCCGGCGGGGCCGGCGGAGCACTCGATTCCCCGCGGAGCAAGAGCTGATTGCTGAAATTAACTGCGTACGGCCCATAACTCTGGGGCGGAAGCGTTCCCTTTGTGTGAATCCTGACGATCCAAATTATCGCCACAAGAATCACAACCGCTGCGGCGGCTGCTCCAATCAACCACGGTCGCGTCAGCGTGAATCTTGGCCTCCCGGCATGCTGCTCTCGAAATGCCGTGAGCAGTTCTTGTTTGGCTCTTGCGGACAGCGGAGCGGGATCGGGCAGCTTGCCCAAGGCGGCGGTCATTTGCCGCGAATTCTCAAAGTAGGCATGGCAATTGTCGCACGTTGAGAGATGCGCTTGGATCTCCTGGGCTTCCGATTGTGAAAGAACGCCTTCGTAGTAGTCAGTGATTCGCCCGACAACCTCTTTGCACGTCATGGTTTTGATTCCTCGCTTCCCGAAGCTGCCGGCGACTTTCGGCGTTTGCCAAAATACTCATCGAGCATTTGCTGCAATCTGGATTTCGCGAGGTGCAGCAGCACACGCCGATTGGTGCTGCTGATCTTCATTAGGGCACAAACTTCTTCTGGCGTCCAGCCTTCGATGGCGCTGAGGACGAACACGGCTCGCTGTTTTTCTGGAAGTGATGCGATGGCGTCGTAAATACACTCCACGGCTTCCTGAGAGAGAAGTTCCGATTCGGGATTCGAACTCCAAACCGCTGGTTTCGACCGCCACTCCCCTGCATCGTCAAACCAATCCGAAGATCCGTCATCGTCGTCTCTCTGGGTCTGGCTTCGCCCAGGCAATTCTTTAGGCCGTCGCGCCGCCTGCTTCCTGGCTTGGTTGAGCAGGATGCCGAAGAGCCAGGTTTTGACGGAAGAGCGACGTTTGAATCTCCTGACCGCCTTGACGAAGGCCAGCCAGGTTTCTTGTACAACTTCTTCGGCCGATACGCGGTCGCCCAAGAATGCCTGCGCCATTTTGAGCATCCCAAGTTCATAACGAGCCACCAATTCCGAAAATGCAGACTCGTCCCCGGCGCGTATTGCATCGAGCAGCGTGTCGTCGTCCCGCATATCCCGTGGATCCGTCATGACCGCAGATTTTCCCGTCGCAATGGCGACTCCGCTCATTATCACTCAGGTACTATTACATTACAGTAAACCTCGCCTGGCCCGACCTTTCAACACAAAAATTCTGCTGCATCAATTTAACGTTTGAGGGGGTCAAAGGTACTAATACAGTAGAGCCCCAATAAGGGCTCGACGAACGAGCTGGCACTCAGGGCAGCCGCAGGGCAACGACGGCAGTCATTCATCGGTTTTATAACTTCGTGCTGCCCTCACAATCTCTCCTGCGCTGCCGCGGTCACAAATCTGGTCAATGAGATTCCCTGCTGAGTGTGTCCTTCGATGCACTCGCGGAGGTGTGTCTCGAAGGAGGGCTTCCATTGGGCAGCGCACTGCAGATATTCGAACCGACCTCACAATCAAACCTGGCTTATTCCGACGTTCCAAACGGGCGCCCACGGCGAGTTTGGGACCCTCATTTCGATGAAATCCTGAAGGCAGGGGCGGCCGCCGGGCCATCGAAGCTTCGAAGAGCCATCGACCGCATCAAAAGACTCGATCCCCGGTTGAGCGAAGAACAAATTCGCAAGCGGACTGCTGAATTGCACCTGACACGCTGGAGCGCACCCTGGACCCAGGAGGAGGTAGATTTCGTTCTTGAGCGTGCGAGAGAGTTTGCGGTGGCCGACATTGCACGAGAGCTTGGCCGAACTCCCAAGGGGGTTTACGTGAAGCTGTGGAAAATCCGTATCAGCGCAAGGTTTCAGGATGGGTACACGCAGGGCGAGCTTGTCCAAGCCCTTCACATATCGCGGCGGAAGCTCCGGCGGTGGATTAGCCTCGGCTGGCTCACGCTTTATGAAAGACGCATCAAGGACCGGGCGCTTGTGCGGTTTCTCGAAGAGCACAGCAAAGAGATCGATGTCGCCCGGCTTGATAAGGATTTCCGTCTCTGGCTGCGCAGTCTCGGATTGCAGGAGAGTGAAACTTGCTCACGACGATTGCCGAAAACGGTGCTGCAAAGCTTAAAGGTGCACACTTGCGGCCGGTGCGGTCGAAAGGTGAACGGCAACGCCATCCACGTTCACATGCGAGCGTGCATAAAGAAGGGTCCTGCATCGGGCAAATGCCTGGCGACCGGAATCTCCATTGTCGCAGCACATCGAGCGGGAGCACGGCCAATTTGAATTTGCCAGCATCGAGTCCTGATGGAACGCGATTTCAAAGGGGTTTATCACCCGTGCAAGGAAGTGCTCACACCGCCGGGCTAATGAGCAAATCAAGACTGGCGGCCGCCAGCCTCACGCTCCGAGTCCAGAAATTACTCGATATCGCCACTTGTCCCCGGATGTGACGGACTACTTGGGAACTACAGTTCGAAGAAACATGTGTGCCGCTGATGCGACCGTAAGGTGCGCGGAAATTGATTCCACCGCCGCTCGAAACGGTGCAAAGGGGAAACCACTGTTCGCAACGAAATCTTCCCTTAAGAGAATTGGCTGCATCCCTGGAACTGACAAACGAATCTGGAGGTCTGCCCAACTCGCGCTTCAGGTCTCAAAGCTTGCACGCGAGATGGGCAAGGGAATATGTTCTTGCTTTGGTTACTAGACTACGCGGCGCTGAGATGCGTGACGACAATCCCGAGGGCCCTCGCTTGCTCTTCTTGTACCCTTGTGAGCGTTGGCACCGTAAGGAAGAGCCGATTCCTGGCTCGACTGACTCCGACGTATGTGATTCGGTGTTCCTCGTCACTGGGCGCAGTGGGGTTGAGAATGTGGTTGATTCGGATTTGGGTTTCGCCGTCATCACGCCCTTCTAGGGAAACGAGAACGCTTGGACGTTCTGTTGCCTTTGCTTGATGGATGGTTCGGGCGTCCCGGACCTCTTCGTTGTTTGCGAGCTTCGTTGCACACAAGAGGATATCGCAGGTATATCGTTCCGACGCTTCGTGGATTGCACCTCGAGTGATCTGTTTGAGGCTCAAGGCTTTGAAGCTGCTG
>Ga0307373_10011600_pt1 | contig 12735 bp, 13 predicted proteins | sample OX2MG_FD_202534 | JGI IMG/M metagenome (GOLD analysis project Ga0307373, IMG submission 202534) | Soil microbial communities from Risofladan, Vaasa, Finland - OX-2 | ecosystem: Environmental > Terrestrial > Soil > Coastal area > Acid sulfate soil | place: Finland: Risofladan, Vaasa | collected... | reverse complement strand
ATGCTGTTCGTGTCGGCGCCGTTTCTGATCAACGCCGCGCGCGACGGCTTTCGCGCGGTGGACCCTCGCCTGGAAGGCGCCGCGCGCACGCTCGGGCGCGGTCCGTGGAGCGTGTTCGCGAGCGTCACGATGCCGCTCGCGCGCCCGGCCCTGATCTCCGGCGCGGTGATGATGTGGGCGCGGGCGCTCAGTGAATTTGGCGCGGTGGTGGTGCTGGCTTATTATCCGATGACCGCGCCGGTGCTGATCTACGATCGTTTCGAGGGCTACGGACTAAAGGCCGCGCAGCCGGTCGCCGCCGTGGTGGTAATCGTGGCGCTTGCGATCTTCGCGATCCTGCGATGGCTCAGCCGCCGCGAGCAACTGGCGTGATTCGCCTCGCCCATCTCCCTTGTCGGCAAGCAGGCGAATCGCCACAGAATCCCTGAGGACTCTTTGAAAGCGACAACCAACGGACTACGATAAAAAGGCTATGGCGCTAAAGCGCACCTACGAGACCATCAAGCAGGCAATTCAGGACGTGATCGCGCCTCAGCTTCAAGAGTTGAAAGGCGAAATCTCGGGCCTGCGCGGAGAGATTGCCGGTTTGCGAGGAGAGATCGCGGGTCTGCGCGGCGAGATGCGCCAGATCGAAAAGCGCATGGAAGAAGGCTTCATCGCGCTGCGCGGCGAGATTGGCTACACCAACAAACGTATCGACGAGGCGCTTGACATCCGAGAGCGCCTTGCGGCTCTCGAAGCAGCCAGACCAAGGTAGCGCGCTCCAGTCATAATCGAGCGTAGTTCGCGGCAGGTCGCCGCCAAGATCTCGAGGGACGCCACGTCAGCGGCGGGCGGCGGAGAGCATGTCGGCGCCTTCGGCGGCGTCGAACAGATGCAACTGATGAGGCCCGTTGCCGGCCGGAATTTCGACCGGATATTTTCCGGTGAAGCACGCGTCGCAGTAGCCCTCGCGGTTGGCGCTGCCGAGGAATGAGTACAGACCCTCCCAGCTAAGGTAGCCGAGCGAGTCGGCGCCGACGTAGCGGCGAACCTCCTCGACCGAATGCGACGACGCGAGCAGCTCTTCACGGGTTGGCGTGTCGATTCCGTAAAAGCACGAGTCGGTGGTCGGCGGCGCGGCGATTCGCATATGCACCTCGCGCGCGCCCGCCTGCCGCAGCATCGGGATCACCTTGCGCAGCGTGGTTCCGCGCACCAGCGAATCCTCGATCAGGACGATCCGCCTGCCGCGCAGCAGCTCGGCGACCGGGTTGAACTTGATCTTGACGCCGAAGTGCCGGATCGACTGGCGCGGTTCGATAAACGTGCGCCCCACGTAATGGCTTCGGACCAGCGCCATCTCGAACGGAATTCCGGATTCCTCGGCGTACCCGAGCGCGGCGGCGTTGCCGGAATCGGGCACCGGCACGACCAGGTCGGCCTCGGCCGGGCATTCACGCGCGAGCGCGCGCCCCTGCTGCTTGCGCACCGAATAGACATTGCGCCCGTAAAGCAGGCTGTCGGGCCGGGCGAAGTACACGTACTCGAAGATGCAGCGCTTGGGCGCGGCGGGGGTGAATGGACGAATCGACCGCACGCCGTCGCCGGTTATTATCACCATCTCGCCCGGCTCGATCTCGCGGATGTACTCGGCCCGCACCAGGTCGAGCGCGCAGGTCTCCGAGGTGATGATGGTTGCGCCGTTCAGGTGGCCCAGCACCAGCGGACGAAAGCCGTGCGGATCGCGCACGGCGATGAGGCAATTCTCGGTCAGCAGGACCAGCGAGTATGCGCCGCGCACCTGCGCGAGCGCCTCGATCAACTTCTCGGGCAGCGACGGCGCGCGCGACGCCGCGATCAGATGAATCACGATCTCGCTGTCCGACGACGAGTAGAAAATCGTGCCGGTCGATTCGAGCCGCTCGCGCAGCTCGGTAAAGTTCACCAGGTTGCCATTGTGCGCCAGCGCGAGTCCGCCCTTGCCGTACTCGACCACGATCGGCTGGCAGTTCTTGAGCGAGGCCGAGCCGGTCGTCGAATAGCGGTTATGGCCGATGGCGCTGGTGCCTTCGAGCTTGGCGATAATGTCGGAGTTGAAGACGTCGGCGACCAGGCCCATTCCGCGATGCGAGATCAGCGCCTTGCCGTTGGACGATACGATTCCCGCCGATTCCTGGCCGCGATGCTGCAGCGCGTAGAGCCCCAAGTACGCCAAGTTGGCGGCCTCTGGATGGCCAAAGACGCCGAACACGCCGCACTCCTCGTGGAAGGCGTCGAGTTTCGATTCCTCGACTATTACCGCGCCGTCCTCAGTCATCGCGCCGTCGTCAGTCATGGCTTTGCAGCCTCCGGGGCAACGCGCCTTCGTACAGCTCGTACAACTCGGTTACGTTCTCATCCACCACCGGGGCCAGCGCCAGCCGGGGCTCGGACAAAACCCGCCCGGCGCGATAGGCGTTCAGGCCGCGGTCCGTGAAACTCCGCATCAGCTCCGCGCAATCCGATGGCGCCGCGGAGATCACCACGGTCGAGGCGCCTTCGCCAAACAGTTCGACCGCGTCGGCCCGGCCCAATATCCGCAGGTCAACTTCCGCTCCCAGTCTCGCCTCTGGATCGAAGCAGGCCTCCGCGATCGCGACCGCGAGCCCGCCTTCGGCAACGTCGTGGCATGAGCTTATCAAGCCGCGCTCGGCGACGGCAACCAAGGCTTCGAGGAGGGCGTTTTCGCGCTCCAGGTCGATCGGCGCAAGGCCCTCGCCGGCGTCGCCGTACATCGCGGCGTACTCGGACGCGGCCAGCGAGGGCGCGGCGGTGCGAACGATCAGGATTTCGTCGCCCGCGCGCCTGAAGTGCGACCCGACGCGATGCGCGATGTCGGTCACCAGGCCCAGCATCGCGATCGTGGGCGTGGGCGGAATCGCGCGGCCTTCGGTCTCGTTGTAAAAACTCACGTTGCCGCTCACCACCGGCGCACCGAGCGCTCGCGCCGCGTCGCCGAGACCGCGGACGCCCTCGGCGAACTGCCACATGATCTCGGGCCGCTCGGGATTTCCGTAGTTCAGGCAATTGGTGATTCCGACCGGATGCGCGCCCGTACACGCGACGTTGCGCGCGGCCTCGACAACAGTTGCGACCGCGCCCAGGTATGGATCGAGCGCGCAGGCGCGAGGATTGGAATCGACCGTGAGCGCGAGCGCGCGGCGCGAGCCTTTGATTCGCAGCACGGCGGCGTCACCGCCCGGTCCAGCGACGGTATTGCCTTGCACGATAGAATCGTACTGGCGGAAGACCCAGCGTTTGGAGGCGACGTTCGGATTCGAGAGCATCGCGCGCAGCGCCACTGCGGGCGCCGGATCGGCGCGCCTGGTCTGCGCGAAAACGGCCCGCCGCGCAGGCGGCGCCGCGGCGGGGCGATCGTACAGCGGAGCGTCGTCGGCCAGCGCGACGGCCGGAATATCGGCGACGATCTGGCCGCGCCATCGCGCGCGCCATCGCCCGCCAGCGGTAATCTCGCCGATCACCACGGCGTGCAGATCCCACTTCTCGAACACCGCTTGCAACTCGGCTTCGCGGCCGCGCTGGGCGACGATCAGCATCCGCTCCTGCGATTCGGAGAGCAGAATTTCGTAGGGCGTCAGATTCTGCTCGCGCAGCGGAACACGGTCGAGGTCAAGATCGATCCCAAGGCCGCCACGCGCGGCCATCTCGGACGACGACGAGGTCAGGCCCGCCGCGCCCATGTCCTGGATCGCGACGATCGCGCCGGTCCGCCCGGCTTCGAGGCACGCCTCGATCAGCAGCTTCTCGGTGAACGGGTCGCCGACCTGCACGGTCGGGCGTTTGGATTCGCTTTCGGCGTCGAACTCCGCCGAGGCGAGCAGCGAGGCGCCGTGAATTCCGTCGCGTCCCGTAGCCGAGCCGACATACAGGACGGGATTGCCAACGCCGCTGGCTTTCGCGCTCCACAATTCGCCGGCGCGCGCGAGGCCGAGCGAGAATGCGTTGACCAGGATATTGCCGTTGTACGCGGCGTCGAACATCACCTCGCCAGCGACGGTCGGCACTCCGACGCAGTTGCCGTAGCCGCCGATTCCGCCAACCACGCCGCCAATCAGGTAGCGGGTGCGGGGATGCGCGAACGATCCGAACTTGAGCGAGTTCATCGAGGCGATCGGCCGCGCGCCCATGGTGAAGATGTCGCGCAGAATTCCGCCGACTCCGGTCGCCGCGCCCTGGTACGGCTCGACGTACGAAGGATGGTTGTGGCTTTCGATCTTGAACACCGCGACCCATCCGTCGCCGACGTCGATCGCGCCGGCGTTCTCGCCGGGTCCCCCCTGCACCACCAGCTCGCTCTTCTGCGGCAGGGTGCGCAGGTATTTGCGCGAGGACTTGTAGGAGCAATGCTCCGACCACATCACCGAGAACACGCCCAGCTCGGTGAAGGTTGGAGTGCGGGCGAGAATCCGCTCGACGCGGGCGAATTCCTCGGGCGAAAGGCCGTGCGCGCGGGCCTGTTCGAGATCGACTCGGGGCTCGCCGGGCAGTGCCACAGGCATCGTCATGCGCGCGCCGCTATCGATTCGAAGATTTTGCGGCCGTCGGTACCGCCGAGCATCGCTTCGACCGCGTGCTCGGGATGCGGCATCAGGCCGAAGACGTTGAAGCGATCGTTGGCGACCCCCGCGATCGCGCGCATCGAGCCGTTGGGATTGGCGGCCTCGCTCTCGCCTCCGGCGGCGTCGCAGTAGCGCAGGATCACCTGTCCGTGTTCTTCCATATCGCGCAGTTCGGCTTCAGGAGCCACGTAGAGGCCCTCGCCGTGCTTGATCGGAAGCGCTAGGATGTCGCCCTGGCGCATCGCGCGGGTAAACGGAGTGCGCGCGTTTTCGACCCGCACGTGAATCCGCTCGCAGATGAACGACAGCGTTCGGTTACGCGTGAGCGCACCGGGCAGCAGATGCGCTTCGCACAAGATTTGAAAGCCGTTGCAGGTGCCGATCACCAGGCCGCCGTCGGCGGCGAATTTCTCGACGCTGCGCATAATCGGAGAGAAGCGCGCGATCGCGCCGGTGCGCAAATAGTCGCCGTAACTGAATCCTCCCGGCAGCAGGATGCACTCGGCGCCGCCGAGCGCCGTGTCCTTGTGCCACAGCATCGCCGCCTCCTGCCCCATCACCTCGGCGAGCGCATAGAGGGCGTCGTTATCATCGAGCGAACCGGGGAACCTGACGACGCCCCACTTCATCCGCCTTCGACCTCGAAGCTGAAGTCCTCGATATTCGGATTGGCGAGCAGCCGCTGGCACATCCGCGTGGTTTCCTCGCGCGCGGCGGCGGCACTTTTCGCCGCGACTTCGAGCACGATATATTTGCCGACCTTGACGCCGGAGACGTCGCCGAAGCCGAGCGTCTTGAGCGATTGCTCGACGACACGGCCCTGCGGATCGAGGATTCCCTTGCGCGGCGTGATGAAGACCTTTACCTGCACGCAGCGCCTCGCAGCGGATTCGGGCGCCCACGCAGGGGCGCCCCTACATCAGGAAAGCGCCCGATCCGCGTTTGCCGCATCATCCTTCCACCCGGCGGAGCATCTCGTGATAGGCCTCTTCGACGCCGCCCAGGTCGCGGCGGAAGCGATCCTTGTCGAGCTTCTGGCGGGTGTCCTTGTCCCAGAAGCGGCAGGTGTCGGGACAGATTTCGTCGCCGAGCAGAATCGCGCCGTGATGCCGTCCGAACTCGAGCTTGAAATCGACCAGCAGCACTCCGCGCTCATCGAGGAACTTGCTCAGCAGCTCATCGATGCGCAGCGAGAGCCGCTTGATTTCCGCGAGCTCCGCTTCCGTCGCCCATCCGAACTCGATCGCGTGCTCGGGATAGATGAGCGGGTCGTCGAGCGGGTCGGACTTGTAGGTGTACTCGACGAGCGGATGCTTGAGCGGCGCGCCTTCTTCCCGGCCCAGCCGCTTCGCCATCGAGCCGGCGACGATATTGCGCACAACGATTTCCACCGGCACGATCTCGAGACGCTTGCAGAGCATCTGGCGGTCGTCAATGCGTTGGACGAAATGGGTCTTGATGCCGTGCCCTTCGAGCATCGTGAAGAACAACTCTGACATCCGGTTGTTCATGACGCCCTTGTCTTCAATCGTGCCGCGCTTTTTGGCGTTGAACGCGGTCGCGTCGTCTTTGAAGTACTGGATGATAAGGTCAGGGTTGGAAGTCGCGTAGAGCTTCTTCGCCTTGCCCTCGTAAAACTGTTCCCGGCGTTCAGGGATGGATTCCAAATTCCTGTCTCCCGCGATGAAATTGCGCTGTGGTTTCGTCTTTCAACTATATGACCCGCGTGCGGCGGACAACGAAATCTCCGCGCGATCTATCCACAAATCCGATCGTGAATTCACAGCACCACCGGGCCGGATGAGGTCGATCATCGCGGACGCACCTTAGCCGCCGCGTCGCCGCCCGCGGCCGGCGCGAAACGCTCGACCAGCTCGGCGGACAGGCCGATGTAGGTGCGCGGCGAAAGAGCGCGCAGGGCGGCGCGCGCGGCGGCGTCGAGCGGGAGGGTAGCGATAAATTCCTCGATCAGCTTTTTGTCCACCGGGCGGCCGCGCGTCAGCTCCTTGAGCGTCTCGTACGGATGCGGCAATCCGCGCTCGCGCATGAGGGTTTGAATCGCCTCGGCCACGACTTCCCACGCCTGCGCGGCGTCGAGGTCTTCGGCGATCCGGCGCTCGTTCACCTCGACCCGAGAAAGCCCGCGCTCGAGCGAGGCGAGCGCGACAATCACGTGGCCGAACGCGGCGCCAATTGCGCGCATCGCGGTCGAGTCGGTCAGATCGCGCTGCCATCTCGAGATCGGCAGCTTCGCGCCCAGATGCTCGAACAGCGCGCTGGCGACGCCCAGGTTGCCCTCGCAGTTTTCGAAATCGATCGGATTGATCTTGTGCGGCATCGTCGAGCTGCCGGTCTCGCCCTTGACCGCCTTTTGCGAGAAGTAGCCGATTGAGATGTAGCTCCACAGGTCGCGGCACAAGCCGAGCAGGATCGTGTCGATGCGGACCATCACGGCGAACAGCTCGGCGATATAATCGTGGCTCTCGATTTGGGTGGTGAGCGGGTTCCAGATGAGTCCCTGCGCCGCGACGAAGGCGCGCGAGTGCTCGAGCCAATCGAGCGCGGGGACGGCGAACTGATGCGCGTTGAAGTTGCCGACCGCGCCGTTGCACTTGCCCAGATATTCCTGGCGGCGGAGCTGCGCGAGTTGGCGCTCGAGGCGCGCGGCGAAGATCGCGAGCTCCTTGCCGACCGTGGTCGGCGACGCCTCCTGCCCATGCGTTCGCGCGAGCATCGCGAGGGCTTTGTGGCGATGCGCCAGCGCGGCGATCGCGCCGAGAGCTTTTTCAAATCGCGGGATTAGCTCGCGCCCGGAAAATTCCTTCAGGATCAGCGCGTAGGCGAGGTTGTTTATATCCTCGCTGGTGCAGGCGAAGTGCACGAGCTCGACCGGCAGCTTCGCGTCGAGCGCCGCGACGCGCTCCTTGACGAAGTACTCGACCGCTTTGACGTCGTGATTGGTCTCGGCCTCGAGCGTTTTGACCCGCCGCGCGTCTTCGAGCGAGAAGCCCTCGTAAATCGCGCGCAGCTTCGCTGCCGTCGGCGATGCGATTGGCGCAAGGGCGCGGAAGCCGGGATTCTCAGCGAGCGACAGGTACCATTCGATCTCGACGCGGACCCGGTAACGGATTAGCGCAAACTCGCTGAAGTAGGCCTCGAGCGCGCGGGTGCGCGCGCGATAGCGCCCGTCAATTGGCGTGACCGCCGTCAAAGATTCGTCCGCAGGCGTCATTTCGCTGCTCATCGGAGACTCGCGAGGCCTCGCGGAGGCCCTCCGGTGGTCGTTCCAAGCATGCCTAACGATTGGGCATTGGTAACGTAAATAATTGAAAGATAAGGATAAAATACCCCTGTGCAGTCCAGTTTAGTTGGCTTCGCTCGATAAATTTCCCGGGTCCGGGACGAGCCTCGGAATTCCGCGAATGCGACACGGGGCGACGAGATGGTTCTCGTGATTTTGAGGGCTGCGGCGGGCGACGGTGGAAGCAGTTGCTTCACCCGAGCATTCTAGCGCAGATGCGGATGCCGCGTAAGGGGATCGGCGGAAATTGCGGAAGACTCCGGGATTCTTCGCGCGGCGGCCATTCGCGAGAATGACACGCGCCGCGCGCGGGAGCGCTCAGTTATGCCAATCGGGGCGCGGCCGACGGGCAATTTCAATGTAGCGATATTGATTGCGGCCAAGTCGTAGCTGCAAGAGGTGAGCAGCACGAGCGCGGGAATGGCGCCATGGCGGAGTCTCATGGTTTCGCGCCGAGTTGAGATACGGTAGTGCTGCACGGCTCACACATCATCTCGACTCTTTCGGAGGCATCATTAGCTCTGCGCACATCATCTTCAGCAGCTAACGCGGCTTTTTCGTCTTTTGCTGCCGCGGCAGTCGCTTGGCTGGCGGCGTTCTCCGCGGCGGCCGCCGCATCCTCTGCTCGCTGCGCAGAAGCCTCGGCGCGATCATTATCGCTGTCGATCTTGGCTGTTTGCGGAGCGCACGAGATTAGCAGAATCAGCGCGAGCGCCCCGATGCTGATGCTGGTCATCGTGGCGCCGGAGACCACACTCGCGAAGTTGCGGAGGCTCTTGGACAGGATGTCTGAGGTTGGAATCAAGCGCATCACCTGACTATTATACCGCGCGCGCCGACGCTGTATAATGGCGCCGCCGCGAAGGAAGATCCGGGATTTCTCGCCGTCCGTGCGCACGCGAAGCCCACCGCCCCGATGATCGCGGTCGCCAACACTGACTCGAAATGACGGTCCACGGACCAAAGACGGGGTGCAGGTTAACGCCATCTACAAGGCGAAGCCGTTGACATTGGGCCCAACACCAATCCGCCTTTGCAGCCAAAGGTATTGGAAGAGGTGGTGACAGAGCTTCTGGGTTCCGGCCACAGCATCGCCGAGGGCAATCATTTTCATATACAGTTTTGAGCGCGGAAGGCGGCTCTTGCGGCGGCTATTGCTCACCTCACTGGCGGTGCTCGCTTCGGCGGGCCCCTTCCGCATTGAATCGGCGTCCGCGCGAGCACCCGTCGCCGCGCAGTATTTCGTTTTCGATTGCGAGCCAACACGCCTGTATCGAGGCGATACTTTGACGGTAACCTTCCATTCGCCGCACGACGATGCGGATCTAGCGATTTCGAATGCGGGCGGCCAGAAGATGGTCATTTCATTCAAGCGCCGTCCGGAAGACAAAGTTGACCCGGTAATTCCCCATGACCAGTTCGGAAGAATGCAGACAATCAGACTGGACACCGCGACAGCCCGAGGCTCTATGATAAACAAATGGGCGCATGGCGGAACTCCGGCTGTCTTGGACCCGCCGCAATTGATTTTCACAGAATCGGGAAGTTACGACGTCGTCGTTAGCTCGGATATCATGTCGCCACACGCGGAAATTGATGTATGCGATCTCAACTACTACGATTACCCGAAACCGCCGATCAGCAAGCGCGCCGAGCAGGCGCCAAAGACCCCGCCGAAGCGATGACCCGGCGCCATACAGGGGTACGTTCCATTTACCGTCCGGTGTGGCCGAAACCGCCCGCGCCGCGCCCCGTGCCGCTCAGGTCATCGGACTCGATAATCGCCGCGCGGATAACCGGCGCGATTATCAACTGCGCGATCCGGTCGCCCGGATGAATTTCGAGCGGGCGCTCGCCCAGATTGACGACCAGGACCTTGACCTCGCCGCGGAAGTCGGCGTCGATCGTGCCGGGCGAGTTGATAAGGGTAAGCCCGTCGGCGAGCGCGCGGCCGCTGCGGGGGCGGACCTGGCCCTCGTAACCGGGGGGAATTTCGAGCGCGATTCCGGTCGGGATCGGACGGCGCTCGCGCGGGGCGATGGTCAGAGTCGCGGATAAATCAGCGATCAGATCGATCCCGGCCGCGTGCGCGCTCTGATAGGCAGGGATTTTAGCGGAAGGCCGCAGCCGCTTCACTTTGATCGTGACGTTCATCGCGGTCGAGCTAAGCATAGAAGCGGCGCGCGATGAAATGCGCGCGCACGACGCACCGTTCACACGGACGGCGAGATTTCCTTCGACTTCGCTCAGGACTGGCTCTCGCGGCCGTTGCCGTGCCGCGCTTTTCATCGGCATCCGAATAGCTGCATCATCACGCTTGGAATTTTTGAATTTATTGAGCATTGCCGTCCGGGCCCGCCCTGAGCCTGTCGAAGGGCGGGGGAATGGCGTCACTCGCGCGTGCGCAGAGCCGCGAGAAAGCGATCTTTCAAACCGTCGAAGGGGCCGTTGGACATGAACAGCGCGACGTCGCCCGGATGCGCGTCGGCCGCCATCCGCGCAAGGATCTCGTCGTTCGACGCGCACGCGAAGGCCTGCGGGCCGCGCGCGGAAATCTCCGCCGCGAGCGTGTCGGTCGCGAGCCGCTCGGCGGGAGCGATCGGATCGTTCTCCTTGAAATAGACCGGGCCGAGATAGACCCGCGCCGCGCGATCGAATGCCGCGGCGAACGCGCTTTGAAAAACGTTGCGGCGCGCGGTGTTAGAGCGCGGCTCGAAGGCCGCCAGGATTCTGCGCCCCGCGAAGCGCTCGGCGACCGCCTCGAGCGTCACGCCGATCGCGGTCGGGTGATGCGCGAAGTCATCGACGATCGTCACTCCCGCCGCCGCGCCGGTAATCTCCTGGCGGCGCACCACCCCGGTGAACGACGCGACTCCGCGCGCGATCTCCGCCGCGCCGAGCCCGCATTCGCTGAGCAGCACGAACACCCCCAGCGCGTTGGCGATATTCATGCGGCCGCCGATCGGCAGATGGATGTCCCGTGCGGCGTTCGCGCCCCGATACTCGATCGAGAAGCGCGCCCCGTCCGCGCCGATCTGAATCTCAACGGCGCGCCAGTCGCCCGCGTGCAGGCCAAAGGTGCTCACGCGCGCACGCGCCTCCCGGCTGACCTCGAGGGCGTGCGGAAAATCCGCGCACACCGCGAGGATCCGCGATTCATCCATTTCCGCGACCAGCGCGCGAAAGCTCGATTTGACGTGTTCGAGATCGCGGTAGATATCAGCGTGGTCGAATTCGACCGCGGTGAGAATCGCGCCGTGCGCGCGATAGTGCAGGAACTTGGGGCCCTTGTCGAAAAACGCGGTGTCGTATTCATCGCCCTCGATCACGAAATCGGCGCCCGCGCCGAGCCGGTAGTTCGAACCGAAATTTTTGGCGACTCCTCCCACCAGCATCGCAGGGTCGCGCCCCGCCGCCGCCAGCACTTGAGCCATCATCGCGGTCGAAGTCGTCTTGCCGTGCGTGCCGGCGACCATCAGCACCCGGCGCTCGCGCAAAAAGAAATGCCATATCGCCTCCGGCATCGAGAGGTACGGAATTCCCGAGGCGAGCAGCGCCTGCGCCTCAGGATTCGCGCGCGGAACCACGTTGCCGACGATCGCGAGGTCGGGCGCGGGCGCGAGATTCGCCGCCGAAAATCCCGTCCGCCGCTCGACCTTCAACTTCGCGAGCAGCGACGCGGTCGGCTCGTAGAACTGATTGTCCGATCCGCTCACGCGCAAGCCGCGCTCGGCGAGCATCCCCGCCAGCGCCGCCATCGCGGTGCCCGCGACTCCGATCATATGGACGTGATGGACGCGGCCCGGAACTCGTGCGAGCCGTGCGGCGCTGTCTGCTTCATTCACCGGCGATCGCTTCCATGATTAGGTCGTGGATCCGCGGACGGAACTCTCTAATCGCCTGGTTGTCGCGGCGCGGATGGACCCGGTTGGTCATGATCGAAATCACGATCTCGCGCGAGGGCTCGATCCAGATCGAAGTGCCGGTGAAGCCCAGATGGCCGATCGCCGCGGGCGAGAAATGGCGGCCCGAGCTCGAACCCGCGGGAGAGGGCGTGTCCCAGCCGAGCGCCCAGGTCGAACCGGGCACCGTTTTGTCGCGCGACCAGAATTCGCGGATGATCTTTTGCGGAACAAAATCCGAGCGGCCGGCCCAGCATGCGACCAGCTCGCGCGCGATCCGATCGACCTCGCGAACCGGCGCGAAGAGTCCGGCGTGCCCCGCCACGCCGCCCATCGCGTACGCGTTTTCATCGTCAACCTCGCCGACCAGCAGGCGCTTGCGCGAGGGGCATACTTCCGTGGCCGCGAACATGTCGGGCACCGGCTCGAGGCGGCGCGAGCGCACCTGTGCGATATCGATAAAGTCGGTGGCGCGCAGCCCGAGCGGCCGGAAAATCTTGTCGCGGCTGAACCGGTTCAGCGCGACGGTGGCGACCCGCTCGACCGTCTCGCCCAGCGCGATAAAATTCAGATCCGAATAGATCGCTTTGGTCGCGGGCGCGGCCTCGGGCTTTTCGCGATGAATCTCCTCGTACACGAATTCCTTGGCGCCGTAGCTGGCCATGAAATTGACCTTGCCGCCGCCGCGCTCGATCTCCGCGACCCGCTGATAGAACGGACGCCACGGCGCCAGCCCCGAGCAATGCGCCAGCAGATGGCGAAAGGTCACGGCGGTTTTTCCGTGCACTCCGAAGTTGTGGAAAAACCGCGACACCCGGTCGTCGAGGCGGAGCTTGCCGTCGCGGGTCAGCATCATCACCGCCACGGTTGTCGCCAGAGCCTTGGTGAGCGAGGACAGATCGAAGACGGTGTCGATCTTCATCGGCGAGCG